>Ga0209204_1000149_pt1 | contig 79925 bp, 58 predicted proteins | sample AD_JPNMR2_MetaG_FD_184425 | JGI IMG/M metagenome (GOLD analysis project Ga0209204, IMG submission 184425) | Active sludge microbial communities of municipal wastewater-treating anaerobic digesters from Japan - AD_JPNMR2_MetaG (SPAdes) (version 2) | ecosystem: Engineered > Bioreactor > Anaerobic...
ACAAAAAAGAATTAATGACATTAAGAAAATATAATTCTATTTTACAAGGACATCCTGATATGAATAAAACACCAGGTATCGATATGTCAACAGGTTCACTTGGTCAGGGTTTATCAGTAGCAAATGGAATTGCAATAGCAGGCAAATTGACCAATAAGAGTTATAGAGTATATTGTATTTTAGGCGATGGCGAAATTGAGGAAGGTCAAATCTGGGAAGCAGCAATGACATCAATGCATTATCAATTAGACAATATCTGTGCAATACTTGATTATAATGGTTTGCAAATTGGTGGTTCTTTAACACAAGTTAAAGCACCAATAGAACCATTAGTTGATAAATGGATTTCATTTGGTTGGTATGTTATTTCTGTTGATGGTCATGATATTGCAGAACTAATAAATGCATTTGAAGAAGCAAAACAAATAAAAGGAAAACCAACAATAATAATTGCACATACAATCAAAGGCAAAGGTATTTCGTTTATGGAGAGAATAGTTGATTATCACGGTGCTATTTTAACAAGTGAAGATTGTAAAATAGCATTGGAAGAATTAGAAGAATTAAAAGCAAAAACAAATAATGTTGCTAAATAAATTTTTTTAAGGTGCAAAAAATGGATAATTATTATTTAAAAAATTTTAAAGTAGTTTTTGAAAATTATATTTCTAATGTTGATTTATTTATTGAAAATGGAAAAATATCTTTTAATCCTGCATTAAATTTATCAACATATAAACAAATCAATGGAAATAATCAATTATTTATTTTACCTGCTGGTATTGATGTTCATACTCATTTTTCTTTAAATTTAGGTGAAGGTAGAGTAAGTTGCGAAGATTTTAATACTGGCGCACAATCAGCATTAAAAGGCGGAGTAACAACGGTTTTTGATTTTGCATATCAAGAATATGAAGATGAAACATTATTTGAAGCATATAAAAGACGCAAAGAGGAAATAAATAATTCACAATTAAATATTTATTTACATTCTGGAATAATAAATCTTGATGATGATATAGAAGAACAAATTTATGAAATGGCTGATGCAGGTGTATTTACTTTTAAGATACATATGAATTCACCAAAAGTAAATGATTTATTTTTGTATCGAACTTTTAAAGCAATAAAAAATATAAATGGAATTGCATTATTGCATTGTGAAGCAGGCGAAATAATAGAATATTTAAAGGCACAATTTCATAATCAAAGTAAAAGAAGTGTTATTTATCATCCATTATCAAGACCAGATTATTTAGAATCATATGCAATATTAAAAGCAATTGAAATAGCATCATTTTTTGATACAAATATTTACATAGTGCATTTAACGACAGAAAAAGGATTAAATATAATTAGAAGAAATAAAAATAATTTATCATTTTTAGAATGTGAAACCTGCCCACAATATTTATTATTAACAGAAGAAAAATATAAAGAAAAAAATGGTTATTATTATACTTGTTGTCCACCATTTAGAAAACAACAAGATATAGAAGCATTATGGAAGGGATTAAGAGATGAGACAATAAAAATAGTTTCAACAGACCACTGCCCATTTACTGCTGAACAAAAAGAAAAATTTTCTGATTCTTTTATTAATTATGTTTATGGACTTGCTGGCATAGAAACAGCATATCCAATAATATTATCAGAAGGCATAAAACGCGGCTGTTCAATAAATCAAATTATTAAATGGTATTCAACTAACCCAGCAAAATTATTCAAATTATATCCACAAAAAGGTATAATAAACGAAGGAAGCGATGCAGACTTAATTATTTATGACCCTGAAATTGAATGGAATATTGATTTTAATCAATTAAATACAAATCTAAATTATAATCAATTTCAAGGTTTAAAAATAAAAGGAAAAATAACAAAAACTTTTTCAAATGGTAAAATGTTTGAATTCTAATTCTTTTACAATTATCGAACTTATTTTTGTTATCATTATAATTTTTTTATTAGGAACAATTATTTATCCAGTATTTTATGATTATTTTGTTTACAATGAATTAAAAAATGTTTTTTCTGTATTAACAAATTATATTTCTTCTGCTCGCAATAATCAAATAATATATAAAAATTCAATATGGTATGTTGCAATTTTCCCTGATGAAATTCAATTAATTGAAAATAGTAAAATAATAGATAAGTATAAATTAAATAATAAATATCAGATAAATAATTCAGATACTGAAATTGCTTTTAATTATGATGGTTCTACCAAAAAATCAAATGGCTATAAAATATGGTTCTCAAAAGCAAAAACAAATTTTAAATTATCAGTAAATAATTTAACAGGATTTATTAAAATTGAAACAAATTGAAAAAATATTAAATTCAAAAAAATTTTTTTATTTTTCAATAATTTTTTTAACATTAATTTTTTTTATTTATTTCACACTATTTAAAATACTTAATTATTTTAATTTTCGCATTTACTGGGATAATATAGACTATATTAAAATATACAATGTAATTATAAATCCTGCAAAAGCATTAAATAAATATGGAGTAAATACGCTTTTTATTTCTGCGTATGGAAGTAATAAAATTTTTTTTGACCATTTATACTTCACATCTTTAATTGTTTTACCTTTTTATTATCTTATACCAACTAATTTTACTCTTTCAATTTTTCATATTGTAATAATTTTAAGTGGTGCCATTACTTTTTCAATAATTACCAAAAAATTATTTAATTCTTTTTTTGCAATTATTATTTTTATAATATTTTTTTTTCTTCCAACTGTTCAGGGCAGTATTATTGTAACTTTTCATTCATCAACTTTTCTTTTATTTTTTTTACCATTACTTTTTTATGCTTATATTTTTCAAAAACCAAAATTATATTTAATTTCTTCACTATTAATAATATTAACACGCGAAGACTTTCCAATTATAATTATCCTTTTTAATCTACTTACAATATTTGATAAACAATTTATAAAATATAAAATATTTTTAATCATATTCTCATTAATTTATTTTATTATTGGATTTTTTTTATTATTATCATACTTTTCAGAAAATCCACATCAGCATTTGCTTTTATATCAATATTATGATTATTTAGGGGCAAATTATTTTGATATTATCACAAATATACCATTTAAAATTCCTGAAATAATAAATATATTATTTCGAAAACAGATTGCTTTTGTTTTCATTATTATTTTCACACCTTTTTTATTTTTATCATTTCTAAATATTAAATTCTTAATACCAATTATTCCATTAATGTTTATGAATTTATTAAGTTTATTTCCCGGTATGCAAGACCCAAAATTATATTACTGGTCCCCTGTAATTCCTTTTGCTATTTTTTCTTATTTAATGGCTTTAAAAAAATTAAATAATAAAAATCAAAAAATCATTTTCTTAATTTCATTAATCGTTTCTTTAATAATAAGTTTTAGATGGGGTTATTTACCATTCAGTAAATATTCAAAATATTATCTTACTTTTAATAAAGAGCAATATCAAGCATTTAAAGAAATAAATCAAAAAGAATTACAAAATGAACCAATAATAACTTCCGAATTTTTAGCATTGCATTTTATAAATAATCCAAATCTATATGTTTATGATAAAAATATCCCACCTGAAAATTTTTTAGTAAATGTTAAATGGCTTCTGGCTTTTAATAATCACAAAAACATAATAGAAATGGCATTAAATTATTTTAATTTTAAAATTGAGAAAAAAAATAATTATTTTACTTTACTAAAAAAATATTAACTTATTTTTTTTGACAAATAGTTAATGAAGGAAATAATTGAAAAGTGAAAAACTGAAAATTATTTTTAAAAAATTTACTATTTAAAAATTTTCTAATTGGAACTTTATTATATTTTTTCATCCAATCTATATTATCTCTTTCAACTGAACCACCTTCAAATAAAATCAAACAATTATTTTTTAGTTTTACTTCGCATAATAAAAAAATTTTATTTAATAATTCACCATTATTAGATAAATCAATATGTAAAAAATCAATAGAATCATCTGGTAATAAAGGTATTTTTTCAAAAACATCACCTTGAATTATTTTAATATATTTTTCTACTTTTAATTGCTTAATATTTTTTTTAAATTTTTGAAGAGTACAATGTCTGAATGGATAATCTTCAAATAAATCAATAATAATTAATTTACCTTTTTTATTTTTTTTTAATCCTTTCACAATATAATAAGAACTATAACCTTCAAGACAGCCTAATTCAACACATAAATTTGGTTTATATATTCTTATAAGGCTTTCAAATAAGAAACCATAATTATTAATTTTATAAGAAGAATTTAACATATTATTTATTTTGATTTTGCTGCTTTATGTAATTCTTCAACAATCTCCTTTCTTTCCATTTCACCAATCCATTGACCAACAGGAATACAAAGCATTCTATCACAAAATTCAGTTGTTCCTTTTAAATCAGAATTATTATAATTTTGAAAAACTTTATAAACATCATTGCGTTGATGAACAATAGAAGTTTCAATTCCTTTTTCTCGCATATAACGAATAATCTTTAATCTGTGTTCTGGATTTTTAGTTAATATAGTATAAAGCCAATATGATGATTCACCATATTTATGTTCTGGTTTTAAAATCTTTAATCCTTTAATACCAGGTATCATCTCATCATAATATTTTGCATTTTCTTTTCTTTTAGCAAGAATATCTTTTAAATATTTAAATTGAGTGATACCAATAGTAGCTGCTATATCATTCATATGAAATTTATAGCCTGGTTCAATTATATCCCAAACAACATGTCCTAATTCAGAAGTAACTCTTCTTTCTCTATCAATACCAAACCATTTTAATGAGCGAGTTCTTAAATAATCATTTTTATTTTTACAGGTAATAGCACCACCATCTCCAGTTGTTATATGCTTTATTGCTTGAAAAGAAAAAGCAGCAAAATCAGAATGATTCCCAATATATTTGCCTTTATATTTAGAACCAAGAGCATGAGCAGCATCTTCTATTACTTTTAAATTATGTTCTTTTGCTAATTTATTTATTGATTCTAAATCACAAGGAGCTCCGCCCCAATGCACACACATTATTGCTTTTGTCCTGATTGTGATTTTTTTTCTTATTGATTCAACATCAATATTTCCACTATCAGGATGCACATCTGCCCATACAGGAATAGCACCAAACAATAAAATAGGTTCATTTGTTGCCATACAGGTCATTGGTGTAGTTATTATCTCATCACCAGATCTAATTCCAATTATTCTTAATGCCATTATTAAAGCAGAAGTCCCAGAATTTAATGCTGTAAAATATTTTTGCTTAATAAAACTACTTATTAATTTCTCAAATTTTAATACCTGTGGTCCTTCACCTATCCATCCTGATTTTAATACTGGTTCTAATTCTTTTATTACTTCATCTGGCATAAAAACTTTATGTAATCGAATTTTCAAACTCATCTTTTTACTCCTTTATTTTATTTACTAATATTTCTGCTTCTTCTATACATTCATCCATATCTTTATATTTATAAGAACCTATACGGCCTGATAAAAATATCTGATTATTTCCAATATTATTTATATATGACAAAACTTTCTTTAAATTATCCTTGTATTCTTTTCTAAAAATTGGATAAACATTTTTTATTCGTATTATATTAAAATCAATGATTTCATTTTCATTTATAAATCTATCTATAATTAAATCTGCTTTACATTTCTCAAATATTTCATTATCACTCATATTCCATATATTATCATTAAAATTACAAGTAATTTCAAGTGCTAAAATATTTTCATTAGATGAACAAGCAAAAGGCGAAAAATCTTTTATATTACTGATTCTTTTATAAATTCGATTTATTGTATATAAATAAGACCAGTCAAAAGTTCGATTATTTTTAATTATTATATTAACTACAATTAAAGATAAATACCCTAACTTATTTAATGCTTCTATAATTTCTTCTGATTTTATATTTTGAAAATATTCTATTAAATCAAAAATAGGAATTGTTGAAACTAAATAATCACATTGAATATTTTTTAATTCATTATTATTTTTATATTCAATTTCCCATTTGTCATTTGCTTTTGTTATTCTTGTTATATCACAATTTAATAATATTTTGCCACCATTTTGAAGCACCTTTTCATAAATCTTTTTTGGTAATTCACCAATTCCTCGTTTTGGATAATACAATGGTAATACTGTTTCTCGTTCACATATTGACAATGATTTTTTAGAAAATTTTTTAAAAAATAACATTTTTAAAGTTTTAAGAAAAGACATTTTAGTTACAAGTGGAATGCAATCAATAGATAATTCATTACAGGGAATTAACCAGAATTGTTTTGTATAGGGTTTAAAAAAAATTGAATATAAATAATAACTAAAATTATTTATAGCCCAATCTTCAAAGTTATCTTCCTCTTTTTTACGGAAAATTCTTTTTAAATATGTATTAATATAACTTAATAAAAATTTTATACAATGTTTTAATGAAAGTTGAAATAATACATTTTTAGCAGTAAGTGGATAATTTAGGTATCTATCACAAAATAAAATTTTTGCTCTTCTTTTAAATTGGAGTAATTCATCTTTTGAAAATAAATTTAAAATCTCATTTAAAATTTTCTGATTTTGTGTTGTGATAAAATGAGGTCCTTTATCAAAGAAACGATTATTTATATAAATAGTTGAAGCAAGCCCACCAATATAATTTTCTTTTTCTAAAATAGAAACTGAAATACCTTTTTCACTTAATTTTTGAGCACAATATAAACCTGATATGCCTGCACCTAAAATAACAACTTTTTTTGTTTTTATAAAAATTACCTTTTTTATAAAATATGTTTATAATTTAATTATTTATTTTAATATTTAAAATCCAGTTTGTCAAATTTTTTATAAGGTGTTTTTGTTTCTGTAAAACCATTTTTCTTCAACCAAAACTCAACCTGCGGAATTTGCCATTCGAAATCAACATCACAGCCACCCCAATGTTTAATAGGGAAAATTTTTTGACCCATCCATTTTTGTGGTAAAAGTCCATTATCTAAATTTTCTAAATTATCAGGCCGAACAACAGAAATAGCAACATCAGCGAACCAGACATCACCTTGTGAATCTCTATCACAATTTAATTTTTTTGGGTCACCAAAAACTTCAAAAGGCACGAAAGGATGTAATAATCCATCATCACCAATTTTTCTTGCTCTTAATGGACTCCACATATTATAACAGGAAACAGTAACAGCAGAATCATATTCAGGATGAGAACGAAGAATTTCAATACCATAATCAATTTCAGAAGCAAGTAAAGTAGCAGCATTACAAAATAATAATACCATTAGTTCTACATCAGCACACATATTCTCTTTTATCCATTTATAACCGTGGACATAAGCATCTTCACCTAATGCTTCTTTTGTGCATAAATAAGCAGGTCTATCTATTATTTCAGCACCAAATTTTGTTGTTATTTCTTTTATTTTTGGAGAATCAGTAGAAACAAAAACTTTATCAACATATTTTGAAGCAAGAGCTGCCATCAATGGATAAACCATTAATGGCCTTCCTAATACAGGATAAATATTTTTACCGGGAAAACCAACACTACCTTCACGACCTAATAATAATGCAAAAATCATATTAATTACCTCATTTTAATTATGATAAAAAATTTATAAATTTCAAGTTTTTTTTATGTAATTTTTTTCACATTGCAAAAAATAAAATTTGTTTATAAAGATTTAGGATCAAAATAATCACGCAAATAATCACCAACTATATTTATTGCAAAAACAAGTATCATTACAACTAAACCTGGAAAAATTATTGTATGTGGTGCAATCATAATATACTGTTTTGATTCATTTATCATCATACCCCAACTCGGTGTAGGTGGTTGCGTTCCTAATCCTAAAAAACTTAAACTTGCTTCAGCAATAATTACACCTGCAACATCAAAAGTTGCTTTAACAATAATAATTGAAATAATATTTGGTAAAATATGAAAAAAAATAATTTTAAAAGAAGAGGCACTAATGACTTTGGCAGCGACAATGTATTCGCGTTCTTTTAGTGAAAGAACCTGTCCACGCACAAGCCGACAAAAACCTACCCATCCAGTTAAAGTAAGTGCAATAATAATATTATTCAAACCAGGTCCTAAAACAGACATAATTAATATGGCTAATATAATACCCGGAAAACCAAGTAAAATATCAGTTATTCGCATAATTAAATTATCTACAACACCACCAAAATAACCTGAAATTGAACCAATTATAGTACCAATAATAACAGAAATAAAAACAGTAAAAAAACCAATATAAATAGATATTTTCGAGCCATAAATAATTCTACTAAAAATATCACGGCCTAATTTATCCTGACCTAAAATATGTTTTTTATTTGGTGGGGCTAATTGTTCATTTAAATTCTGTTCATCAGGGTTATATGAAGTAATTAAATGTGGAAAAATAGAGCAAAAAATAAAAAACAAAATAATTAAAAAAGAAAAAAACAAAAAAAATTTTTTAATCATAATTAACTAAAACTTAATTCTTGGGTCAACAAAAGAATAGCAAATATCAGTAATTAAATTAACAAAAACAAATAAAACAGAAATAAATAAAACACAAGATTGAACAAGAGGATAATCTCTTGTTGAAATTGCAGTGATTAATAATTTGCCAATACCAGGCCAGGCAAAAACACTTTCAACAATAATAGAACCTGATAATAAAGAACCAAATTGAAGTCCAATAATTGTAATAACTGGAATTAATGCATTTTTAAATGTATGCTTAAATAAAATAACAAATTTATTTAAACCCTTTGCTCTTGCAGTCAAAATATAATGTTCTTTTAAAACATCGAGCATACTTGTTCTAATCATACGTGTCAACACAGCAGCTAAATGTGAACCCAAAGTTAAAGCAGGTAAAATATATGATAAAAAATTATCTTTGCCTGAAACTGGTAAAAGATTAAGCCAGATAGAAAACAAAATGATTAACATTGGACCTAACCAGAAATTTGGAATTGAAATACCTGATAAAGAAAGAATTCTTGAAAAAAAATCAATAAAAGAATCTTTTTTAACAGCAGAAATAATTCCAAGTGGCAAAGCAATAATTATTGCTATGATAATTGAAAGAATGGTTAATTGCAAAGTTGCAGGAAAGCGTGCTAATATTTCTTTAAAAACAGGTTGATGTGAAAAAATTGAATTACCTGCATTTAAGAAAATAATATTTTTTAAATAAATTAAGTATTGCTCTATTATTGGTTTATCTAAATTCAAATTTTTTTTCAATTCCATTTTTGCTATAGGTAAAGCATTTTCGCCAAGCATAATATCAACAGGGTCACCTGGAATTAAATGAATTGAAAAAAATATTAAAGTAATAATACCAAATATTGTAGGAATAACCTGAACCAATCTTTTCAAAATGTATTTTATAATCATAAAGAAAAGTAAAATAACTACATTACATTCTCATCTCGGATTTCACTTATCTCTGGCAAAATCATCTTTATATATTTAATTACTTTTTCTTTTATATACTTTTCAATTTCATTTGTCTTTTTTAATTTTAATATTTCATTTACTATTTGTTTTGCTTCTTTATAATTAATATTTCTTAATAATGCCTTAATATCAGGTATATACATTGGTGTCATACTTAATTCATCTACATCAAGACCAACTAATAAAATTGAATTAACTAATGAATTTGCCATTTCTCCACAAACTGATACTGTTTTTTTATGTAAATGTGCTGATTCTACAATATATTTTATTGAATTTAATATTACTGAATGTCTTGGTTTTAACAAATAACTTAATTCTTCTGTATCTCTACTTACAGCAAAAGTATATTGCAATAAATCATTTGTTCCTATACTTAAAAAATCACATTCTTTTGCGAATTCTTCTGCTAACCAAACAGCAGAAGGTATTTCAATCATTACGCCAATTTTAATATTTTCATTAAAAGGTATTACCTGTTTTTTCATTTCATATTTTATTTCTTCGATAAAAGTTTTAAATTGTAATAACTCTTCCACTACACTAACCATTGGCAATAAAATATAAACATTTCCATAAATAGAAGCACGCAAAATTGCTTTAATTTGTTGCTTAAAATAATCTAACTCTCGCAAACTTAATCTAATACCACGAATACCAAGTAAATTTGAAATTTCAGGTGAATAATTTAAACCTCTGATTGAAATTAATTTATCACCACCAATATCAAGTGTTCTTATAACTACTTTATTTGGAAAACAATGATGAACAATTTTTTTATATGCATTAAATTGTTCTTCTTCTAATGGCATTGTTATTCTATCCATATATAAAAATTCAGTTCTTAATAAACCAATTCCGTCTGCACCATAATAATTTAATGTTGGCAATTCTTCCAATAAACCAATATTAGCAGAAATAATTATTTTTTTATTATCTTTTGTTTTACATTCTAAATCTTTATTTTTCAATATTTCTGCTTCAATTGAATCAAATTTTTTCTTTATTTTTGTATAGCGTGATATAGTATTTTTTTCTGGATTTATTATTACTTTTCCATGAATAGCATTGAGAATAATTGTGTCACCATCATTTATTGTATCTAATAATTTTTTTATGCCAATAATAGCAGGAATTTTTAAGGAACTTGCCATTATTGCTGCGTGTGAATTTTTTCCGCCTTTTTCTGTTATTATTCCTTTTATGTTTTGATTTATTAATTTAATTGTATCTGATGGTGTTAGATTTTCTGCTACTATTATCTTATTTTTAAATATTTGATAATTTTCTATATTTTGTTTTGTTAATAATTTTAATATTCGATTGCCAATATCATAAATATCAGAAGCGCGTTCACGCATATATGGATCCTGTAATGATGTAAATGATTCAAAAATTGTTTTAAGTTCATCTTGAACTATCCATTCAACATTATATTTCTGCCTTTTTATTTTATTTATTACTTCAACATAAAAAACAGGGTCCTGCAAAACTAATAATTGTGTATTAAAAATTTCTGCTTCTTTTTCACCATATTTTTCGCTAACTTCTTTTTTAATGTTTAATAATTGAATTTTTGCCTCTTCAATTACCTCATTAAATCTAATTATTTCATTATTTATTTCATTATCTAAGATTTGTCTTTTTTCAATCTCAATTTTTGGTTGTTTATATATTTTTACTTCACCAATTACAATACCCCATGAAGCTACAATTCCACTTAATTCTTTTTCACTCATTTTATTCCTCTTCACCAAATTTATTTTCAAATAATTCTTTTATACTTTTCATCATCTCTTCTGCATCATCGCCATTTATACTTATATTTAATTTCGTTCCTTTTGTCGCTGCTAATAACATTATTCCCATTATACTTTTACCATTTATTTGCAAATCATTTAAACTGATAATAATATCTGATTTGAATCTATTTGTTAATTGAACAAGTTTTGCTGCCGCACGAGCATGTAAACCCATTTTATTTATTACTTCCACTTCTTCCTCAATTATCATTAATTATTTCACTCTCCTTTATAATAATTTTAATATAAATTTTTTTCATAAACAATTTTACTTTTAAAAAATTACTTTCTTTAATTATTATTTGTCAAATACAATTTATTAATTTACTACAATCCAAACTGCAAATAATATTTTATTTTTGAATTTCTAATTTTTTTATAAAATTCTTTTTTCTGTCGCTGAAAAGATTCATAACCTTTTAATATTATATATTTTGCTTCTTTCAATGAAGTCAAACCAATTTCATCTAACTCTGGTTTTAAAATAAAATCAGCCTTTTTTAGTGAAAATTTTATCTTCATTTTATCAATTAACTGATAACTCCGAAATAATATTTTTAATAAATTATCATATTCTTCTTTTTCTTCATAAGTGTATGTATCAGCAGTAATTATAAAATTCATTTTTGCTTTTTTTAATATATCAGTCGGTGTATTATTTAAAACACCACCATCAACTAATAAATAGTCATTATATTTAACAGGAGGAAAAATAGCAGGAAAAGAACAGGATGCCAGAACAGCTAATTTTAATTCGCCTTTACTAAAAATAACTTCTTCGCCTTTTAATAAATCAGTTGCTGTGATAAAAATCGGAATTTTACAATCTTCAAAATATTTATTATTCAAATATTGCTCTAAAAACTTTAAAAAATTTTTATTATCAAATAATGATTTTTTAGGAAAAATTGATATACTTGTTAAACTATATTCAGCTAAACTAACTGCTATTTTTTCTATTTCATTAATACTATAACCAACAGAATATAATGCACCAATTAAAGCACCTGCTGATGTTGCACTTAAAACTGATAATTTTATTCCTTCTTCTTCTAATGCCTTTAATAAACCAATATAAACAATACTTTTAGCACCGCCACCAGATAAACATAATCCTATTTTAAACATTTCATTTATAAACTTTTATTTATGTAATAACTTTCTTACTCTTGGTGCTCGGATTCTATGTGCTGCTGGAAAACCTGAACCAAGTAATGGTCTTAAATACAATCTAAAAGCATCAGTAATATGATTTTTTTCATTATTTATAAATTCTGGTGGCATATGTTTTGTCTTACCTGCTATCTCATCAAGATTTGATAATCTATAATCAACAGAATAAAAACCTGTTCGATGTATTGTTACTGAACCATCTTTATTATACCACATTGCATATTGAACTGCTTTTTCGCCAACCTCTCTGGCTTCATGTAAATCAACATCACTGACACAACCAATAAAAGAACGCTGTAAATAGCCGAATGTATCTGAACGAACTCTTTTTATTTGTGTCTTTGCTTTTATCTGGTCACATAATAAATCACCTAATGCACCTGTGCCTGATAATTGAACATTACCATGCGCATCTTTTTCAACAACTGGTTTTAATTTTGTAACAATTGGAACATTCTTTTCGTCCTGAATGCCTTCTGATACTGCTATTACGCATCTTCCATATTTATTATAAATATTTACTACATCTTCAATAAACTTATTTATATCAAAAGGAACTTCTGGTATATATATTAAATGAGGACCATCATCAGGATATTTCTGAGCTAAACCAGCAGCAGCAGTTAAAAAACCAGCATGTCGTCCCATCACAACACCAATATATACACCAGGTAAAGCACGATTATCTAAATTTGCACCAATAAAAGCCTGTGCTACAAATCTTGCGGCAGATGGATAACCTGGTGTGTGGTCATTTATCATTAAATCATTATCAATTGTTTTTGGTATATGAATACAACGCAATTCATATTCTGCTTCCTTTGCGTAACTATTTACAATTTTTACAGTATCTGCTGAATCATTGCCACCAATATAAAAAAAATAACGAACTTCATGAGCCTTTAAAACATTAAATATTTCAAGACAATATTTTTTATCAGGTTTATCGCGAGTTGACAATAATGCTGATGATGGTGTCATTGCAACCTGTTCTAAATTATGCGTTGTTTCCTGTGTTAAATCTAAAAAATTTTCATTTATTATTCCATTAACACCATACTCTGCACCATATACCTTTGTGATTTGTGGAAATTTTCGTGCTTCTAAAACTACACCAACCAGACTTTGATTTATTACAGCAGTTGGACCGCCACCCTGCGCTACAACTACTTTTCCTTCTAATTTCATTTTCTTTCCTCCTCACTCTGATTTAATTTTTTATATATTTTATTTTTATAATAATTTATTGTCAATATAAAATTTTTTCTTTTGATTTATTTTCTGGAAATTGTTAATATATTTTATTAACATTTATTCTATCGAATAATGCCTATTTTTCCTATCTTTTTTTGACCATCTTTTGTTGTCATTATATAAATATAAATTCCTGATGATACAAAATTACCGTCTTCATTCTTCAAATCCCATTTATAACCTTCTATTACTCTATCACTATTTTCATTCAATTCAATTACTAATTTTCCTGTTGAATCTAAAATTTTAATTTTTGAATTTGCCTGAACTCCAGCAAAAGTAATATATGGCACATTTTTATGATATTTTATGTTATATGGATTTGGATAAGGTCCAGCATTTATTTCATTACGTGGTCTAAATCTACCTGCTGATAAAACAAGTTGATTACTCTGAATTTCAAGATAAACTAATAATACATCGCCTGATGTAACACCATAAATTACATTTGTGTCTCCTGCTTTTGCAGGGTCATTTGTTATAAAAAGTTCAACTCTATATATTTTACTTGATTTTGTTGTTTCTGTAAGTGTATAATTTTTTGTATTTATTATTCCACCTGTCAGAGGAACATATTTTTTTGGTGCTGATTGAAGTGCTGTTGGATTATATGTAATTATTTGAATAGAAACAGTATCACGAACCCATTTTGAACTTAGTGAATTTGATGTTTCAATTGCTTCAAATAATAATGTATCACCTTCATCAAATTCATAGTTAAAATTTTCTAACGATACTCTATTACCATTTATATATTTATATACTTTTATTTCTACTTCATCTGGTGGATTAAATACAGCAACTTTTTTACTGAGTATTTTTGTATCAGCCCAAATTGGTGCATTTACTGGTGGACTCCAAATAATAATTATTGTATCACCTCTTTGAACTTTTATCTCAGTATATGATGTATCAGTTTGTTCTATTGTATAATCCTCAACTAATTTAATTATGTGTCTATAAAAAATTGATGTATTATCAATTTGTGTTAAGGTAATTGTTTTTGTATCTTTTAAAACATTTGTTTCAGAATATATTTTCACTGCTAAATTTATTTTATCTCTTACTCTATAATTTGCATCAAAAGCAGTTGCTTCTATGCCAATATATTCAAGGTCGAATTCTTCTTCGAGCATTGTAATTTCAGTATTTGGATAGATAAAATTTAGTTCTTGGACATCATTTGGCTCAAGTGAATCTTTTACTTCAATACTTGCTGATTTATTTGTTATTGTGTCAGTAACAACAATTGAATCACCTGAAAAAGCTTTTATTTGAGGTGGTGTTGCAGTTGGAAATGAAACTCTAAATATATCTAATTCTGCTCGATACACACCAGAATTCTTATCTGTTTCTGTCATTTCAATTAAAAATGTATCAGCTCGCATTACAATAGAAGAACCAACACGATAAAATGAACATATCGCTAAATTAAATTTATCAGGAAATAAAGGATTTGCATCTTCACCATCAACCTGAATATGTAATCTATCGCCATATAATGGTGGATAAATTAATGGTCTTGACCAATCACTTTCCATAAAAGTAATTTGATTTATTGATTTTGGTCTTAATAAATTCGCAACATAATAAACTGCAGAATCTACTTTACTATGTAAATAATAAGCAGACGAATCACTTATATATGGAATAAATGTTAATTTAGTCCCAAATGTTGCTTTTATTTTATCCTGTGTTTCATTTGTAATATTTTCTGTTAAATATGCCACACCACGATATAATCTACTATTCATTGTCGTCTCTGTTAAAATAACTGTAATTGTATCAAGAACAAGCATATCATTTGTTATATATAAAGCAATGGTATCAATTACTGCCGGATTACTATATGTATCTTCTTCTATTGCTTGAATATATAATGTAGAATTTATTGGTATTTCATATTTACCATAAGGTATCGCATAATCAGAAGCTTTATAAATTGCAATTTCTTTTATATTATTTGGTGGTTTTGGAATTGGAACAATAACTTTTACAATATCAGTTTCAGATTGAGGATTCTTCTTCCATTGAAGCAGAATTGTATCACCACCATCAACATTTAATATTGGTGGAATAGCATAGATATTTGTTGGTATAGTTGGTAATTCACTTAATGCGACTATACCTCTATAAAAACCTGTAGTTAATCCTGTTTCCTTTAATGTTATTTCTACTTTATCACCACTTCTTAAATTTATTACTTCTACTACTGCAATATCAGCAAGTAAAGTATTTGCTATATCACCAAATAATTCAATATTTAAAACTTCTCCAAATGTTACTTCTCGATTTAATATGTTTTGATAATCTGCTTCCATAAATTGTAAAGAAGTAATATACTTTGGTTCCTCAAAATCAGCAACAATAGCAGTATCAAAGTAAATATTGCCAAGTGAATCTTTACACCATACTACAATTGTATAACCTGTATCAGCTTTTAATAAAACTTTATAAGTATCATTAACAGTACTTAAATTAACATCACCACGATATTGACCTGTATTTTTATCTGTTTCCCATAATGTTAATGATATATGTCCTTCAGACTGATTTATAGCATTTGTAGAATCTAATTGATAGGTTTCATTAGCAATTTTATTATATATACAAGGTTTTTGTGTAGCAGCATCTATTTGAAATAAATAATTTGGATTATAAGAAAAAATTCTTACAAAATTTTCAGTTGTAAATTCTTGTAATAATGGTGATGCATCTTCGCCATTTAACTCAACATATAATTTTGTTCTATTTAATACTTTACTTAATGTTCCATTATTTAATAAATTTTCTGATAATAAAGCAGAATAATTTGCATTTTTAAATCTAATAGAATTTATCAAATTTGGATTTTTATTTGAAACAACAACTAAAATAACAGGAGGTGGTGAAAATAAAGGTGGAGCTAAGTTAACACCTTTTAATGAAGTAATTATAACTGTGTCACCATAATTTACTCCTAATATTTTTTGCGTTATATTACTAACATCACCTAATCTCGCAAAACCACGATATACACCTTGCGCTGGACCAATTTCTGTTAATTCAATATAAATAGTATCATTGGAACCCATTTTATTGAGCGCAATCATTGTAGTATCAATAAGAATATTATTTCCTATATCACCACGCACTTCAAAATATAAATAAGCATCACGTGCTACTTCTTTATATAATGTTGAATTTGTATAAGTAGCATCAGTAAATACATTTATTGTATATGTTCTATCAGGCGATTGCGGTAAAGCAATATATGTAAAATCCCAATATGGATATTGCCGAGGATAAGATTGATCTTCTGGATAAACCTCAATTGTATCACCTTTATTTGCATAAATATAATTATAGTTATCATCTGTTCGGTAATAAATTAATGGAATTAATTCTGGTGTTGTAACACGATATATTTCAGAACCAACCTCTGTTTCTGTGAGTAAAACCCTAATATATGTATCTGTTCCATAAGAAGATGATGACTTTATTAATACTGTTATTGTATCTTTTAAAATAGAAGCTGACCCTTCGCCTATTACCTGTGGATATAATCTATCCTCAATATTCAAATTTAACCTATTTAATTCTTGTGTATAAGATGAGTTAGTAAAAAATCGAACTGCTTTGATTGTTGGTTGTTTATATTGTTGAACTATTAATTCAATAGGATAAGTATCGCCAGAATAAGTCCCAACTACATCTGCATAAACAACAATTGTTTCACCGCGTTCAGCATATATTGCTGGTGCTGGTTGGATTGTTTCTACTACAAATGGTATATCATTAGTTATTGTATTTTTATATAAATTAGTGTTATTGCCTGTCTCTGTCATCGTTATTTTTATTACATCGCCATTTTTATTTTTTAAAATTAAATTAAATGTATCAGGTAATTCATCATTTGCATAAGGATAGGTATCAGTTGATAATCCATCAAGGTCCCAAGCTTCTGCAAAGAAATATAAATTTTTATATCTTTCTTCATAACTAACAAATAAATCAGAAACATATTGTGAATAAGAACTATCACGATATAAATATAATTTCTTTATTCGTTTTGGTGAAATATAATCTGCTACTTCAAATGTAACACGATAACCTGCTGGGTCAGTCGAAATAAATTCAACTGTATCACCACGATATACTTCAAGTCTTTGTGGCAATAAATTTGTTATCCCTACATCTGCAATATTTTTTACATATATCTCAGAATTTCTAAAAATACCTGAATGTATCGCTGTTTCAAGCAATGTTATTTCATTATTATTACCATCATGAGTTCCTCTAAAAATAATTGCAACTGTATCTGCTAATAAATTACTACTCGATAATTTATCTGCTTCTGCTTCTATATAAAGATATTGGTCCCACATAATAGGACTCATTTTTATTGATGAAAAATCCGAATTCATTAATTTTATTGAAAAAATTTCTTTTGGTGTTTTCAGTGTTGCTGTTTGAACAATATCACCATATAGTTGATTATAACCTATTGGTCCTGCTTGCCAATAACTGGTATCTGCTGGTTCAACTATTATGAAACCATTTAATTGTGTATTTAACCAATATTCAATCTGATTCTTTGTTTGGCCTAATAATACATTACCTGTATATATTCCAGTATTTTTACCTGTTTCAACTAAATCAACAAATAATTGATTTTCACCGGTTCCATATTGATTTGTATCACCACGAGTATTTGAAACAAGAACTGCTACTGTATCAACTGTAAATGGGCTACCATCATCGCCAGTAAATTTAATATATAAATAATCACCATATTTTACCTGTTCTGCATGATTTATCGGTTTTGTATAACTTGCATCAGTAAAAATTAATTGATTCATTTTTGTTGGTTTTGATAATACTGCAACTTTTATTGATGTAAATACTGTTGTATCTGTCGTTGAATAAATAAAAATAGTATCACCATAAGTAACGCCAAGTTCATCTATTGTATTATTTGTTAAATCAGTTACTTTAAAAGAACCTCTAAATTTTGAGGTATTTGGACCACTTTCTCTTAAAATTACTTCAATAAAATTTATTATTGATGGGTCATAAAAATTTGATTGTTTTGTTGCTACTGCCCGTATTTCTGTTGTATCTGCTGACACTGGATTTTTATCCTCACCCACTACTTCAATATATAAAACATCATTTAATCCAACTTCTAAATATCTATCTTTTTCATAAGTTGCATCATCTTTAATTCTAACTGCAACTATTTTATCGGGTGACATTGATATATCTACTGAAACTGTATCATATCTATATATCCATTGTATTCCATTAAATATCATATTTGTTCCATTATACCACCAACCTATATTTGATGGGGCTAAACCTAAATATACTGGTCTGGTTTCTGATACCACTATCACATCATTTAATTCATAAGCATTTATATATTTATTAAATTGTTGTGAAAAACTTTTTAATTCAAATGTACCTCTATATTTTCCTGAATTTATTGCGCTTTCTTCAAGCACTATCTCTATTCCTGTGGTATCTTTATTTGATGTCACATATACAACCGTTGTATCTTTCCAATTTGGTCCTGCATCTTCACCATCTAATTGAATATACATTACTGAATTAGGTAATACATTTGATGGTAAAATATTATTAAAATCTGATGTCATAAAATGAATTGAATTTACTTTTGTAGGTGGTCGATTTATTATTGTATGTATCTGCCATCGCCTTGTCCAACCTGTTGGATCTGGCAAAGTAACTGATTGAACAATTATTGTATCATTTAAGCCTGCCCGTAATGTGCCTAAACTCTGGTTCGTAACTACATCAAGTTTAAAAAAACCTTGATATTCACCGGCTGCTTTACTTGTCTCTCTTAATTCAACTATTATACTTTCACCATATCCTGGATTTTCTGCTATTACTGCTGTTGTATCAATTGTTAATGGATTTGCATCACGTGCTATTACTTCTACCCATACATAATCGGTCGGCAATATTCTTGTGCTTTCTGTATCAACTGCATCAATATATCTATTATCTTCTGTTATTCGAACAGTCATTATTTGTGTCGGTGATATTGGTGCTAAGCCACCAGTTATAATCACTGAATCGGATGGTAATAGTGTTGATGTTGGTGAAGCCCAATCAAAACCATCTTTCCATTTTAAATATAAAGTATCACCATCATCAATAGCAAAAATAGGTGGAACAGCATCATACCTTGTAACATCTGTTGGCGATTGTGCTAAATTTAGTCTACCTCGATATTCACCTGTTTGTGCACCCGTTTCTACTAATTTTATTGTTATTGAATCTGAATATGTCGTTTGCCCTGCTCTTATCCTATAAACAATAACTTCAACTTCATCTGGTATAACAGGCGAACCAATATCACCAAATAGCATTAAATACAGATTATCACTAAATGTTGCATAAGTGCCCCAATCATTTTCATAATCTGATGTTCGAAAATTTAAAAATGTTATATATGTTAATACTTGATTTGTAGCAACTGATATTGTATCAACTATTATTTTATAAGTATCAGCAGTATCACGAACAATAGCAAAAATCGAATCACTTTGAAATGCAGCTATAAATTTTTGGTTCGTATCCTGATAATCCCGTATTGCACAGATTCCTTGAAATTTTCCTGTATTTTTGTTTGATTCTGTTAATTTCAATTTTAAATATGAATTGGCATTTGTTATTCCAAAATTATCATAATTATTTGGATCTACATAAAAAATTGGCGTTACATTATTTGAAACTGTAAAAAGCCAAACATATAAATAATCTGGTAATTGTGGGTTTGCATCCTCTGCATTTACTTCTATATATAAATTATCTTTTTCACGAACTTTTCCACCTAATTGTGTTATTGTTTGATTAAATTCTGAATCTTTAAATTTTATATTATTTATTACTATTGGTAATGAGTTCTGTGTTACATATATTATTTTTGGATAACTTATATCAGGTATTGAAATTGAAACTGTTGTATCTTCTGCTCCTCGACCATCGCCATATACTCTTATTACTAATTGATCGCCTAAATCAACTCCCAATTCATCCAATGTATCATTTGTTGCTGGTTTTAAACTCATTATACCTCTATATCTTCCATCATTTGGTCCCATTTCCCTTAATACAACTCTTATTTGCTCACCTTTTGTATTATTTCTTATTATTAATAATGTGGTATCCATTATTACATTATTTCCTGCATCACCACGAACTTCTAAATATAATGTAGCATCAATTGCAACTACTCCTGTATCACCAACTGCCACTGAATAACCAGCATCAGTAAATACATTTAAAACAAATATTGAAGTTGGTGATTGGGGAAAACCTATTCTCGTCACATCTTTTGGTTCTATATCCGGGATTGTTTGGGTTGTATCAGTTGGTAATGTTAAACCATATTTAAACACAATAATTGTATCAAGTGCATTTGCCTGTAAATAATTTGATGCGTCGTCTCTAAAATAATATATTCGTGGTATTGGTTCTGGATTTTCTACGCGATATATTTCTGAACCTACTTCTGTTTCTTTTAGTATTATTGTAATTGAATCACTATAATCGCCTGGTGGTGTATCATCTCTATCCTGTCTAATTAAATTTACTGCAACTGTATCTCTTAATATACTTGCTGAGTTTAAACCAACGACCTGAATATAAACATAATCTTCCATCAATAAATTTGTCCCTGCTAATTCTTGTGTATATGTTGCATCAGTATAAAATCTTACACTTCTTATATTTGATGGTTGTTTGTACTCCTGTATTATTAATTCCACTGGTGCTCTATAATTTACATCATCAACAATACCATAACATATTATTGTATCACCCCGACGACCTTCTAATTGATTCGCCTGAATTGCTTGTTCTTCAACTAAAAATGGGACATCAAGCCAATTACGAAAAATATTGGAACTAATATCTGTTTCAAGTAATGTTACATACATTGAATCGCGTTGTACTCCGTTTGGATAATAAGTTACTAATTGTAACATAACTGTGTCTTGTAACATATCATTAGCATACGGCATTGTATCTGTTATTGTACCATCTATATCATAAGCTTCTACTTCAAAATAAAAATTTCTATATGCTGGTTCAAATGACATATATGTTGATACCTTTGATTCTAATGAATACGAATTATCTCTATAAACATTTATCCTTTTTAAACGCGTTGGTGTAATTGTATATGCTACTTCTCGCATAAAAACCAGAGTATCACCACCAGGTGTTGGATTTAATAAAACAATTGTAACCCATTCGCCACTTGAAACCTCTAATCTATTTGAGTACCGTTGTGTGCCTATATCATTTATATTTTTTACTTCTATACTGCTATTTCGATATATTCCTGAATGTATTCCTGTTTCTAATAAATAAAATGTATCATTGCTTGGGTCCGATACTGAGGAATAAATTATAAATGCAATTGTATCTTCAACTAAATTACTACTTGTCGTCTTATCTGCTTCTGCTTCTATATATAAAAATTCATCCCACATTATTGGGCTTAATTTTACTTGTTGAAATGTTGCATCTTTTTTTAATTCAACTTTTATAAATACTGTTGGCGGAACTGGCGTAGCTGTAATTAATGTATCCTGTGCATTTTCTATGACTCGTGTATCACTATGATATGGAAAAGTATCTATTGTATTCATTACTATATAAGAGCCCTGTCTTATTTTCATTCTCCCCTGTGAGGGTGATTTTATTACATCAAGTAAAAGCGAACCTGTGTATATACCTGTTGCTCTACCGGTTTCTTTTAATTCTAATATATATTCATAATCTGTTGTATATGGCATATAATAGCAATATAATTTTACTGCTACTGTATCTATTGTTAATGAATTACCATCTGTTCCAGTAAAACGAACATAAATATTATCATTAAAATTCACTTGAATATAAGATGACCATTTTTCTTGATAGTTAGCTTCAGTAAATACAAGTTCATTATATGTTAATGGCTTTTTAGGAACAGTCATTTTTAATGCTATTGAATCATTTACATCATATTCTACTATTATTGTATCACCAAAATTCACTTTTAATTCATCAATTGTATCATTTGACAAATCTGTTATTTTAAATTTACCTCTATATCTATTTGAATTTGCTTCACTTTCTTTTAATGTAACATGTATCACATCATTACTTGTTGTATCAGAACCACGTATTGCATATGCTTGCACTTCTAACTCATCTTTTGTATATGGATTCAAATCTGTTGCCACTACTTCAATATATACATAGCTACCATCTGTATATTCACCTGTATAATTATACATATATGTTTCATCTGTCTTCACATTTATTGATATTATTTCTATCGGTGCTATAGTTTCTCTTATTGCTATACTATCACTTTTCCCTGAGTCTAAATGAAGCACTAATATTGAATCCCCTGTTTTATATGCTTTTATTAACTTCAATATTTGATAGGTATAATTATCTAAAACAAAAGTATCTCGAAAATCGCCTGAATTGTTTCCTGTCTCTTTTAGCGTTAATATTATTGTTTCTGCTCCTACTATTGTATAAGCATTATTTGCTACTATTACATTTACTGTATCAGGATAATTTGAATTTCTATCTTCTGCTAATAATCGCACACCAATTTGAACATTAGGATTTATATAATCATCTAATACTCTTACAAATGTATTATCCATCAATTGTATTGAATGAATATTTGTTGGAGATAATGGTATTGTAATAAATATTGTATCCTGTTTACTTATATCAGTTAATGATTCTACTACTATCGTGTCACCAAAATTTACTCCTATTCTTTTTGTTGTTTGATTTGTTAAATTATCTGTATAAAAAGTTCCTTCATATCTACCACTATTATTACTTGTTTCATTCAATGTTAAAATAATACTATCTCCATTTCTTATGTTTCTTATTCTTACACTTGTTGTATCTATTCCTAATTCATTTAAATCAATTGCATTTATTACTGCCTTTATTTCTTCGTTATTCAATACTTCGATTGCTTCTTCATTTGAACTTCTATATAGATTTATACTTATTATAGTTTGAGGTGTTGTTGAATAATCTATTACTACTGTATCTCTGTTAGCATTTATTTCTTCTCTTATTACTATTGTCTCACCTTTAATAGTTGCTTTTATTACATCATAATAATCGCTCGTATAATATGAAATTGAAAATTGACCTCTATATTTTCCTGTATTATTTCCTGTCTCTGTTAATTGAACATATATTGTTTCTATACTTCCATCGATTAAATATGAATTTACTATTATTGAAAATGTATCAACTGTTTTTTCATTACCATCTAATCCATTGGCTTCAACATATAATACTGAATTTGGTAATATTTTTTCACCACTAAAATTACTATATGATGAATTCATAAAATTTAAATTATTTATTAGAATTGGTGAAAGCGGAACTGTTAAATAATATGTATTAAATGTAACTGTATTATCATATTTTAATAAACTTATACTATCACCATAATTGGCTTTTAATCGTCCACCTGATTGACTTGTATAATCTGATAATGTTATGCTACCTCTAAATATACCAGAACTTACCTCTATTAATTCTGTATATATACTTTCAGATGTTCTATTATTTTTTATTATTATTCTTGCTCTATCTGATGTATATATACTTGCATCAACGGCAAGCATTTCTATATATAAAACTTCATTTAATACTAAACTATCTGTTTTTATTGATGTGTATGATGAATTTTTTAATTCTAATTTTATTATTGTTGTTGGTTCAACTGGTTCTTGTATTCTTATTATTTTTTTATTATTACTTATACTCTCATTAAAACCTATTGTATCACCACTTACTAATGCTTTTATTTTATTCAATGCACTAAATGAATAATTATCTATATCTATATAACCTCTATATATTCCTGTATTTTTACCTGTTTCTGTTAATGTTATATTTATTGTTTCATTATATTTTGTATCATTACTTACCATTATTGAAAAAGTATCAATTGTTAATGCATTCTCATCCAGACCAATTGCTTCTATATATATTCTACTATTTAATGATACACTATCATAAATTTGATTTATATAACCTGCATCAAAATATAATTTAAATTCATTTATTATTGATGGCAGTTCAGGTCTTGTTATTTCATTTGTGTCACAGTATGATACCGCACTTTCAACATAAGTTATTATTGTATCGCCATAATTTACTCTCAAATAGCCTGTTGTTTTATTTGTATAACTTCCTAAATTAAAATTTGTCTGATATATTCCAGAACTAATTTCCTGAACTATCTTTGAAATTGTATCACCTGTATTTACATTTTTCAATACTATCACAACTGTATCTAATGAATTTACATTTCTATCTTCTGCTATTAATTTTATATAGACTATTTCATCATTTGAAAATTTTGTTGTTTTATTTGTTGTATAATTACTCTCTTTAAATTTTATTTCATAAAAATTTATTGGTGATAATGATGCCTGTATATATATAACACTTGTATTATTTGATATTGATTCTCTTATTAAAATTGTATCGCCAACATTTAATGCTTTTATATATTTTAATGTTGCACTACTAAATGGACCAATCGTCACATCATTTCTATATTTTCCTGTATTTCTATCACTTTCGATAAGCGTTAAAGTTATTGAATCATATTTTCCTGTTATTGTAATTGTCATTGTATCTATTGTATATTGATTCCCATCTAAGCCATTTGCTTCAATAAACAATTGTGTATTTAATGGTACACTTCCTGATAAAATATTTGTATATGCTGAATTACTATAAAAATTTAAATTATTTATTTGTATAGGTAGACGCGCTATTGCCACTACTAATGAATCATATTTTGTTCCATAAGTAAAATATATTGTCTCACCAGAATTTTCTTTTATTCCTATTAAATTTAATTGACTATTTGATTTACCTTCTTCAACTATTGTTATTTTCTCACTTTTATATATTTTACTATCTATTGCATCCTGATAAAGTTTTATATAAATTGTATCATTTATATTTGATGTGTGCGTACAGGTTAGTATTACAAACGATGGTGGTAAGGTAGGTGTATCTGGATAACTTGTTTCGGCTTGTATATAAAAACTTGTTCCTACTATTACATAAAATAAACTTGAATCATTAGTGCTTTCATATACATTTATTTTATCAAAATTACTTGGTGTTGAAAATAAGTTTATATATGTTAAAAATATCAAAAAAATAAATAAAATTCTTCGTAACATAGAATTATTTTATTTTCTCATAATATTTATAAATTTGTCAATAAAATTTTATAAAATTATCTTATTTAATGGATATTCCACTATTCCAGTAGCACCATTCTCTTTTAAAATTGGTATTAAATCGCGAACAGTATTTTCTTCAACTATTATATTTACTGCTGACCAATCCTTTTCTAATAATGGACTTATTGTTGGTGATTCTATTGCTGGTAATTTATTTAATATTTTTTCTAAATCGGCACATTTAATATTAAACATTAAACCAACTCTGCATTCAGCTGTTATTGCACCTTTCAATAACATTGCTATCCTTTCTACTTTGGTACGCTTCCATTCGTCTTTATATGCTTCTTTATTCATTATAAATCTTGTTGTTGAATATAATATTGTCTCTACTATTCTTAAATTATTCGCTTTCAAACTCGAACCTGTTTCTGTTACTTCGACTATTGCATCTGCTAAATAAGGTGGTTTTACTTCTGTTGCACCCCAACTAAATTCTACTTTTGCTTTTACTCCATTTGCTTTTAAATATTCTTCTGTCAATCCAACAGCTTCTGTGGCTATTACTTTTCCTTCTAAATCTTTTACTGATTTTATTGTAGAATTTTCAGGAACTGCCAGAACCCAACGAACAGGTTTTGAACTTTGTTTTGAATATGTTAATTCACATATTTCTATTACATCTGATTTATTTTCTTTTATCCAATCAAGTCCGGTTAAACCAGCATCAAGCACTCCATTTTCTACATATCTTGACATTTCCTGTGCTCTTATTAACATACACTGAATCTCTTCATCATCTATTACTGGAAAATATGACCTTGATTGAACTGTTATTTTATAACCTGCTTTTTCAAATAATTTTATTGTTGCTTCCTGTAAACTACCTGCTGGTATTCCTAATTTTAATATTCTATTTTTTGACATATTCGTGCTCCTTATTTTTTATAAATTTGTTTTGGGTCAAATATCAAATTTTTATCATATTCTACCAATTCATTATTTTCTACTCGTCTATAAAAACAAGTCTTATGCCCTGTATGGCATGCAGCACCACCTACTTGCTCTATCTTTAATATTATTGTATCTTCATCACAATCAACTAATATTTCTTTAACTATCTGAATATTACCAGATTCTTCGCCTTTCATCCATAATTTATTTCGTGAGCGTGAATAAAAATGTGCTTTCTTTGTTTCAACAGTTTTTTTATATGCTTCTTCATTCATAAAAGCAAGCATATATATTTCGTTTGTTTTATTATCCTGAACAATTACTGGTATTAAGCCATCTAATTTTTTAAAATTCGGCAAAAACATATTTCTACTTCCTCCTTATTTTTTCTTTATTTTCTTCTACTAATTTATTCAACTCTTCTTGCGTTATTCTCTCCTCTTCTATTTTCTCTGTACCTAATAAATTTTCTAATGTTTGACTTATTTTTCTTTGTTCTTCTAATAATTCTTTTATATTTAATGTGATTATTTTTATAAAATTTTTTTTATTCATATCATCATATTCTTCAAGCGCTATTATAAATTTTGGGGGCATATATTTTTCATATATTATATCTTCTTTCTTCTCTTCTAAAAATTTATTTATTTGCTTTTCTTCTTTTATTACTGCTATATTATCATTATACCAATAATACTTTTCAAAATCATACTTTTTTATTTCTTCATATTCTTTCGCACTTAATAATATTTTTATTAAATCTTTATCTTCATTTATTTCTTTAAACCATATAAATTCATCTAAAATACTTTTTATAAAATCATTTACTGCTGTTTCAGTATCAATAAAAATACTTCGCTTTACTGCCATAAAATATCGATGTTGTAAAACTGCATTTAAAAAATCTTCATTTATTATTGTTGATAATATATCAAACATATCAGTATAAAATTTTTCTTTGTTGATTAAACTTCGATTATAATAATCAAGAAAAAATTTTTTCGTGTAATTTATCACTACATTAAACATTTTACTCTCTAATTTACTCCACATAATAAATTTCTCATAATTATTTAATTCTTTTTTTTCTGAAAATAAAATATCTAATTTATTCTGCAACTTTTTACTACTAAATAATTCATCTGCTAAATAATATTGCGTTAATTTTGCTAATATTAAATCATATCCCCCATTTTTATCAATATAAAAAGCTTCTGATTTAAAATTCTTTAGTGGGAGAAAATTTGCCTTATTCAACAACTCAATACTTTTATGCCGATTATCTGTATATAGTATTGAAAACCAGTATTTATTATTATCGCTCATTATTTATTTTTCTTTGCCCTACTACTTTCAGTGGTAAGCCCCAGAGTTGAACAAATCCTTTTGCTAATTTCTGGTCAAATATATCGCCTTTATCATAAGTTGCAAGTTTCTGAACATATAACGAATTTTTTGATTGTCTTGAAGCAATTATTATATTACCTTTATATAATTTAATTTTTATTTTACCACTTACATATTCCTGTGTCTTATTTATAAAAGCATCTAATGCTTCTCTCAATGGTGAATACCACCATCCATAATAAACTAATTCAGAATATCTGGTTTCAATAGTATGCTTAAAATGATATGTCTCTCGGTCAAGACACATTGCTTCTAATTCGTGATGAGCACAATATAATATTTCTGCTGCTGGGCATTCATATATTTCTCTTGATTTTATTCCGACTAATCTGTTCTCAATCATATCTACTCTTCCAATTGAATGCCGCCCACCTATTTTATTTAATTCAGTTATTAAATCAACACAATTCATCTTTTGATTATTTAATGCCACTGGTTCACCTTTTTCAAATTCTATCTCAATATATTCTGGTTTATCAGGTGCTTCATCTATTGATTTTGTCCATAAATATATATCACTCGGTGGTTCAATTTCTGGATTCTCAAGCACACCACATTCTATACTTACACCCCATAGATTTATATCTATACTATATGGTTTTTTCTTTGTGACATCTATTGGTATTTTGTGTTTGGCTGCATATTCTATTTCTTCTTCTCGTGTTTTTAATTCCCATTCTCGAACTGGTGCCAATACTTTTAAATCTGGTGCTAATGCCATTACTGATACTTCAAATCTTACCTGATCATTTCCTTTGCCTGTTGAACCATGTGCTACTGCATCTGCTTTATATTTTCTTGCTACTTCTACTAATTTCTTTGAAATTAATGGTCTGCCTAATGCTGTTGCTAATGGATATTTCTTCTCGTATTTTACATTTGCTTTTAATGCTGGAAATATAAAATCTTTTACAAATTCTTCTTTTAAATCTTCTATTACTATTTCTTTTGCTCCTGTTTTTATTGCTCGTTCTCTTAATGGTTCTAAATATTCGCCCTGTCCTAAATCTGCTGAAAATGCTATTACTTCACATTTATAATTTTCTATTAACCATTTAATCATTACTGATGTATCCAATCCGCCACTGTATGCTAATACAATTCTTTTTATTTCCATCTTCCTACCTCCATCTTTTTTAACTTTTTATTGACTTAAATTTATTTATATTATATTAAATTTTTTAAATAGTCAATTAATTTTTATAAATTTTGATATGAAAGAATATACAATTTTAATTATTAATAATGATAAAGAAGCAAGAGCTCAATTAGAAAAAGATTTGCATAATGCTGGGTATCTTGTTTTTATTGCTGAAAATTTAAATGAAACTTTTGATTTACTTAAACTTCATAATATTGATTTATTATTAATTGACACAAATATTTTAACCAATCAAGGAATAGAAATTATTAAACAAATTAAAAATAAATATCCTATTATTAAAACTATTTTATTAGGGAAAAATTTTACTAATGAAAATATTGAATTAATTTATGAAACAGCAAATGACTTTGTAATTAAACCTTATGAATTATATGACTTGCTTTTAAGAATTTATATTCAGGTTCGTGATAAAGAAAAGATCACAAAAAAAATTGAAGATTTATCTTTTGAAAAATTTCAAACTGATATTAACAATCAAATATTAAATATGATTATTGTTGATGATGATATTGAATTAACTCAAATTTTGAAAACTAATTTTAAATCAAAAACAATGAATGTTTTAACTGCAAATTCCTTATCAGAAGCAAAAATAATTTTAGAAAATTCTGGTTTAAAAATTGATATTGCTATTGTTGATATTTTATATCCAGATAGTAAAAAAGGTGGTTTTGAAATAATAAATATTTTAAGAAAAGAGCATCAAGATTGTAGAATAATAATTTATACTGCTACTCAAACTCCTGATTTTGAATTAACTAAAGCAGGTGCTGATATTGTTTTTAGAAAACCATTAAAACCTTCTATTTTATTAAGTAATATAAATACTTTCATCAGAAATAAAATGCTTGAAAATAAACTAAATTATAATCTACAAATTCAAATGCTTATTAATGAATTTTCTAAAAAAATCAAAACTCTTGATTTATGGGATTTAAGAAATGATATAAATTTTTTTATTAAAAAAATCTTTTCACCTGATTACTATTTTTTATTTATTCTTGAAAATACTTTTTCAAACTATCTTGCTTATTTATTTTGCCATAGTCATAAAAAAATTTATGATGAATTAGAAAAAAATGCTATAATCATTAATGATGAAAATTTAATATCTGTTATAAAATCACTAAATCCTATTGAAAAAAAAAATGAAGTCTATCCTGCATCAAAAACATTAAAAAATACTATATTTCAACACTATATTATTTTTCCAATAAATTACATTAGAAAACCATCTGGAGTATTATTTTTAGGTAAATTAAATTCTTTTTTTTCTTATGATGATATTAGAAATTTAGAAACTTTTACTGATATTTTAGCAAGACAACTTGAAATTATAAATATTCACAACAAAGAAAAAGATGCAAGAAAATTAGCAGAAAAATTATCTATTACTGATGAACTAACTAAAATTTATAATACTCGTTATTATCATTTTGTTATGGAAAAAATATTTTATAAGGCAAATAAATTAAATCAAATATTTTCTCTTCTTGTATGTGATATTGATTTCTTTAAAAAATTTAATGATACTTATGGACACAAAATTGGAGATATTGTTTTACAAAAAATTGCTGAACAATTATCAAATATTGTTCGAAAAGATATTGATTTTGTTTTTAGATATGGAGGTGAAGAATTTTGTATTATTTTACCTGGTGTCTCTCAAAATGAATTAAAAATAATTTCTGAAAAAATTAGAAGTACTATAGAAAAAACTAAAATTGAAACTGATAAAGGTATTCTAAATGTTACAATTAGTATTGGTGGAACAACTTTTTCTAATAAATTTTCTTCACCTAAAGAAATGTTTAAACTTGCTGATAAAGCATTATATATTTCAAAACAAAATGGTCGTAATCAATCTTCTTTTTTATTTAATTAGTCTAACCAATTTCAAATTCAACTAAATCATTTATGATATCAACAGTTACTAATCTTACTTTTATTTTCTGACCTAATTTATATACTCTATTTTTTGTTTTTATCTCATAATGCTCAATATTAATTAGATAATTCTTTTCTTTTAAATTTGTTAAATCTATTTTTCCTTCTAATGTATTTTCAAGTTCTGCATATATGCCTGTACTATTTATACCTGTTATATATGCATCAAAAGTTTTGCCTATATATTTTTTAATATAGCGCATTAATCTTAATCTAACTGATAATCTTTCTATTTCTGCTGCAAGTCGTTCTGCTCTTGATAATTCAATTCCTTTTTCTTTTAATTCTTCATAATATTCTTTTGATGAATATTCTTTCTTCTTTTTACTATTATTCAAATTTGCTATCAAAATCCTATGAATAATTAAATCAGGATATCGCCGAATCGGTGATGTAAAATGCGTATAATATCTTTTTGATAAACCATAATGTCCTTTATTTTCTGGTGAATACCTTGCTTGTTGCATACTTCGTAATATTATTGATAATAAAAATCGCTCTTCTTCTTTTCCTTTTATTTTCTCTATTATTTTTTGTAATTCATTTGATTCTATGCGATTTTTATTCTTTATTTTTATTCCATAAGTTTCTAATATTTCTGCTAATTTTTTCATTTTTGTTATTTCTGGTTCTTCGTGTATTCTATATAAAATATAATTATTTCTTTCTGTTAAATACCTTGCAACTATTTCATTTGCTATTAGCATAAATTCCTCTATTATTTGATGTGATAATGTTCTACATTCTATTACTGTATTTTTTACATTCCCATCTTTATCAAGTTCAAATGATGGTTCTGGTAAATCAAAGTCAATGCTTCCATTTATTATTCTTTTCTTATGTAATTTTTCTGCAAGGTCTGCCATATTCTTTAACATTATATTTAATTCTTCTTTATTTTTACTTTTATATTTATTCTCTATTATTTCATCTATTTCTTTATATGAAAATCTTTTAAATGATTTTATTATTGAACGGTGTATCTCATAATTTTCAAGTTCACCATTATTATCGAATATTGCTTTTACTGTTATTGTTAATCGCTTCTTTTTTTCTTTTAAACTGCATAAATTATTGGATAATTTTTTTGGTAACATTGGAATTACTTTATCTATTAAATATATGCTCGTTCCACGATTATATGCTTCTTCATCTAATTTTGTATTTTCTTTTACATAGTAAGATACATCTGCTATATGAACATATAAAATACTTTTATTGTTCAACACTTCAACTGAAACCGCATCATCAAAATCTTTAGCTGTTTCTGGATCAATTGTTATTGTTAATAAATTTGTATAATCTTTTCTTTCAATTAAATCTTTTTCTTTTTCTATAAAATTTATTTTATTTATTTCTTTTCTTATACTCTTTGAAAATTTATCAACTAAATTATATTTTGTATAAATTATCTCTTCTTCAAATTCTTTTGTATTTATTGCGCCAATTATTTTTATTACTTCACAACTTACTTCATTTTTTTTATAGATAATATTACATTTCACTATTTTATTTATACATTCATCAGGATTTATATTTGTATGAAATCTTAGAATATTTAATACTGAACTTATTTTTTCATTTAATGGTTTTAATATATATTGTTTTTTATCTTTCAATACTGTGCCTAATATTTGTTTATTGGCTCGTTTTATTATCCTCATTATCTGACCTCTGTCAGAAAATGAATGGTTTCCTTTTTTTCTTATTATTACTTCAACTTCATCGCCATCTAATACATTTCTCATTTCTTCTTTTGGTAAATAAATATCATTGATTGAATTATCAAATGGATTTAAAAAACCAAAGCCGTTCTTATTTCTATCTACTATTCCACTTATTATCATTTTTTTGTCAAGACAGGATTTTTTTATTCATTATTCTTTTTTAAACTTTTTATCTCATTTCTTAAAACTTCTATATCTTCTATACTTTTACTTAAAAATTCTATATTTGTATTCCATTTTTCATGTGCTTCATTTATGAGTTTTAATAATTCTTCTCTTAATGTCCTTAAATTATCTGTAAAATAACTTGATTTGACAATGCTTTCAGATAAAAATTCTATATTTGTATTCCATTTTTCATTCATTTCTTTTAATTGATTTGAAAATTCATTTTTTATTTTACTTTGTTCTTCTTCTATCCTTGTTACTCGTTCCTCTAATTTTTTTATTGCTTCTTCATTTTTTACAAAAAATTTATTGCAATTAACTAAAAATAAAAAAATAATTAATGCATCAAAAAATATTATCTTTTTCATAATTCACCTCTATTTTTATTTTTAATGTTCTGCACAATAATCTTTTGGTTCTGTACCTTTGACAAATGCCATGCTAATTATTGGACAATTTTCTGTTGCTAATTTTCCTGTTGTTTTACATACATTTTTAAATACTATTCCTGATGGTGGTTCAAACTTTTCTATCGGTTCATCTTCCATTGCTTTTTTAACAAATTCAGCAAAAATTGGTGCTGCTACGCCACCGCCTGTTTGCCCTTTTTGTAATGTCAATTCACCTTTATCATAACCAATCCAAACTGCTATAACAACTGATGGTGTATAGCCAATGAACCAGGCATCACGATAATTATTTGTAGTCCCTGTCTTACCTGCTACAGGTCTTGTAATTATTGAACTAATTTTACTCGCTGTTCCACCTGGTTGTGTCACACCCTGTAAGACATCTGTCATTACATAAGCATATTCTGGTAATACTACTCGATTACCTGAAATTGTTTTTCTATATATTTCATTATCTTTTCTATCAAGTATTTTATTTATTCCATTCACATTATAATAATAACCACCATTTGCAAAACACATAAATGCATTTGCCATTTCTATTATTCGAACATCTGTTGCTCCAATTGCTGTTGGTAAATATGGTTGTAATGGACTTTTTATGCCTAATCGTTTCGCTGTATTTATCACATTTCGTATACCAACTTTATCTGCTATTCTTATTGCTGGTATATTTTGTGATTTTATTAATGCTGTTCTTATTGTTATTGGTCCTAAATAATTTTCATCATAATTTGTTGGAACCCACAATTTATTATTTGCACCTTCGAAATATACTGGTGCATCAAGAACTATTGATGCTTGTGAATAGCCTGCTTCAAATGCTGTTAAATATACAAACGGTTTAAATGATGAACCTGGTTGTCTTAAACTTTGAACTGCACGATTTAATTGATTATCTACAGTCCATTCACTGCCACCAACCATAGCAAGTATATCACCATTTCTTGTATTTAATGCTATTAATGCTCCTTCTATTTTCTGGTCTTTATAAATCCCTGTTTTTCTTGCTGTTGCATTTATATTTTTTAAATGTTCACTTATTACTTCTTCTGCTACTTGTTGATATTTTATATTTATTGTCGTATATATTTTTAAACCACCATTAAATACTAAATCGACATTATAATCTCTTAATAATTGCTTTTTTATATAATCAACAAAATGTCCTGCTTTATGTGAACGAACTCTAAAATTACTTTCAATCTCTTTTCTTTTTGTTGAATTATAATTATCCCAAAATTCTTTTATTGCTGCTTCTTTTTGCTTTTCTGTTATATAACCATCTTTTACCATTTCATTTAATACTAATAATTGTCTGTTTCTTGCCTCAACTGGATTTTTTAATGGAGAATATCTATTTGGTGCTTTTGGCAAACCTGCTAACATTGCACATTCACCTAATGTTAATTCTTTTGCTGATTTACCAAAATATACATTTGCTGCTGCTTCTAATCCATAAGCATTATGCCCAAAATATATTTTATTAAAATATCTTTCTAATATCTCATCTTTCGTTAGTTCCATCTCGATTTTTATTGCCAATAATGCTTCTTTTATTTTTCTTGATATTTCCTTTTTTGGCGATAAAAATAATGCTTTTGCAAGTTGTTGTGTTAATGAACTACCCCCCTGTGTCCCAAATCCTTTTATTATGTTTATAAATGATGCACGCATAATCCCTTTAAAATTTATTCCTCTATGTTTAAAAAAATCTTTATCTTCTATTGCTATGATGGCATTTATTATATCTTTTGGTATATCTTTATAACTTATTATTTCTCTCTTTTCTTTATAAAACTCAGCAAATAATACTCCTTCTGCTGAATATACTTTTGATGGTATGCCCCAATAACTTATATTTTCATTATCTGTTGGGTCTAATGGTTTTAATGATGGCAGTTGATGATAAAATATTTCTAATACTCCAACTATTAATGCTATAACAAAAAAAGTTATTATTACAAAAAATAAAAATATTTTATTTATTATTTTATCCGCTTTCTTTTTTACCATTTTCTTTTTCTCTCTTTAATTATGATAAAGTCTTTTTTCAATAAATATATCTACTATATCTTTGTCAAGTTTATTTTTTTCCGCTTCTTCTTTCAATATCTTTAATGCCTTATCTATTGCTATTGCTTTTTTATATGGTCTATCCCATGCTACTATTGCATCAAATACATCTGCAACAGCAATTATTCTTGCTTGAAGCGCTATTTTATCGCCTTTTAGTTTGTTTGGATAACCTGAACCATCTAATCGCTCGTGATGCATATATGCAAATTTTGGTATTTGTTCTAAATTGCTTGTCCATTTTATTTCTTTTAAAAATTTATAACTATATTCAACATGGGATTCTATTTCTACTCTTTCTTTTTCATCTAATGTCCCTTTTTTTATTTTTAACTTTTCATATTCTTCGTCTTTTATTACTTCTTCTTTTTTTCCTTCTGCATTTTTATAATTTAATTTCTTTATTTTTTCAAGTTTTTTATAATAACTCTCATCTAAATATGTTGATTCATTTATTTGTCTTAACACTTCTTTATAATTATTTATTTCAGCAAATTTTTCTTTTAATTTTTCTGTTAGTTCTTTTATTTCTTTTGTGATTTTTTTTATATCTTTTTTACTTCTTATTAATTTCATTATCCTTTTCATATAATTATTTTTATAATAGTATTTTAATAATTCAAATTTTAAAATTATACTATTTATTTGTTCACTATATAATTTATATTGTTTTGTTAATATATTTTCTCGAACACCAATTTTTCCAAAATCATGTAAGATACTTGCATATCTCAATTCTTTAATATTATCTTCATTAAATTTTATATTCTTAAATCTTCCAGTTTTTATCTCATTTATTGCTTTTGCTATTTTTACTGATAATTCTGCTACTCGTAATGAATGACCATTTGTTATTGGGTCTCTCGCTTCTATTGCTATCACACTTGCTGTTACAAAACTTTCAAACAAATTATTTATATCTTCATATAATTTACTATTTTCATAAGCCACACTAGCTTGCGCAGCTAATGATTTTGATAACTCTTCACAAAATGAATCATAAGGAATTATATTCTTTTCAATATTTGAATTGGTTAATTTTATTTTATTCTTTTTTCTATTTATTAATTGCAATACACCTATTACTTCATCTTTATTATTTTTCATTGGTATAACAAGCATATTTACTGTTCTATAGCCACTTTTTATATCAAATTCCTTATTAAATTTATATGGCGCTACTGATGAAATTTCATTTACATTTTCTATATTTAATATTTTTCCTGTTAATGCTACATAACCTGCTATACTTTCTTTATTTATTGGTATTGTGTATTCTTTAAATGGAATTTTTATTGAATCACAATGTGTTAATTTGAATCTTAAAACTTTCTTATTATTCTCTTTTTCAACAATATATAAACTTCCTGCATCACTCCTTGTTAATTCCCTGCTTTTAAATAATATTAAATCAAGTAATTTTGGAATTGATTTTTCTGATGCTAATGATATTCCTATACTATTTAAATCTTCAAGATTATGTTTTGCATCAATATATTTTTGCGCTAAATAATAATAATTATTCGCACCTTTTATTATTAAATTTATTATATTTTCATCTATCTTTTTTACAAATTGATAAAATGAATTAAATACTGTTTTACTTATTTCTTCTGGTGAATATAAGACTATATATGCTTTTGGTTTTATTTTTCTAAAATATTTTAAACATTCTTTTTCATTTACTAATCGAACATCTATTATTATTAAATAATAATCATTTAAATAATCCTTCAATTTATCAAATGAATCAACATAAATAAAATTAACTTTATAAACTGAACTTTTGATATTAAATTTTTTTTTCGAAAAAATCACAATATCCTTTAATAATTTTTTTGGTAACATTTTTTATATTTTTACTTTATTAAATATCTTTTCAAATTCTTTAATATCTTTAAAAAAATAAAGATATTGCAACGGTGAACGGTCAGGGAAACGTGCATCAAATTCTTTTAATTCTTTCATTAATGGCTTTAAAACTTTTTTCCAGCAATCTAATAAAAATACATTTCTTTTAAAAAAATTTTTATTTAACATTTCAATAACAAGTGCTACTTCAACCAATGTTCCTGTGCCACCTTTTAACGCTATATATACATCACCTAAATTAATTATTGTTCGTATTCGTTCCCAATAATCCACTGTCTCAATTTCTTCTGTTAAATATTTATTTGGTATTTGATTACCAAATGCTTTTGATGTCACGCCTATTATTTTACCTTTTTTTTCTGCTGCTCCTTTACTTACTGCTTCCATTATCCCTGTATATCCGCCATTTACTACTGCATAATTTCTTTCTGCTAAATATTTTCCTATTTCTACTCCTAATTCAAAATCTTCACTTCCTTCCTTGATTATTGCACTTCCAAATATTACTACTTTTTTTTCCATATTTTTTATATCACTCCTTTACTATATCTAAAACTATTACAACTCACACTTATTCCTACTGGTAATGAAGCAATATGAACTGGTTTTAAAACTATGTTTATTTCTAATACTGTATTTTTTCCACCATAAGCCATTGCGCCTATTCCTGATTTATTTATTTTCTCTTTTAATTTTCTTTTTATTGCCTCTACTTCTTTTAAATTATCACCTTTTAATAAGGCTAATTTGGCATATAGCATCGCTGTTGTTGATGTTCCGCCTATACATATTCCAATAAATATTGGTGGACATGCTTGCGGTATATCATTTATTATCGCTTTATATATTTCTTCTATTATTTCATCTTTTGAAACTGATGGATTTAACATTAATAATTTTGAGATATTATCACAGCCACCACCTTTTGGAAAACAGATTATTTTCAGTTTATCACTATTATCAAAAAAATAATGTATATTTGGTGGTATATTGTATTTTGTATTTGTTCTGCGATTAAAAACATTCCTTATTACTGATGCTCTTAAATACCCTTCTATTGTTGCTTGTTTTGTCCCTTCTGTTACTGCTTTATTTATATCGCCTTTTATTTGAATATTTCTTCCTATTGTTATAAAAAACTCTGGATATCCTGTATCCTGACATAATGGTATTTTTTCTCGTTCACTAATTTTATAATTTTCGATTAATTCTTTATATACTATTTTTGCTAATTTATTTTTTTCTTTTCTGGAAGTCTTTAATAATTTATTTTTTATTCTGACTGGTAATTTTATACTCGCCCTTTTATATAACTCTTTTATTAACCCCGCTATTTCTTTCTCTTCTATTATCTTCATTGAAATTTATTTTTCTCATTTACTTCCTTTTTTAATCTCTTCTTTTAATGTCTTTAATCGTTCGCGCTCTTTTCGACCCTGCATTATTTCTTGATTCAATATTTCTATTTCTTTTTTCGCTCGCTTAATTTTTAATATGTATGTTATTACTATTATTCCAAACACAAATAATATTATAATAATTGCTATTGCTAAATCGAACATTTTTTTCCTCTTTATATTTTTAAATTTACTATTTTATTCCTTTTTATCATTATTGTCAAGATTTTTTTTTATTTCAAGTAAAACTCTATCTATTTTTTTATCTGATGATTTTATTACTGTAAATAAATAATTTTCATAAGCAATTATTTCATTTTGCTGTGGTATTCTTTCTATTAAATGTATTATAAAACCATTTATTGTTGTATAATGTTCCTCTTCTGGTAAATTTAAGTTTAATTCTTCATTTAATTCAGCTATTCGATAATTTCCATCTATTTCATAACTATACTCATTAATCTTTTTTAGTGGTTCTATTACTTTATGACCTTTTGTAAATGTCTTTAATTCATAAATTACTTCACTTACTATATCATTATAATAAACTATGCCAACTATACTGCCAAATTCATCAACTACAATTGCTGATGTTCTACCTTTCTCCTGTAAATCTTTTAACAAATCATCAATTGACCTATTTAATGGAACATAAAATGGTGGCTTTATTAAATATTCATCTATTTTTTTATTATTATTTATATTACGCCAAAAATCTGTTATATTTAAGAAACCTATTATATTATCTATTCTATATTTATATACTGGTATCTTATCATATTTTGTTGAATTAAATATTTTTAATATTTCTTCTTTTGTTAATTCTGCATTAATAAGTGTTGCATTTGTTAATGGTATCATTATTTCTTTTACTGTCGTTTCTGAAAAATCAATCACTTCTTTTAACATATTTAATTTTATTTCTTTTTGTGGTTCTGCTCTCTTATTTATTTCATCTATTAATATTCTCAATTCATCTCGACTTATATTGGATTTTTCTATTTTTTTACTTGATAATATTTTACCAAGAAAAAGTGCTATATTAGATGAAATAAAAGCAAGTGGTTTAAGAATAAAATTTGCTATATATATGAAAGGTGCTATTTTATATGGATATACATTTGAAAATTCTCTGCCAAGTGACATTGGTGTTATTTCACCAAATAATAAAATCACTGGCGTTATTATAAGTGTTGATACTATCGTTTGTTCTAATTGTGGTAAATTTAACTTTTCTGAAATTAAATATGAAGTAATTTGTGCTGCCGCTACTGTGCATAGATTATTTCCTACTAATGTTGTACCAAATAAATTCTGTGGTTTCTTAATAAAATGACCAACTAATTTTGCATTTTTTACATTATTCCTTATGTTCGTTTCAAGTTTTATTTTATTTGTTGATACAAAAGACATTTCTGATGATGTAAATAATGCTTTTAAAAAAATAAATAATATTATTAAGATTATACTATAAATTATTTCTATCATTTTATCTTTCTTACTTTTACTTCATTTATATATTTATTATTACTATCAATTATTAAAAACTCAAATTTATTTATTATTATTTTTTCATTTGGTTTTGGTATTCTGCCAAATTTATATGTTAAAAAACCATTTAATGATGATGAAAAATTATCCTGAAAATTTGTATTAAAATAATTATTTATAAATGTTAAATCACAAAAACCTTTAATTATATATTCATTTTCATTTATCTTATTTATATAATTTCTATTTTCGGCATCTACATTTATTCGACCAAATATTTTTTCAAGTATTTCATTTATTGATACATAACCTATAAATGAACCATATTCATCTACTACTACAGCTGTATCCATATTATTTTTTATTAATTTTATTAATAGATTACTTAAATTCATTATTTCTGGAACATATATAATTTCTTTTTTTAATTCTTTTAGTTTCTTATCCATTTTTTCATAACTCTTTATTTCATTCAAATAAACTATTCCAGATATATTTTCAATATTATCTTTATAAACTAATATTCTTGTAAAATTTTTTTTCGCTAATACATTTAATAAATCACTTAATGTTTTTTCTTCATCTAAAATAAAAACATTTTTTTTAGGAATTAAAATATCTTTTACCAAATATTTTTCAAATTCAAAAATATTTTTAAATAAATATATTTCATCTTTATCTATTTCACCATCTTTATGACTCATTTCGATTGCTGTTTTTATATCTTCCTCTTTAAATAATAATTCTGGTGAACTTTTTATTCGCATTATTTTTCTTATTAAATTTAAAAGTGTCAATAATATCATTCTTATTGGTGTGACAATAATAAAAAATTTGGATAATAGCGGAACTGAATAATATGCAAATTTTTCATTTATTGATACTGCTATTGTTTTTGGTGTTATTTCTCCACAAATTAAAAGTAAAAAAGTCATTATTATAATTGAAACTGGTAATACAAATTTTAATATAAGTGGATTATTCTTAAAAATACTTTCTGATAATTCTCTGGTTAAACTTTCAAATATTGTTGAGGCTAATACATTTACTGATATATTACCAATTAATAGAGTTATCATTAATTTGTTTGGTGATGATAATAATTTATAGATTAATTGTTTTCTTTTATCGTTTGAATCTTTATATAATGCTAACTTATGTATGTCTATTGAAAATAATGCTGTTTCAGAACCTGAAAAATAAAATGAACAGCATAAAAGAAAAATAATTGATAATATATAAATTACCATTATTTCTTTCCTAATAATTTAAACATATTTTTCTTATATGCTTCAACACCAGGTTGATTAAATGGATTTATTCCTGCTAATAAACCACTATATGCACATGCTCTTTCAAAGAAATAAATTAAATAACCAATATTATATGCTGATAATTCATCTAATTCAATTATTATATTTGGCACTCCGCCGCTTATATGTGCCTCTAATGTCCCTTCAAGTGCTTTTAAATTCACTTCATTTATTTCTTTATTTGCTATGTAATTTAATTCATCACTATCTTCTTCAAATAATGGTATTTTTTCTGAACTATTACTCTTTTCTATTTTTATTATTGTTTCAAAAATATTTCGTTTACCTTCCTGTATTAATTGACCAAGTGAATGTAAATCAGTTGTAAAATCAACAGCAGCAGGAAAAATTCCCTTTCCTTCTTTGCCTTCACTCTCGCCAAATAATTGTTTCCACCATTCTGCAAAATAATGTAACTTTGGATTATAATTTACTAATATCTCTATTTCTTTTCCTTTGCTAAATAAAATATTTCTTATTATTGCATATTTATATGCTGGATTCTCTGGACTATTATTTAATGAATTAAGATATTTATAACAATCAAGTGCACCATTTATTAATTCATAAATATTTATTCCACTTACTGCAATTGGAAAAAGCCCAACTGGCGTTAACACTGAATATCTTCCGCCTATATCATCGGGTATTATATATGATTTATAATCTTCTGCATTTGCTATTTTTCTTAATGCACCTTTTTTAGCATCTGTGATTGCGCAAATATGTTTATTATATTTTTCACCATATTTTTTTATTAAAAAATTTTTTATTATTCTAAATGCTATTGCTGGTTCTGTTGTTGTTCCTGATTTTGATATTACATTTACATATATATCTTTCTTTTTATACTCCTTCAAATATTCTAATAATTCTTTATAATAATCAGCTGAAATATTCGTCCCTGCATAAATTATTTCTATTGATTTATCTTTTTTAAACATTGGTGTTAATGCTTCTATTACTGCTCTTGCGCCTAAATATGAACCACCTATTCCTATCAAAATAAATATCTCATTTTTCTTTCGCACTTTTTTCGCTGTTTTATATATATCTTTTAATAAATCGAATTCTATTTTCTCTGGTAAATCAAACCAACCTGTAAATTCACTGCCAGCACAATTCTTATTCTGCAAATTATTATGGATTTTATAAATTTCTTCATTATACTTTTTTATTTCTTCTTCTTTAATAAATTCTTTTATGTACTCAAAATTAAATTTAACCATATCTCTTTTCCTCCATTATTAAAAATAATTCATTTAATAAAATTCTTAAATTCAAATTATTATATAATTTTTTACAATATTCAAATATTAAAAATATCATTTCGATAATTTTATCTTCACTTTTATTTTTGCATAATTCCATTATTTCTTCTTTATAATCTACATTTATTAAATATTCAAAATTATTTGTCTTTTGAAAATAATATATATCTCTATAAAATGAAATTAAGATTTCAAAAATTTTTGTTTCATAAAATAATTTTTTTTCTTTCTCTTTTAATCTTTTTTGAAAATTATAAAATGAACGAATATAATTAATAAAATCTGCATATTTAAAATCATTATTTATATAACTTATTATTTTTTTTATTAGTGTATCCCTGAATTCAATATATTCTTCTGTAAGATAATAATTTTTTAATTCATCATAATTATTTGAAAAATTTGTTATACTTTTTATTTTTTCTTTTCCTATTTCTTCTTTATCTTTTAATAATTCGAAATATGAATAATTTGTTACTTCTAATATATTACATCTTGAAATAATAGTCAGTAATAATTTATTTTTATCATTGCAAAACAAAAAGAAAAATGTATTCTGTGGTGGTTCTTCTAATATTTTTAAAAAACTATTTGCTGCTTCTATTGTCATTTCATCTGCTTTGTATATAATAATAAATCTATATTTTGCTTCAAAATTTGTATATTTTATCATATCACTTATTTGTAATATCTGTTCTATTCCTATATATTCTTTCTCTTTTTTTATTTCGATTAAATCAGGATGAAAATTATTGTTAACCTTTTTGCAAGATGAACAATTATCACACGCACTAAAATTTTGATTATTCTTACAATTTAAAAATTTAAATAATTCAATTACTGTATTTGCTTTTATAGTTTCATCCGCACCATATAAAATATACCCCTGACCCAAATTATTATTTTCTAATTTTTTTTTGAATACTTCTATTATTTTGTTATCAATTATCTTATTTTGTGTATAAGTCTCCATTTATCTTTTCTGGTCTATAAATCTGCTTGATACATTTTTGAATTTATAATAATTCTGCAAAATTGATTTTGTTATTGTTATGCTGTTTAATTCATTGTTTATTAATGTTAAATTATTATTTAATTTTTCTTTTATGCTACTCATTTCATTTATTATTATTTCTTCCAGTTCTTTTATTTCTTCTATTTCTTTTTCATTCAATTTAATTTTTTGTAAATCAATTTTATTTATTTCATTAAATTGATTTCTTATATCATTTAGTAAACTTTCTATTTTTTCTTCTTCGCCACTCGTTATTATTTTTTTTAACTCAGATAATAAATTTTTATAATTAATTAATTGTTCCTTTATCTTTTTGAACGATGTGTTCTTCATTTGCATTTTAACCTTGAATATTTAAGCCGCCACTTGCGCCTGGCTTTTCTTCTTCTTTTATTGGTTTTACTGGTTTCGAATATGTTGGCGATTTATACTGTGGTTGCGGTATTTCCTTTGGTTGTGTATCACCTACCTTTTCTATTACCTGTCGCCATACATCCCTCAATTCTTCAAGCATTTTTAATATCTCTTTGCATATTTCTGGATTCTTTTTTATATTTGCTTCTATTAATCTGCGATTCATATATTCATATAAACTATATAAATTCTTTGCTATTTCGCCTGCTTCTAATCTTAATGCAAGCATAAGTTCTGTTATTATATCCTGTGCTTTTATTATATTGTTATTTACAATATCATACTTTTTCTTTTCAAAGCCTGTTAATGATATATTTAAAAATTTAATTGCTCCATCATACATCATTAAAATTAGTTGCCCCTGACTTGCTGTTTTTATCTGTGTCTCTTTATATTGTTTTATTGGGTCGTTATAACCTTTCATTATTTTCTCATTTCAAATATTTATTATCTATTTCTTTTAAATATGTTATCACTTCTTCTTGAAATTCTCTATTATTTAAATTATTCTTATTTTTATATAATATTATATTTATCAGGTCAAGATTTTTCTTTTCTTTTAATATTAATGAATTCCAATCTTTTTCTTTGATTAAAATATTCTGTATTTCTAACATTTTATGTTTTAATTCTATTTTAAAATCTTTTCTTACTTTTTTATTTCTTATCTTCTCTTTTATTATTTCATTATTTTTTTCGGCTGTTATTATTTCACATATTTCTGAAAATCGCTTTATTTTCGTATTTTTTATATATCCTCCTTTTAATGATGTATTGTATATCGTTTTATTTTTTATACCTTTCATTTTCTCATTAAACCACTTTAAATATTCATTTAATGAATATGTTGTATATACTTCACCTTCATTACCTTTTACCTTAATTAGATTAGAAGTAAAAAAATCTTTATAATAAAAATTTTCTAATGTATTAAACTTATTCAATGAATTCAAATGATTATCAAAATAAGAAGCAGCAAATGAATACGAACCAGAAGAAATAGATAAATCCACGCCAATTAATATTATTGGTTCTATTCCCAGATATTCCATTATACAAAAAGTCAAAGTAGCAACAGAACCACCTGCTTCATTAAAAACAAAATAATCTCTGTCATCATTAAGCAAATAATTCAATAATGGAAATCCAGTTGAAATAAATAATCTATTTGAAAATTTTGGTAAAATATAGGAACAGCCAGTTGCTTCATAAAGTAAGATTGTATTCTCATATTTATCTTTTTTAAAATGTGAAAGACTAATTTTTTGTGGGTCAAGTGTAATAACAAAATCTGGATTTAAATTATTATCAACCAGAAAATCAAAAACTGTATCAACTGCAAAAATAAAAAATTTATTTTGATTTTTTTTTATATTTTCTATTTCTAAATTTAATGAAGGACCAGCACCAATTAAAATCCCGGCATTTCCTTTTAATTCATTTTTTATTATACTTATACAATTATCATTTTGTAGATATTCTAAATTCTCAAAAAAATTTTGAAAAAATATTTTATAAAATTTTGAAATTGTTAATTCTCTTGAAATAAATGAATCTACTATATCTTTTAATTGTTTTTGTATATTTGAATAAAATTCATTAAATATGTGATATTCAACTGGATGCAAAATATATGTAATTTTCTTATATCTTGTAAAATCAAGTTGATTAAAAAAATTAATTAATTCTTTCTTTTTTTTTTCTGTAAATATATTTTTTATTTTTTGAAGATACTGGTTAAAATAATTATTTTCTATTATTTTTAAGAGTTCTTCATCTTTTTGTATTATTATTATATTTTCAAATTTAACCTTACCATTTAAATATTCAAGTATATAACCTGCACCACAACCTAAAATAATTATTAAATCATTTTCATTTATTAATATATCTTTTGTTAATCTTTTTATTTCTTCATAAGGATTATATTTAGAATGAAAATATAATTGTCGATTTGAACTATCTACTAAAACAATATTTGGATAAACATTATGTTTTACTGCTAAATATTTATAAGAAGAAATTTTCTCATTCAACTAAATCGCCCCATAAGGTATAACTTTTCGCTTCTCTTATTTTTACTCTACAAAATTTTCCAACTAAATTTTCTGCTCCTTTAAATATTACTACTTTATTTTCTGATGTCCGCCCACTTAAATAATTTTTATCTTTTGGACTTACTTTTTCTGCTAATACTTTAACTATTTTTCCAAGCATTTTTTTATTACTTTCATAAGATAATTTTAATATTTCATTTAATAAAATATTATGTCTTTCTTCTATGATATTTTGTGGAACTTTATTTTTATATGAAACTGAGGCTGTTCCTTTTCTATCTGAATATTTAAATACAAATGCAAAATCAAATTTTATTTCATTTACTAATTCAATAGTTTTTCTAAAATCATCTTCATTTTCATCAGGAAATCCAACTATTAAATCAGTCGTTATATTTATATCTGGTTTTATTTCTCTTAATTTATAAATTATTTCTTTATAATTTTCTCTCGTATATTTTCTATTCATTAATTTTAGTATTTTATCTGAACCTGATTGTAATGGTAAATGCAAATGATTTACTACTCTTTTAAATGAACTATAAGAATTTATTAAATCAATTGAAATATCTTTTGGATGCGAAGTAATGAACCGCAGCCAGAAATCAAAATTAAATTTATCAATCCTATTTAATAAATCAGAAAAAGAAATTTCATTTTCTAAATCTTTACCATAAGAATTTACATTCTGACCAAGTAATGTTATTTCTTTATATCCTTTTTCTAATAAATAATTTATTTCGTTCAATATATCTTCTGATTTTCTGCTATGTTCTCGTCCCCGTGTATAAGGCACAATACAATAAGAACAAAAATTATTGCAACCATTCATTATTGAAATAAATGCTTGAAATTTACTTTGATATTTTCTTTTTAGATAATATTTTTCATAAGGATAATAAAAATCTTCTGAACAATGAATTAATAAATTTTTAGTTTGTAAAAACTCATTTAATATTTGTGAAAAATTATAAATATCCTGCGGTCCTATAATAATATCAAGTTCTGGCAATGATTTTAATAATTCAGATTTTTCTGCCTGTGCTACACAGCCAGCTAAAATACAAATAGGAAATAAATTGTTTTGTCTTTTTTTTATTTTTAAAAAAGAACCCATTATGCTAATTGCTTTTTGTGATGAATGCTCTCGCACTGCACAGGTATTTAATATTATTATTTCTGCTTTTTCTGGTTTTTCAACTCTTTGATAATTATTTTCAATTAATTGGGTCTCAATGATTTCGCTGTCATGCTTATTCATCTGACAACCAAAGGTCATTATAAAATATTTAAGCATAATATTGCGATTAAAGAATATTTATATTTATATCATTAAATTTACTTAATGCTTCATTTACTGGTGTGTCTTTCATTATCAAATAAAATACTACTGTATCATAATTTTTATGCATACTTATCAATGATCCAATAGTCATTGCTGGTGCTTTGGCACAATAATAAAGATTTATATTTATTGAAAAACACTCTTTCATTCTTGAAATAACTGATGGATTTTCTATATATTTATTAAATTCAATCGCTTCATCCATATTTATATTATCAAGAAAATAATATGTTACTATTTCATCTTCCCATTCAACTAATATTGATTTTGATATAAAATAATAATGTTTATTTTTATTAAATATTGGAGGAATTTTTTTCTTAAAATCTTCCTCAAAATTTTCTTTTAATAAATTTAATGAAATAATACTTTTATCTTTTATAAAGAAAGAATCGTACAATCCTTTATCTTCTTTTTTTAAAATTAAAATTGGTGATGCTTTTAATTTCTTTTCTAATTCAAAGCCCCTTATAGCCATCACCCACTCTTTTGTATCAAACTCTGGGTCATTATTATCTTCCAACACGATTAAATCAATATTATCTGATTTTAACACTTGTAAAACCTTCGCTAATTCTTCTATTTCTATTTTTTTATATATTGAATGAAGATTTAATATATGATAAAAGCTTCGTTTTGTTGTAGGTAATCTTGTTGATATAATTATTTTTAATTCTTTCTTAATTGTCAACTTACCGGATGCAGCATAAGATGTGGTTGAGGTTTGAACAACTGTCTCTTTTATTATTTGCTGCGTCTCACCTTTTTTTTCGCCAACTTTTTTTGCCGCCGTCGCTCTTAATACTTTTTGTTGTAATTCTACTGCTCGTTTTTTCTTTTTTTCTTCTATTTTTTCTTTATGAGTTTCATATAACTTTCGCAATACTGCTGCGCGCATTTCTTCAAAATTTTCTAAATAATTATTTGTATCCTGACTCATCTATCTTTCCTTACCTCTCTATTAAATTTATATCTTTAATTCTATTACTTTATTATTTCCGCATATAAATTGATTAAATACTTTTCCTTTATAATTTACACATAAATTTATTTCTTCTTCACAACTATATTCTAATATTATTTTATCTTTATCTAATTTATAAATAATTTTTAAAGGTTTTCCTCGAAAATAAAATCTATCTATTCCTCGATAGTTTTCATCTATTTCAAATATTCTTAAATTAATTAAATTGTTTAATCCATTAAAATCAAAACCAAGTATATTTTCAATAAACATATTTATTACTGATAATGCTGTCCAATTCAAATAATTTGCCTTACAATAATAATTATTATCCCACCGATATGCTGGCTTTTCAAAATCAGGTGCATAAAATTCCCAGAAAGTATTAGTATATACATTTTTTTCTAACGGAGATATTTTATCCTGCTCTGGCTCAAATTCATAAAATACTTTTTGTATATTTGATAAATTTCTTTTTGTTAAAATATATGGTATATAAAAATAATTATAATTCTTCAAGCCTTCAAATAATATATAATTAATTTGTGACCATACTCCACCACGCCATTGCCAGCCCATTGACGAATACCCTTCTTCATCTGCTGATAATGCTGGAACAACATTTTTTCTATAAAATTTTGTCGGATCTAATAAATGTAAAATAAATAAATCAATTTGCTCTGGTGTTGCTAATGATGCTAAATAAGGCCAGAAGCCTGCTGCTGTTTTTAATTTTAATTTGCTCCCATCTTCCTTTACATCATAATAATAATTTGTTTCATTATCCCAGCAATATTTATTTATCTCATTTTTTATTTCATTATATCTTTGTAAAAATAGTTTCTCTTTCTCATAATAATTTAATAATTTGCATAATTTATATAATATTAAACTTGATAATGCCTGTTGTGAACTCATATCAATCCAAACTGATTTTTTATTTAAATGTTCACGCTGTAAATTATCCATTCCAGATCCTAATAAGGTATTATAAAATAATCTATTGTTATATTCTATCGAAAGATTTTCTTCTATCCAGAAATAATATTTTTCTATTTTCTCAAAAATATTTTTTATTCTCTCTATATTACCTGTAAAATATAAATACTTCCATTCAATGTAAGAAAAAATTGGCGGATTTATTAATGGCGCTGATTTCTTATATTCTGCTGTTGGTAAGCCATCAATTACTCTTAATAATCTCGGTATATAGCCATCTGCTGATTGCACGCGATAAAAATTATCAATATTTGCCATTAATGGAAATACATTATTTCCAAACATTAAAAACAATTCTGAAAAACAACAATCCCATTGATAAATACAATCATCTTTTCCTTCATTAAAATATATTTTTGAAAAATTATTTTTTGTATTACCATAACTTATTTTTGAAAAAAGTTGATGATATAATTCATTATATAATTTCTTATATTTTTCATCAGGATAAATTATTTGCGGAAAATAATTTTCATTAAATTCTTTATTAAATATACTTAATCCATTTTCATCAATTAATATAATTGAATTATTCTGGTCTAACACATTTGTTCGTATATTTTGTGCATCATTTATCCATATATTATCATTGATAACAAACTTATATTCATAATAACCAGGTTCTAATTCGATTGTAATTATCCAATCGCTATTAATTTTTTTTAAATAATGAACATTTTGATTCCAATTATTAAATGTGCCTGCTAACGCTACTTTATAATAATATGATTTATGGGGTATTTTAAATGTTATAAAAAATTTATTCATATCAATTAAAATAAATCAGGATATCTTTGAAATAAAAATAAATATGTATAATAATCAAATGTTATATCTTTTTTATATATAAATATTTTATGTAATAACGCTAATATCCATATTATTATTGATAAATTTAATATAGCAAATTCTTCTTTTAAATAAACAAATTCTTCTTTATTATATATATATTGTATCACCACATATAAATATGGTATCAAAAAAATAATTATAATTAACGGAAATGCCCATACAAGTGTTGTTCCCCATATTAATATTTGTAAAAAAAATATCCTTAATAAATATTTATAATCAAAATAATCAAACGAATCAAAATGTGAAAAAAAACTAATTTTTATGAAAAAATAATATAAACATACGATAATATCAATAATAACAATATATTTCCAAATTATTCTAAATAATTCTGTTGAATTTGCTATATTTGAATAAATATTTATCATTATATTATTTATAATTAATTTTTTTTATTTTTGCAAGAACTTTTTTATTTCACTTCTATTTTTTTCTCATCACACCAGCCTATTACATTATTATAAAAAATTTGATACCACCCTTCAAAGTATGACAAAACTAATATATTTATATTCTTCGGCAAATAAATAATTGTTTTTGTTTCTATATTATGATCTTCTCGAACATTTATGTTTTGTTCTTTTGTTTTTCCTATTTTGTTTTTTATTCTTTTTAAATTTTCTTCATTTAATTCAAGAAACTCAATTTCATTATCTAAATTTTTATAAATCAACTTTATTTCATCATCTGATACCCAGCCTTTTGTCCCATAAAATGTTGTTACTTTACACATTTTATCTCTATAACAAATCAAATACATTACATCATATTTAAATGCTTTACTAATTATTCTTGAATTTACTGAATTAGAAAAATAAATTTTTTTATAATCACTTAAATTTACTAAATTTATAAAAGTATCTGATAATTCATTATTTATTTCTTTAAGTCTTACTTTTAAAAACTTTTCAAAATCAAAATTACTAAAATATTTTTCAAACTCTACTCTATCAATTACTGTGCTTTCTACTACCTTTCTATTTACCCAACCAATAATTCCTTTTTCTGTTTTTACTCTATACCAGCGATTATAATAATTTATTGGTTCTAAATATGTGCCAACTTTTAATTCTTTGATAATTGCAAAATTGCCGCCCCAGCCTGCTCGTAATTTCGTTTTTTTCTGGGTTACTTTTAATACTACAACTGTATCTGGTTTTACTTCTTCTTTTACTTCTTCATTTTTCTCTTCTTTTACTTCAATATTATCTTTCGATATAAAATTTAATGCTATATAATTTCCACCTATTTTGCCTATATATATTACTAATGGTATTAAAATAATAATAAGTAAAATAGTTTTTAATGACATAATTCTTTACTATCAAGTATTATTGTTACTGGTCCATCATTAAAAATTTTTACCAGCATTTCTGCACCAAATATACCTGTTTCACATTTTATATTAATATCTTTTTTAAATAAATCAAGAAATTTATTAAATAATATTTTCCCTATTTCTGCTGAAGCTGCCTCTATAAAATCTGGTCGACGGCCTCTTTTACAATTTGCATATAATGTAAATTGCGGAACTAATAATACCTCGCCGTTTACTTCTATTAATGATTTATTTAATTTTTTATTCTCATCTTCAAATATTCTTAAATTAACAATTTTATTATATAAATAATTTAATTCTTTCTCTGTATCATCTTTATGAAAACCAACTAAAATAACTATTCCTTTATTTATTTCACCTACTACTTTTTCATTAATTATTACTGAGCCATATTTTACCCGCTGTATTAATACTCGCATTTATTCGCCTCTTATAAATTTTTGAACAAACTGATTTTTTGTATTTTTTATTTCTTCTGTTGTGCCTATTTCTATTATTTCACCTTGATAAAGCATTGCTATTCTATCACCAACTTTAAATGCACTATTCATATCATGTGTTACTACTATTGATGTTACTTTTAATTTATTTTGCATATCAATTATCAAGTTATTTATCGTATTTGCTGTTATTGGATCTAATCCTGTCGTTGGTTCATCATATAGTATTATTTCTGGTTCTATTGCTATTGCTCTTGCTAATGATGCTCTTTTTTTCATTCCACCACTTAATTCCGCTGGTAATAAATTTTCTGTATTACTTAAATTTACTAATGCTAATTTCTCTTTTACTATTTTATCGATTTCTTCCTTTTTTATTCTCTTATGTTCTTTTATAAAAAAAGAAACATTTTCATATATAGTCATAAAATCAAATAATGCTCCACTTTGAAATAACATTCCTATATTTTTTCTTATTGCGTTTACTTGTTCTTTTTCTGCTCGCACTATATCTATTCCTTTGACAATAATCGAACCTGAATCTACTTCCATTAATCTTAATAAACATTTCAATAATACACTTTTGCCTGTTCCACTTTGTCCTATTATTACTAATGTCTCACCTTTTCTTACATCTAAATTTAAATTTTTTAACACTACTTTATTATTAAATTTTTTATTTACATTTTTAAATTGGATTATATTTTCTTCTAAACTGTTTTTCAGCATATTTTATTCATTTTCTAATCTCAATGTATTATTACACAAAATATAAGTTTCTGAACAAACTGGACACTTATAAATTTCATTATTAACTGCAACTAATTTAATTCCACATTTACATATCCAATATTGAAATTTTGCTGGCACACCAAAATATACTGCAAAATCAGGTACATTTTTAGTTACAACTGCACCTGCTCCAATAAATGCATATTTGCCTATCGTTACTCCACATATTATTGTTGCATTTGCTCCAATTGATGCTCCTATTTTTACTATTGTTGTTTTATATTCATTTTTTCGTTCTATTGCTGAACGAGGATTTATTACATTTGTAAATACCATTGATGGTCCACAAAAAACATAATCTTCTAATATTACTTTATCATAAACTGAAACATTATTTTGTATCTTCACATAATTACCTATTTTTGCTGTTGCAGCAACAAATACATTCTGACCAAGAATACAATTATTGCCTATTTCTGCTCCTTTCATAATATGCGAAAAATGCCATATTTTTGTGCCACTTCCTATTTTTGCTCCTTCTTCTACTACACTTGTTTCATGTTTAAAATAATTCATTTCTTTCTCCTTTCTTTATTCTAATTCTTCTTCTCTTTTTATTATTGACATTGCTTCTTCACTGGTTTTTGAATTTATTAATTTTTCTTTATATTCTTCATTCATTGATAATAATGCTATTGTTTCTAATGCAAGTATATGTTGTTTTGTCTGTAACGGCGGCGTTAATATTAAAAAAATTAATTTCGCTAAACTATGGTCTATTGAATTAAAACTTATCCCTTCTTTTGAAATTATTAATGAACAACAAATCTTTTCTAATCCTTCTACTCTTGTATGTGGTATCGCTATATTTCTACCTAATCCAGTTGATTGTTCGGCTTCCCGTGTTAATACTAAATCTATTATCTCATCTGGATTTGTTATTAATTTTTCTTTATATAGTAATTCTACTAATTCCTCTATTACTTCAACTTTTGTCGTTGCTTTTGTTCCTATCTGTATTAATCGCTCATTCAATAATTCACTTAATAACATAATTATCACCTTTACTTATTTTCTCTTTTATTCTTTGATAATCTTCATAAGTATCTATTCCTATTGTATCATATTCAGTATATCCTATTTTTATTTTATATCCATTTTCAAGTATTCGTAATTGTTCTAATTTTTCTATTTGCTCTAATTTACCTTCTGCTAATTTTAAATATTTTAATAAAAAATTTTTTCGAAAAATATAAATTCCTATATGCTTATAATATTCACATTCTATATCTTTATCACGAACATAAGGAATTTTACTTCTTGAAAAATATAATGCAAAATTATTTTTATCCAGAACTACTTTTACAAAATTTGGATTCTCTATTTCTTCTTTATTCTTAAATTTTGTTATTATTGTTCCAACTTCTACTTCTCTATCTTCTAATAACAACTCTACTCCTTTATTTATTGTTTCTGGATTTATTAATGGTTCATCACCCTGTAAATTTACTACTATTTCATATTCCAACTTATAATTTTTTATTGCCCACCCTATTCTTTCAGAACCTGATTTACATTCTTCTGGCGTCATAAATATTTTATCACAAAATTTTTCTGCTTCCTCTTTTATTTTTTCATTATCAGTCACTATAATAATTTCATTAGTATATTTATTTTTTTTTGCTTGTTCATAGACTAATTGTATTATTGTTTTATCACCTATTTTTTGTAATAACTTACCTGGAAATCTTACTGATTTATATCGTGCTGGTATAAATATTCCGATTTTTTCCATTATTTTTTTCACTTCTTTCTATTTCTTTTTTTATAATATTATTAAAAATATAATCCGCTGTCCCACGTTTTTTTTCCATATATTCAATTATATCTTTTTTTATTTGCTCTTTTTGTTGTCTTATATTATTATATAACTCAAAAAAATTTTTTTCAAATTCTTCTGAATTTTTTATTGAAAATAAATATCCCTTTTCTCTCATTTCTGCTGCTTCATTTGAATTATGATATATCGGTCCACAAATTATTGGCAATCCAAATACTGCTGGTTCCATTACATTATGTATTCCTTCTTTAAAACTTCCACCTATGTATGCAACATCAGCAATTCCATACAAATGAAATAATAATCCTATTTTATCAATAAGAATTATCTCTTCATTATTAAATTTTTTTTCTCGCTCATAATCACTATATTTTAAATATGTTAATTTTATATTATTCATTCTTTTTTCTAAATCTTCTATATTATCTTTTGAAACATTATGGGGAACAAATATAATAATTAAATTTTTTATTTTTACAAATAAATGTTTTAAAACAGGTAAAATAATTTTTTCATCATCAAAATGTGAACTTCCAATTATAAAAACAAATTTATCTTTTATTATTTCTTCTGATATTATTTTTTGTATCTCTTTCTTGCGTTCAAATACATTATCAATTCTTGAATCACCTTTTACTATGATTTTTTCTGATGGATATATTTTACTATATCTCTCTTTCATTGTTTCTGAGACAACTATTATTCCATTCAAATTATTATATATCTTTTTAAAAAATTTTTTAAATACTAATCTAAATGAATTTTCCTTTATCGTGCCATTTATTAAATATTGTGGTATTTTTTCTTCTGATAATATTAATGAAAAATTTGGCCAAACATCATAGCCAAGATAAATTACTAAATCAGGTTTAATTATTTTTAACAGTGTCTTATTGTATGATCTCTTATCAAAAGGTAAATAAATCTTTATATCATATAATTCATTATTTTCTGGTGCATATTTATATCCTGATGTCGAAAAAAAAGATATTATTATTTTTATTTCTGGATATTCTTTTCTTATCTTTTTTAATATTGGTTTTGCCTGTTCATATTCACCTAATGATGCTGAATGAAACCATATCTTTTTTTCTTTATGACTAAATGTTTTTTCAAATTCAGTTATTCTTTTAAAATCTTCTTTTCTTACTCTAATAAAATCTTTATATTGCTTATTTAGAATTGACAAAAATCTTATCGTAAATAATGAAACTGGCAATATAAAAGTGTTATAAATAAATAAATTATTTTTCATTTCTTTTTCTCAAAATAAAAACTTGATTTTTTTCATTAGTTTATATATAAGTTATTTACTTTTGTAAAGTATAAAATTATTTGGTGTTATATGAAACTTATATACAAAATTGAAAATAATAAAATAATTTTAACTCAAAATGTTCAAGAAAAATATCAAATTCTTTTTTTTATAAATCCTGATAATGATGAAAAAATTTTTATAAAGAATAATTTTAATATTGATGAACACTCATTAAATTCTGCACTCGATCCTGATGAACAAGCACGAATTGAAATTAATGAAAATTATTCTTTGATTATTTTTAAAAAACCGAGAAATTATTCAGCAAAAGACCAATTTTTATTTAAAGTTATTTCAATTGGTATTTTTATCTTTAATGATTTTATGCTGATTTTAACCACTGAAGATATTCCAATTTTTGAAGGTAAACAATTTGATAAAGTAAATTCTTTTATTGACATAACTCTTAAAATTATTTATCGCTCTATATTTCATTTTCTCGAACATTTAAAAGTCATAAATATGATTTCAGATGAACTCGAAACAAAAATAAATACATCAATGGAAAATAAATATTTAATAAATTTATTTACTCTTGAAAAAAGTCTGGTTTATTACTTAAATGCAATCAATTCAAATAATTTTGTTATTGAAAAAATAAAATTAAATTCTCAAAAATTAAATCTATCAAAGAACGATTTAGAATTGCTCGAAGATATAATAATTGAAAATAATCAATGTTATAAACAAGCTGAAATTTATTCTAATATTCTTGCTGGAATGATGGATGCTCGCGTTTCTATTGTTAGTAATAATCTTAATGTTTTAATGAAAACTTTAAATATTATTACTATTGGTATTATGGTTCCTACTTTTGTTGTTAGTGCTTTTTCTATGAATGTTAAAATTCCATTAGCAGCGCATCCTTATGCATTCTGGTTTGTTATGCTTCTTTCTATATTTTCTGTTTTAATTTTTATTTTTATCTGGAAATATAAAAAATGGTGATTTATTATGAATATTAAAAAAGTTCAAGGTTTTTTAGATTATTTCAATAACGATATTATTCTTTTTAATTATATTATTGAAAAATTTAAAACAATTGTTGCTAAATATAATTTTCAGGAAATGATTACACCTATTATGGAATATGTTGAATTATTTAATAGAACACTTGGATCTGGAACTGATATAGTTGAAAAAGAAATGTATATTTTTAATTCTTCAAAAGAAAAACAAATTGCATTAAGACCTGAAAATACTGCTGGTATTATTCGTGCCTATATTGAAAATAATCTTTCACATAATTTAAGTGGAATAAAAAAATTTTTTTATATTGGTCCTATGTTTAGACACGAACGACCACAAAAAGGTAGGCTTCGCCAATTTTATCAACTTGGCTGTGAAGTTATTGGTTCTCATTCCCCTTATTCTGATGCTGAAATTATTATGTTAGCAAATAATTTTTTACTTTCATTAAATTTATATAATATTGAATTACATATAAATTCAATTGGTTGTAACACCTGTCGAAAAGAATATTTAAAAGTTCTTATAAATTATTATGAACAACAAAAAGAAAATATATGTGAAAACTGTAAAATTAGATTACAAAAAAATCCTTTACGCTTACTTGATTGCAAAGAAGAAAAATGTATTGCCATTAAAAATAATGCTCCAAAAATTAATCAACATATTTGTAATGATTGTAAATCACATTTTGAAAATGTGTTAAAAATTTTAAATAATTTTAATATAAAATATTTAATAAATCCATTTTTAGTTCGTGGCCTTGATTATTATACTCATACTACTTTTGAATTTATAAATAAAAATTTAGGTGCGCAAAATGCCGTGCTTGCTGGTGGAAGATATAATGATTTAATTGAAATTCTTGGTGGTGAAAAAGAACCTGCAATTGGTTTTGCGGCTGGTCTTGAAAGATTATTGTTATCAAGTCAAAATTTAGAAATTAAATCAAACCAAAAAAAAATTTTTATTGCAACATATAATTATAATGCTCATGATTATGCTTTACAAATAGCAGAAAAAATTAGAAAAATAAATAATTACTCTGTTGAGATAAATTTTTTAGATAAAAGTTTAAAAGCACAATTAAGAACAGCAGATAAATTAGATTTTGATTTTGTTATTGTTATTGGTGATGATGAAATAAATTCTAAAAAATTCAAAATAAAAAATTTAAAAACTGGTGAAGAAAAAGAAATAATTGAAATTGATTTAGAAAATTATTTCTCATTATAATTTTATTGCATTAATTATTTATAATTAGTATGTTTATTCTTTTTTATAGCCCCAATTAAATGTTAAAGCAAAACGATGAGAATTGCCTAAATCACTATTTGGTATAAATGCATAATCAAAAACTAAAATTTTATTTTTATTAGAGAGAAAATTAATTCCACATCCCAAATTAAAATTATTTTTATTTGCATCATTTTTTGAATCATAACCTACTCGTAAATTAAAAACAGGTAGTGGCATAAAATCAATACTTCCATAATAATTAATTTTATCTGATTTTATATATTCTGCATCTACTTCTATTTTTAATTCTGATATTTTAAAATTATGTTTATAACCAAAACCTGAAATAAACCGAGTGCTTGCTTCTTCTGCTTTTGAAACATAGGTCAATTTTCCACCAAAATTTTTAACTACAACACCCCACCATAATTTTTCATCTAAAAAAGATTTTTGTAAGGCAACAACCCCACGCACTGCATCTGCTGTTTTATCTGCTAATTTTGAATTCAAATATTTTACTCCTAATCCAAACTTAAAATTTTCTATTATTCCTGCATAATACAATCCAAGCATTTTATCTGTATTTTTATAATAACCACCTGCTGCTGGATTTGCTAAACCATTATTATTTATTATATATGTTCGTTCTATTTCATCGGTATTTAACAAAGTAAAATCTAAGCCAATAGAAATATTTTCATTTAATATTTTTATCTTATTATACACAAAACCAAAATAATTCAAATAAATTCCTTCATATAATTTGGAATTGGCAAAAATAATACCAGAATGTTCTATTCCAGCAATTGCAGAAGGATTAAGATATAAACTATTTATATCATTTGCAAACGCAGTATGCGCACCTGCTAATGCGGCTGCGAACGGTGTTGCTGGAATTCCTGCTATTATGTCACTATACGATTTTGTTGTTTTTGTAAAACCTGTATTTACTAAAAACAAAATAAAAATAATACCTATAATAATTTTATTTTTCATTTTATCTGATTATAGTTACCTTTTTAATAACTTTTTCGCCATTATTATTTTTTATTACAATTAAATATAATCCACTTGAAACATTTTCACCATCCTGATTTTTTCCGTCCCATATTATTCTTGCTGTATTCATATCTGTTTCATATTTTCTTATTAACTCACCATTCAAATTATAAATATTTATTTCATTATTACCTGTTAAATTCTTAATATGTATGCCTGTCATATTTGTTGGGTCTGTATAATTACCTCTAAATTCGCTGCCTGTTTGTGGATTACCATCATAAGGTATAAATGGATTTGGAAAAACAATTACATTTGTTAAATTATTTGAAACCTGTTCTGCTGCAAGGAAAATTCCATAGATTGAAAAATGTTCTAATTTTGCTGTGATTTTATTTTCTGCATCATTTCTTATTATTCTACTTGCTGGTAATGGTTCCCATAATTTTGCTGTTTCATTAAATGTATAAATTGTATAATTTTTGTTTACTCTAAATATTTGTGGCACTTCAAAGGTTAAATAAATTTCCGAAAAAATATTTGTATCTTCTATTAAAACACCATTCCGATATATTTTATATTCTCGAACAGTTTGTAAGCCAGCATTATAATATTCTTCTGAACCATATTTTTTTACTGATTCTATTGCATCTATTGTTTCTTTTATTTTTTCTTCTATTATCTTTATATCATTTATTACCAATAGCAATGGATTTGCTGTATCTGCAAATTGTATTGAAAGTATTATATTATTGCCATTATTATTTTCTATAATTATTTGTGTTGTGTCTGGAACTTTATTTTCTAATGTATTTAATCGTATATTTATTATTTCACTATCTTTTGATATATTAATAATTTGTGGTTTATCTACACTAATATTTGAAACTACTTCTGTTTTATAAATTAATATTATTTCTTTTGCAGTGGTATTACCAACAAAATCAATTGCTGTAATTAATAATTTGATGGTATCATTATTATTTAAACCACTAATTGGAAATGAACATGAAAAATTGTAAGTATCTATTTCATCTAATTTTACATAATATTCATTCGATAAACAATTTATCTTTACTGTATCAGATTTTGTTTGATGATTCACTCTACCTTCTATCTCTATTATATTTTGATTAATATATTCTCCTGTTAATGGTTTTATTATATTTAATATTGGTGGTGTTTTATCAATATTAAATTCAAGCATTCGTATTGTATGTGGTAATAAATTATTTTCTGTCGTCCCGATAAATACTACTTTTTTATAACCATCTGTATTAAATGTTATAGAATATGTAAAATTAATATTTGTTATAAAAGTATCAATAAAAATAGTATCATTTAATTCAGAATTATAAATATATAAACCATTCTTATTTATTGTATCGCCTATTATACCACTGAATTTAATTGTTCTTTGATTTATTGTTTTTGTTTCTGTATCTGTATAACTTAATTCATTGACTGATAATGTTGTCGAACGAATTACTATTGAATCATATAATTTATTAAAACCATTATAATAAACAAAAATTACAATTGTATCATTTGTTTCAACTGCTTTTATATAATCTAAATTATCATTAGTAAAATCAGCAAATCGAAAAGAACCTCGATATTTTCCTGTATTTTTATTTGTTTCTGTTAATATTATTGAAATCGCTTCATTTTCTAGAACATAAGTTGAAAAAGCATAACAAATAATGGTATCAATTGTTAATGAATTCCCATCACTACCATTTACTTCTACATTTAAAATTGAGTTTGTAATTATTTCATTATCAGGCAAAATACTTGAAAAATCTGATTTCATAAAATTTATATTTGTTATTAATGTTGGTGGTTTTGGTGTGGTAATAAAAATTGTATCAGCCCAGCCACGACAATATACTGTTATACTATCGCCATATCTTGCTGATAATGTTTTTAATGTGATATTTGTTAATTCCCCTAAAAATGCATTATTTCTAAATATACCTGAATTTTGTAATGTTTCATATAATGTAATTGGTATTGAACAAGATGGATTTGTTGATGGTATTCTATTATTTATCAGATAAACAATAATTGAATCAATATTATTTTGATTCTCATCTATTTTACTTAATTCAATAAATAATTCAGCATCAGGTAAAATTTCTGTTTGTAATCTTTGCTGATAATTATTTGTTTTAAAATATAAACTTAAAATATTCTCATCTTTTTCTCCTATATAACTTACAACATTCACACTATCATAATAAATAATAGAGTTTATCATCACTGAAATTATTATTGTATCATTACTAATTGCTTTAATTATATTATTTGAAAAATCACTAAAAGTTCTGATAGTAAAAGAACCTCGATATTTTCCTGTATTTTCACCTGTTTCAATTAGTTTTATTATCATTGGTTCATTTACACTGCTTGAAATAACTGTGCAACTTATTTCATCTTTTAACAAAGGATTACCATCTAATCCATTTGCTTCTATATATAAATTTGTATTCACTGATATCTCTTCGCCTAATAATTCATTATAATTTGATTTTGTAAATTGAAAATTATTTAATAAAATAGGTGGACGCGAATATGTAACAAATAATATTGAATACTTTGCTGGCTGATTATATATTTGAGCAATTATTGTATCACCATATCTTGCTTTTAAATTTAATTGTGTTTGATTTGTCGCTGTTTCACTTAATTTAAAATTTCCCCTGAATAAAAAACTGTTATTATTAATCTCAAATAAAGTAACAAAAATTGTTTCACCTAATTGACTATTTGAAATATTAACTAATATTGTATCAATTGTATTTGGGTTTTTATCTATTGCTAATGCTTCAATATATATTGTCTCGTCTGGTAAAACTTCTCTTTGTAATTCACTTATATAATTTGCCTCTTTAAACATAATATTAATTATTTCATCAGGCGTCGTTGAAGATTTTATTATTACTGTATCTGTAAAAATTTGATATGGTGAAATTGTTTGCACATATATTATATCATCTGTTGATGTGGCTTTTATATATCGTGTTGTTGTATCACTAAAATTCTTTAATGTAACTGTATTATAATATTTTCCTGTATTTTTATCGGTTTCGATTAATGTTACCAATATGCCTGAAGTGTCTTTTGATGATGAGACTAAACAAAGAACAGTATCAATTGTTAATGAATTAGCATCAATACCATTTGCTTCAATATATAATGTTGCTTCTGGGGGAACATATAAACCTGATTTTTCTGTATAATTACTGTTCATAAATTGAATATTATTTAATTGTATTGGTGCTCGAGGATAAGTTATATATGCTGTATCAACAATATTTGGATTTATATTTGAAAATACATTTATTATATCGCCATATTCTGCTTTTAATATTTTCGAACTTTGATTAGTTAAATTTCCTGATGTGGCTGAATTACGAAAAATTCCTGAACTATTTGTTGTTTCATATAATATCAAGGTAATTGTTTCCTGTTTTGTTTTATTTACTATATTTACCATTATTGTATCCGCTGTTGCTGAATTTAAATCAATTGCTGTTGCTTCGATATTTAATGTAGAATTTAATGGTAATTCAGAACTAATTATACCTGAAAAATCTAAATTTTTAAATTTTATTGAAAGTATTTCATTTGGAGAAATTGATGGCATTACTTTTATTGTTGCTGTTAATGTTTCTGAATTATCTCTATTGTTAGCCAAAATAGTAACTGTATCAAAATCATTTACTTTTAAATAATCAAGTAAATCATCAGAATAAGATGATAAAGTAAAGAAACCACGAAATTTACCAGTGTTTAAACCTGTCTCAAGTAAAGTAATTATTATACCATTTGTATCTGTTTCTGATTTACATATTACAGAAATTGTGTCCTGTGAATATTGTGAAGCATCAAGCCCATTTATTTCAACATATAATTTTGCTGTTCTTGAAACATTTGATGTGATTATATTTGTATATGTTTGGTCCATAAAAAGTATATTTGTTAATGTTATCGGAATTGGCGTCGATGTTGCTATAATATAAAAACTTACATTCAAAGATTGTGAATCAGGAACTTCAATTTTTAAGCAATCACCAATATTAACACCAATTAATTTTAATGTTGGATTTGAAATATTGCTTAATGAAATACTGCCATGATAATAACCTGTTCTTTTCCCTGTTTCTGTTAATGTAAAATAAACGATTTCATTTGGATTTTTTGTTAAATTTATTACTCTGCAACTTAATGTATCAATAATTGCATTACTACCAACATCACCAATAACTTCAATATACAAATTAGTGTTTTGTGGAATAAAAGAACTATCAGATAAATATTCTGAGAAAGAAGAGGAAAGTGAAGCACGAAGTGAATATAATTCAGTCGGTGATTGTGGATAACCAAAAACAAAATAATTTAATGCAGTGTAAGAACCTATTGGCGCAACTGAAATAATATCACCAGCAGTAGCATATAAGTAATTAACTGAATCGCGAGTAAAATAATAGAGTTGCGGCACAATTTCATTTGGTGCAATTCTATATTTTTCACTACCTACTGATGTTTCTAATAATAAAACTGTTATACTATCATCAAAATTTGTGCCTGATAAATTTCGATACAAAACAACTTCAATTGTATCCTGTAATAATTCAGATGAACCATAACCTTCTACTTCAATATAAATATTATCGCCAAATAATAAATCGTAATCTAAAATTTTTGAATAGGTATTATCAGTATAAAACTGAATTTTTCTTATTTCTGTTGGTTGGCGATAATTTGCTATAAATAAAATAATTGGTGCACTTTCACCACTTACATTAGCATAAATATAAATAGTATCTGAACGCCTTGTTTCAAGTTCATAACTAAATGAACTTTCATAATTTATTACTCTTGGTGTTATTATATAATTTCTATAAAGATTTGAAGAAACAGCAGTTTCTCGAAGTATAATTGAGATAGTATCAGGATTATTATAACCTAATTGCGATGATAAAATTATTTCAACTGTATCCTGTAATTCATCATTTGCATAAGGCATAGTGCTACTACCAACAAAGTCATAAGCTTCCACTTCAAAATAAATAGTATTAAATGGTGGTTCAAATGATAATAATGAATTTGTAATTGGAACAGAATAAGAAGCATCACGATAAACTGAAATTCTTTTTATTACCGTTGGTGATAAATAATTTGCTGTATGCCATCTAAATGGCTGAATCGTAGCTGAAGGTTGTAGTGTGGTTGGGTCCAAAACTGTAATTTCAACATAGTCGCCCTGTCGAATTTCTAATCTATTTGAAAAAAATACCTGCCCAACATTATCATAATTTACTATTGGAATATCATTAGCTCCATTTCGAAATATACCTGTATGAAGCCCTGTTTCTATTAACTCAAATATATTTGTATCACCACCATTTTTTTCTGTTGTACTTTGAACCATTATTTTTACTGTATCTGCAATCAAATTACTACTTGTTGTTTTATCTGCTTCTATTTCTACATATAAATATTTTGTTATTATATTATGCGCATCATCTTCATATGTCCACATTATTGGACTATATTTATTATCAGAAAAATTCGAACTATCTTTTAATCGAATAGCTAAAAATTTTGTCGGTGGTATTGGTTTAACTGTTTGTATTGTATCATAACAATTCTGAATTAAATAATTTAATTCATTAGGTGATAAGATAAAATATGGTGTATCACCAAATGATAAAATTATTGTTGCACCAAGCGTTGTTTTCATTTGATTTAATGCTGGTAATTTATTTACCTGGTCTAATTTTACATAACCTGTATAAATTCCTGTATGCTTTCCTGTCTCTGTTAATATCAAATTATATATATATTCTGGTGTATCTGATGTATCTAATGTATATAAAATTACTCCAACTGTATCATTAATTAATTCATTTTCATCAGTTGCTGTTGCTCGTATATAAATATTATCACCCATATTAACCTGTAAATAATCAGGCCATTCATTTTGATAGTTAGTTGTTGTGAACTGCAATAAATTTATACTTCGTGGAGGTTTTGGTATTGTTACTTTTATTTGTATTGTATCGTTTATATCTGCTGAACTTAATTTACCTATATATATTGTATCACCATAATTTGCTTTTAATTCATCAACTGTATCATTTGATAATGTTGTTATTTTAAATTTTCCTCGAAAAATTCCTGAATCATTGGATATTTCTGTTAAATTAAAATTTATTATATCATTTGAATTTGAACTACTATATGCTTGCATTTCAAGAATATCTATTGTTAAAGGATTTAAATCTTCTACTATCACTTCTACATAAACAAATTCATCAATTGCATATTCAGTTATTTTGTTTATATCTGAATTCTCATCAATTTTTACATTTATTGCTATTATGTTTGTTGGTGATGCTGTTGTTTGTATTGTTATTGTATCAAAATAATTATTCTTATTTATTATTATTGTATCACCATTTTGATATGCTTTTATTGTATTTAATTTTTGATATGTATAATTATTCAAATTTAAAAAACCTCTAAAAATACCAGTATTTTTCCCTGTTTCTGTTAATGTGATTACAATATTATCATAAGTAGAAGAAACATTAATTTCAACTGTATCTGGATAAAATTGATTTAAATCAATTGCTGTTAATTCAATATACAATTTTGTGTATGAATTAGTATATTCACCTGCTGGTAGTGAATATGAAGAATTCATAAAATTTAAAGATTGAATAATTTGAGGAGAGTGTGGCACAGTTATAAAAATCGTATTACTTATATTATTATTTAATATCGGATAAACAATAATTGTATCACCAAAATTTGCTTTTAATCTATTTAATGTATTATTCGTTACTGTTGATAATTCTGCTATTCCGCGAAATTTTCCTGAATTACTATTTGTCTCGGTTAATGTTATTATTATACTATCCTGTTGATTTATATTGGCTATTATTACTCCTATTGTATCTATTGTTAAGTTATTGCTATCTTCGCCAATTGCTTCTATATATAATTTTTCATCTGGTAAAATTTCTCTATTTATATTTGTCGTATAATTTTCTTCTTTAAAATTTATTAATAAAATTGTGGATGGTGGTTGACTTAATTTTATTGAAATACTATCACTTCTAATGATTTGATTTACTTCTGAACTTATGTAAATTATATCATCATTATTATAAGCTTTTATTCTCTTCAAATTTGTATCACTAAAAACATCTAAATAAATAAAACCTCGATATTTTCCTGTATTATTGCCCGTTTCAAGTAATTCTATTTTTATACCTGATAAATCAAGTGTTGATGTGCAATGAATTAACAATGTATCAATAGTTAATTCATTTCCATCTGTTCCATTTGCTTCTATATATAATGTTGAAAATGCTGGAACTGCGCCTGATAAAATTGAAGAATAATCTGATGCCATAAAATTTAGATTATTTAGCATTATTGGTCCAGTTGAAATTGTGACTATTAAGGAATCATATTCAATTCCATTATAAAAAAATTTTATTAATTCACCACTATTTGCTTTAACACCAATATAATTTAATGAACTATTAGATGAACCTTCTGGCACTATTGTTATTACACTACTTTTATATGCTTTGCTATCATAAGCATCCTGTGTTAATTTTATTGTAATTGTATCTGTTAAATCAGATGTATGAATAATTGTAACATAAAAAAAATCAGGTGGAATTGTTGGGGTGGTGGGGGCATTTGTTTCTGCTTTTAGATAAAATTGTGTTCCAACTGTCACCTGCTGAATAGATGAATCAATAAATGTTATATCATTATAAACATTTAGATTAGTTAATGTAATAGGTGTACTTAATAAAGGTAATGCTATTAAAATTAATATAATAGAAAAAATAATTTTTTCTTTTTTAACAAAATTCATAATTAAGAATAAATAGTATTATATCTTTAAATTTTGTCAATTAAAAAATTTATTTATAAAATTAAATTTTTTAAATATAAAAAAAATAAAATTTGACGAACATAAAAAAAAATGTTATTAATGCTAAAACAAATTTAAAAATTATTATGATAAAATATATTGATTTTTTTCATAAAAAAATTAATTTTATATTTTTTCTTTTGATTATAATAATAACAATAATTCTATTTTTTCCTGCTCTTAATAATAATTCAGTTCCGGGTTATAATGATATTTTATTGTATTCAAATTGGCGTGTTCATATAAGGCAGGCATTTTTAAATAAAGAATTTCCATTATGGTTTCCTCATCAAATGGGTGGTATTCCTTCGCTTGTTTCTTACAATCCCTCATTATTATATCCTTTTACATTTTTACTTTTTTTTGTTGATAATATATTTTTTACTAATCTCTTATACATAATCCATTTTTTATTAATTCCATTATTTATGTATTTTTTCTTATGTTTTAATAAATTTGAAAAAAACATTGCAGCGATTTGTTCAATGATATGGGCTTTCTCAGGTTATATTCTTGTTCGTTTCTGGGTTGGTCATAGTGATTATATAATTGCTTTTACTTATGTGCCTTTGATTTTGTTGTTTTATCAAAAATTAATTCTCTTTGATAAACCAATTTTTATCTGGCTAACTGCATTTTTTGCTGGTCTTCAATTTTTCGCTGGCAGCCCTGAATATGTTGTATATACTCATATTCTTATTTTTTTATACTTTTTATACTATTTATTTACTTTAAAAAAATTTAAAATTTTTACATTTAAAACTTGCTTTTTTTATTTTCTTTTTCTTCTCTTTATTTTTATTCAATTATATCCTTTGCTTGAATATACTAAATATTCTATAAGAGGTAATTCATTTAAATTTGCAACAATGATTTCTTTTCCATTAAAAAATTTAATTACTTTTATTTTACCTTATTTTTTTGGTGACCATTTACATTTTAATTTTTGGGGTGAACAAAACTTTTTTGAACAATATTGTTATGTTGGTATTTTACCTTTATTTGCTTTTTTCATTTTGCTTATTACAAAAACAAAGCCTATTAAATATTTATATTTTTTCATTATATTCTCTGGAATTTTTTTAGCATTGGGAAAAAATAACCCTTTTTATTCAATCATTATAAAAGTAATTTTTCCATTATCAAAATTAAGAGCACCAGCAAGAGCAATGTTTTTTACGCTTTTTGGTTTTACTATGCTTACTGCTTATTTTTTAAAATATATATATAATTCTGAAATATCACTTGATTCAAAAAGACTAAAAAATTTTCTAAAAATAATTTTTATTTTTTCTATAATTTTATTTATTATTTATCTAATTCCAACAACACTTATTTTCAATCAAATCAAAAACCCAACTTTTCTAAATAAAATAAAATTACCTTATATAACATTTAGATGGAAATTATGGCATTTAGCAATTTTGCTATTTCTTTATTCACTTGCTTTTCTTAAAATCAAAAATAAAAATATTTTATTTTGCGTTTTATTCTTTTTAACATTTTATGAAACTATAATTTTTAATAATAGATATATCGATTATAATGGTCATAAAATAAATTTTTCTGATGATTTAATAATTCAACAACTTAAAAATGATAATGATTTTTTTCGTGTTTTAACTAATGAACATATCACTTCTAATTCAAAATATAATATTCATAATATTCATACAATGTTAGCATTTACTCCTACATATTTAAAAAATGTATGTGATTTTATTGCGATTGGAATTGATAATCGAAAAAATTATATTGAAGATACTTATAAAACCTGGTTTTCTATTGCTTATCTTAATAATTATAATTCGCCTTTAGTTGATTTATTTAATGTTAAATATTTTATTGATTATAATATTAATGAAAATAATAATTATAAAAAAATATTTAATAATTTTTATCTCAAACAAAATTACTTCCCGAGATTCAAATTTTTTTATAATTCAATATATGAAAATTCTTTTTCAAAAACTCTTGAATTGTTAAATAATAAAGATTTTGATTATAAAAATATTTTGATAATTAATAATGATGAAAAAATTCAATTAAATAATTTAACAAATACAAAAGAAGAAAATCAAATCATTGAAATAAAATATAATTACAATAGCATAGAATTAAAAGTTAAAATAAATCAAGAAGCAATTCTTTTCACAGGTGAAATTTATTATCCAGGTTGGAAAGTATATGTTGATGGCAAAGAACGAAAAATTTTAATTACAAATAATATATTTCGCGCAATAAAATGTGAAAAAGGCGATGAAAAAATTTTATTTATTTTTAAGCCTTTTTATTTAAAATGTGGTTTAATATCTCTCTCTTTATTTTTTTTAATTGGATTTGCTTTGATACTAAAACAAAACTGATTTAGAATTAATTATAGTAATAATTTTATTTATTGCGATAATTGAAAAAATTAAAAATAACATTGAAAAAATAAATACATATATTTTTTTAAATTTTTCAAATCTAATAAATTTTAAAAATAAATAACTTATAAACAATGATGATGAATATAAGTATCTAAAACCAAAAGAATATAATTCACCGCTTGTTTTTCTTGATACCATAATATTAGGTAACAAAATAATAAATGTAATCAAAATAAATAATATTTCTTTCCTGATATTTAATAAAATTTCTGGTAATTCTTTTCTATATTTATAAATTAACAAAACACAAATTAGTAAAATTAATAAATATAAAATATCAGTTATTTTATCAGAAATATTTAAAAAATTAAAATTATAACCAAGTAGAAAGAACATTCTAATTTTTCTAACAAAAGATTTAATAAATATTAAAATAATATTTCCCTGTATTTCACCCCTTGAAAATTTTAAATAATTAAATATTACATATAACCACAAAAAATATCCAATAAATAAAATAAAAAATGGAAGGATATTTAAAACAATTTTTTTTATATTATCTCTTTTAACAAAAAAGTATTGATATAGAGACAAAAGAATAATAATTGGAAAAATAATTATATTATTTTCTTTTGTTAAAATAAATAAAAAATTTAATATTAACGAAATAATTAAAAATAATTTTTTTTGTGTATTTATAAAAATTTAAATAAGAAATTATAATAAGAATTAGAAAAATATATGAGATAAGGTCTGGTAATGCCGAATGCCATATTACTGCTTCTGTGTTAACAGGATGTAAAGCAAATATTAGAATTGAAAAAAATAATAATCTCTCAGGTATTTTAAATTTTTTCAAAACTAAATAAGACAAATATATATTTATTAAATGAATAATTAAAGAAGTTAGATGAAATAAGATAATATTTTTTTTAAAAAATATTTTTTCAACTACATAAATTATTTTTATTAATGGACGATAGGCAAATTCACCTTCTTCATAAGTATGGTCGTAACCACTATAAAAATTTTTAATTAATGTTTTTTCATAACCATTTCTAAATATATGACTATCTTCAAAAAAAAATCCATTAAATAAGAATTTATAATATGTAAAAAAAGTGATTATTAAAATAATTAAAATTTTTCTTTTCAAATGTTTATTATTGATTTTACTTATTTATTATTGATATATTAAAAACTTAGCGAACATTACCACTTAAAACAGCAATTCTACTTTTAGCATATTCAACTATCTCTTTTTCCTGAGATAACTGTAATACTTTTTGATAATTTTGAAGAGCATTATTTTTATCACCAGTATTATCTAAGGCTACAGCTAAATAAAATATAACCAGTGGATTATCTGGAACCAATAAATTTGCCTTTTGTAAATCTTCTAATGATTCACTATATTTTTTTAATCTTACTTCTGATATACCTCTTACAAATCTTGCGTTAAAAAATTCGGGATATAAATTTACTGCATTTATTCCATTTACAAGAGCATTATTATCATCATTCATTTTTAGACAGGTTAAACCTGCATAAGAATAAAATAATGATTCTTCTGGATATTTATTTATTGCTTGAATAAAATATTCTTGCGCTTCTTTTAATTTATTTTGATTATATAAACTATACCCTTTATCAAATAACTTATATGCTTCTTCATTTGCTTTTAAATTTGATAATGCAACTTTATAATTATTTACTTGATATGGTCGATTTATTGCCTCTTTATAATTATTCAAATTATTTTGCGCTAATTGTATTCGTTCACTTGTTAATGGATGTGTCGATAATAATGCTTCCCATTTTGATGGTTCTTTTGAACTTAATGATTGCAAAACATTTAATACATCAACAAATGCTTGTGGATTATAACCCGCTTTTGTCATATATTCCATACCTAAACTATCTGCTTCTCGTTCATCATCTCTACTATATTTTAATAATAATAATTGTGTGCCAAAAGCGCCCGCTGCTAAATATAAATCCTTATATTTTGTATCTTTTTTATCTAAATAATATGCTACACCCATTAATAATGACTGTGCTAATATTGATTTTGTATATTGACTTGCTGTATGACGTGCATTTACATGACCTAATTCATGTGCTAATACTCCTGCCAACTGGTCTTCATTTTCTAATCGCATAAGTAAACCACGAGTTATACTTATCTTACCGCCAGGTATTGCATAAGCATTTGGTATTGATGAATTCACAACATTAAATTCATAATTTAAATTTAATCTGTGTGTATGCTGTGCTAATCTATTACCTACATCTTTTACATATTCCTGTAATCGTTTATCCTGTATTTCGCCATCCTGCATTTGAGTGTAATAAGGATAATATTGTTCACCTATACTTTTTTCTTTGCTTTCACTCATTAATGATAATTCTTTTTTCCCTGTTACAGGATTAACACTACAACCAATAAAAAAATAGATTATAAAAAATAATAATAATAAAATTTTTGTTTTCATATTATTAATTTTAAAATAAAAATTCTTAAAATTGTCAAGAAAAATACTTGTAATTTTTTATTAAATATTTTAAAAATATATTGGTTATGAATAATAAAAATAGATTATTATTATTAAATCCACCAATACAGGATAATAAATTATTTATTCGTTCAGGTTATTGTAATTCAGTTTCAAAAGCAGGTTATTATTGGGCTCCGATTGATTTACTTGTTCAAAGTGGTATATTAAAAAATCATTTTGAACTTGAAATACTTGATGCTACTGCTTTACGATGGAAAAATGATAAAACTCTTTCTTATCTAAAAAATAAATATCATTCATTTGATGGACTATTTTTTATTACAAGTCTGGCTTCAAAAGATTATGATTTTAATTTTATAGAAGTTTTAAAAAAAGAATTAAAAATAAAAAAGTTATTAGTTAGTGCTGGTTATTTACTTTTTGAAAATTATGAAGCACTTAATTTACCTTTTATTGACGGAGTTTTGCTTGATTATACAAGTTCTGAAACAATAAATTTTTTTAATTCTCAAAATGATACTTTCACTTTTATTGCTACTAAAAAAAATATTAAAACTGTCAAAGACATAATTAAATACCAATCAAATGATTTTGAGTATCCTGTTCCATTACATTTAAATTTTCCATTAAAAAAATATTATATGCCTAATTGTAAATCACTACCAATGACGAATATTATCACTAATTTAGGCTGTCCATTTAATTGTGATTTTTGCACATGGGCAAATTTAAAATATAGACAGCGAAAAATAAATAATGTTCTCGAAGAATTAAATTATCTTAATCAAAATAAAATTTATGAAATAATGTTTATTGACCCTACTTTTGGCGCTAACAAAAAATATTCTTTTGAACTTCTTAATGCTATAATAAATAATAATATTAAAATCTCATTTAGTATCGAATGCAGAGTTGATTTAATAAATGATGAATTTTTAAAATTATTAAAAAAAGCAGGTTGTCATAGTATTACTTTTGGTCTTGAAAGTGGTAATAATGAAATATTGAAAAAAATAAATAAAAATTTCACTGTTGAAGATATTAAAAATATTTTTAAATTATGCTATAAATATGATATTTTACCAACAGGTCATTTCATTATTGGTCTTCCTGGCGAAACAAAAGAAACTATATTTAATACAATTAATCTTGCAAAAGAAATAAACTGTGATTTTGCTTCTTTTAATATTGCTATGCCTTTACCTGGCACTAAAATTTACAATAAGGATGAATTTACTATCTCATCATATAGTGATGTTGATAAACCAAAAATTGTTTATGAGACAAAACTTACACCTGATGAAATTCTTTATTATGCTCATTTTGCTTTTAAAAAATTTTATTTTAGACCTTCTTATATTTTGAAAAGATTAGTCTATTTATTTAAATATCCCGTCCAATTTAAAATTATTATTTTTGAATTTTTAAATCTTATAAAAAAAATTTTTTAATTGTAAAATTGTTTTACATAATTTTTTAATTCATGGTATTTTTCTTTTAAGTGTGGATTTACTAATTCAAAAAAAATTGAGTTATTATGAAGTAGTGGTTCTTCTTTATTAAAATTATTATATTTAAACCAATATTTAGTATAAGGCACTGGCGAATAATCAGCCAGACGACAATGCGCACCTAAACTCAAAATATAATCTATTCCTGCTTTTAATTCTTCATAAGTTTCATCAGGAAAACCAATTATATAATAAACACCAATATCTTTTCGTGTAAATCCTACTTTCAGTAAATTTTTTATTGATTTTTCTAATTCTTCATTATTTACTTTATTCATCATTTCTTCCTGTCTTTTTGGATTAAATGATTCATAGCCAATTCTAATATTTTGAAAATTTGTTAATTTCATTAATTCAGCTAATTCTTCATCAATAAATTTCGCATGCACTGCATTTGGAGTTTGAAATGTTGTCTTCAATTTTCTTCTTATTATTTCTTTTAAAATTATTTTTATATGATTTTCTGGATTAATAAATAACGCATCATCATAAAACACAAAATTAGAAACATTATATTTTTCCTGTAATAATTCTAATTCATCAACAAATTTTATTGGTTCTTTTGCACTATAATGAGGCGATAAAACTTTTGAAGCACAAAATGCACAATCAAATAAACACCCTTTTGTTGACATTATGCAAATAAAAGGATTGTAAGAGTAATATGAATAATCAGGCATTGGCACATTATTAAAATTATTATAATCTTTTTTTCTAACTGACATTTCAAGAATCTTTAAAATAAAATCAGTAATATAATTCAAATCAGAAGTATTTAGAACAAAATCAGCGCCAGAATATTTTTTAGCGTGTTCTGGAAAAAGTATTGTATATATTCCGCCTAATACTATTTTACATTTTTTATAGCGTGCTTTTAAAATTTCAATCATACGAAAGACCGCTGGATACCAATATGTCATCATTGATGTAATTAATATTATATCTGGTTCTTTTACATCATCTAATTTTTTTAATAAGACTTCTTCTGTAAAACCATATCTGCCATATATTCTTGGTATATTTTTTAATATTGCTGGTTTTGATATTTCTTCTTTATAAAACTTGCCACGACCATCAGGAAAATATGCTCGACTGATTTTTGAGTAATAATCTTTCATTAATGGTTCATATCTATCCAAACAATCAATAAAAGAAATTTCACAATCATATTCTTTTAAAATTGAAATGATATAAATCAAACCAAGTGGTTTAATCCATAAATCAAAAGCAGCAAAATCAAATATCCATGGATTTATAGCAAGAATTCTTTTCATATTTCTATTTATCAAAATCAACTTTATGAATAATTAAACCAATAATAAAAATAATAATAAAAATATTAACTAAAGCTAAAAGAGCATATTTATAAGATAGTTTTAAAATAAAAAAAGAATTTAATGAAAAAAAAATATTGAGTAAATAAAAAGTAAATAGAACTCTTTTAACAGAAAAATTTAAAGAAAGCAAACGAAGTGCAAAATGGTCGTGTGAACCAATAAGTGGAGATTTTCCTTTTAAAATTCTAAATAATGAAACAAGTATTAAATCATAAATTGGTAATCCTAAAATAACAAATGGAATAATCAAGCCTAATTTATTTATGTTTGTATAACTTAAATCAACACTAATAATAGAAAAAATAAAGCCAATAAACATACTACCAGCATCGCCTAAAAAAATTTTTGCAGGTGGATAATTAAAAAAATAAAAACCACATAAAGGTATTAATAATGAGATACCAATAAAAAATACAAATTCATTTTTGGTAATAAAAGCAATAAAAATAAAAGTAAGAATAGATAAAATACTTATTCCTGCGCATAGTCCATCAAGTATATCAATTAAATTAAAGGCATTTATTATTGCAAGAAACCATACTATTGAAAAAATATAATTCAAAAATGGGAAAAAATCTTTTATAATTTTTATATTAATTTGAAAACTGCTTATAATTAAAAATACTGAAATAATAATTTGAAAAAATAATTTTGTATATGGTTTTAATCTTTTTAAATCATCTATTAAACCAAGAATATGAATAAAAAATGAAAAAATAAGAAATATAAATAATTTATTTATTGGAAGATTTTTTGTGAAAAAAAAATAGATAATTAAAATAGTGAATACTATAAAAATACCTGTTCCACCTGCATAAGGTATTGGTTTTTTATGCTTTTTTAATTCATTATCTGGTTTATCAAGAAAATTAATTTTTTTGGCTATATAAATTATTACTCTTATCACTATGAGTGAAATAAAAAAAGAAAAAATTAAAACAAGAAAATCAATTTTATTTAGCATTAGATAAGAACTCTATTTCGATAAAAAGAAAATAATTATTGCAATTATAATTAATACAAAGATAGAAACAATACAACCAATTTTTAATGAATGTTCCTGTTTTTTATTATCCTGTATAGTTATTTCTGTTTCTGATTTTGTTTCTTCTGTTGTCTTTTGCATTTCATCTTCTGCATTATATTTTTTTATTTTTAATGTTAATGGCACTGTGCAACGACCATATATTTCATTACTTATTTCAACAATTATCTCAAACATTTTAACTGATTTTACTTCAACAATTGTCATTTCTTTAATTGTCCCAACTAATATTGGATTTTTATTATTTTCATCACTTTCTTCTTTTTCATTCGCTGCTATTGCTTGTAATTGTTGTTTTATATATTGTCCCATTGGTGTTTTATCTTCAAATTTTACATATATTTTATCTTCTTTTTTTAATTGTGGAGCTGGAACTCCTTTTATTGGCGATGTAACTGGCACTACTTCAAATGCATTCTGATATTTCTGCAATACTTCTGATGATGATATTTTTGAAAAATTAAAATTAATAAATTCGCAACCGACAACCACTTCAAAATAGTTTGTTATTGTGTATTTGAATATATTTACAAAAAAATCATTTAGTTTTTGTTCTGCTCCTTCTTTTGCTAATTTTATTAATGTTTCTATCTTCTCTTTTTTACTTAATTCTTCCATTAATAAATCATTAAATTGATTTGTATAAGGTGCATCATACTTTTCGCCTCTAAATTTAATTGCAAATAAAATATCTTCCAATACCTTATAAGTTCTATTGACTTCAAATTGAACTAATAATGAAGCATTATTACAAATAATTGATTCAACTTTTTCTATTTTTTGTAACTGCAAATTTATATAACATAAAATTCCACCAATTAAAAAACCTTTTAATTTTATCTTGACTATCAACGCATTTATTTCTTTTCCATTATCAGAGGTTTTATTATTCTCATCCATATTCTTTTCCCTTATTTTACTAAATTATATTTCCAATAAATTAATTCTTTATAAAAACTTTCATTTTCAATATTACTAAAAATTTCAGGTCTTTTCTCATCTACTATTTTAAATAATGTCTTTGGTGCTAACATTATTTTTTCATCACTTTTTTTAAATTTTATAAAACTATCTGTTACAGGATAATTACCAACTATTATCTCATTAGTATCATTTAATATATTAAATAAATAAACATTATTAGTCAATAAAATATCACATAAATTTGTTATGACATTTATCTTCTTTGAAAAACTATTAATATTAAAATAAAATTTTCCATTATTTAATTTAAAAAATAGAATATTATCTTTTTCAGAAATTTCAATATTTGAATTTTCAAATACCTTAAATACAATTAAATCAAAATTAAATTTGAATTCTACTGTACCTTCATTTGTTATTATTGTTATTGGCAATTCAGAAAAAGTCATAAATTCATTTAATTCAATTTTTTCTTTCGCTTTTGTTACATAAAAATTATTTTTGCCTTTTAATGAACGAATAAATAACAAATCTTGTTTTTGAGTAATATTTGATAATTTAACATTCTTTTTCTTTTCAGTGTTTTCATCTACATTATCTTTCTGAAAATACTTTCTTATAAAATAAAATTTTGATGGTGTATAAAATAAATTATAGAATATATAAATAAAACCAATTATAAAAATTAAAGATATACTATATTTTTTAATTATCCAGAATAATGAAATACTTTTTGTTTTTCTTTTTTTCTCTGGTTTTATTTCCTCTTTTTTTACTTCTGGAAATTCAGTTTTTTCAAGTGTTTGTAAACGCATTATTATTTTATCATTAAAAGATTGTGGTAAAATATTTAATTCTAATATCTGCTTCCAATTTTGAATCGCTTTATCTATTTCGCGTTGTTCTTCTAATTCGATTATTTCTTTTATTTTTGTTTTTATTTGCTCAGGCTGATTCTTTAACTTGCCTTTTACAAGTTTTAAATTCAATTCAAATTGTTTTTCGTATTCTGTATTTTTACATAATTTTAAACAATTCATTAAAATTACTGCAGCAGTAAAATAATCTTTTTGATTTATATATTTTTTAGCATCTTGAAACAAACTTTTTAATTTATCTATGTTTAAAAATGAATTGCAATTAGAACAATATATTTCACCTTCAGAATTATAAATACCACATTTTGGACAATTCATAATAATTATTAGCCTACTTTAAAATTTAATTTTAATACCTCATTTACTTCTGTTTCAGAATGTTCTTCTTTAAATTTTTTTACTAATTCTTTTACATCAGGTGTAGATCCTGGTTTGAAATCAAAATCATATTTAATACTCATAGTATTTAATTCATATAAATATTTATCTTTAGCAACAATACTCGCAGCAGCAACTGGCAAATATCTTTCACCTTCGGTTTCCTGAATTATTTCATATTGATAATTTCTAAGCAGCCAATTTAAATATTCTTCTTTACCAAATTTATCAACAATAATTGTCTTGAATTTGATTTTTTTAAATAAGTTAACAATTGCTAAATAATGACTATAAGAAAGAATTTTATTCATATTTCTATATTTTTTATACACTTCATTATATTTAGCATTATTTAATACAATTAATGTTGTTGGTGCAATTTTCTTTATTTCAAATGCTAATTTTCTTAATTTATCTCTATCAATTTTTTTTGAATCCTGTAAATTCAAATTTGATAATAATTTTATATTTTCATCTGTTACTGCTACTGCTGCTGTTACCAGCGGTCCAAAATAATCACCTTTTCCTGCTTCATCTGTTCCACATATCGGTAATTTATACTTTTTGTTATTGATTGTAATATAATTATCGATTTCAACTAAATTAAATAAATATTCTGCCTCTTTCCCTTGAAAAAAAAGTTTTTTATTTTTATAATAAAATACACTACAATTCTTGCCTTTTAAAAACCAGATGCAATTTGGATTCTCCCGTTCTTCAAATTCATATGCTTCCATTAATATTTGCTTAATTTTATTCACTTTTTTGGTATCTTCTATAATTACAAATTTATTTGTAACTTTATTTTCCATTGCTTATTTTACCAGATTTATTAAATAATTCTTTATTGCTATATTTAACTTCTTAATAATACTTATGGAAAATCTTTTTGAATATAATAATTCTGGATTCTTTTCTATTTCAAGCAAAATAGAATAATAAATATCTTTAATTGTAACTAATGTATATAATTGTTTAATGATATTTCTATCTAAATTTTTCTCTGATTCTTTATAAAATTGTTTTGTTTTATCAATTTCATATTTTATTAAATTAAAAAAAGCAGAATTAACTTTTTCTTTTTTTAAATCTTCTTCGCTATAATTAAATTTATTTAAATCTTCTAATGGCAAATATATTCTATTATTATCTTTATCTTCTTTAATATCACGGATAATATTTGTCATTTGCAATGCTAATCCTAAATTTATACAAAATTCATAAGGAATAATTTTTTCTTT
>Ga0209204_1000151_pt1 | contig 79629 bp, 65 predicted proteins | sample AD_JPNMR2_MetaG_FD_184425 | JGI IMG/M metagenome (GOLD analysis project Ga0209204, IMG submission 184425) | Active sludge microbial communities of municipal wastewater-treating anaerobic digesters from Japan - AD_JPNMR2_MetaG (SPAdes) (version 2) | ecosystem: Engineered > Bioreactor > Anaerobic...
TTCCCAAAGGTGGCCCTAAAACGTGGAAGGTTCAGCGGGTTGTGTACTTAAATCCATCCAATGAGACCAAGAAAATAATTCATAAAAAGGGTGCATAAATAGGTGACAAATTTGTTGACAAATAGCGTTCTTTCTGCGATATACTCAATCAAAAAATATAAGGTGAGGAACCGATGGGGTTTATGGTGATACTTACGCTGGCGACCTTTGGGCTTTCTTGGTGTTTTGTGTGGTGTATACTGCGGCTTTCCCATAAAAAGGGGTGGTTCGATCACCATGATGAACGGAAGATCCACGAAGGACAGATCCCCCGGCTGGGAGGGGTGGGATTTATAACAGCCTATGTAGGGATGGTGTGTATCCTTCTTGTAAGTGGGTTCTGGAAAGATAGGGCTCAGGAGCTTTCTTTCTTTTTTGTCCTTGGGGCTATGCTCCTTATTTTAATATTTGGTGTCTGGGATGATTTTAAGCCCCTGCGGGCCAGGTATAAATTCCTTGTTCAGGCGATTGCCGCCCTACTGGTGGTGCTGGCGGGATATAGATTTCAGCGACTTTCGTTTCCTGAAATTGGGCTTGTTTTTCAATTTGGCTGGCTTTCCTATCCTCTTACCTTTATATGGATTATTGGTATCATCAATGCCATCAACCTTATCGATGGGGTCGATGGCCTTGCGGGGGGTATCTCGGTTATTATTCTATTATGGTATGCCGTCATTTACCTGATGATGAAAAATGTGCAGGCCTGGCAGTTTTCGCTCCTCCTCATAGGGGCTATTGCAGGATTCCTCTGTTTTAATTTTCCCGCCCCCCGGGCAAAAATTTTCATGGGGGATACGGGGAGCCAGTTCCTCGGTTTTTTTATAGCCCTCCTTCCCATCTGGGATACCGTCCAATGGGGAATTTCTCCCATCTCTCCACCCTATGCGGCGGGGCTCACGTTGATTCCCATTCTGGATACCTTTGCGGCTATCTGGCGGAGGGTCCGGGATAAACGGGGTATTTATGAGCCCGACCGGGAACATACCCACCACAAACTCATGGCCCTGGGGTGTACTGCCCTTCAGGTGGATGGAATTTTGTATGGCTTGCAATTCGTAAGCGGGCTGTGTATCGCCCTTTCGCTTACCATAGGAAAGGCTTTTCGGGTTCCCCTGGTGATTGCGGCGTACGGCATAGTGATTCTTTTTTTTGTACTGCTCCATTACGCGTATAGCCACCGAATAAAGGGTACAGAAGCATAAAGAATACATGTGAGGTCTTTGCCAGAGACAGGATCCCCGTATTACATCCATAAAAAATCGCTAAAAAAGTCATCTTCCTCTGGACATTTTTTGTGTTTTATGTTAACCATTAAATTAAGATGGTTAACAGCAAAGGGGCAGAAAATCCAGTCATGGGTCACCCGTATCATACAGAAGGTATATCCGCACAGGCCTATGCTGCCGGTATAAAAACAAAGCTTTCCACCAAAGCCTGGGTTCTGAAACTATTGCGAGAGGCCCGGGGATCGGTGGTATCCGGCGAGACCATTGCTTCTCTGGCCGGTTGTTCCCGGGTGGCGGTATGGAAGGCCGCCGAAGCTTTGCGGGAAGCAGGCTACGCTATCGAAAGTTGCGGCAAAGAAGGCTATCGGCTTGTGACGAATAGCAAAGGGGAGCCCTTTCATGCAGCCTCATATGCAATGGAAGATTTTCTCTATCCCTGGGAATTCGAAGAACTGGAAGAAGAGGTCATCTATTATAAAGAGACCGACAGTACCATGAATCGTGCCCGGGAACTGGCGGCCCGCAGGATTCCTGGCCCGGCCATCATCGTGGCAGAAACCCAAACGGCGAGCAAGGCCCAGGATCCTGGGTCCTGGCACGCCGGAGCGGGAGGTCTTTTTTGTACCCTTTTAGAATGGCCAGCGCTGCCGGTTTCGTTGTATCATCACCTTATACAGGAAGCATCGGAGGCGCTCCAAAAGGCCATCTTCGATGAAATGGGGATTGAGCCAGCGGTGCCAGCACCCCATCATCTTATGGTGCAGGGGAAAAAGCTGGCGGGCCTTTTCTGGGAATTTTTTGCCGAGCTTGATCACATCACGTGGTTTTCTCTGGGGGTAGGGGTCCATGTGAACGAACCCTTCGTAGGACCAGAAGAAATTTCCTGCTATCAGCTTACCGGAAGGTTCCATTCCCGCAGAAATCTGTTGTTGCGCTTTCTGCGGTACTATAAACAAACAAAACAAGAGGGAGGATTCTATGGACGAAACGAAAGTGCCGTCGGCATCCACGGGACGATCTAAACTGGTGGGCATCACCCTGGCGGCCCTCTGCGCCGCCCTGATTGCGGTAGGAACCTTTATCAGTATTCCCGTTCCCATGTCGCCGGTTCCTATTGTACTGCAGAACATGTTTGCTATTCTGGCGGGGCTCCTTCTGGGCCCCCTCTGGGGTGGGATAGCAGTAGCCCTGTACCTTGTCATAGGAGCCCTGGGGGCTCCTGTTTTTGCGGGGGCTAAAGGGGGAATGGCTATCATTCTTGGCCCCACCGGGGGCTATCTGCTTGGGTATCTTCTTGCGGCCATCGTTGGGGGATTAATCGCCGGAACCCCTCAGGCGGGCAAAAAAACACCCCTGTGGAGGCTCGCCATCGCCACAGGGGTTGCGATCCTTGTGATTTATGTCCCGGGGCTTTTACGGCTTAACATGGTGTATGAAGGGGACTGGACCAAAACCTTTGCTACCGGATTTCTTCCCTTCATTATAGGAGACATCCTTAAAGGAATAGTGGCTGCCCTGGTGAGCCTTCGGGTCCGCAGTACCGTGGGAGATCTCTACCAATCGGCGTAAAACCGGAGCGTTTCATGGAAGCCCCTCTGTTCGAGATTCGCCACCTGGGGAAGGTGTTCCCGGGAGGCTTTCGGGTCCTGTCGGATATCAACCTGAATATTCTTCAAGGCAGTTGCACTGTGCTGGCCGGAGCAAATGGGTCAGGGAAAACCATCCTTATGAAACACCTCGTGGGGCTCCTCGAACCTACCGAAGGGGCAGTCTATTACCAGGGAAAACCCATCTCGGGTAAAGGAGCTTCTTCTCGTATTCAAAAGCAGCTTCGCCAGGAAGTGGGCTTTGTGTTTCAGGATGCGGATGCCCAAATAATAGGCGAAACCGTATGGGAAGATGTTCGGTTTGGGCCTAAAAACCTGGGATATACCGGAAAAGACGAAGAACGTCGAGTGACGGAGGCCCTTGAGAAGCTGGGGCTTTGGGAAAAAAGGGACACTCCCCCCCGGCACCTTTCGGGGGGAGAAAAACGGCGCCTTGCAATTGCGGGGATTCTTGCCATGGGGTGTCATACCATCATCATGGATGAGCCCTTTGCCAACCTCGATTACCCGGGGGTGGTCCAGGTGCTGGAAACCATCGTAGCCCTTCGTTCGGAGGGGAAAACCCTTATCATCTGTACCCACGAGTTGGAAAAGGTGCTGGCCCATGCGGAACGCCTCGTGGTGATCTACCAGGGAAAGGTGCAAAGCGATGGAACGCCGGCAGCGGTTCTTGATCAGCTTGATCCCCGCTGGGGCATCCGGGATCCCCGGCATACCTATCGTACCATCGAAGATTGCACCTGGCTCGGCTGATCTTCCGGGTGGCATTAGCGGGAGGGGCACTATGGATGTTCGGAGCGCTTTTATGTTTATCCCTGGCAGGGGGTTTTTATACAGGATACAGGCAGGATGGAAACTGGCGGGGCTCCTTGTGCTTTCGGTGCTTTCCCTGCGGCGGGACTTGCTGTTCCTCGGTGGTATCGATGCAGTTCTCTTGCTGCTGGCCTGTGGTTCTCGGCTCAAGCTTCGGGACCTTTTTGCAGGAACCAGGGGGCTTTTTTTAACCCTGGGGATCATCCTTTTTGTTCAGAGCCTTCGGTTGCAAGACACTAATGGAGGCCCTTTCCCCTTAGTGATTTCCTACCCCGCTCTGGTGGGGGGGCTTTCCCTCGTTATAGGGGTGGCAACCGCCTACCTTGGCGCCGCCATAGTGTATACTACCACGCCCCTCTGGGAAATGCGGCAGGTGCTCGAAACCATGGAAGGGCGTCTTTTCCCCAGGCGAAGAAGGTGGATTTCCCTCGCCCTGGCCATGGTGCTTGCCTTTATTCCCCGAATCTTTGAACTCTGGCAAGAAACAGAGGCCGCCTACGTCGCCCGGGGAGGTAAACGAGGTATAAGAGAGCTTCTCGTTATTTTACCTATTATTTTAGAACGGCTTTTCCAGGAAGGGTCCGAACGATCGGCGGCTATGGAATGTCGGGGATTTTAAAAAGGACTGTACCGAGAAGGCAACTCCGACAGGGCCTGGTACAAACGGGCTTCTAACTGAGCGGAAGCGGGATGTTGATAGGAGCGCTCTTCCGCATTAAGAACATTGGGCATATCCAGGGCCACCTGGACCGGCGGTTCGGTAAGGACAATAATGCGGTCCGAAAGGAATATGGCTTCCCGCGGATCGTGGGTAACCATGATGATATGGCGGGGATCTTCCCTTTGAAGCAGCTGAATGCACCGCATCAGCTGAATACGCAGGGGTATGTCAAGGCTCTGGAAGGGCTCATCCATCAAGATTAATGGGGCTGGATAGACAAAGGCCCGCGCAAGGGCTACCCGCTGCCGCTGACCACCGGAAAGATGGCGGGGATAGCGATGACGATATTCCCACAACTCTCCAAGTTCAAGCATTCTCCGGGTCCGTTGGGCCGCTTCCACAGGGGGCAAAAGGTCCTGTACTACCAGCATAACATTTTCATACACCGTATACCAGGGGAAAAGCCGGTCTTGCTGGAACACATAGGACACGGTAGTGATAGGCCCTGACTCAAAGATAATAGTCCCTCCCATGGGGAAAGAAGGCCCCCCTTTATTCGTTCCTGCTTCTGCAAACCTGGATTTTGTAGGGGGTATCTGTCCAGCCAGTAAACCCGCGATAAGGTGGAGGAGTGTTGTCTTTCCACAGCCCGAGGGTCCAAGGAGAGCCACTATCCGTGAATCATCATCCAGAAAGAGGGAAAAATTCTTAAAAAGGGAGTGCTCGGTATAAGAGAAATTCAAATTATCTATAATGAGTTTCATAGCGCCGTATCCAATAGAGGCATGCTTCCATGAAGCCCGCAAGAGCAACGGTAACCACGGTCCAGGCAAAGAGGTCCGGCGTTTCAAGCATGGCCTTTGCCTGTTGCATGCCCGTTCCAAGCCCGTATCGAGGTTGGAGAAGCACCTCTGAGGCCACCACCACTTTCCAGCATAGGGACAAGCCGCTCTGAAGTCCCCCCAGGAGGTAGGGAACAATACTGGGGAAAATAAAGGCCCTGAACGAACGAACAGGGGAAAGGCGGTACACCTGAACCACCTCTTTAAGCCCCTGGTCGAGCTGTTGAATGCCCGCAATCACATTGGCAGTGAGCACCGGAAACACCATGAGCACCGCCGCAAACACGGGGGTTCGTTCCTGGCCAAACCAGAGAAAGGCAATTAGAATGATCGAAAGCACCGGCGTCGCCCCAATCAGGGTAAAGAGGGGCTTAAAAAAGGCCCCAAAGGGTTTGTATAGGGCCGCCGGAATACCCACCATAAGGGATAGGGGAAAAACGATGAGCAAGGCCAGTCCCACCCGTCCCAGGGAAGCTCCCAGGGCAGGGAAAAACCGGGGATGCTGGACTAAGGAGATGAGGGCCTCTACTGTTTCCCCCGGCCCCGGCAGGATAAGCGAACTTTTTGTCACTCGGGCAGCAAAAAGCCAGAGACTTCCAATAAAAAGGATACCTCCCCCATACCACAGGGGAACCCAGCGCCGCCTCTTATTCCTAGAAGGTGCCGTAGAAATCATCTCCCGGTAACTTCCCCCCAATTGATTGGGGGGCATATTCGAGAAAAGCCGCAAAGAGGCGTTCCAGGGCAGGACGGGCTTCCCGGGCAGGAATAAACACGTACGCCGACCGGGGAATCGCCGCGGTAGCGACGGCGGCCGTAAGACCCAATTCATGTTTTTGTACCAGCCTTCCTGCTTCCAGCGGATTCTGTACCACCCACTGGATCGATGCCCGATAGGCCTCGGCAATGGCCTTTACTACCGTGGGGTTGGCGGCCGCAAAGGTTCGATCCACCACAAAGACCGTCATCGGATAGCTAGGGGTTCCAGCGGAAGCACCGCCGCTTTGACTTCCTCCAGTGGCCGGGGCCTTCTGCGCTCCCCCCTCTTCGCTGGCCCCGGTGGTAGCATCGGGGGCCAGCGTCGCCCGATTCCATTCATCCTGGATATTTCCCACCACCCGCAGGTGGGGGCTTCCGCTTAAGGCCATGGTGGCAAAGGGTTCGGGAAGCAGGGCGGTCTGTATTTTTCCCGCCTTGAGGGACTGGGCAATTTCTGGATAGGCCAGGGCATACCCAAGTTGCACATCCTTACCGGGAGTTAAGCCATAATAACTTAGGATACGGCGGAATACAAAATCGGGGGTTGCCCCCTGCCCCGCCACTTCCACGGTTTTGCCCCGCAGATCCCCAATGCCACGGATAGCTGGATCGGCGGTGATAAGGCTCAGCATCCCCTCCCCTACGACGGCGAGCACCTGAATAGGCCGGCCAGCGGCGTATAATTTCGCCGCCACATTGGGGGGAAGGATTCCCAGTTTTGCTTCCCCACTGGCAAATTTCGCCGCCATGAGGTCTGCCTGGGCCAGGGCTTCTAGTGAAATTTGCCATCCCGCCACCTGAGGGGGAGATTCAAAAAGTCGAATCATGCCAATCCCCGAGGGACCCTTGATACCATAGAGGGTTATCCGCTCCTGGGAAAAGAGAAAACCCGCAACCGCAAAAAGGCTGCCTAAAACTAATACGCTTCGTTTCATAGGGGTAGTATAAAAAAAAGGGGGACCGTGGTAAACACCCGGCCCCCCTTACTCACTTCAAGTACCGCAGACAGGAATCCATTCCTTTCTGCTGTTGTGGCAATGTGCTATTTCTTACTGTTCCGAATCACCGCCTGGGCCGCGGCAAGTCGAGCAATCGGAACGCGGAAGGGAGAACAGGAAACATAGTTCAATCCTGTCCGATAACAGAAATCGATGGTGGCGGGATCTCCTCCCTGTTCCCCACAGATGCCCACCTTCAGGTCCGGTTTAGTGCTTCGTCCCTTCGTCGTGGCCATATCCATGAGGAGTCCCACCCCTTCTTCGTCCACCGACTTAAAGGGATCCACCTCCAGGAGTCCCAGTTTCTCATAGGCCGGCAGGAACGACGCCGCATCGTCCCGGCTAAAGGCAAAGGTCATTTGCGTCAGGTCATTGGTACCGAAACTAAAGAAATCCGCGTATGCGGCAATTTTATCGGCCAATAGGGCAGCCCGGGGAACTTCGATCATGGTACCGATCTTAAATTCCACCTGCACCTTGGCTTTTTCGAGGACCTTCTTAATGATCGCCTCCGCCCGGGGCCGCAGCAGGGCCAATTCCTGTTCATCACAGACGATGGGAATCATGATTTCCGGGTTTACGGGGATGTTTTTCTTCACACAATCCACCGCCGCCAGGGCAATGGCCTCCACCTGCATGTCATAGATTTCGGGATAGGTTACCGCGAGTCGACACCCCCGGTGTCCCAACATGGGGTTTGCCTCGTGGAGTCGATCTATTTTAGGCTGCAGGTCCTTGGGTTTTACGCCCAATTGTTCCGCCAGTTCCGCCACCTCTTCCTTTGTTTTGGGAACAAATTCATGGAGGGGCGGATCCAAAAGACGGATGGTAACCGGTCGACCTTCCATGGCTTTTAAGATGCCAAAGAAATCCTTCTTCTGAAGGGGGAGAATCTTTTTGAGGGCCTCTTTGCGTTCTTCTTCGCTGTCTGCCACGATCATCGCCCGGAAGTGGATAAGCTTTTCCTTATCAAAGAACATGTGTTCGGTTCGGCACAACCCCACTCCCTGGGCACCAAAATCAAAGGCCCGCTTGGCATCTTCGGGAAGGTCCGCATTGGTCCGCACCGTAAAGCCTTTGATAGTTCCCCGGACCGAAGCAGCGCACACTTCGTCGCACCAGGAAAGGAAGGTCTCGATTTCTTTGGAGAATTTCGGGGTCATAAGGGGAAGCTGGCCATCGTAGACATCTCCCGTGGAACCATCGATGGTAATCCAATCCCCTTCTTTAAAGGTTTTTTCGCCGATAACCACCTTTTTCCCCTGTACCGAAACACCCTTGGCGCCGGCCACACAGGGGGTTCCCATTCCGCGGGCCACGACCGCCGCATGGCTTGTCATCCCTCCGGTACTGGTGAGGATTCCTTCAGAGACCACCATGCCTCCGATATCTTCGGGGCTGGTCTCTTTACGTACCAGGAGAACCTTTTCTCCCTTTTCTGCCCAGAGTTCCGCATCCTTGGCGGTAAACACGATCCGACCACAGGCGGCACCCGGAGAAGCATTTAAGCCCTTGGTTAAGGGTTTAACTCCCTTCAGGGCCTTGGGATCAATCATGGGGTGCAGAAGCTGGTCCAGATGTTCGGGGGTTACCCGCAAGATGGCGGTGTTTTTATCGATAAGCCCTTCCTGAACCATGTCGTAGGCAATCTTAACCGCCGCCTGGCCAGTCCGCTTCCCGTTCCGGGTCTGGAGAATGTAGAGCACCCCCTGCTGGACCGTAAACTCCATGTCCTGCATATCCCGGAAATGCTTTTCGAGGCGATCCTTAATGGCCACAAGCTGTTCGTAGACCTGTTTGTTTCGTTTTGCCAGGGTAGCAATTTTTTCAGGGGTCCTGATGCCGGCCACCACATCCTCGCCCTGAGCGTTCATCAAGAATTCACCATAGAACTCATTCTTGCCCGTGGAAGGATCGCGGCTAAAGCAGACCCCCGTACCTGAATCATCACCGAAATTTCCAAACACCATGGACTGGACGTTTACCGCCGTTCCCTTAAGCCCTTTAATATTGTTCAGTTCCCGGTATTTGATAGCCCGCTCGTTCATCCAGGAACCAAACACCGCATTGATGGCTCCCCAGAGCTGGTCCATGGGATCCTGAGGAAAGTCCTTTTTGGTATGTTTTTTATAAATTTTCTTGTATTCACCAACCAACCGTTCCAGGTCCTGAGCATCGAGTCCCGTATCAAGTTCCACGCCCTTAGCCTTTTTCATAGCCGCCAGGGCTTCTTCAAACTCGTCGTGGGGGATGCCCATCACGATATCCCCATACATCTGGATAAAGCGCCGATAGGCATCCCAGGCGAAACGGGGATTGTTGGTTTTCTTTGCAAGGCCGAGTACCGCCTTATCGTTCATGCCCAGGTTCAGGATGGTGTCCATCATCCCCGGCATGGACACGGCCGCCCCAGAACGGACCGAAACCAAGAGGGGATCCTCCGCATCCCCCAGTTTCTTTCCCATCAATTTTTCTAGTTTTCTGAGGTTCTCCAGTACTTCTTCTTCGAGCCCCGCAGGATATTGCCGGTTATTTTCGTAGTAGGCCGCACATACTTCGGTGGAAATGGTAAAGCCCGGTGGAACGGGGATACCCAGGTTCGTCATCTCCGCCAGGTTTGCCCCCTTGCCACCCAGGATGTCCTTCATTTTTGCATCCCCTTCGGCCTTCCCTTCTCCAAAGAAATAGACATACTTCTGTTTCGTTGCTTTCGCCATTAACTGTTTCCTCCAGTACCATATAGAATAGCATATATTGCAAAAAAGGAAAGAGGGAGCTTTTCAAAGGAACTTGCTATTTTTTGAGAAAGAGGAGCCATCCCCCCAGACATGCCACCGCCACCGTTACCAGCGCTCCAAGCCAGGTAGGTAGATAGATAAGGCTTTTTAACATCCCTACAGAGATAGCCCGGTCCTCATTACCTGGAAGGTACACCACATCGATGGTATCTCCTACTTCGTACGCTTTATACATAGACCCATCGACCGGCATGGGTAGTTTAACCGGGGAAATAGCGGCCGAAACATTGGAAGCGGAAAAATAAATTTCCACCTTTCCATTTTCCAGGATTTTTCGTACCTGGGCCCGGCTGACCTTGGCCTCTTCGGCATACCGTTTCTTTGTTGTCCCATCCAGGCTATGGCGACCTGCTAAAAAATCTTCCCGAGCTATCACCGTTTCCGTAGGATTCTCCGCAAGATACAAAACCTCGATGGTGGAGTCCTTAGTGAGGGTAGCTCCCAATTCAGGGCTTACCACAAGAGGGGCACTGACAAATTGGAAGGCTTTATCCGATGGTGGTAGAGCGGTATTCAGAGTTACATCAAAATAATACTCTCGCTGTAACATGCGGGAATAGCGAGACACCGCTGGATTTCCCCAGAGTTTTGAACGTTCCAGGGTATACTTCTGGAGTATCTTTGCCGTCACCGGTTGGCCCTTCGTATGGAACGCTTCTATCTGAGATCCTTGATAGGTAAGAATCCCTATCAAAACGGCAATAATAACAAGAAAGGCCCCAAGCAACTGTTGAACATTCATACTCGATTCACCTCCTTTTTGATGAATAACCCATCCACGGAATAGTATACTGTCTAGCGGCCCCTTTTTTAAAGCTTTCTTATAATTTTTGAATGTATTACCTTGTAATTCCAGAGCACTATGGTAGCATTAAGGTATACCGCTTTTTAAACCGAGGAAGGTCTCCATGGATAATGAGCATCTTCAAAAGTACATCGCCCAGATTCACCGGATAAAGGGAAAGGTTCAGGACAAAAAAGAGGACTTTGAAACGGTTGCCCGGGAATTAGGAATTACGAGCCAGGACTTACAAGAGATATATCAATATGCCGCATCCTGCCACATCAGGGCCCAGGAACTGTTACGCTCCGGGTTTTACAGAGAAGCCCTGGCCTGTGCCCAGGAAGCCCACGACATTGTCCCCTGGGATGCGGAAATCTGCGCGTTACTGGGGACCATTTACAAAACCCAGGGAGAAAGGAGTTTTTTCCCCTTTCCATCCTACCGAAAGGCCCTTTTCTGGTACCAACGGGCCACCGAACTCCAACCAAGCTACTCCACCGTGTATGAACAGATGCGGTATATCCAGAGAAGGATTCGGCAGGGTATACAGGTTGGGATATTTCTAGGAGTCATGATTGCCTTGCTCGCCATTACTTTTATTGTTCTGCGTAACACCCAATCTGTTCCCTCTTCTTCTTCGGCACTCCCTGCGCCGACGGAAGGTCCCGGTTCAACAAACCGAGGGACCCCACCCATCGTTCAACCGAATCCTGAACAAACAATTCCCCTCCGGGTTCTTTTCTCGGAAAACCAGGGCCTCAGTTTTCATCTCCAATCAAGCACGCTGTATCGGTATGGAAGCACAGAGCCGGCCTTTTCCCTGAATATCAAGGGAACCCTGCAGGCTCATCAAAAAGAAATATATGAAATCACCCTCACCCAGTCCTGGTATGACACCAAAGGGAATCTTCTTTTTAAAGGGTCAAAAAAGGTGTTAAGTCCTCCCAATGCACCCCTTGAACCAGGGGATGTACTACCCATCAATCTATTAGTCTACGAAAAACAATCCCCACCCCCTATTGCCCAGGTAACCCTGGAACTAGAAAAAATCGATGGGTCCCCCCGGAGCCAGGCCTCGGTGGGGACTGCCGTACCCATTCGCTGGATAGCATCCCCGCCCGAGGGGACGGCCCTTGAGATTAGCCTTCGGTCCCAGCAGATCCATTCGTTTAAAGATACCCACTACGTTAAAAGTACCATCACTATTACGAATCGAGGAGAAAAACGAATCCGTTTCTTACGGATTAGTCCCATATACGGCAAGGGGGCTAGCGAACTCCGGGGCAAGGAAATCATTGTCCTTTCCCGGGACAACGCCTATCTTTCGCCCGGGGATCGATATCCCTTTTTCATCATAAATATGTACAAGGGGCTTGAGGATCCCGCGCCTGCCCGCTTTGAGCCGCTTACCATAGAAATCAGGGAAATAGAATAACCATTATTGTAACCACTGAGGGTCGATTCCCGAGGAGGCCATATCAAAGGGAACCATGGTTCCTTCCGTAAGCGTAAGGGACAGGTTTTTCATCAGATAATGGGTTTGCACCGACCGTTGTGCCCGGTCCGCCGCAAAAGGCTCAGGGTAGGCATAGCGATCCTCCACAATAACCTGCCCTGAAGGAACCTGGTATATTTTATATATTACCTTGCCCATCTCTCCTAAAATTTCCACCTCCGTATAGACAGGACGGGAATTTCTGGTATAGCGGACCAATGTGCCCCCTTCGGTGGAGACATCCTCTAAGGATTGTTCTTCCCGGGCAAGGCCTTCCAGGGTAATACGCCGGGCGGCCCCTATAGCCCCTTCAATATCCTTCGTTCGGGGATCCTTTGAAAAAAGGATGGCCCACACCTTTTTGGTAACCCTTCCATCGGGAACACAGCCAACAAATTCCTGGTACGCCCGAACACCCTTCTCGGTATTTGGCCCAAACCAGCCATCGGCGCTGCCCACTTCTTTAAAACCCAGGGTAAGCAACTTATTCTGGAGTTGTTTCACGTCTTCCCCATTCATTCGGGTTTTGGCCAGAAAGAGATCCCGTTTAAATTCCTGAGCCGTAAGAGGGCCCACCAGAAAGAAAAGCACGAGACCTATGCCCAGGGGGCCGAAAATTCTCCCCCTCCCACACCGACACATTTTCATAATTTTCACCTCCTTTGCGCAGCCTTTTAAAATAGTATACTATCTACAGTATGATATATACAGAACTTCCGGTCTATCAACACAAAGATCGAATTCTTGAAGGCCTTGCTACCAATCAGGTTATCGTCGTAGAAAGCCCCACCGGTTCCGGAAAGACTACCCAGATGCCGGTTATCCTGTACGAGGCGGGGTACGGGAAATATGGCATTATCGGGGTTACCCAGCCCCGGCGTATTGCCGCCGTATCGGTGAGCGAATTCATTGCCCGCCAGATGGGAACGAAGATCCCTGGCCTTGTGGGCTACAAGATGCGGTTCGAAGATAAAACAAGCCCAGAGACGGTAATAAAAATCATGACCGATGGGATTCTGCTCCAGGAAATGAAGCTTGATCCCTATCTTTCTAAATATGGCGTGCTTATCGTGGACGAGGCCCACGAGCGGAGCCTGAATATTGATTTTATTTTGGGGCTCCTTAAGCGGGTTCTGGAGGTTCGGCCCGAATTCAAGGTGATCATATCCTCTGCCACCATCAATGCCCAGGTATTTTCCGAATACTTTGGGGAATGTCCTATTGTAAAAATCGATGCCATGACCTACCCCGTCACGGTAGTGTATGATCCGCCTCCGGGAGGAACAACCACCACTGCCAGCGACGCCGCCGAAGCGGCCCTCCTCGAGAAGATCGTCCACATTGTGGATCGAATAGTAAGCGAACGACGGGAAGGGGATATTCTGGTGTTCCTTCCTGGCGAAAAGGCCATTAAGGACTGTATCGAACGGCTTGAAACAAGCCCCGTAGGGCGGGCCCTCCACGTGCTTCCGCTGTATGGACGCCTGGGCAAGGATGAACAGGAACGGGTCTTTGATAAAGCCCCCTGGGGAAAAACCAAGGTGGTCGTGGCTACGAACATTGCGGAAACCTCGGTAACCATCGATGGGATTACCACCGTCATCGATTCGGGGCTCGCAAAGCTGAATTACTACAATCCCCGGACATTTACATCGAGCCTTATCGAAGTTCCCATATCAAAAGCATCCTGTAACCAGCGGAAAGGTCGGGCAGGTCGGACCCAGCCGGGAACCTGTTACCGGCTCTATACCCGCAAGGATTACGATAACCGGCCCCTTTTTACCACGGAAGAAATATATCGGACCGACCTGTCCGAAGTAGTACTCCGCATGGCCGAATTGGGTATTACTAATTTTGAGGAATTTGATTTTATATCTCCCCCCAATCGGGAAGGACTCCTGGGGGCCATCGAAACCTTAAATCTTCTGGATGCCCTTGCCCCCGACAACAGCCTTTCCGATATCGGCAAGATGATGGCCCAGTTTCCCCTTCCCCCCCGTCATTCCCGGATGATTGTGGAAGCAATCCGCCAGTATCCCCAGGTGCTGGAAGAAACCCTCATTGCGGCGGCCTTTCTGACCACCCAGAGTCCCTATGTGCTCCCCCCGGGAGAAGAGATGGATGCTCGGCGGGCCCACCATAGTTTCCGGGACCCCGCCGGAGATTTTGTTTCTTATCTTAAATTGTTCCGGGCCTTTAAAGAAGCAAAGAACAAGGCCAAATTCTGCGACAAGAACTACCTGGATGAAAAAACCATGGTAGAAATCGTAAACGTAAAGGAACAACTGGAGCTCATCGTATCTGATATGGGGATACCGATTTTATCGGGTGGACCGGTGGAAGAGTACCTCTGCGCGGTAGGCCGGGGGCTGATTCAATTTGTCTGTGTTCGGGAAGGCCGGGAAAGTTACCGGAGCCTTACGGCGGATCGCATTTCTATTCACCCCGGTTCGGTGATGTTCCGCCAGGATCCCCAATATATTGTGGCAGGAGAAATCGTTCGCACCACCCGTACCTACGCCATGTCGGTGTCTCCCCTTTCGCCGGCGGCCCTCCATCGCATCAGCCCTGAACTGTACGACAAGCTGGTTCGTAAAACCGCCGCGGCAACGAAGAAGAAGGCCAAAGAAGAGCGGGACTTCACCAATCGGATCAAAATTCTGGGAGAAATTTTTGAGATTGAAAAAATCAAGGGAGCTAAAACCGTTATTCTTACCTGGGAACGGCTGGCACCCCATCTTTCAGAGCTTAACCTTGAAACCGCGGCCCTCTACCGGGATTTGCGGGGGCTGGTGCGCTACCAAGAACGGTACACCATTCTGGCGGGAGAAAAACTTTCTTTTATTCTTTCCCTGCTCCCCCACCTGGATATCGAAGGGGCGTTACATCGCGAGTGGCCCCGAAAACGAAATTACTCGCTGGCTACCGACCTGGACGCCCTCCTCGAGGTTGTTCCCCTGGCGGGGACCACGGCCCTGTGGAAACCGGGAAAGACTGATCTGGGCTTCATCAGTCTGTTTACGGACGGCCAGGGAACCTATTGGTTCCGTTGTTCCCGGGGCTTCCATACGGCTATCAACGAAAGCATTGCAAGCCTCGAGTCCCTTATCGATGAACTTTCAGAAGAAGTGGACCTGCTTAAAAAAGACCGGGTGAATCAAACCTATCGGCGGCTCTCTTCCTACCTGGTTTCTTAAAAAAGAGCCCCTGGCCCTTCCCATAAAAAAAGGGCCCCCCAATCCTGGGGGGCCCTTTAACGGGCGCCCCTGACCTTTCCTGCAGCAAAAAGGAGCCTTTTAAGGGGTGCCCCTGGAACGGCGGCAGTCCTTTTAACGGCTGGTCAACGGCTGGAACGACGAGGCCCCTCTGATAAAGAGGGCCCTTTTACGAGTTCCGCAGGAACGCGGCCATAGGCTACCTTCCTTTTTCCAGTTCCTGAAAACATTCCACAATAAAAGTATTTGCATACCTGAGTCCTTGAGGGGTAAGAGCCGGCCGATGCTTTTCGCACAAGCCCCGGCGTCGCCAAATTTCAAGGGTCCGGGGGATAGCCGCTTCAACAGAAAGCCCGAAACGTTGCTCAAAAAGCTTCGGGTCCGGTCCCTGGATGGTTCTAAAGCCCATCATAAGGCATTCTTTCTGCAATGTCTCCCGATCAATGGGTTCTTCCCGATACCGGGGTCCCCTGGCACAATACCCAGCCACATCCTCTGCCACGGTGCGACGAAGGGCTCTTCCCCTTTTTTCGTCAATCATCGTAGTAGACGCCGAAGGGCCACAGCCAATCCAGCTTTGCATCTGCCAGTACCGCATGTTGTGTTTGCAGATAGCACCGGATCGGGCAAAGTTGGAAACCTCATACTGATCAAAGCCATGGGAAACAAGCCAATCCCGTCCTGCAAGCCAGAGTTCTTCCTGATACTCTGCACCGGGAAGCATCTGTTCCCTCGCGGCAAGACGTTGAGCCAGCGGAGTCCCCTCTTCTACCGTCAGGGCATACAGGGAAACATGAGCGATAGGATAGGGAGCGAGGGTTTCCAAGTCTGAAACAAGGGTGTCCACGGTCTGGAAAGGCAGCCCCGTCATGAGATCTATCGAAAGCCCCTCTGGATAAAAGTACAGGGCCTGTTCCAAAGAGGAAAGACATTGATAGGCAGAACCTAGCCGATGCACCGCCTGCCGGCTTTGATCGGTAAGGGTCTGGATGCCGAGGCTTAATCGGGTAATGCCAGAATCCTTGCAAACCTGGAGAATCGATGCGTCAAGAGACTCGGGGTTGGCCTCTAACGTACATTCTTCCGGCCAGGTAGGTAACAGGTGCTGCAGCGACACGAGGAGCGTTTCTAGCTGCCGGGCCCCCAATAGGGAGGGTGTCCCTCCCCCAATATACAGGGTAGGAACCCGATCTATTGAAAATTCCTCTATATTTTGGCGGAGTTCCTTAAGGAGGGTCCTGCAAAATCCCTCATATGTTCCCCAATAAGCCAGCGGCACCGAATAAAAATCACAGTAATCGCATTTTTGGGTGCAAAAGGGGATATGGAGGTATACAGAGGCTTCCATAATGGTTAGGAATTAGCAGTACTCACGGTAACAGGCCAAAACGAGCAATAGGCCAATACCGAAAAACGAGCCGCCCCGATATCGCCGTGATTGGAATGGTCCCCCAGCTTCGGGAATCCTGAATGGAGGATCTATCGTCGGAGGCAACGAAAATTGTCCCCGCCGGGACCGTGAGTTCTTCCATGTTTCCGGAATATGGAAGACTCCTGTCCCATAGGGGATTCTTTTCAGGAAGCGTAAGGGTATAGGAATCCTGGGAGAGTTCAAATTCGGTAAGACTGTAGGTTTTTCCCGCCGGTTGAACTTTAAAGAGGTAGTCCTCCATTACTATTTTATCGCCGGGGAGGGCTATAACCCGTTTTATCATTCTACTCCGATAGGAAGCTAAAGGATCTATCCGCTGGGCTGTAAAAAAGCTTACCAGGTCCCCATAGAGTTTTACAAACCAGGAAGGTTCCTTTGTTCCCCACTGTTTTTCCAACACCACGAGGTCCCCCCGATGAATAGGGAACCACGAATGATCCACCTCTTTCGGAAACAGGGCAATGGGAAGCACCAGGCACCGATCCCCCCTTTCCAGGGCCGGCATCATCGAAGCAGAACCTACTTCTACTGAAAAAACGACAAAAGAATGGAGCACCAGGTAAAAAATAAAAAATGACAGGAGGACCACCACCACCGTTATGAAGCGTCGGCGCTGATTTTTCCGGGCCACATAGGAATATTGCTGCCATTTTTTATACAGAATGCCCATATTATCCCTTTATCGAATAATTCCAATCCGCGAGAGGGGCCAGTATTTAAAGGCCCCTTTTCCCAGAACCTTTTGTAAACGCACGGGCCCAAAATATCGGGCATCCCGGGAATTATCCCGATTATCTCCCATCGGGAAAATCCGCCCCTCCGGCACATACCAGCCCATAGTATACTGATTAGCAAGGGCCCCATATCTTTGATCCTGAGGGAAGGCGCTCCGGAGCACCTCAAGCCGGGCCTGTTCACGGGCAAGATAATCCACATACTGGAGACTTCTCAGGGCCTGCATCTTTTGAACAAGGGAACTCGGGACTTCCAGGCCAAGATCCGAATAGGCCATTGCATAGCCCGCCGCATAGAGGGCTGGATAGGCGGTAACATCCATGAGTCGATTAATAGGATGTTCCATCCCGTTTTGTTTAATATACTGCCGCTCTTCAACCCACTGGGTTTCTCCGGGAAAAAGGATCTTCATTTCGCCCTTTTCCATTCGAAGGGTATCACCGGCCATACCGACGGCCCGTTTTATCAAGAAGTGGGGCTTCGGATTTCCTTGTTCATCCCGGTCGATATCCACGAGCGAAAAAGTGATCATGTACAGAACCCGCTGTACCACATCAAAAAGCGGTCCGCGGGAAATATATGAAGGATTTTCGAATATGATAACCTCGTTTCGTTGCGGTTTGATAGGGCTGGGTAATTTTATGAAACCAGGCAAAAGCTCTGGGCCATAAATCAATTTATTGACAAATATACGATCCCCAATAAGGAGGGTATCAATCATAGATCCCGACGGAATCTGATAGGCCTGAAATAAATATTGATTTAAGAGAAGGACCACACCCGCAGCCCAGAGAAAGGCTTCGATCCAATCCACGATGGGATTCTTAGCTCGCTGAATCTCTTTTTGAATACGCCGTTTTGCCCGCCGCCGGGTTAATACCATCTCAGTGAAGAGCAAAAGCCGTTCTGAAAAGGATTTTTTTTCTTGCATACCCAAAAACTACCATGAATAGGAAACGTTGACAAGGTCTTGAGGCCTTTCTATAATTCATCCATGTTGGATAAACTTAAAAAGCCCCTTATCGTTTTACCAGAAGATGAAGTTCATTTAAAACCTATCCTGGGGATTCCCCCCAAACAGTATATTCCTGCAGTATATGGCGTAGGATTACTGGTAGTTCTCTTTTTTCTGCTTGTGTATCCTGGGTTTCATCGTCCCGGAGCCTATCTTCGCCTTTCTTCAGAGCCCTGGGGAATAGCGGTTCGCATCGATGGGGTATATCAGGGAACCACTCCCTGTACTATCTGGGTAAAAGATGGAACCCACACCCTTACGCTGGTTTCTCCGGGGTTTGAGCCCCAGGAGGATACAATTACCGTAAAGGGACGAAAATTCGCCACCCTTCTTTTTCCTGATTATCGAGATCGACACTATATCCTTGCGAAGGGCAAGCAAAATAACATTATTCTTGAGGCTGCCCAACGGTTTACAGAGTGGGCCTTTACCGGCGAACCGACCGCTACCTACCAAATTCCCCTGGTGCTTTCGGAAGCGGCGTATCGCGCGGGGGCCCTCGAAAAGGACAGGCCTTCTTTTGAAGCTTCCCTCTCGATCCTTGAAGCCTGTGTGCCCTTTGTAAGCAACGGCGTATCGCTACGGGATCTGGGTCGAGCATCGGCCCTGCTCAGTACGGGGGGGCTTGCGCCTTCCCCTCTTTCAGCCATCGCAGCAATCCGCCAGATTCTTACGTTTCTGGACGGGCACCCCGAAACAGCCATATGGCTTGCGTCGGTACTGCCGAAAGAAACGGCCCCATTAGTGCTGGATTCTTCCTGGTACCGGCGGATAAGCGAAAAGGGTACCGAACTTGCAGAAAAAAAAGGGACCCTTTCTTTTTCTTCTTCCACAAGGACGATTACCATAGAAGGGATTCGCTTTTTCCTTATACCGGCGGGAGAAGCTATCTTTACAAGCACCTTCCCCTATCGGTCATCTTTACAGGAGTTCTGGATTGCGGAAAAGGAAATCTCCCGAGAAAGGTGGGAGCAGTTTATGAAAGAGAATCCCCGCTGGGCAGTAGGACAGCGGGAAACCCTTATACAACAAGGTCTGGTTGGGGAAGCATACCTTGAGTCGCCGGAATTTTCGGGATACCCCGAGGGAGTAGCCCCAGGGATTTCCTGGTATGGGGCAGAGGCTTTCTGTAGTTGGTTAACCACGAAACTTCCCTCATCCCTTCGGGAAAAAGGAGGATCCCCCCTCGTGGTACGGCTTCCCACAGAAGAAGAATGGGAATATGCAGCCCGATGGAACAGGATATACAAGACCCTCCAAAACATGGAAGGGGGCCTGTGGGAATGGTGTGGTAATCCCTTTGTCCCCCATGAATATCTTTCGGTTTCTGAGAAGGCCCTGTACCTCCTGGGATCTCCCGAACGGCCCGTACGAGGAGGATCATGGATAAACAAGCCAGGTACTATCCAGATAGAAACGAGAGGGTCCCTTCCCCCTCGGACGTCCAGCTTTTTTGTGGGATTCCGGCCGGTTATCGCCGTATCCCGGGGAAATGAGCCCTCCCGCTAATATGGAAATGCTGGAAAGCAGAAAAAACAGAAGGAATAAGCAATGCAGGAAGGGGTAAAAATAGTCGCCATAAATCGGAAGGCCCGTCATGATTACACGATAGACGAAACCTATGAGTGCGGGATTGTTCTGGTAGGAAGCGAGATAAAATCGGTACGGGAAGGAAAAATATCCTTTCCCGACGCGTGGGCTGAGATAGAACATGGAGAGGTATGGCTACGGAACTGTACGATCGCCGAAAACCCCTATTCCTCGGTGTTCAACCATGATCCCAATCGAAAAAAAAAGCTCCTCCTTCACAGAGATGAGATAAAGCGTCTCCAGCGACGGGTAGAAGAAAAGGGGTACACCCTTATTCCGCTCTCTTTTTACTTGAAAAATGGGAAAGTTAAGGTAGAATTAGGGGTATGTAAAGGGAAAAAAGCGGTAGATAAGCGGGCAGATATCCGAGAACGGGACGTAAAGCGAGAAATGGAGCGGGAATTCCGCCACAAAGGGGGCTAACATGAAAGGCCGAATACTTCCTCTTTTTGTATGGATAGTGGGAGGCCTCATGCTTTTTGCGCAGGAAAATGCATCAAAGCCCATCATGGTTATTCTTCCCTTTTCTGCGGTCACCGAATATCAGGAAGAAACAAAAACCCTGGAGAAACTTATCGCCGCCTATGTGATCCAGGAGGGGCAATTCACTCTCGCGCTTCCAGGAGAAACAGGAGAGGTACCAAAAACTCAAGGGGAATCATTGGATTCCCCTTCGGATCGTTCCCAGTTAGAAAGTCTCTTTTCTGCCCAGTATATTATTACCGGTTCGGTGGGAAAGCTGGGGAATAAAGTGATTCTTACTTTAGAACGGATCAAACTTTCCGATGGTCAAAAGATCACTGTTTCTGGCCGATATGCCACCTTTGAGGAATTACTCTCCCATCTTTCTCCCTTACTCGAACAACTCGTATGGATCGAGAAAAAAGCCTCCCCTTCGGGAAGTGAAACAAAAGAACCTATCACCGAAGAACTGTTAATTGGATCCTGGTGGGGAGATCGGGGTATCGAAATGGTCCGTTTATTCAGTGGGGGAAAAGGTCAGGCTATTTTAACCTCGGGGGCAAAGATGGAACTTTCCTATTCTATACAGCCCCAGGGAGTTAAGATCTGGCAAAGTTCCCCAAACCAGGATCGTTTCTACCATCCCGTGCCCTATAAAGTAGCCCAGCAATTGGTAGACATTGCCCGTCCCATGGAATGGGAATTTACCATCTATGAAGGGGGTAAACTGAAAGGAATTAAACGAACCACCGCTGTTCGTTACGAAGGAGAAACCATTATAGAAATCATCCATGGTTCAATTCGAGAAGCGGAATGGACAAAAATCGGCCGTTGAGGGGAAAAATATAGGTCCCCAGACTGTACTTTTAGCGACGAGAAGCCTTCCTTTCTTGGAACACCACGGAAAAGAAGAAGAGAATAACAAAAGAAACAAAACCTATCCCGCAAGAAATGAGAAAAATCTGCTCATGAGAGAATGTTATGGGCGGCTGTACCTGGATAAGAGCACCAATCGGATACGACTGCATTTGTAAGGGTCCTTTCCCCTGAATACGAATAAATCTTTCGTTCCCCTGACCATAGCCCAGGCTTCGCGCATACTCTTGGAGAGTTTCTGCATCGTATAACAGGGCAAGTACCCGTTGTTGCAAAAAGTCCCTGTTTACAGAAAGTTCTTCAATGTTTTTTTCAAGAAGTTTTTTTTGTTCCCACAGATAGTTCATGGCTTTTTCCCCATTAGGTCCCCAGAAATACGAAAGCGCCGTGTAGGAACTTACCGTAACCCAGATAGCCATGAGGATAGGCATACGCAAATGGTGCATCATTATGCTTATATTAACGGAACAGAAGGGCTTTTCATGAAGTGTTTTATTTTCCATTGACAACACTAAAGGCCATAGGATAGAATTTAGGAAGGAAAAAAGGTTATTTTTACTCAATAGTTTTTGTAAAAAGTGTCGATATTAGGAAAAAGGCCTATATGGCAAAAGACGCCAGATAGGGAATGATGAGGATACGGCCCCTAATCTGTATCCTTACAATGGTATGGGAGTGGGGAATGGCAACAAATAAGGATCCTTCAATATTCGAAGAACGGAGTACTATTGGTTCCGTAGATGAACTCGATGAATATGGTGTATGGATCAAAAGCGAACCAAAGGATATAGAAGATATGAAAACATTACCTGCCGAACTAACGGACGAAGGCCAGTTGGAAGAAGATGTAGAATCTCTCAGCAAAGAGACGGGTCCCCTTTCAGCAAATGAGTCTCTCGATGTTTTTGAACCATCCATCCCTGATATTGAAGATCTCCCTGATCTTGATATTGACGTAAACGAACCATTTCCAGAACTCACAGAACAAGAACCTATCGCACAAAACATAAGTGCATCTCCACAAGAAGAAGAATCTGAACTCCCCGAAATAGAGGGCCTTTCCTTTGAGGTAGAAGAAATCGAAAGTTTTTCTCCTCCTTCGCTCTCATCCGTATCGCAGGAAAAAGAAACTCCACCTATAGAAGTAACAAAAGGGGAAGAAAATCATGAGGTGTTAGAGCCGCTTCCTGATATGGATATAGAAGAGAACCTGTCCTTTGAAGAGGTTAGAAGCGGCGAAGAACCAAGAGAAACCCCAAAAGAAGAACCTTTGCAGTTTACTGAAGAGAATCTTTCAGATTTTACCGAGCTTTCAATGGAAGATTTCCTGGGAGAAGACTCAGAAACGGGGATTCCTGCAAGCCCGACCGTAGAAGAAGAGCCTCTCAATATTGATCTGGAATTCACCGACGAAACCGAGGGGGTTGAAACCGTAAGCATTGATTCGGTGTCATCCCTTGCTTCCCCCGTGGTTTCGGATACTACTGCGGACCTCCAATTAGAAACCGTTTCCGACTTTGATGATTTACTGAGCGATTTGCAAAAGGAAGAAAGCTCAGAGAAGGAAGAACCCGTTCTTCCCTCCGCCACACCAGAAGTTCCTTCTGCGGCTGCAAAAGGAGATACAGAGGAGAAACACAAGGGAATTTTCTCAGAAGAACTCCCAAAAGAGCATGAAGCAAGCGGCCTAGTACAAAGAGCAGAAGAGGTATCCAGTAAAGGTGAAGGATCGGATCTTTCGACCCAATTGCTGATGAAAATAGCTGAGGAAATAGCTTCCATAAAAAACGAACTTGCCACCCTGAAAGAAGAGCTCTCCCATTTTAAAGGGTCCTCTGAATCCCATCATGAAGAAAAAGAAAAGGAGCCAGGGCCCCGGGGTTTCTTTGAAGAAGAAGAGGACGAAAAGATTGCCCTTACCGGTGATGAATTAGATAACATATTGAATACCGCCGAGTTTACCGAAGAAACAGGCAGCGGTATACCAGAAAGCGATCTTCTTGAGGAAACCGAACAATCCCAAGAGGTTCTCTTTGAAGAAAAAGAAAACCTTAAAGAAGAAAATACAGAAACAACGGGCATCGGAGAAGAACCCTTCTCAGGGTCTTCCCTTTCAGAACCTTCCGCCTTTGAAAAAATAGAAAGCGAAGAATTAGTAACCGACGATGAAATCAAAAATCTCATGGAAGAGGGGGTTACCCCATTAAGCAGCCCGCCGGAAGACACGAGTTACTTAGAAGAAGATCTGGTCTCCAGTGAGCCCCTCTTTGAAGAATCCCTCCCAGACATAGAAATGGGGGATATCGTTCTAGAAGAACCTCCTTTGGAAGAGCCGGCTATCGAGTCGATTAAACTGGAGTTAGAAGAAGGTGAAAAAGAGGCTTCCGTAGTTGATGAGTTTGCAGCCCCCGAAGAATTGGTAGAAGAGGAAAATCTACAGGAAATAAAACTTCATGATGAAATCCTGGATGAAGCAAATTCGTTTGATCTAGAAGAACTTGGCTCAGAAATTCCTGTATCAGAAGAATCCTTTGCAGAGGTGGTACCTGAAAATTTTGTGGTAGCCTCAGAAGAAGAGCCATCTACCGCTAGCTCATCTCTTTCAACAATAGAAGAAGCACAGCCCCTTCCTGAACTCGAAAATCTTGAGATAGAAGAAGACATTCTTACGGAAACAGAAATTTCAGAACCCGAAATAGAAGAACAAGAAAGCCCCAGAGAAACGGTCACTTCCGCCACCACGTCTGGTGCTCCTTCGGTGACAACCAACCTTCCCCCGGATTTAACCGAAGAAATCAAGGCAGTCCTTTCCTATATGGACCAGTTGCTTGAGTCTTTGCCCGAAGAAAAGATAGAAGAGTTTGCCCGATCTGAATATTTTGTGACCTATAAGAAACTCTTCGAAGAACTGGGATTAGTGTAATGGGACTCTTGCAACGGATCCAAAAAATCACGAGTGAGGAAGGGGTTTTACGTGATCCGATCGCAGAACAGTTAGTTGTCCGGATAGAGCGCCTTGGAGAAAAAAAGGAAGATCTCTATACGGTTCTTTCTCTTTTGAAGACCTATACTCCCTTTCTTTTTGCGGTGGTAGGAGTATGGGATCCAGAAAAAGAAGCGGTGCATATCCTTACCTCTGCAGGTATTGGAGAATTATCCGAATCCTTTACGAAAAAAATTTCTCAGCATAAGGAACATCTTATCTCAGGGAACTCTTTCATCGTTCTTGGTAGAGGACATGAATGGGGATTAGATACGGATCTTGCCAACGCCGCCTTATGGGGATATAGCCTGGGCACGTGGGAACAAAGGATTATCTTTTTTTGTATTGGAACCGAACAAAACGATATCCTGTATCTAGAATCCCTGGGGAATATTCTCCCCCGGATAGCTGAAAAATTTATTTCTTTTGTAAGAAAAACTTTTTCAGAAAATTCAGCAGGGGAATTCTCAGAAGGAAATAAACAAAACCAACAAAAAGGAGAAGATAATTCGCTCCTTCCTCTAATTGATCAGTTATTTCCTCAAGATATTCCCAATAGTAATGGTTTTTATTTTTTTAAAATAAAAGAACTTACAGAAAGCCAAGCCCAACAAACAAGAGAAGTGACCTCCTCCTTGGGCATGATGGTACCCCTTACCGAAGACTCCTGGGCTTTGATTTGTGAGGGCAACCTTGATGGGAGCCTGATACACCATCACCTGGAACGGATACTGCAGCATCCGCTGGAGGGGCCTGTTCGAGTGACATCCAGACAGGAGGCTCTGAGCGCCCTCTCATGACCGAAGAGCTTCGCCCTACTCGAGGAGGCGCTCTCAGCCTGGTAGTAAACGGACAGTGCCTTCATTCTCTGTATGATCCAGTAAAAGAGGCCTTCAGGTTTCTTCATTCGCTCCACCTTCCTGCACATACGGGTAATGAAATTCTTATCGTCCTCGAACCAGGCCTTGGGTACCTGATACAAGCCCTTATCGAAGAAAAAGCAAATCCCTCCATCATCATCATCCATGTAAGCCCCTTTTGCAAAGAGCACGATCCTTACAGCTCCGTGTATCCGGCGTGGTCCCCCCGTCAAGAAGAAGGACTGTTTTCTTTTTTAGAACACCATATCCCGGAAGGAAGCACCCTACGTCTTATTGAGTGGCCCCCGGCGGAAAAAGCCTATGGATCGTCGTATCGAACAATTAAACAAACTATCCTTAATTTTATACACCAGGAAGAGGCTAACACCCGAACCGTTCAGAACTTCGGAAAACGATGGTTAAGAAATTTTCTTATTAACCTACGGCAGCTCACCGTCCCCCTCTGGTTTGAGCAGGGAGATCAACCACTTATTATTTGTGGCGCAGGACCTTCCCTGGAAGACACGGTGCCCCTCATCCAGAAGGCCCTTACAGAAGGCAATTGCGGCCTCCTTTCGGTTTCTTCTGCGACCGCCGCTCTCACCGCCCATCGGCTATATCCTTCCCTGGTTCTTACCACCGACGGAGGTTTCTGGGCCCGTTACCACGGGTTCGAAGTAAGGCGGTCTACCGCCTGTCCCCTCTGTATCTACCTGGGAGCCCAGGTTCCCACCCCCCTCAGTGAGCGGCCCTGGCTCCTCTGTACCGATGGATCTCTCTGGCAGGGGCAGTTTCTACGGGTCCTTAACCTTCCCTTTCTTCATCTTCCTCAACGGGGAACCGTAAGCGCCACCGCCCTTGATGTTGCCCTGGAGCTAACCAGAGGCTCCCTCTACATTACGGGCTTCGACATGGGGTTCCGGGACATGCAAAGCCATGCCCGCCCCTATAGTCTGGACAGGTTGTTGGAAATAAACCAGAATCGCTGCCAGCCCTACTATAGTTCCCAATGGGAACGGACAAAAATGTTACAACAGGGAGAGGCCTTCCAGGTATACGCTTCCTGGTTCAGGGAACATCTGGTTCAGTATCCGGCCCGGCTAAATTATTTTGGTTCGCAGAGCCCTTCCCACCTTACTCATCTTCCCAGTGTAACCCAGGTAGAAGGAACTGCTACCTCTCCTACCCGCTGGTATCGCGTTCCCTGGAAGCCCCCTTCTTCTAGTAAAGAAATACTCGCTATCTTTGATATGATTATCCACGATGGCTCAACGGGAACATACGTTCAAAGGGAGTTGCAAAAACTACTGGGGCTTCCTCAGGATGAAAGGCCCCATATACTTATTAAAGAGCTCCTCCAATTAATAGGAAAATACTATGAATGACCGAAACATCTTTGAACGGAACATGCTCGCCCTTTCGGCAAAAAACCCCCTCCTCTGCCAACGATTGAGCCGGGCTAATCCACAGAAAGGGATGTATATATTTGAACGGGCCCGTAATGGATCCCCCGTTCCCCTCTGGGCCCTTCATAAAGAAAAACCAGTTCCTCTCCATTCACTCATCGACCCAGATCGGGAGGGTGAGCGGCTTATCGAAACAAGTTTTTCAGGAAGAGAGGGTTCTCTTATCTTTCTCGGTCTTGGGGGAGGCTATGCCCTTCGCTCTGCCATTAGCCGGTCCACGATTCATCATATTACGATTATTGATTTTCATATTGATGGTATTGCCGAGTTGTTCTCTCATATAGACTATGTTCCTATTTTAACCGATCCCCGGGTAGACCTCCTCATCGACCCAGACAAAAAAGAGGTGCAGGAATACCTGATTTCCAAATACGCTCCTGTCTTCTGGGGGAATCTCAACATCCTCAGCCTTCGAAATCGTTATCAAAGCGAAGAAACACTCTTTTCGGAACTCCAGCGGTGGATCAGCGAAGGGCTTGAACAGGTGGGCGAAGATTTTTCGGTTCAGGCCCTTTTTGGGAAACGGTGGTTCTCTAACATTATCAGAAACATGCTCTTTTCATCCCCGGAAACTACTCCCCTTCCTCCCGTTCGAAATGTAGCTATCACTGCGGCAGGTCCTTCGCTGGAAAAACACCTGACCTCTCTAAAAAAAAATCGAAGGGATTTTTTTCTCCTTGCTACAGATACTTCTCTCTCCGCCCTGCTCCTATCCAACATTGTTCCCGATGGGGTGGTCTCCATCGATTGCCAGCACATAAGTTATCATCACTTTCTAAAGGGGATCCCCGACAAGGTTTTTCTTTTTGCAGATCTCGCAAGCCCCCCGTCGGTGGTACAGAGAAGCAGGCACACCTATTTTTTTGCCGGGGGACATCCTTTAACCCGTTACCTTGTGCAATGGTGGCGATCTTTTCCCGTCGTCGACACCTCAGGGGGAAACGTAACCTACGCCGCGGTATCCCTTGCCGAACAGCTTGGAGCTCGCAGCATACGGTTATATGGCGCTGATTTTTCCTATCCCGAAGGAAAAACCTATGCCCGGGGAACCTATGTGTACGACGTTTTTCAGGGAAAACAATCGAGGTTTGCTCCTCTGGAAAGCATCCTGTCGGCCTTTCTCTTTAGGAGTCCAAGCCTTGAAAAAAAAGTAGATAGCCGAGGCTGGCGATACGAAACAAAACCCCTTACGACCTATCGTCTAAGGCTGGAAAGGCTTGCCCAGCACCTTTCTGTTCCTATTACCGCGTCCGAGGGTGACGGTTCCCCGTTGACGCTGCCTTCTTTATCATCACCGGTAACTTCGAATACCCTTTCTGTTTTTGGGCCCGGAAGACAGGCCCTGTCGGCGAGGGACTTCCTTTCCGAGTATAGCGAGAAAATACGACGCCTTCCCTCTCCGAAAGGAATTCCCTTCGGGAAATACCTCGCCCAGCGTTCAGGAGAAGAACTGGGGATTCTCATGACCCTGGCGCCCCTTGCCGCTGCACTTCGCCATCGTCAGAAGGAACTTTCTCTGTGGGAGCTCTTTGAAATGGTCGTAACCAGGGCCCTTACAGAGATAGAACAATTTCTGTAAGAAGTCCTTTACGGAGAAGAAAAGCCCACGACGCCGTACCCCACAAAAGAATGGGACGGATACCTATCGGCGCTGGTAGCGTACTCAATGAGGTGAACGCGGGTATATCCTGCCTCATCGGCGAAGCCGAGGGTCCCCAACACCGCTCCGATAGAACAGGCCGAATAGTCTTGATGGGCCCGCTTCAGGATTTCCTCAGGATCCCGGCGCTGAATAGCGTCGAGGAGCATCTTGTCATTTACCTCTTTAACCCAACCGAGGGCGGCCTTCCCCACCCCCTGGGGAACAAAGCCATAATTGGGCCCATAGTGGGTAAGGTCGGTAGAACCAACCACCCCACAGGGATACCCCAGTTCCCGGGCAATCCGGGCTATGGTCTTACCTATCCTGTATGATTCAAGCGAAGGGGGCAAGCGTAGCCATACTATTTGGACAGCGGGGAAAAGATAGTGAATCATGGGGAGCTGCACTTCCACCGTATTATCCACCTCTTCATCTTCTACCCAAGAAATAAGTTGCTGGATTTTTTGGGTAAACTCCCCATCTACCGGTAACACACCAAGGGGTGTTTCTACCCCATCGCGGCTCATAATTCGCGGCGTATCCCGCGAAGAAAGGTGTCCCCCTATTACGACGAGGGTCTTGCATTCTTTAGAAAGAAGCTCAAGGCCATGGAGGGCGAGGCTCCCCGAAAAATACCAGCCCGCATGGGGTACTACCACGGCCCCACAGGAAAATGATGGAGGGTTTTTTTGTCGTTGTTCTTCCACAAAGGTCTGGATAGCTTCTCTGGTATCGGGGTACCACCCCGGCGGAAGGCCCCGCTTACGAATAGATTTCGTCATTTTTACACACCCTCCTCAGTGGGGTTGATGAGGAAAAGTATAATTATTCTAGCACGAATCAAGAAAAACGTATATAATACACACCATGCATATCAATAAATCTTTTTTTATCCTTCTTTTCTGCACGTTGATGTATGTCCTTGCGCTTACTTTTGGTGGAATCAAGATTTTTCAAGATATTCAAGAACGGACCCGCAAAGGAGAAGCGGAATTCTTAGACCTAGCCGCAAAAACCAGTGGGGCCGCGGTCTATGGTTTTCTGTCCGAACCTTTTCAGGAAACTATCCGGGATTTTCTTGCCTCTTCCCAGATTTTAAAGGCAGTCCTTATAACTGGCCCCAGCGGCGTGGAATTTGCCTATGAAAAAGAACGGGGATATATCGACTGGGTCAAGGGGCCTACCTTTGTTGCCTCATCCTTTCCCTTTATGCCCCGTCCTCTTTCTGCACCATTGCGGGTTGAAGGGGTAAGAAACGTTGTTCTATCAGCTCAGGGTGAATACCTGGACTGGACTTTTATACACCAAATTCTTCTCTCATCGCTGATTGTGATTAGCGCGACCTTACTGCTTGCTATCCTGTCCTATATCCTTGAAAAGAATCTTTCCTTTGCCCAGAAGACAGAAGGTCAATATGCTGCGAAAGATCAAGAAAGATCGACGGGCGCTGCGGTCCCCGTTGAGGATACTCTTTCCTCTCCCCTATCCAATCCTGAAACGGAAGATCTTTTTGAAATCCCCCGCCTTGATATATCTGAAGAGGACACTCCTATCCAGGAAACCGAAGGAGCCTCTCAATCAGCGGCAAACAAAACACAGGGAACCGAACCTTTGCTCTATACCCCCCACACGGGGGTTAGCTGGGAATCCCATTTAGAAGAACGGCTTGCGGCGGAACTCCATCGCAGTGCCTCTTTTGATCAAGACCTCGCCCTTCTTATCATCGAAGCACCGGAAGTACATGAACAGGATCTTCCTCTTTTAGCAGAAAAAATAGTAGGATTCTTTACCTTCCGGGATATGGTGTTCGAATGGGGAAAAGAGGGGTTTTCGGTGATTCTCCCCAACATCGATCTCGATCATGCCTTTAAAATGGCCGATGAGTTCTATACAAAATTGTATAAGGATCCTGATACCCGTCATATAGGGGTTGCCATCGGGATTACCTCCCGTTCTGGTCGCCTCGTAGAAGCTTCCCGTTTACGCAGAGAAGCAGAAGAGGCCCTCCGCAAGGCAAGACAAGAAAAAAGCCACCCTATCGTGGCTTTTAAGAGCGATCCTGATAAATATCGGGCCTATCTAAAAAAGCAGGAAGAGACATAAAAAGCCATCCGCATCTTCCCCCGCCGGGTTTTAAAGGCCACAAGGGACCACACTCTGGCGAGTTACACCTTTTCCCCTTGGTCTTCTCAAGACCAAGGGGCACGTACCACACTCCGGCGGCCCCTTTTTTTTGAACACTTTTCCTATATCTTCACAACACTTCTATGGTTTGGTCTGGGAATCGTTTTTCTTAAAGTCCTCTCCCTTTTGAAGAAGCCGTTCTACGGTCCATTGAGCAAGGCTATAGAGATATGATGTGTCGGAAGAGGTACCCGTAAACTTGTTATCCTTTGTTTCATAAATCACAATCCGTTTTTTCCGGCCATCTCCCAGTTCGAGGCTAATCGTCGCTTTTTCTGTTCCCTGTTTTTCGGACCTTTCAGCGCTGGGAATAAAGGTTTCCCCCTCTGCAGAAATGACGGTCTGTAGGTACGATGCTACTTTCTGAGGATCCGCATCAAAACGACTAGCTCCCTCCTGAGCATCCCATTCGTTTTTTTCTTTGCGGCTCAGGGTGAGGGGGGCCTTTCCTTTTTCTTCTATACGGATGCGTTGCACCAGGTCCGCGGTAAGGGCCAGCTTTCCTTCCTGAGGAAAGAAACGAAGATCATACCAACTGGGAAGCCCACTTTCGAGATATGAGATAATGGCATCGCTTCCGGAACGAACCTCGTCCTTTTGACCGATCCGGAAGTACACTTCCTGGCCAGACACATCCTTATCGCCAAAAGTGAATTCCGCCAGAGTTCCCTTTTCGCCAGCAAGAACTAGCTTTTTCCCTTTTTCTTGCGTAAGGCCTAACTTTTCATGGGCATCCTTCGTACGAGCCCGGACAGGATAGCTCGCCTTTTTAGAAAGCAACGCCAAAAAATCATCTATCCTTCCTTTTTTTGCAGGGAATTCATCCTGTTCGCTGAGTTGGACAAACCAGTCCTGACCTCGTTTTACAATGGTAAGGGGATTCTCAGAGGAACGGGTGATGTGTATCTTCGTAAGAGAAGTAAGGGCCCTCGGATCTACCAATGAGAACTGAGATTGGGTTTCTTCAATCCGACTGGCATCCAGAAAGAACGAAAGCCCATATACCAGCACCAATATGCCTAAAAGGCCGCTTAAAAGATATATCTTTTTCTGGAATGTCATTGGGACACCTCCATGGTAGCACGCATTCTTCTTTTCCGCCCCACAATTCTAATAACCGCCACTATCACCACAGCGAGGGGAATAAGAATAATATTGATGAGTTGGGCCAGCAAGGCCACTGCGGCTCGCTGTACCGGATCGGTAATCCGATCGAGGCGACCAACCTGAGAGGTCCTTGTTCGTATAGCAAGAATCTCCGGATCATTACCCAGCCAATCGGCCGCCTGGATAAGGAAATCCAGGTTTCGTTCACTCTGGGTATACTGGACAAGCGTAGACCCCAGGTCTTCATCTCCTACTACAAAGACCCGACCTGCCTTGGGGTTTTCGGGTAAGTCAGGCAACGTAAGGGAAGAACCTGAACGAACCGGTTTTGGTTTACCTTTGAAATACGAAGGGAAGGTCCCTTCCAGAGTGGCGGCCACCGTATATTGTCCTTTCGTTGTCCCCTGTTCGGTGGTAAAAAGATAGTCCATTTCAGGGTTAACCGTGAACTCCTTGGTCATTTTCCATGCCTCAGAGGAAGAAGAACAAAGAGACGTAGCGATAATTCCCGAGGGAGCCTGGAGCGTGAGAGGACTTGGCCAGTACAGATCGATTCCCTGGAAATTAGCCGTCACCGGATGGGACTTATTGCCATTTTCGGCAAGAATCGCCACCCAGTGGGGATATCGGAGCAGTTTAAACTGCACCGCCCCTGTATAACTCCTTGTTTGGTAAGGAATAGTAAGACAAGCCTTATCAAGAAGGAGCGCCTTTTCTACCGTAACGCCATAATGGGAAAGCATCGCCAATAGCCCCTTATCCTGTCGGACTGTAGCATACATTCCGGTCTGTGTATCTACCATTACCCCATCTACCGCAAAAAGGACCTTTCCCCCTTGCTGCAGATAGTAATCGATACGATAGAGGTCCCAATCTTCAAGCTGTTCTACCCCACCAATAACAAAGAGGGCCACTATATTGGTGGGGATTTCTTCTCCTGGATATACCTGACGAATTTTGTAGCCTGCACCGGTCAGGGTCTTATCTAACAGAGTAAAATCCCGGGTCCACAGTTTTCCACTGTCCCCTATCAGTACCCCTAAGGTTCGTTCTTGCTGGGAAACCAATGCTCGAATGCGGCTGGTAAGGTCATATTCCAGGGTATCAAGGCTGAACACCACCGGCATCACCTCGGTTTTTCCAAGGTATTCCACCACGATACCGGTATACACCATGGCAACGCTGGCCTGATCCTGTTCCACCGTCTGAATTTGCTGAGGCTGAACCCCTAACTGTTCCGCCACCGCGGCCGTACCTGCCTTTACGGGGTCCTGGACCACCAGGCGTATGCGTCCCCGGGAATGGTTGGCATATTCCCGCAAAAGATCAATGATTTCCTGGGGGATAGGATGGATGGCTTTCAACTTATCTGAAATGTAATAGGTGATGGTGACCCGTTCGGGGATTTCTTTATACAATTCCCGGGAAACCTTTGAAAGGGTATAGGATTTATTTTTTGTTATATCCCATCGTACATACAGGCGCCCTGATACCAGAAAACCCATTATCCCTATGACGATAACCAGGACGGTGATGATGGTCAGTTCTCTTTTTGACATGGCTACCTCCATTTCCGATACAAAATCACCCGGGTGTTAATAAAAAGCATGAGGAAGGTAAGGATACCGAAAAAAAGAATGTCCCGGCTATCCAGGATTCCCTTTGAAAATCCTTCATAATGAAAGGCAAGGGAAAGGTAATTAAGAGCGTTGGCCATCGTTTCGGGTAAGGGAAACACCGTGGCTACCTGATTAATGAGGGTGATACTAAAAAGAATCGCCAGGGTACCCAGATATGCGCCGATCTGGTTCTTGGAAAGGGCACTCCACAAAAGACCAATACTAATCGCCGCGGATCCCAGTAACAGGGCCCCAATATATTCGGTAATAATTACCCCCACATCAAATTTGCCCATGGGCATGATGGTCAAGGGAATACCGAGGGTCCCCAGCAAGAGAACAAGAAGGAGCACAAAACTCGAAAGAAATTTGGCAAGCACCAGGTCCCACTCGGAGAAGGGCATCGTTAAAAGAAGCTCCGCGGTACCCACCTTCCGTTCCTCAGCCCAACTTTTCATCGTAAGGGCGGGAATAACCATGGAAAATACCAAAGGAAACTGGGTAAAATAGTTCCGCAGGCTCGCCGTGTTGAGAGAAAAATACTTCTGTATATAGAAAAACGATATATTGTTAAAAAGCAGAAAAAACAGTATAACCCCATAGGTGCTCACGCTCTGAAGGGAAGAAAAAATTTCCTTTCGGGCGAGCGCCAGAATAGTTTCACCGTTTCGTTTCATTCTGTTTACCCTCCGTGGTGAGTCGGACAAAAATATCTTCCAACGAAAGCCGTTGGCGCTGCATCTCCAATATCTTAAGCCCCTGACCTACCGCCCAATCGAAGAGGGCTTCACTCAGTTGTAGAGGGTCCGGAGATGTTCCCGGGGCCCCACTTGCTTCTACTATATGGAGACGCACCGTTCCATCAGCGAGATTTTCCGTATGGGAAAGGCTTACCGTAACGGGAAGCCCCTGGATCTTCTGGCCAGGCTCTTCTTTTTTCATTCCCTTTACGATAAGGATCCAGGAATTCCCTCCCTTCAGGGTTGCCGCAATTTCTTCGGTAGTTCCCTGGGCCGCAATCCGGCCTTCGTTAATAATAAGCACCTGGGAACACACCGCTTCTACTTCCTGGAGAATATGGGTAGAAAGTATCACGGTTTTGCTTTTTCCCAGTTCCCGAATTAAGTTCCGAATTTCGATTATCTGGTTTGGATCAAGACCGGTAGTTGGTTCATCAAGGATGAGAATGGGCGGATCGTGGAGAATCGCCTGGGCCAGCCCTACCCGCTGTCGATATCCCTTAGAAAGGGTTTCGATGGGCCGGTTCTGAACCGCTTCGATACCACAGGCTGCAAGAACCTCATTGATGCGGGCCCTTCGTTTTTCTTTGGGTAGTTGCCGGGCCTCTGCCACAAATTGTAGATACTCCCGGGGAGTAAGATCGGTGTACAACGGGGCATTCTCCGGTAAATAACCGAGACGGCGTTTTACTTCCAGACTGTTTTCGAACACCGAAAAACCGTCAATCCGGGCATCCCCTTCGGTGGGATAATGGTAGCCCGTAAGGACCTTCATGATGGTGGTTTTCCCGGCGCCGTTGGGACCTAAGAGCCCCACAATCTGACCCGTATCCACCGTGAAAGACACCCGACGGACCGCTTCTACCGATCCATATCGTTTGGTGAGATCCTGTACTTCTATCATGGGATAACTCCTGTCCCCTTTTTGGGGTGTATGTTGGACTATTTATTTTTTATGTGCGAGTCCTTTGAACAAAAAACACTTACCCCACAAAAAAGTTACAAGTACCCCACCCCACAGGCACGCTCAGGATCGGCTATACAAATAATCAAGCATCCGCTCGAGGGGTCCCCTCCTCTTCATCATCGTATAAAAGGGGAAACACCATGCGGTCCCGGCTTAATACGGTGTCTGGGAAAATCCGCTGAGCCTCTGCAAGAAGGTTCTTCAAATTCTGTTCGGTATAGCGGGGACTATAATGGATAAGGGCAAGCTTCTTTACGCCCCCCGCATCCCGGGCAATCAGGGCCGCCTGTTCGGCGGTCATGTGTTTCTTTTCCAGGGCACTTTCCAGAAGGTCCCGTTCAAACATTCCTTCGCAAATAAAGAGATCCGAATTTCCTACTTCCTGGGAAATTTCAGGGAAATACAGGGTGTCTGTCACAAAGGAAAATTTTCTTCCCCGGCGGGGGGGACCCAAAATTTCTGAAGGTTCCACTCGACGTCCCGCCTCATTCATGACGGCCTCCCCATTTTGGAGCCGAGACCACAGGGGCCCCCGGGGAACCCCTAATGCTAAAGCCCGCTCAGGATAAAACACCCCCGGTCGGGGATCTTCTTCCAACACATAGCCCACGCAGGGCTTAGTATGACGCAGAGGAAAGGCCCGCACATGGAACCCCTCACCCCTATACACAATACCGGGTTCCAGAATTTCCTGAACGATGATTTCATAATTGATATACATATCCAGAACCCGGCGACTGGTTTCAATGTATTCTGCAATTCGCGGAGGCCCATAAATATAGAGGGGTTCGTTACGGTCTACCTGACTCGACAGCATAAGGATTCCGGGGAGTCCCGTCACATGGTCTGCATGGGTGTGGCTTACAAAGATGGCAGAAATTTTTTTCCATCGCAGATTGAGCTTACGTAACGAAACCTGGGTCCCCTCTCCTCCATCAAACAGAAACAGGTCCCCCTCTCGTCGTACCAACACGGATGTAAGATATCGATGAGGAAGGGGCATCATTCCCCCACAACCGAGGATAAATACTTCTAAATTCATGATCTCCTCAAATAACGTAGAACTTTTTTTACACTCCGCAGGTTTTTTCTGAGCCCTTCTAACCTTCGAAATAAAAAGGCGATTCCCCTTTTGTACGGATAATCCCAGCTCCCCGGGCGATGAATAATCTCTCCTCCAAAACCGGTTTTAAACAGGTATAAACCAGCCATAGGATGATGGGGGTCCGCAGAAGGGGGAATTCCAAAGAAGTCATAGGTGGTACACCCTGAGGCGCGGGCATCGCGGATAGCCTTCCATTGGAGCGCATAGGGAGCCATATAGTTGCGATATTGATTGGATGAGGCCCCATAGAGATAGGTTGCCGTCCCTTTCCAGAAAAGGACAATGATCCCCGCTAAACAAAACTCTTGATAATAGGCGAGGTACAAGCGGAGATCTAGTTGGCCATCCCGATATTCTTTTTTATGACGAAAGAGGGCTTGATAATAGTCAATATCATGAATAGCTATTCCATCCCGCTGGGCCGTTTCCTTAAGAAGTTCATAAAACAGAGGAAGGCCCTCTTCATCTTTTTGTTCTACCCGGACACCTTTTTTTTCTGCCAGGCGGATATTATAGCGCCATTTACTTTTCATAGCCGCCAGGAGGGCTTCTTCCTCAGGAACGAGGGAAAGGAGCACCGTATCCGGCGGTTGGACATCCGCTCCGGCACGAACAAAAGGTTTAGGAAAAGAAAAAAAATGTTTCTCAGGAGCGCCATTGCTTCGCATCCGAAAAGAATCGGTAGAATTTTCTTCAGATTCGTCACTGGCATCCCGGGAAGCCCCTTTATTTCCTGGATGCTCAGACACATACCAGGGAGGATCAAAACGGACAAAGGCCGTCTCATGGGGTAGTTCTTCCCGGAGAAGTTCCGCTAGCTCTTGCAAAATCTTCCCATAGTCAGACCTATCTTGAAGAACCTCTGCCGGAACCTCTGGGCCCCAGGGGATATAGGCAAACGAAAAGCCCCGAAAGAGACGGCGCCGGATAACCAACAAGGGCTTTACCGTCCCATTCATCCATTCGATAAGAAAGGGACGGGCATTCCAGCCAAAACGGGCCTTAAAGGCCCCCCAGAAGCCGGACTGCAGGAAAGACTCGGCCCCATCGCACCGGGCTAGATCGGTGGGAACAATGCGTCGAATATACTGATGTTCTGCCGGGGGCATCAGCCCACCTCGCCATCAAGCACCCGAGTAGTGGTAAGGTTCCGGCCCGCCGCTACCAGAGGAGCGTCTTCTACCGCTACCTTACCCTGTACTACCCGGATAGGAATCGCAAAAAAGGTATCAATATCGATTTCGGAAGGAGTCGCCACCGCAGGGTACCCCTCTACCTCCAGACGGGTGCCGGGTTCGGCCCAGGGAGCTTCCAGCACTTCCACCAGGTTGTTTCCCTCCGCATCCTTTCGAGAGGCCGCAAGAAGCATTCCCCGGCTTTCCACTCCCCGCAACACCGCCGGTTTAAGGTTATACACCAGAATAATATGCTTTCCTTCCAGTTCTTCCGCCCGGTAATAGGGGACAAGGCCGGAAACAATAACCCTCTGCTCTCCCCCCCCGACGTCCAGGGTCTCGATATACAGTTTATCGGCCTTGGGATGCCGTTCTACCTTGAGGATTTTTGCGACCCGTAGATCAACCCGGGAAGCAAATTTCCCCGCCCGAGAGGCGGTCTTTTCCTGGCCATTCTCAGAAAGGGCTCCTTTTTCCGATTCCGATTTCTGGGTCGTGTCAGACCGCCCTTCCCGCTCCTTCTGGCTTCCGTTGTAGCGTTCCCGCAGTTCCTGGATAAGAGCATCTTCCAAGCGATTAAAGAGCACTTCGGGCCGCTCGATAGTGCTCAGCCCCTCACATTTCCCGAGATGATGCCAGGAAAGGCCCCCTTTACCGATGGTAGTTCCTAAAAAGGTAGCGATCCGCTCTGCTGCTGCTGGCAGATAGGGATGAATCAGAATGGCCAAATCCCGCACCACATATGAAAGGTCCCGGATAAGCCCCGCCGCAAGTTCGGGGGCCTCGGTTCGTTTTTTCCAGGGCTCCCCATCCTGGAAAGCCTTGTTTGCAAAGGATGAAAGTTCAAAAATCTCCCGCAGGGCATCCCGGAGTTCCGCCTGTTCGAGCTTTTCGGTGATTCGCCCTTCATATTCCCGGACCACCTTCCAGAATGCTTCGTTCTGGGGACCTTCAGGAATCTTGCCATCATAGTAGCGATGCACAAAGGAAAGGGTCCGATTCACCAGGTTCCCCAAATTTCCAATAAGTTCGCTGTTTACCTTCTCTTGAAAGTCCTTCCAGGTAAAGAGGGTGTCTGATTTTTCAGGTCGATTATAAAAAATATAGAAACGCCATACATCCGCAGGAATACCCGATTCCATGGCATCGGTGCCAAATACACCTATTCCTTTCGATTTAGAGAACTTTCCTCCTTCATAGTTCAGGTATTCCGTGCTGGACATATGGTGTAAGAGGGTCCATTTTTCCCCCGTTCCCAGGAGACTGGAGGGGAAAATCACCGTATGGAAAGGAATGTTATCCTTTCCAATAAACTGGAACAGTTCTACTTCCTCGGGGTTTTTCCACCATTCCTTTATGAAGGCCCGCCAGTCTAAGCCCCGTTCTTCCGCATAGGTGCCAGTGATAGAAATATACCCAATAGGAGCATCAAACCAGACATAAAAAACCTTGTCTTCATAGCCTGGCTTGGGGACAGGAATCCCCCACTTAAGATCCCGGGTGATGGCCCGTTCTTTAAGGCCATCCCGAATCCAGGCATTGGTCATCTGAATAGCATTGTTCGCCCAGAATCCTTCTACTGAAGCACGGGCAATCCAGGCCTCAAGGCGATCCTTGATTTTCGGAAGATCAATATACAGATGCCGGGTACTGCGAGGAAGTGGGGTGGCTCCACAGGTAGAACAGCGGGGATCCTTTAATTCGGTGGGCTCAAGGAGCTTCCCGCACTGTTCGCATTGATCTCCCCGGGCATCAGGATACCCACAGTGGGGGCAGGTCCCCCGCACATAGCGATCCGCCAAAAAGCGATTACAGGAACCGCAATGGAGCTGTTCAATGGTGCGTTCCAGGATGAACCCCTGGGCGTCGAGTTTTTTAAAGATATCCTGTACTACTTCCGTCTGGACAGGGGTAGAGGTTCTCCCGAATTTATCAAAGGAAATATTAAACCACGCATAAATTTCTTTATGCAGTTTATGATACCGATCACACAATTCGCGGGGGCTAATGCCTTCTTCTAAAGCTTTAGTCTCCGTAGCAGTGCCATACTCATCGGTACCGCAAATATAGAGGGTTTCATAGCCCCGTAATCGGCAGAAACGGGCAAATACATCGGCGGATAAAACCTGAATAAGATTTCCCAGATGGGGCACATTATTTACATAGGGTAAAGCGGAGGTTATAAGACGACGTTTCATGGTTCAGTTACTATAGGGAGCTTCTATGGTGCATGTCAAGTTGATTGATTACTAAACTTAAGGAAGAAAGAAAACTCCTTTTCCTCTTCTGGTGCCAGAATCAATTGCTGGAGAGGGAGGAAAGAAACATAATAATAGGTATCTTCCCCTTGTTCATCCTGACAATGGGGAATGAGCCACAGGTCAAACGAAGGGGGGCCTCCCAAGGTAATAAAGGTATCATTCTTATAATCGTGAATAAGTACTTCTTCTACATCCTTTAGATGCTCCATGTGCCCAAGAACAGGGGTTTTGTTTCCGTTTCGCAGAACTTCCACCGGGAATCTATTAAGGCCGCACCCCAGGAAAGGAAGATGAATCTGGGTAGTAAAATTAAACCGTTTGGGACTGAGGGCTGTGTTCTTTAACCGGTACTGTACACAAAGGGCGTTTTTTTTAAGCTCAAACTTTTTATAAATTCTAATTTCCCCATAGGGATAGGTATCATCAACGGGGAGGGGGCTTACCAATCCCACCGATTGGTGCACCCTGTCGATTTCGATATTCTCATACCACTCTTCTCCACACCATCTGGTATTTCCCTTACAGTCCCGTCCCTGGGCTTTGTAATGGAAAAGGGTCAGTTCCGGCGAAAAGAGCACATCCTTAAAAAGAGCTCCCCCTTCTTGTTCTCCTTCGGAAAAGAATTCCACGTAATTTTTTAATCGAGATATATAATCAAGTTCTATCACCGAGGCTCCACGATGATGGATATAACAATTCAGGTCTGTCCCTTGCAGAAGATACTCATCCCGACCATCAAAATCAAAATCCATTCGTACCACCGAAGGGAGAAAAACTCCCCTGTCCCGGGTTATCTTTTCAGCCTCTAACAGAGAACGATAGACCTGACGTTTTACCCCCCACTGTCCGTGATTAACCGCATCAGAAAAAAAACTATCGCACCCCTGGGCTTTCCATAATTCTTCCCGGGCACTCTTTTTACGAGACTTATCTCCCCGCAATTGATTTACAAGGGTATGGAGATATACTATTTTTCCATAGAGGTAGTTAGCCCCCTTACTTTGTAAGAGCCGTTTCCGTGCATGGGTGCTGGGGAAATAAACCTTTCGGAATCCCTGTTCAAGCCGCTGCAACCGATTGGGTAGAGTACATTCGATCCCCTGATGTTCCTCCGAAAGCTCTGCGAACAACTGGGCATAAAACAATTCCCGGTCCTGTTCAGAAGGAAGAGCCTGGGCCCGCAATTCAGGACGAAACACAAGGGTCTTAAATTCCTGAGGGGTTCCTTTTTTTATTTCCAAAAAGGCACCTTTGGTAAGGATTCTGGACACCTGGCCACGGAAGTTTTTAGGCTCAAACTGACTACTGAGAACAGAAGCTACCGGATAAACCCATACGACCTTTCCCTGATCTTCCGTAAGGTACGGATAGTAGAGCTCCCCCTCTGAAACACCGGCGGCCTTAAAATTTTCTTCGTCCAAAATAGTATAATCCATCCCACAGGTATTAAGAAAAGCCGGGAAGTCTTCTTCCCACATAGAACGGGGAATCCAACAGCCCCGGGGCCGTTTTCCAAAGTGTTGACGGATAAAGGTGGTCAGTTTTTCTATCTGCCCAATCCTATCGGTAAGGGAAAGAAGGGGAAACATGGGTTCATAGTACCCACCCCCTAAAATTTCAACCTGCTTTCGATTTACCAGTTCCTCGAGGAGCATAAAAAATTCCCCATGCTCCTGCAGAAGATATTCATACACAGGTCCAGAGTAATGCAAAAGGGCAGGAACCCGAGGATACCGATATAGGGCAGTAATAAAGGGTTTTATGTTTTGTATATAGTTATTCTCATATATCTCATGAGAAGAACCGTAGGGAACATGGTTATGGGAACATACAAAAACTTTTATAGCTTCTTTCATACTGGTTTGATCACCTGGTTCCTCGTATTCTATCATAATACCGTATATTCCGCAGTCTGAAAAGTTTTTTTTGCGCTTTTGTAAAAACTCTATTAAGAAAAGCCCTTAAAACTTATTAACCCGACAGAAACCTTCTCATTGGTAGCAGGGCATGGCTGTTTTTTCTATGAAAACATTATCGCCCTATATTATAATTCTTTATTTAAGAATAAAATAACCTACAGCTCCCATAATCATCGAAAGGATGCCCCCGATGAGAAGTACCAGGGCGCCCCCCCGCAGGGCTCCTACCGAACGTTCCACCGCTAAGCGCCGTACTATACCATTGACAACTATAAAGGCGCAATATATACCAGCGGTGATCCCTCCAATCATAGCCAGCGCATGAAGAAAGGTGGGGGCCACCAAAAACACGATAAGGGCTGAAAAAAGGCTAAGACCATCAAACCCATTATAAAAAGGGAAATTTTTTTCTTCCTCCGGAAGTGGGCCGTCTGGTAGCATCTTTTGATATACGAGAATGAAAAGCCCATGAACCCCTGCAAGAACTGGTACAGTAGCAAAAAGTATCAAAAATTCCCTGTCTATAAATCCAAAAAGATAGGTATACAAGATCCAGAGAACAAGGGATTCTCCGGCAAGGAGAAGCGGTATAAAAGGTCGAGGGAAAGAGGATGCCACAGTAGCCTCTCGGAAGAGTCTAAAGCCCATTCCCCAGGACAATATTCCATTAAAAAAGAGGGCGCTCACAAGACCATATATGAGATATTCCATCACTCCCCTTCCTTTTGTTCCAGGTAATGACGGTATACCCTTCTAAAGAAACGATAGAGGGCTACCACATAACCAAACAAAATCAAAAGCCCCGCAGTACTGGCAAGAAGCTGGATAGCTATCGACGCAGATTGTTCAGAAGAAAGGAAATTCACCGCCCCATATCGAGTAGGGATCGTAAGAGATCCATGCCCAAAGGGCTCGCGAATACATGATAGGGCAAGTCCCAACAAACCAACGATGAGGGCCTTGATGATACTCTGTCCCACAACCCGTTGGGGAAAGGAAAAGTCCAACATCGGAATACCGGAAGATAAAAAGAGAAAGGGTACGATCAACAAAAAGAAAAAGGTTTCCAGATACAAGATCGGAGAAATAAACGACAGGGCCAGTAAAAACACATACTGAACAAAAGCAGGAACAAGTATCATAAGAATCTGCCAGGCCGCGCGCTCTTTTATGTTAAACAAATAAAGAAAAGAGAGTATGCCCACCGAAGAGGCCAAAAAAACTCCCAAAATATCAAGAAAAGCTATAATGCCATACGCCAGGGAACTACTCGAAAAAACAAGGAAACCCACAGCCCATAAGGAATACAGGGGAGAGGCATATCCCCAAAAAGGATGCATATCTAAATGGCGATTCTGGCTGCTCATTGTATAGCCCCCAATCTTCGTAAATGATGCAGTATTCTGTTCTCGTAGACATAGAGAAGCCGCGTTGGCGGAAGGGCCATAGCAGTATCATGATAAGAAAGAAGACAGGTATCCACAAATGTTCCTTCTCCGTTTATCACCTTTCCATAAAGATAAATCCGCCCCTGGTAGAGCACCGGAAATACCACAAGGATATGGGAACTTTTACTCAACTGGTAAGTTTTAAAGATCCCCGGCCCGGGTATTTCTTTTTCCAGCGTATAGGTGTACCCTCTTTCTTTCAAGAGATACTGGAGCGCTTCCTTGAAAGAAGCATTTTTCAGAGGCGCGAGCAGGTACCAACTAAGTCCCCCGAGGATAAGAAAAACCACTCCTATTACTAAAGGCAAAACCACATCACGGCGCAGTGTGCGATGCTCCATTATGGAATCCTTCGTGCTTTTTTATACAACAGAATAGTTTCCATCTCCCGTACCCAGGGGATGAAAACAACTCCCACTACCATTGCATACAGGGGTCCAAAAAGAATACCCCCCGGATAGGTAAACACAAAACTCAATATCCCTAATATAAAGGCCACAAAGAGGGCCCCCATAAGAGATTTTGTTCCGGTCACCGGTTCAGAAAGAATGATAAACGCAGCAAGGATAGTACCTCCGGAAAGAAGGGCAAACAGCATATCCCCTCCTCCAAAACTTCCTCCAAAGGGAAGGGCCCCATACAAACGAACCAGTACAAGATAGACAGCAAGATACACCAAAGGGACAAGGAAGCGTACTACGGAAAAAGCCAGAAGAAGCATCGTTCCTAACAAAAGCCCCAGAGCCCCCCGATCAGCAATAATCCCCGGGCCAGTATAGAAGAGTAGATCAATATAGCCCCGCGGTAGTTCTGCATCAAAACGAGAAAAAAGAGTTTGATTCAAGAAAGAAACAATCCCCTCATCGAGGGAACTCGTCGTAAAGCCCATATACTTTAGCACCGCCAGGGGCGAACCTCCTGGATCCAGTATGCCTTTCCCTATTCCTTCCTGAATCTTTACAAGATGAGATTGTATAAGGGCATCCCGAAACAGATGGGGCCAGGAAAGGTACGAAAAAAGCCAGCCCCCCAGGGCAGGATTGAACCAATTTGCTCCTAACCCCCCAAAGCTTTGTTTAACCACCAGAAGGGCAAAAAGAACTCCCAGTACGAGTACCGCAGGATGTATCGTATGGGGCATCATAAGGGTTAGTATGAGGGCTGTAGCGATACTACTCCCATCTCCCATACTGGTATATTTTGCGTGGACGGTTCCCACTAAGAGCTCTACCACCAGCGCCGTTGCCACCGCAACCAGGGCGAGCAAGAAGGAATACCCACCATCGGTGAACGCCGACTGGACAATCCCCCCCAAAGCCGCGATAGAAACGAGCCACATCCGACTATAGGTGGGCAGGGTAATATGGATTAAGGGTTTTCGAGCCACGTGGATATGGGAAACGTTCATTTTGCGGCGCCTCGCTTAATGGAAATTCGAATCACCGTGCTTAAAGGAAGCCGGGAAGGGCATACTACTTCACAACAGCCACAACCGTGGCAGTCTACCACATTATATCGCCGGGCCTCCTCATCCTTTTCGAGAAGAGCGTATTTATATAACCGCTCCGGGTCGAGTCCAACCGGACAAATACGACGACATTCCCCGCAGTTGATACAGGCGTAGGTTTGTTCTCCCCCGATTTGTTCCTCCGTAAGGGCAATCACGCTGACCGTTGTTTTGGTAATGGGCTCATCCAGGTCCTGCACGTACTTACCCTTCATGGTAGAGCCAGTGGCAATCCTGGCAGGGCGAGAAACAAAACCACCGCACTGGGCAATAGCATCCCCAATGGTAGTGCCCAGACGAAGTCTCAGTACGCGAGGGCTCTTTACCGCTCCTCCCCCTACCGCCACATACCGTTCTAGAATGGGAATGTTATGGACAACCCCCGTGTAAATCGCATAGGCCGTAGCAGGATTAATAATACAATGATAGGAGGAAGGGGCGTTGTTTACTTTTTCATACTGTTTCAAAACGATTTCAAGTTCCCGCCTATTCCGCTGGGGATATCTGGCCCCTACATACACCACAGAAATCGATTCTTTATAGGGAGCGGCGGCCTGTTCAAATAAAGTGCCAAGGGCAGTTTCTTCTTCAGAGATGGTGAAAATAATGTGACTTCCCTTTGTGGCTTTCCGGAGAATTCGGGCTCCTTCGATGATTTCTTCCACATGTTCCTTACAAAGAACATAATCAGCCACAAGCCAGGGATCATCAAAGACCATCCGCACTACCACAATAACCGGTTGCTGACTGGCAGTAGCTTCCCGAACCATATCGTACAGGGGTTTACCCGGTTCCTCCATTTCCACAAGGCCCTTATCGGCGAAGGTTCGCAGCAAATCCGCGGGTGACATAGTCTCCCACTGATATCTTTCCTTCCGGTGCCCCAGGGTAGTAAAGGCCCCCTCGAGACGAATAACCAGCCCCTCCGTCGGCCGTCCATCCGCCAACGTCCAGGTAACTTTACGAATAACCCTTCCCGGGATAGGGGCATGAATATGGGCAGACCCCGACCCCTTTCCTCGACCTATGAGCATCCCTTCGCTTATCCGATCTCCCACCGACACCAGGGGCACAGCCGCTTCTCCCGGGTGTTGAATAAGCGGGACTACCGCAATCGAAGGTAAGAAGGCGGCAATACTCTCCGTGGCCGGAGGCGTGGAGGGATCCTCAAGAACGAGGCCTCCCTTTTTAAACGAATATATCTTCATGCTGCAATCCGTCTTTCATACAAGGCTATTTTTTTTCTCTTTTTTACTACCCAACGGGTTCCCCCCTGTATAATGACAGAATACCAGAAAAGAGACAATAACAAAACAGGGATTTTAAAGGAAGAAGACAGGTCTTTGCCGTTCATGCTCGGTACGTGAGAGAAAAACGACTCAAGAGGCGGTAGTTCCAGATGCTGCCATTCTGAGATATCCGGAGCAAGTTTTCCCCGGGCCACGGCAAAACCATCCCGATTCTTTTCAAACACCTGATAGTCCCGATCTGGATCCGCAAGAGAGGTATACATAAAACTAGCCTGTTTTTCTATATACGCCTGGTAGTGCTCTTTCAATTGCCGAAGATCTTCTCCAAGATCCTCAAAACGGGCCTGAGGGGTTAGCACTACTTCGCCCAGTACCAAGAGGGGGATCCCCATACCATACAGTATCAGGGCTTTTTTCCATTGCCCTATCCTCTTACTATCAGAAAGAATAGGAATAGGAGAAAAAAACACCCCGGGACGTTTTTGGAAGTAAGAACGAAGCATGAAAAGACTTATTACAAGTAAAAGAGAACTCAGAAGGGCAAGAACAAACCAGTGCCAGGAGGAAAAAGCAAAAGCCGTGACCCCCCCATAGAGCAGGAATGCATAGGACGCCTGCCTGAGTTCGGTCCGAAACCACTGAAATACCCGACGATAGGGGGTACGCTGAAAAAAAAGCTCTTCCAGGGGAGTATAACCAGAGGCAAGGAGACTTAAAAGAGCCATACTTCCCGCAAGGCCCTCTACCCCTAATCTGGAAAGGAAAACACAAACCGGAAGCACAAGAAAAAAGGGAGGGGGAAGCCGTAATTTCATGATAAACCAGAGGGCCGCCCCTAATCCGATAAGCGGGGAAATCCACCACAGCCAGGGCGGTGCAGCACTCCCCCCAAGACGAACTATCTGGATCTGCTTTTGTTCTTTAAGGAGTTCTCTCCTAATATGCTCTATCCTATCGGTCCTTAGATAAAACACTCGCCAGGGACCAGCGGTTTCCGTCTGCGGGATCACAAAAAGGGACCACAGATGCTCGACATACCTATCATAGCGGGGATCTTCGGGGCTAATCCGTTCATGATAGTGTTCAAGAGGGAGCGCTTCGACACTTCCCATGGCATTGATATAGACCCACTGACGAGAAAGGCCTATAAGTTCTTCTTTTTGGAGTACCGGAAATTGTGCCCGAAGGGTCTCTTCGGAATAGTCTCCCGCTATAATCAGCTTATATACGCCCTCTGCAGGAACATTCTGGTACGTAAGAAAACCAAGCAACACCATGCATCCCAGCCCCACAATAAAAACAGCAAGGGGTATCCAGGGGAAAATAGGCCGATCCACCATACGCGGGTCAGTTTTCACAGAAAACCCTTACAATAAGACAATCGCCGATGCAATTAACAGGCCAAGAAGGGCCCCTACCAGAACCTCCAACGGTGCATGGCCCTGGATTTCCTTTAGGGGGTAGTACTCAATTCCAAACCTATCATTTATGTGTTTACCCAGCATATTAAGAGAGCGGGCCTGGAGCCCCGCAGAACGACGAACCCCCATGGCATCCCGAATCACAATCAAGGCCAGGCACAAACTTACGATAAAGATTGAACTATCAAAACCTTCGGTAAATCCTACCGACGTCGCCAGGGCACTTACTAAGGCCGAATGACTCGATGGCATCCCACCGGTTTTCCACAGGAGGGCATACATCACTTCTTTAAAAGAGCGCCGCGGACGGGTACGCGGACGGGTAAGCAAAATGATAATAGCCTTCAGGACCTGGGCAAGAATAAGGCTTGTAATAGCAGCCAAAAACACCGGATGCACCACTAACTGCCTGAACTGCCGCACATACATCATTTCCATTCGTGACATTGGGTAACAATTGCCCAGATAGGCTCTTTTGTCAAGAAGTCTCTCTAGTATAGAATGTGTTCTATAAACAGAGGTGATACTCCCTGGGCCACCCCGATCCAACGGATCGGGAAAAAGAGAGAATACATCCAGAACTACATCAAAAGGGCGACGCAATAGGGATAGGGTAGATTATCAGGACAGGGGCGTATACAGAAGGATCGCATAGCCAAAAGAGGAAATGCTTCACGATGATACAAGAGTTTATTATTCAACCCAACGACGAAGGTCGCCGGATTGACCGGATCCTCCGCAAGGCCCTTCCGGATCTTCCCCTTTCAGCAATCCACCGGCTGTTACGGTCTAAAAAGGTGTTTCTTAACGGAAGAGCGGTCCTCGCAGGTGACCGGGTTCAAGCGGGGATGAAGCTCGAGATAGACCTGGAACGCCCTCCCCCTGTGGTTGCACCAGGGGGGCCCCGGCAAAAGTCAGATGGTTTCTCCGGGTCTTTCCCCCTAGAAATTCTCTGGGAAGGCCCTGATTTTATGGCGATTTATAAACCGGCGGGCGTACCCGTTCATGGGCCAGGAAGTCTCGAGTCCAGGATGGTTCCCCTCATTCTCAAAACCATTCCCCCATCCCTCTCCTTCCGGCCAGGCCCCCTCCATCGGCTTGACCAGGGAACCAGCGGGATTCTCCTTTTTTCTAAAAGTCTCCGGGGAGCCCAGGTCATTACCGAGGCGTTCCGACAACGGCGACTTACCAAATGGTACCTGGCAATTTTAGAGGGCGTGCTCCCCATAACAGAAACCTGGCGTGACGTACTCCTTCGGAATCGACAGGAACGGCGCACCCAGCGGGCCAGAGAAGACCAGCCTCAAGGTAAAGCCCAGGAGGCCCGGACTGTGTGTGTACCCCTGAGCACAACCTCAAATTATACCCTGGCGGCTCTTACCATTGAAACGGGCCGCACCCATCAGATTCGCGCTCAAGCGGCCGTTCATGGCCACCCCCTCATGGGGGATGTAAAGTATGGCGCCGCTCCCTTTAAAGGAGGATTTTTCCTGCATGCCTATGAAATTCAGTTCCCCGATAACCTTCCCATTCCCCATCCCCCATTCCTTCGGGCGCCCATTCCACCCCTTTTTAAAACCCAGATACACCGCTTATTTGGCGAAAAAGTACTCCTTCAGCTTGATAGAAATCCTTTTCTTAACCCATTATGAGATAGTATAGTAAACATGATGTGGAAATTCTTACGAGAGTTTTTCTGGTTCTTCAAGGGCATTAAGGTATACGCCCTGGTAGGAGAAAGCGGGACCGGCAAAAGCTTTAGGGCAAAACTAGTTGCTCAAAAATACGGAATCGATTTCATTATTGATGACGGACTCCTTATTCGCGACAATCGTATTATCGCCGGCCATTCCGCAAAAAAGGAAAAAACCTTTTTGGCAGCCGTAAAGGTAGCCCTCTTTGATGATAAGGCCCATAGAGACGAGGTAGCCCGGAAACTTCAGACAGAGAAATTCAAAAAGATCCTTATTCTTGGGACCTCTATCAAAATGGTAAACAAAATTGCCGCCCGACTGCAACTGCCCCAACCGCAGAAAATAATAAAGATTGAAGATATCGCTACAAAAGAAGAAATAGAAAAGGCCATCCGTTCCCGTCAGATTGAAGGTAAGCACGTCATCCCCGTTCCTTCCATCGAAGTAAAGAAGAATTATCCTGCCATTTTTTACGATGCTATCCGGGTTTTTTTGAAACGCCCCCGTATCCCTCCGATTACCAGTCCTACCAGGATTCATGAAAAATCGGTGGTTCGTCCAGAATACTCCCGGCGAGGGCGGGTATTAATCTCAGAAGCAGCCTTAAGTCAGATGGTTATCCATTGCGTGGATGAATACAATCCTCAGATACGACTAAAAAAAATTCTTGTTAAAGAAGATGGCCAGGGATACCGGCTTGTCATCACCATTGATGTTCCCTTTGGGACCCAGCTAGCAGGGAATATTCACGAACTCCAGCAATATCTTATTGATAACATTGAACGATATACGGGTATACTTATTGAAGAAGTCAATATTATAATAGACAAAATAATCCAATAAAGAATAGGGGGTACATATGAAAAAGGGTATCGGTCTAAAGAAAGGGTGGCTTCTTTTCTTTTACTGTATGGCGCTCGGTGGAATCCCGTACCTCTGGGCTCAGGAAACAATTCCTGTCACCGAAGGAACCTACTATCGCATCAGCAGCCGGCTATCTGCCGAAGAAGTAAAAACGCTCCTTCAGGAAATGGATGGGCGATTTACCTTATACAATCGGCTCTTTCATTTTTCACCGGAGAGTCTTTCTCAAAAGCTGAACCTTCGAGTTTTTACTTCGGAAAAAGAATATAACGAATATGTGACCAGTAAGATTGGTCAGATTCGAGAAGGGGCAGTTTACTTACACTATGGGGACCCGGCACTGAATGAACTGGTTCTGCGCTATCCAACCACTCCCTATGGGAAAATCATGGCCCATCAAAGTTGTATTCAATTCCTCCGGGCCTTCATCCCCAATCCCCCCACATGGCTGCAGGAAGGTATGGCCATCTATTTTAGCGGTCTTTTGTACAACCAGGAAAAGGGGGAGTTTACCTATGAAGAAAATCTCTCCTGGCTTCCCACGATAAAGAGTTGGGGAAAGGAAGTTCCAGTACCCACAGACATCTTGTTCCATGATGTGACGCCGACCATTCCTCAAACAAAGGTGCAGGGAGCCGCCTGGGCGCTGGTATCCTTTTTACTGAATACGGATAACGAAGAGTATCGCCGCCTATTGTATGAAACCTTTATTCTCCTTTCGCCCACCCTGGATCGAAAAGCAAACAGCCTTCTTCTTGAAAAGCGGCTGGGTCCCTGGTTTGACAAGGAACTCTTTAGTCAGGATTTCCTTGCCTACCTCGGTTCCCGGAAAACCTTTACCGAGCTGATAGAAGAGGGGCGGCGGGCCTACAATGAAAAGAACTATGCCCAGGCCGAACGGGCTTTCAACGAAAGTCTGCGAATTAAACAGGACCATTATGCCCCATACTACTATCTGGGGCTCCTGGCGTATGAACAAAAACTGTATGATCTCGCAGAACAGCAGTACCTGGCGGCAGTGAATTACGGCGCTGACAAGGCCCTGCTGAACTACGCCCTGGGACTTAATGCCCTGGCGGCGAACAAAAAAGATGCGGCCCGGACCTATCTTATTCAGGCCGCCGAGGCTGCGCCCCAGCGGTATAAGACAAAGGTGGACGAAATCCTTTCCCGTCTTAAATAGGAGCATGCTCTGCGAGGGGGGTCTTTTTTCCTTTTCTTCGTCGTTTTTTCCTTCTCGGGCGTTCAGAGAGCGAAGGGGTACTCCGGTGGTCCCCTTCTTGTTCCTCTTTAAAAAGCTCAGGGAAAGAGGGGGCCCCCTTTTTATTTTTCGGAAGGCGATGTTTTTTAACAACGATGCCCCGTTCCCGGAATAACAGTCGCAGGGCCTGTTCCAGCGCAAGGCGGGGAGGATTAAGGGGCATGATAAACTGGCGAACCTCCCGGAACGTATCCCGGTACACTTCAAGATTTTCTTTTTCTTTATCCCAGGGCGACGTTATTTCCACATAGGAACGAATCAAAAAAACCAGGGCGTCCCCCATAGAAACGGTGCCGGCTTCCTGCACCTTTTTATCCAGGGCTTGTAACGAAGCAAAATAGGCTTGCTTAAAAAGCCGATCCTTTTTGCAAAGCTCTGCCGCCCGGGGTTGTAAATAATGATACAACCCGTACTTAAAAAGTCCCTCTATAATGGGATAGGCATACCCAGAACTTACGATTTTGGACATTTCCTCTGTCCGCCGAGAAGGTGATACCGTATCGAGCAAAGGAGCCTCTCGCCGGATCTGCCATGCCAGGTACCAGGGGATAGAAAAGCCCGTCATGACCGCGTATTTTACAGCCCGAATCATGCGGACCGGGTCATCCTTAAAAATAACCTTCCGAGGGATAATTGCCTTAAGCCGGCGATTTCGAATGTCCTCCACGCCTCCGACAAAATCAAGCACCACCTCTTCCACAGGATCGTAAAAAAGTGCATTCAGGGTAAAATCCCGCCGTAAAACATCCTCTTCGATAGTGCCGTAGGTGTTTCCCGTATGGCCATCCTTAATGGAACGAAAGGTGGCCACTTCAAAAATTTTATTTCCTACGTAGACGTGGACCAGCCGAAACCGTTTACCAATAATGCGGGAGTTCCTAAAAATCCGTTTTATCTGATGAGGAGTCGCATTGGTAACAATATCAAAGTCTTTGGGTTTCTTACCGATGAGAAGGTCCCGAACGGCCCCCCCCACAATATAGGTCTCGTAGTGAAAGGATTTCAGTCGTGTCACAATCATTACCGCATCGGGATCTACCAAATTCAGGGTGATCCGATGTTCTTCCTTCGTATACACCAGGGCTTGTCTTTCCAGTGTTCCCCTGGGAGTGGTAGCATAGCGAATTCGCAAGGAAACCTCAGCCGTTGTTGTTGGTATAAAGATGTTTCAACGAAACATATTATCGCGTTTCTAAATGTCGATTAATCCAGGAAAGAAGATGATGAAACACTTCGGTACGATTGAGCTCATTGATCATTTCATGTCGTCCCTCCGGATACAGGATAAACTCCAGGTCCTGAATTCCCGCCTGTTTGTACGCATCAACCAGCCGGGTCGGGCTTTTCCCCATTTCTCCCACCGGATCAGAAGCGCCGGCAAAGATTAAAACCGGCAACGTTGAAGGTATGTTCTGTATCGCCTTCGGTGTATGAATAGCCCTGAGCCCCCACAGAAGGTCCCGATAAAAGGCGGCCGAACAGGGGAAGCCGCAGAGGGGATCCCGTATGTAGGCGTCTACCCGTTCTGGATCCCGAGAAAGCCAATCAAATTTGGTACGGGCCGGCTGAAACGGGACATTGTAAGCCCCATCAGAAAGGGAATATAACAGGGGAGAAAATTTGCGCCCTCCCTTAAAAAAGGCTACCAGAGAAGCAAGACAGGCCCCCAGAAAAATCACCGGCCCTCCAGGGCCCCGGGTTCCCGATAGAATACACCCCGAAAGAAGGGTCCCCTCTTTTTCATTTTCAATATACGCCTGGGCAAGGAAGGAGCCCCAGGAATGCCCAAAAAGGATAAGAGGAAGCCGGGGATATTCTTGTTTTATCTGTTTACTTATGGCGATCAGGTCCTGCACCACCCGGGTAAAGCCATTTCGATCCGCACAATGGCCGAGTTGTCCTCCGCGGGAAGGATCCGATATGGCACGAGCCGTAGCACCATGCCCCCGGTGGTCATCGGCCCATACTTCTATTCCTTGATTGCAAAGGAACTCCGCAAATTCCCGATATCGCTCCGAATGTTCCGCCATGCCATGCACCACCTGGAGAACCGCCTTAGGAGTTCCATCGGGTTTCCATCGACGAACAAAAATCGTACATCCATCGTCCATGGAGATATAACAATTCGATTCCTGCATGGTATTCTATTGTATCCCTATACCACGATTCTGGCAATCATGCTATAGTGCCACTGGATAGGTATGTCAACAAGGGATAACTATTTTCAAGGAACCGTAGAACGACTTGTGGCAGGCGGCGATGGTCTTGTGGTACACGAGGGGAAACCCTATTTTGTTCCCTTTTCTGCACCCCAGGATAAACTTGCGCTCCGCATCACGGAGTATCATAGCTCTTTTGGACGGGCTACGATTGAAGAAATTATTGAGACATCACCCCTGAGGACATCCCCTTCCTGCCCGCTGTATGGCCAGTGTGGGGGCTGTTCTCTGCAACATATTCAGTATGAGGCCCAACTTACCCTAAAGAAAGGGATCCTCACTGAGCTCTTCCAACGGATTGGAAAGGGCATAGCCATCCCTCCCATCAAGGTTATTCCAAGTGAGCCCTATGAATATCGTCATCGGATTCAACTGCATGCTACAGATCCAAAAGAAAAACAAAGCCCCGTTGGATTCAAGGCCTTTCATCAAGAACGGGTGGTGCCTGTGACGGATTGCCCCATCTGTCATAGTCCTATCCGCAGGGCTCTGCAAAAAAAAGAACTCCGCCCACCGCAGGGCAAGAATCGATTCACGGTTTTTTCCTGGGATACGGCCCTTTTTCAGGAAGGAAAACAGCCCCAGGGAAAGATTATCCTGAAAGGGAAGCCCCTATACGTAGATGCGGGGGTATTCTTTCAGAGTAATCTTTCAACCCTGGAACTTTTAATTGAAGAACTGATGGAAATAACCAGAAACATTCCCCATCGACATAGGGCGGCGGATCTCTATTGTGGGGTTGGCACCTTTGGGGCCTTCCTCCGGGAATATTTTTCTGAACTCGATCTCCTTGAAGCTACCGAAGCATCCCTTTTTTTAGCAAAAAAGAATATCCAGGGTTCGGGGATTCGGTACTTCATGATGCGGGACGAAGCCTGGGCCAGTTCTCAAAAAAGGGAACCCCAGGGATACGATCTTGTGGTGGTAGATCCTCCCCGGCAGGGCTTATCTCCTGCCATGCGAAACTACCTTGCTTACCAGGGGTCTCCTTTTCTGGTCTACGTATCCTGCGAAGGATCAACCCTTGCCCGGGACTGCAAAGAGCTTACCGAAGGGGGCTATACCCTTGAACAACTGAGCCTCTATGATTTTTATCCCCAAACGGCCCATATGGAATGTCTTGCCTTTTTAAGGAAAAAATGATGAGAAGGAATATCTTTCAGCGAACGGCCCCGTGTATTGAGCGGGCTCTGCAGTTTTTTTAAGGGAATATCAATGAGAGGGCATATACGGCGACATGGAGGACTACAGGGGGCCTGTTTTTTTCTGCTTCCCCTTTTTGTCTTTTTCGAATTTTTGCCTTCTTCCTACGCCCAGGAGTTTACCACTTCTCCCACCTGGAGGGAGGCCCTGGGCGCAAAGATCATCGGTGAACCCACCAGCCAGGCCTCCTCGGTGGTAATCCTCTGCGATGACGGAACCGTCCGCTGTTTTAGCTATACCGGCAAAGCCCTGTGGACCTTTGATACCCGTTCGAAGCTCCTTCCCTTTGTAAGCCGGGCCCCCGATGGGAGCACCTACGTGATGAGCCAAGAACGGTTTTTAATAGCCCTTAATCGGGCGGGAAGAAAACTCTGGAGCATCCGTTTAGCCGCCCCTTTACAGGGGCCCATCCAGTTCGGCTGGGATGGCCGGCTTTTTATTCCCCTTCCGGACAGGGTCCTGTGTTTTACACCCGGGGGCTTTCAGCTCTGGGAACGGAAACTCCCTTTTCCCCTTCGGGAAGCGTTGGTCCCCGATTCCCAGGGGGGTGTTCTGGGGATGACCGAAGGGGCTATCCTGATCCGTCTTTCTGCGCTGGGGAGGCTTGAACAATATACCTGTGATTCTTCCCCATGCCTTGTTTTTTCCCTTCCTCCGGTGGAACAGGACTCCTGGCGAGGGGGTATCTACTACAACAATGGAACAGGGGAGATTATCAGGGGAGGAAAGCGGGAAGGCCCCTTGCCAGCCCTTCCCGCCCCACCCCTCCATGCCAAGGAACAGCAGGGGAAGCTTGCCCTTTTCCTTGAAAACGGGAAACTGGTACTCCTTAGCCTGGAGTCCCATACCACTCTCTGGGAAGGGGCCGTTCCTTTTTACCAGCGGGGAACGGCCGTAAAAGACTCCCCCTCCCGGACTACAACGGTGGAAAGCCGGCTTCTTTTTGATGAACGGGGCGTTTACTACCTGAGTCGGCTCGGGGCGGTAGGCTTTACCCCGACCGGGCAGCGACTATGGCAGCTTACCCTGAAGGGGGCCAGTTCTCTCCCCGCCTTTAGCGATGAAGGAATCCTGTACGCCGGCGGTACCGATTGGATCCTCTATGCCTATAAAATAGAGGAACGGGTCCGATCACGAACAACCTCTTTGTATGGGCCATTTCCGGAGGGTTCCTACGGATTTGCCGTTGTTTCCGGTGGAACCCCCTTTATGTATCCCTTTGACACAGAAGAAGCGGCTATCCAAACACAACTCAGGGAGATTCAGGGGGCCCTTCAGAATCAATCCATAGGAGAAAAAGAAAGGGACTATTATGAGATTCTTTGTTTTATTGCAGAAGGGAAGGTCCCTCCCGGATGGCAACCAATTCTTCTTTCCTCTCGAATTCAGGCCCTTTCTCTTTTGGGGGCCTTCGCTTCCCGGGAACTTATTCCCTTTCTTGCCCAGTTAGTCCAAAAAGAATCGGAACATCTGGTCATTGCCCAGGCCCTTACCGCCCTTGGCTCTATTGGGTCCGATCCTTTTGGATATGCCATGGGTGCATTTCGTTATCTTCTGAGCCGACCATTCCTGTATCGGAACGAACAACTTGCGGCCAGTCTCGCCAACGCCATTTATCGACTCTGCATGTTTTCGGGTCCCCCGCTCAGTGTGGAAGGGGTGCACCTCCTCGTTCAACTTTCTAACCAGATTTTTTCGGCAGGACTCCAAAACACCATAAAAACCTATCTTGCGGATCTCCGAAAAGAATCATAAAATCTTAGTAGCCATGGCGTTCTCCAGAAAAACATGATAAAATGAAAAAATAGAGGGAATAAAAAAGAGCAAAAACAAAAGGGATGAACCCTTTGGGAGTGAAAGAACAGCATCTGATACCAGGGAAGAACCAGTAGAGGGATTCCGCATATAAAAAGCGGCAATCTTTGAAGGGCCTTCCCTCTAAAAGTAAAGGAGAAAACGATGGGAGATACTTCTGGATTCCAGAAGAAGGCGTGCTGCATAGGGCTTCTGTGGTGGGGAATCTTTTTTTATCTCATTCCCTCAGCTTTTGCTCAGGAAGCGGTGGATCGACAAGAGCTGGAAAAGGCCCGTTCGGCCCAGATCATATTTATCAATTACGAAGGCCCCCATGGACGGATAGATACCCGGGACGATATCTGGGCTATCGGCTACGCCCTTGGACGGGCAATTCGAGCGGGAGCCACAGAGGCAGGTTCGATGAATCGATACCATGTGGTCCATATACTCAAGGCTCAGCCAAGTCCCGGGACGCTGAATGCGGATGTTTTTTCTTTAGGGATCGATGTAGGGGTAGATCACATACGGAATTTACGACTTATCCTTCAAGGATACCTTGAGGGAGCCTATGAATACAATAAAAATGATGCGGCCCTGCTTGCTACGTTTATTACCCTCTATAATGCGGTGTATCGGGGCGATATTGCCTATCTCCAATCCCGCTACGTGCCAGAGGTTGCTTCCCGCTTGCAACCAGGAAAGGCCGGTCTTGCCCTCCGCTTCGATGACTGGCCAGGGAAAACCCAGATGCTCATTCCCCTTGCCACAGGCGAGGCGGGGTCCCTCAGGGCCATCGATACCACGTCCCTCACCGATAAGGGGGTTACCGAACAGCTTCGCAAAGAAAGCGATCGGGGGGTAGAGCCTCGGAAAGACATGGTGGATCTCAAGGAACGGCAGATTCAGGAGGCCCAACAACAGGCAACGCTGCAGCGGGAGGCCATCGTACAGGAAGAACAACGCCTTGCGGCAGAACGGGCCGCACTGGAGGCAGAGAAGGCCCGGATCGCCCAGCAAGAACAGGCCATGGGGCAACAACAAGCAGGGCAGACTGGTCCTCAGGGGACTCAAGCTGCTACGGCAGGAAGTGCCGCTCCCCAAACACCCCCGGAAGGTGCCCCGGCAAGTACTGCTGCCGCGGGACAGGCAGGAGCCTCTCCTTCAGAGCAGACCCTGGCAGAACAGAAACAGGCAGTGCAGGAAAAGGAAGCGAGCCTTGCCCAACGGGAACAGGAACTGGCCCGTCAGAAAGAAACCCTTGCGGCCCTAGAAAAGGAAGTGGAACAAAAAAAGGAAGAAGTTAAAGAGGATCGACGAGAAATTGCCCGGGATCAACAGGTTCTGATCCGGCAGGAAGAAGCCAAAAAACCAGGTCCCACGGGGATTTTGGGGTTCCAGCTTTTACAACAAAACAGTCCCCTGGGCCGGTTCCTTCTTCTGCAACAGGATGATCCCCGCACCATCCTGGGATCCTCCACGTTGAACACCATTAATGGCCGGACCATCCTCTATGAAGAGAACGTAATCTATGCCATTGCAGGGATGGCCCAGGGCACCGGGGCAATCCGGCTGGTTCGCATCAATGCCACTACCCTGGAAATGATCGATCAAGGCAAAGACGATATCAGTGCCACCAGTTTGCTATGGAAATTCGGGAAGGATCTCTATGCCCTGGTAGTAGCAGAAGGAAAGACCTACCTCGGCAGGTTTGACACGAACCTGGCCCTGCAGGCCCGTTCCCGGACAGAGGTGCACCCCTACGCGACGGTAGAAATCCGAAACGGTACGCTGCTTACCCAACAAAAAGATGGAGCACCCCTCCTCCTGGTTCCCACCGATTTAACAGAAAAACGATAAGCATCGGGGCCTTTCGTTTTAGTGGGGGGCCCCCTTACCTTCTCGGGGCATCAAAAACGCCGCCATTTTCCCCCTCAGGGGGTCTCTTCCTTTCATGGGGCCTCCGCTTGAATGGGGAGATGCATTTTACAGGAGCCAAAGCACTATTCTTTTCCTCCTCAGGGGGGCTCCCCTTCAAGGAGAGGGGGTATCCCTTTCCTTGGGGCATCAAAAGCGCTTCAGTCCCCCACAGGGGGCTTTCCCAGAGACCCCGGATGTGGAGAAAGGGAGCAGCAACAGCACCCTGTAACCATAAGGGGGTTCCTCTCCGCCAATAAAGAGGTGGGGTAAACGGGGGGAACAAAGGCGGCTCAACTGCTCCGCGACATTTTAGACCCTTACGAAAAAAAGGCCTGGTACAGGGCTTCGTAGCGACTTGCAGAACGGTTCCAGGAAAAGTCCTGCTGCATTCCCCGTTTTCGCATGGCCGTGATATGGTCAGGCCGGTTATAATATGCCCATATGGCCCAGCCAACCGTATCGTAAATAGCCCGAGGGGTAAGGTCATCAAACATAAAACCGGTCCCCTCGCCGGTTTGTTGGTTGTAGTTTTCCACCGAATCGGCAAGGCCCCCCGTCCGCCGCACAATCGGGGGGGTTCCGTACACCAGGGAATACATCTGATTGAGTCCACAGGGTTCATAGCGACTGGGCATGAGGAAAAAGTCGCTTCCCGCCTCGATAAGGTGGCTTGTCTTTTCATCATAGCCGATCATCACCTTGAGATTTGGAAGCCGACTTGCCAGGGACCGCAGTTCCTGTTCGCACCACCTTTCTCCTGAGCCCAACACCACCATCTGGAGCCGCAATTCAGTACAGATAGACCAGGCGGCTCCGTAATTGGGACCAAAGAGTTCTCCGATCCCCTTCTGGTCCGTAAGACGACCCACCATTCCTACAATGGGTACTGAAGGATCCTGGGGAAGCCCAAAGTTTTTCTGAAGAGTTTCCTTTGCAAGGGCCTTCCCTGAAAGATCCTCCGCCGAATAGGGACGGGGTATATAGGGATCGGTTCGAGGATTCCAGATAGTCGTATCGATACCATTAAGAATACCTACATAATCAGCCGCTCGGGCGCGCAACACCCCATCCATTCTAAACCCATAGGCAGGGGTCTTCGTTTCTTCCGCATAGGTAGGAGAGACGGTGGTAAGCTTATCCGCCGAAGTAAGGGCCGCTTTTAAAAGATTAAGTCGGTCCCAGTCCTCAAAACCCGCCGCCGAAAACAATGACCAATCAAGACCAAAGTAATGATAAGCATCTTTTCCATAAATTCCCTGGTATCCCAGATTATGGATAGTAAAGACAGAATGGGTATTCTCAAAGCCCTGGGTCCGTTCAAGGTATTTTAAATAGACCGGCACCAGGGCTGCTGGCCAATCGTGGGCATGGAGGATGTCGGGAATCCAGTGGAGTTTGCGGCACACCTGAAAGGCAGCGCGGGAGAAAAAGGCAAACCGATAGGGATTATCCCGAAAATCAGGCTCGCTGTAGGTACCATAAATGCCGTCCCTTCCAAAAAATCCTTCGTGGTCGATACAATACACCGGGACCCGTGCCTTCCCGCCCAGAGTAGTCAGTTCTCCCTCGTAAACCGCACACCACTCCTCCCGGCCCCCCATGGGAACCCCCAAAGGTCCGGGAATCATTTTCAGTTTTTCCCGAGGAATCGAGTAGTAGCGGGGTAAGAGGATTCGCACATCGTGCCCCCGCTCTGCCAGGGCTAAGGACAAAGAAGACACCGCATCGGCGAGTCCCCCCGTTTTTGCAAAGGGGACCGCCTCACTTGAAATCATGAGGATTTTCATGGGAACCTATTGTAGAAATAATTTTAAAACTTTTCCACTACCGCCAGCCCGTGTTGCTGTACGATGGCCAGGCCGTGTTCAATATCCTCTACTTTGAAAATAACTACCGCCTTCCCCGTTTCTCCTTCGAGGGAAGCATAGAGGTACTCGATGTTTACCTTGTTTTCCCGGAAAATCTCCATAACCCGGGCAAGACTCCCGGGGACATCGGGGATTTCCACCGCCAGAACATCGGTCAGTCGGGCCGTAAAACCCGCTTTGCTTAACAGCTGCGCCGCCTCTTCGCTTTTATCCACAATGAGCCTGAGAATTCCAAAATCGGCCGTATCGGCAATGGAAATAGCCCGAATATTGATATTCGCCTGGGCGAGTACCCGCGTCACCTCCGCAAGGCGCCCCGCGGTGTTTTCCAAAAAAACTGAAATTTGTTTAATCTTCATAGTGCCTCCTTAGATTTTCCGTTTATCAATAACCCGTTTTGCCTTACCAATAGAGCGCTCAATCGTTTTTGGCTCCACCAGTTTTACCTTAAGACTGATACCTAATTTGGATTTCATCACATTTTCTATTTTAGTACGCAAGTTTTCCAGTTGTCGAGTTTCATCCCCAAAGAGTTCCTTCTTTACCTCCACCTGCAGTTCTACCTCATCGAGGTGAGAGGGGCCCCGATCAACGATAATAAGGTAGTGGGGATCCGTCCCCTCGATTTCGATAAGGGCATGTTCTATCTGGCTCGGGAAGACGTTCACCCCCCGGATGATAAGCATGTCGTCGGTGCGACCAAAGAGGCGGTTCATCTTGATGGTGGTTCTACCACACACACAACGATCCCGGCGCAGAAAGGTCACATCCCGGGTACGATAACGCAGCAAGGGGGTTCCTTCCTTGACCAGGGTGGTAAACACCAGTTCTCCCTTTTCCCCTTCAGGTAGGACTTCTCCCGTATCGGGATCGATGATTTCAGGATAAAAGAGATCCTCGTTGATGTGGAGCCCATCCTTTGCTTCGCACTCGAAGGCAACCCCAGGACCGGTAATTTCCGTAAGGCCATAGATATCATAGGCATCGATGCCATACTTTGCCTCGATTTCTCGACGCATGTTCTCGCTCCAGGGCTCTGCCCCAAAGCACCCGGCCCGAAGCTTCATTTTCTTTAAGTCATAGCCCGTTTCAGCGGCCTCCTCGGCCATGTACAGCGCATAGGAGGGCGTACAGGTAAGGATGGTGGAGCCAAAATCCCGCATCACCATGAGTTGTTTCTGGGTATTCCCCGATGACATGGGAATGATGTTTGCACCAAGCCGTTTCGCTCCATAGTGGACGCCCAGTCCCCCGGTAAAAAGCCCATAGCCGTAGCAATTCTGGATAACATCGTTTCGGGTAGCCCCCGCCCCTGCCAGGGTGCGGGCCATGGCCTCTTCCCAGTTTTCCACATCCCGCCGGGTATAGGCATCCACCACCGGTAACCCCGTGGTACCACTGGACATGTGGATCTCCTCAATTTCCGCCTCAGGGCAGGCAAGGAGCCCATAGGGATAGGTTTCCCGCAGGTCATCCTTGGTGGTAAAGGGAAGTTTTTTGATATCCTCAAGACAGGTAATATGACGAGGTTGGATTCCCGCTTCATCCATCTTTTTACGATAAAAAGGAACCTGCCGGTAGAGTTTTTCCACCAGGTTCTTAAGCCGGGCAAACTGGAGTTGCCGGCGAACCTCCGGATCCATTGCTTCATATTCGGGATTAAAAATCATACTTCCTCCTCCGACTTATACGTCCTTCGGCCGTTTATCAATAACCCGTTTTGCCTTTCCTTCAGAAACGGGCAAGGTTCCCGGCTCATGGAGTTCCACCCGGGGTTTGATGAAGATGGTGTTTTGCAAAAGGTGCTGAATCCGCTCCTTAAGGGCATTAAGGGGGCGGGCATCATCCATGAAGATCTGGGGACCCACCTCGGTCTGCACCGTAAGCCGGTCAAGGGCGCCTTCTTTTTCTACCACAATCACATAATTGTTGCCCACCTCGGGGATTGCCATGAGCACCTCTTCTATCTGACTGGGGAACACGTTAACCCCGTTGATGATGAGCATGTCATCGGTTCTCCCGGTGATACGACGGATTCGCCGGTGGGTCCTGCCGCAGGGACAGGGTTCAGTATAAAAGGCCGTTAAATCCCGGGTCCGGTATCGAAGAATGGGCATCGCCTCCCGGCACAGGATCGTGAGGACCAGTTCCCCCTGCTCTCCATCGGGGACCGGCTTAAGCGTATCGGGATCGACAATTTCGGCAATATACCCATCCTCCCAGAGGTGCATCCCATCCTTGTGCTGACACTCAAAGGCTACCCCGGGGCCATTCATCTCAGAAAGCCCATAGGAGTTATACACATCGACATGGAGCATTGCTTCGATCCGTCGTCGGGTATCCTCCGAATAGGGTTCGGCCCCCGCAAAGGCCTTGCGTAAAAAGAGGTCCTCTGACCGAAGGCCCTCTTCCTGCATCTTTGATTGAAGGTGCAGGAGAAAACTGGGGGTCGCATGAACCACGGTGGTCTTAAAATCCTTCATCATCTTGAATTGGCGGCTTGTGTTTCCTGGGCCTGCGGGGATTACCAGCATTCCCACCTCTTCTGCCCCATAGTGGAACCCGAGTCCTCCGGTAAACAGGCCGTAGGTAATCATGTTCTGAAACACATCCTGCCTCGTACACCCCGTTCCATAAATACAGCGGGCCATGTAATGGGCCCATACCTCTATATCTTTCCGGGTAAAGTAGATGGTCGTGGGCGTACCGGTAGTACCACTTGAAGCGTGGAGCCGGACCACCTCTTCCAGGGGAACCGCAAGCATCCCATAGGGGAAGGCATCCCGGAGATCCTGCTTCGTGGTAAAGGGGACATGGCGGAGATCCGCTAGGGTCCTGATATCTGCACCACCCTTGATTCCCGCCTCGTCCAGGATTTTCTTATAAAAGGGGGTTGTCCGTGCTCGGTCTATTACCTTACGCAATCGGGTAAGCTGTAGATTTTCCAGTTCTTCCCGGGGGAGTGTTTCTATTTCCTTATCCCAGTACTGATAGTTCATGGCATGACCACCTTTCTGCCCAGGTGCAGGGCCCGAATGTTTGCATCGATAACGGTAGGCTCTTTTGTGGCAAAGAGCTCACAAATAGTGTGTTCAATATTTTCTATAGGGATATTGAGATAGGGGCTCGCCGCTCCCACCATTACCATGTTTACCGCCTTCGTAAGCCCCGCCTCCTTTGCAAGGGACTGGGCTTCTACCACATGACTGTGGGGCAAGGAACGAATAGCCGAGAGGATACGATCGATCTCGGGGTAATTCGGGACGTTCACCAGCGGTTCTGCGGCGGTTACCACGACGCCCTCTGGAGAAAGATAGGCCAGGTATCGCAGGCTTTCTACCGGTTCTGTGGCGATGATAAGATCCGCCCCACCCCGGGGAACCAGGTCTGAATAGATGGGCCCATCGGAAAACCGTAAGTGGGCCAAGACTGCCCCGCCTCGCTGGGCCATTCCATGCACCTCCGATTGACGGACCGAAAGGCCCTCTGCTGCCGCGGCCCGGGCGATGATAGCCGCAATAGAAAGAACCCCCTGCCCCCCTACACCTGCAAGAATAATATCTCGTTTCATAGAACCCTTCTCCATCACATTTCGTCTCATTGCCCTGGGGCTCGCTCATCACAGGCAGGAATTCCCCGGGCCCGGGCCTCCTCCTGTTTTTTCCGTTTCTTAAGTGCCTCAAGGCACTCCCGTTTAAAGATAACTACCGAAGGTCCCGGATATTCGATTTCCTTTCGGAGTCGGCGGGCATTTTCTTCAATCAGGGCCCGTTTTGTCTCCAGAACAATGAGATGTTCCGGATCTATACCAATACCTCGGATAAGGGAGACCAGTTGTTCCGAAGGAAGCATGGTATCCTGGCAGCCGGTCATCGCAACAATGGAATTATCCAATATCACCAGGGTCATAGGAGTTTGATGGGCCACCACATCGATGAGGGGGGTAATTCCGGAATGCAAGAAGGTGGAATCCCCAATCACCCCGATACAGTGCTTGATTCCCGCATCGCTCGCCCCTTTAGCCATGTTCACCGATGCCCCCATACAAACCACCGTTTCCGGCACATTGTAGGGAGGTGTGGCCCCCAGGGCATAACAGCCAATATCGGCGGTGATTGCCACCGATTCGAGGCCTTCCACGGCCTTTTGAAGGGTGGCATAACTATCCCCATGGGGACAACCAGTACAGAGCTGGGGTGGCCGCCCTGGCACCGGCGGAATTGAAACCTGCAGCACCGGTCGGGGAGCAAGCCCAAGGGCAGCCCGGACCACATCGGGGTCCAGTTCTCCCGTGGGGGGTAATGTGTTATCCAGCTTACCCCGAATACGAAGTGGAAGGGGTAACAAGCCCCGCAGATACCGCTCAAGGAAGGGCTGGCCTTCTTCTATTACCAGAACGTCCGCGGCCTTTTCGCAGGCCCGCCGAATAAGGTCTACCGGTAATGGGTATACCCCAATGTGAAGGTGCACCGGCAGTTGGGACACGGTTCGATAGTCCTCGAGGTTTTCTTCAAAATAGTTTCCCCCGAGGCCTGTGGTGATCACTACCCGCCGTACATCCCGACCTTCGGTGATAAGCCGGTTTACCAGGTGGCTTTCAGACCACTGGATCAGGGCCCCTTGCCGGTCAAGCAAGGACTGATAGCGCCTCCGGGCAAAGGCAGGAAGCAGCAACCATTCAGACCGGTCATTGGTTTTTTCCAGGGGATTTTCTGCCTGTTCTTGCCGCGGGGAAACAGGGGCCCGGGAATGGGAAAGCCGAGTTACCAGACGAAGTAACACCGGCACATGAAAACGTTCGGATACCTCAAAGGCTTCCCGGGTCATCTCATAGGCTTCCTGCTGATTCCGGGGTTCCATACAGGGAACCAGGGCAAAAGAGGCATAAAAGCGAGAATCCTGTTCGTTCTGGGAACTGTGCATCCCGGGGTCATCGGCCACTGCAATCACAAGGCCCCCTTTGATTCCCACAAGGGCCCCATTTACAAAGGGATCGGATGCCACATTGAGTCCCACGTGTTTCATGGTCACCAGGCTCCGCCGTCCCGCGAAGGAGACCCCTAACGCCGCCTCCAGGGCCGTCTTTTCGTTGGTACACCACTGGGCCAGGGGTCCCAGGCCCGCCGCATATCGTTCTTGCAAAAATTCCATGATCTCCGTGGAAGGAGTTCCTGGATATCCGTACGCCGCGGTAAGCCCCGCATGGATTGCCCCCAGGGCCACCGCTTCATCACCAAGGAGTGTCATCTCTGTCATACGTACCCTTTATACACCTTTAAAAGCCTCTTCTATAATCGTATTTTCAGGCTTTTTACTTACTAAAGAAACTATCGGAAACACGATGAGGGGGACAAGCATGGCACCACTGGCTGCCAGAGGAGACTGAGCTGGTCCCAGCATAAAAAAGAGCCCTATTTCTGTGAGAAGCCCACTGAGCATGGCACTGTAGGCGGCTACTTTGGTTCCCCCTTTCCAGAAAAGACCATAAATATAGGGAGCTATAAACGAACCTGCCACGGCTCCCCAGGAAAGGGACATGAGGGTTACAATGAATTCAAATTGATAACGGGAAATAAAATACGAAATAATGATAAAGATCGCGGAAAGGAAACGCATCATGGCCACGGACCGATCCTTTCCAGTGGTAGCATCGAGCCGACCGGGATACAAGTCGATAGCCACCGATGAGGAAGAAACCAGCACTAGCGATGATAGGGTGGACATGGACGCAGAAAGAACAAGCAAGAGAATGATAGCCAGTAAAAGCTCGGGCAACACTTGTACTAGGAGGGTGGGGACAATGGAATCGAAATTGATGCCTCCCTTGGCAAGCCGGGGAAGAGTTTCGGGATTAAAGTAGAGGTGGGCCGCAATTCCCACAAGGTACGCCGAAAAACCAATAACCGCCGAAAAAACCGTACTTACCGTAGCGGCACGCCGGATTTGGCTCCCATCTTTAATGGCATAGAATTTTTGCACCATCTGGGGAAGCGCCCAGGGACCAAAACTAGTCATAAAGACCAGGGAAAGGACCGTAATTACCGAGGGTTGTTGCGAAGCAGGAACATGTTCTTGATACAGTCTTCCTACCTTCTCGATCCCCGCAACAAAGCCCCCTGCCCTTTGATACACCACCCATACCATGGCAAGGGCGCCTCCAAACATCAATATACCTTGAATAAGATCGGTCATGGCAATGGCAAAGTAGCCGCCTAATACGAGATATACGCCAGTAAAGCCAATCATCAAGAGCAACGCCGTTTCATAGGGAATTTGGAAGACCGCTTCAAATAGGTGTCCTAAACCTTTAAACACCGATGCCGAATAGGGCAAAAGAAAAAAGAAAATAATCGCCGCCGCAAGGGGCTTTAGGTGCCGGGCCCCGTAGCGTTCCTGGAGGAATTCGGGCATGGTCATGGTATCCAGGTTTTGGGTCATGACCCGGGTACGGCGGCCCAGAACAAGCCAGGCTCCTAAGGCGCCGACAAGGCAGTTTCCCAGGGCAATCCAGAGGGCATTCAGACCAAAAAGCCAGCCCTGTTTTCCTGCAAAGCCAATAAACAATACCGCCGAAAAGTAACTGGTCCCATAGGCAATCGCCGATAACCAGGGGCCAAGAGTTCTCCCCCCAAGGAAAAAATCCCCCAGGGTTTTGGTTCTGAACATGCCCCACAGACCTATCCCTGTCATAATCACAAAAAACACCACTAATAACACCACACTCCACATACCCCGTTCCTCCTCCGGTCCTATTCAGTACTTCTAAGTTATTTTCAGGGGGCCTCCCTCTCGTACTGCAGTTTCCGGCCTTTTCAGTTTAATAGAGAGTGAAGAGATTTTAGCATAATTTTAGTCTTCCTGCCACAAATTTTTTACAAGTTTAAACTTTTAGACCGAAGGAAATTCCCCCTTCTCCAAAGAAACAAAGTATGGCATACTAAACAAAGGAGTATCTATGCGAATTGGCCTATTCACCGACACCTATCCCCCCCAGGTAAACGGGGTAGTTACGGTGGTTCGAACCTTAAAAACAGAACTCGAAAAACGGGGACACCAGGTTTTTGTGTTTACGGTCCAACACCCCGATGCACAAGCAGAAGAAGGGGTGTTTCGCATCCCTTCTATCAAGTTTCCTGCAGAACCACAGCACCGCATTGGCTTTTTTACCGCTCCCTGGGTAGTAAAAAAGGCCCGGGAATGCAAACTGGATATCATTCACAGCCATTCGGAGTTTAGTTTGTACCTGGCCGCCCGGGCGGTGCGACGGAAATTGAAGATCCCCTCAGTTCACACCCTTCACACCTACTATGAAGATTATCTCTACTACGTGCCCATGCTCGAGCAGATCCTTAAAAAAAAGCTCCCCGACTTTATCAACTTTGTCCTCCGGTCCCAGGATTGCGTTATCGCCCCTTCTCGAAAGATCTACGATTACCTGGTAGGCCATGGATTTGACCGACCTATTCGAATCGTCCCCAATGGGATCGATTTAAGCAAATTCTACGATCGCTCCGGTGAAACAGAACAGGCTGCCCGGGATATGCGGCATCGCTTCCGCATAGAGGATGATGAAGAGGTTATCGTCTTTGTAGGACGACTGGGCACTGAAAAGAACATTAATACGCTGCTGCTTAACTTTAAAGAAATTGCCGCCCGCCGCCCCCGGGCCCGGCTCATGATCGTCGGGGACGGTCCTGACCGCCGAGATCTGGAAGCCTATACCCACGAACTGGGAATTGCCCCCCGGGTGGTGTTTACCGGGTATCTTCGCTGGCCCGATGAGATTAAGCTCGTGTATCGGGGTGCCCAGCTTTTCATGAGTGCCTCCCACAGCGAGGTCCATCCCATCACCTTTATCGAGGCCATGGCCTCGGGGCTTCCCGTAGTAGCCGCGGCGGACCCCAGCATTATTGACATGGTGCTTAATGGAGAAAACGGCTTTGCCGTAGAAAACGACAAACAGCTCTGGGACAGGGCGGTAGCAATTCTGGAGAATCCGGATTTCCAGCAACGGATGGGTAAGCGTTCCGAGGAACTTTCCCACAACTATTCGGTGGAACGCTTTATTACTTCTATGATAGAAGTATACGAAACCTATCGGAAACACTAATAGGCCCGGCACAGATATGGCAGGTTTTTATGATCTGGGGGTTCCTCCCCTTTTCCTTGAGCGCCTGGGGGAACGCCACGTAGCAACCCCCACGGCGGTCCAAGAAAGGGTAATTCCGCTTTTAGGACAGCGGAGCGATCTGGTCTTCCAGGCCCCTACGGGAAGCGGTAAGACCCTGGCCTATCTTTTGCCCCTCCTTCGCAACCTGTTTGAAGACGGACTGAATGATCTTTCTCCGGTAGAGAGAGGAGCCTCTGGCCCCCCCTCCCCTGGCAGTGCCTCCAGTGATGGAGTACAGTTGCTTATTCTGGCCCCAACGGCGGAGCTCGCAAGCCAGATAAAGCAGGAAATTTCCTGGCTCCTCGAAGGAAGCCCCCTCCGGGCGCTTCTGTGTATCGGTGGGGCCAACATCATTCGCCAGATCACTACCCTTAAAAAAGAGAAACCCCGTATCGTCGTGGGTACCCCTGAGCGGGTCCTGCACCTCATGCAGTTAGGGAAAATTAGGCCCCTTGCTATTCGATATGTGGTGCTTGATGAGGTGGATCGACTCCTTGCAAAGGATCAAAAGGATCATACAACGGCCCTACTCGCCCGATGTTCTTCTCCCCGGCAACTCGTAGCATGTTCGGCCACCATTCCCCCCAGGATACGAGAGGCCCTCAAACCTTATCTGCGAGAAGGCTGGCAGTACCTCACCATTGAGGGGCTATCATCAGAGAGCCCACGCCCTCTATCCGATACCCCGACACGGCTCCCTGACGATGGCCGGACGCTTCCCGCTTCTATCGATCATTGGGCGGTGTTCAGCGAACAGCGAAAAAAAATCAGCACCCTCCGATCGGTATTGTATGCCCTGGGGGTGACCGACCCCGCGCAGCGGGGAAAGCGGCAGGCCCTGGTGTTTGTAGAACGGCCTGATCAGATAGGGAGAGTAGTATCCCAGTTACAGTATCATCATATCGCGGCGGGGGGGCTCTTTTCAGACATGCCCAAGCAGAATCGAAAAAAGGCCATCAATGATTTTAAAAAGGGCGCTCTCCTCGTGCTGATAAGTACCGACATAGCAAGCCGGGGACTCGATTTTCCGAATATAAAGTTTGTAATCGAACTCGATGTGCCCCCCACGACCGAAGGCTACCTTCACCGGGCGGGAAGGACCGGCCGGATGGGAAAGCGGGGCATCATGATCACCATCGGTGATGAGCGAGAACTGGAACAGCTTGCTCGGCTCGAAAAAAAACTGCACCTTACGGTATATCCCAAGGTCCTGTATCAGGGACGCCTTATCGCACCCCCCCAGTCACCACCCCCTCAGCAATCTTAGTGCCATGAAAGGAAATCACACCGATACAGAAACCACCGGGACCACCTTTTCATGGGTGAGGGCCCAACGAATTTCCCCCGCCTTCCCGGGATGGAACAATCCTTCCTGGGAAAGCGCCGCGGTGCGCATTCTTTTTGTACGCCTTTCCCCCTTAGAGGATCTAGAAGAATCGAATACCCATCTATTTTTGTTTTCCCTCATGCGATCGGTGCTGGGCGAAAAAGCCTATGGGGATTTTTGTTTCTTTCCCTCGTATAAAGAGCGACAAGCCATGGAAAAGACGGGTAAGCCCTGGGTACAAGGGCTTGTTTCAGGGAAAGGCTGGGAAGCCTTTGACTATCTCCTCTGTTCCTGTTCCTACGCATTGGAACTCCTTAACCTTCCGCTTATGCTCAGAAAATCGGGGATTCCCCTCCGGGCGTCAATAAGAAAAGAGGAGGGAGAGCCCCCATCTTCCCTTCATCAGTATCCCCTTATTATTCTGGGGGGGTCCAACATCCTGGCAAGCCAGGGATTGATATATCCCGATGGCGATTCCTTTGTAGATGCCCTGTATTTTGGGGAGGCGGAAGCCTACGGAAAAGAATTTTTTAGTATCCTCGCTGAACACAAAGGGCTCCCCAAAACAGAGACCCTCCGGATCCTGGAAAAGGCTATTCCGGCCCTATGGGTGGCCACCCCCTGGGAAACGGAAGGACAAAAAGATCCCGTCGTAGGGGTAGATATTCCGGGGAACAGAGAAGAACAAAGCCAGGTTGTTACCTCCGGCCACATCACTGATGAGGCAGAACCGCCCCATCAACCTATTGTTCAGGCAGAATCGTCCCCCCGGCCTGTGCAGTATGCCCGGGGGGAAGTACAAGATAGCCCCTTCCTTCCAACCGCCTATCCTCTTTTTAATCACCCGGGGGCCGATACGGCGCGGCTTCAAATTTCCTGGGGCTGTCCTTCTTTCTGTACCTTTTGTTTTGAAGGCTGGGAACGAAAACCCTACCGGGAAGTGCCCCTGCCGATCCTTATCGATCAGGCCCGAAAATTAGCTACCAACACGGGGGCCTCCACCGTAGAGCTCTATTCCTTTAATTTTAACGCCCATGGAGACCTGTTTCCCCTTTTGTACGAACTCCACCAGGTGTTTGACCGGGTAAACATGATGAGCCAGCGGGCAGATATTCTGGCAGAACTACCGGGAATGCTGGACTATGAGCTTATCGGGGAAAAGCGTTCCTTTACGCTGGGAATCGAGGGAATCTCCCAAAGGATGCGGGATTACTATGCCAAGGGTCTCTCAGAGGCACAGATTAAACGACTTATCAGGGAACTATGGAACCGCGGCGTTCGGGAAATCAAATTATTTTTTATTTTGTCAGGCCACGAAGAGGAGGATGATTTCAGAGAATTTCAGGCCCTCTGTGAATATATTCGAAACATCTCAGAAAAAAGCCAAGTATCAGAAAACGGTGGACGACCGCGGGTGATTTTTTCGGCGGGTTTTCTGGTCCGCATGCCCTGGACACCCCTTGCCTTTGACCCCTGTACCTTTGCCCGGGACCACCTAGAAGCCCTTGCCCGCCGGATGGGAACCATCATAAGCGCCGCGGGTTTTGAATTCCGCACCGCCATGGAATGGGATGAATATGTGCTGGATCAACTCATCGTGGCAGGCAATCACCAGGTGGCCCATTTTCTGGAAGAAGGTTCCCGACGGGGGCTCCTGTACGATAAGGGTATCCGGGGCTCCTGGGAAGACCTGGTACAGCAGTACCTTACCTATCGGGAAACATTGGAACAGCCGGGTGGTTTTGAAGGACACATCCGGCCTTTTCTCGCTCCTCCCTATGGGAACCTCCAGCTTTCTGTATCGTCGGAGGCCCGTCGGCGGGCCTATGAGGCAAGTCAGCGGGCGCTTCACCGTTTTCCTGCCCAAAGAGCGAGGGAAGCGCCCCAATCCCTTTCGTCGTTCTATCCTTTTGCCTGTTTTCGCTTACCGGGAGAATCCGCATCCTGCGGTGGTTGCGGCGCCTGCCATACCACCGAGGAGCGACGCTTCCTTACAGAACATCAGTTCCAAGGCTCCTTCGGTGAGTATGGGAACCTCCTGGAACAGCTTATCAAAAAGAAACGAAAAAGCCGCCCCCGCTATCTTATGGTTCGGCTCCCCCCTTCTTTTGCGGGGATCCACCGGGAATACCTGTCGGCCCACCTCCTGTCTGCGGTATTTCAACGGGAGCCGGGTCTGATAGGTCGGCTTTTTAGAATCGAAGAGGCCCTCTGGAGCCGGGGCCCCTGGGAGGACCGCCTGGGAACCCTCTGTGCGGGATGGACCGTCCTCGGCGCATACGGGATTAGCGGTACCACTCCCCAGGGAGATCCCTGGCTTTCCGATGAAGATCTGGCCCTCGTTCAGAGGGCCCTCGCGGCCTTTTTACATCACCCCGTGACCCTTTGCGAAGCCCCTTCTCCCGAGGCCTGGTATCCAGAACGCCTCAGGATTAACTGGCCCGCATCCAGCATGGAGAAAGAACTCCAGCGCCTTCGCCGCTGGCTTGCTTCCCTTAAAATCGCCACCACGGAGCGAAAAGGCCCGGGGGGAGAACGGATTTTCGAGGTTGCCCCAAAGGATAGAAAAAAGCGGCTCCTCCGGGAACTGCGATTTTTCTTTTACGCCGATACGGAAGGTCCAAAGGAAAGGCCCTTCCCATCTTCCCTGTATGGCGAGGAAGAGGGGCCTCTTTACGGAGCAGCGCCGTTACCTTTTCCAGAAAAAGAGGAAGAAAACCCATCCTGTTGGGCTTCGATATATATCGAGGGCGCCCAAAAAGTGAGCCTCCAGGGGCTTTTTACGGCCACCGACTATTTTCTTCCCACCGTGGAAGCCCTGGGAAAACGTTCAGACCAGGCTGGATGAAGAGAGCCCCGCCGACATATACCGGTAAGGAAAGGGAACCGCATCTTCGCACCATTGGTACCAGTCTTTACCAGCGCCAGCTCCCGGTCACACTCCAATAGAGGGACCATCCGTGGTTTCCCTTTTCCAGATTACGATTCCAGCCATATTCCGCCACGTAATCGGCCTGGAGCGCCAGGTCCCCCCAGTCGGTGGGAAGACTCCAGGAAAAGCCAAGGCCCCCCGCAAGACGATAATCGATTACCGATTGGGTAAGGAAGCGGGTTTCATAGTGGAAGGTAGCGGTCCCATCATCAAGGCGACCATCATCAAAAATCGTCCCATCATGGTAGGCCGACGTCATACCGGCAATTCCTTCGGAAGCATTTCCGTGGCGAGTAAAATAGGAAGTAAGGGCTACCGTAAGTTCCGGCAAGAGGGGTTTACTCAACACCAGTCGTATCCTGTCCGAATTGGGCTCCAAGTCAGATCCCAGACTGCGGCCCCGGTGGGTATAGTTAGTGTAATTAGGTTTATCATTGGTATAGCGGGAAATACTATTTTCATGGGTGTACATGTAGGGCATCACCGCGGTGTATTCCAGACGTAGGTCGGGGAACCAGTCCTTTTGAGAAACATACTCCAGGCCCCCCTGGGCAGCGAGCTTATACTTGGTATCAAATTTTAAGGACACAAGGTCATTGAAATTAAGATCATCGATATACACCTGGGAACGGACTAACCATCCCGAGAGGGGACGCCAGCGAAGATGGAAACCAAAGAAAGAATTATCCGCAAACCCTGTCATAGACTGGGAGGCAAAGAGCTGGTTAAAAGGAATAAAGTATAAGGGCTCTAGCCGCGCTCCCCAGACGACGGATTCAAAGAAACCCCACTCAAAATTGGAGAAAGGTCTAAAGTCAAAGGTGTGGAGCATGAGGTACTTATCTGAAAACTGGCCATTTCCAAAGTCATCGGTGGCGGTAAGAACCATGAAGAGGGCCCCAAAGCTCCAGGTGTCTTTTCGATATTCCACGCTAAAGTGGCCTGCCCGCCCGGCCTGACTTCCTATCACGGGGCTTGTATCATAAAAGGGGCCAAAGCTGGTCCGATTGAGCCCGGCCTGCATATATACGGAAGCGGTCCCAAGGGCGAGACTACTGGTCCAGTTCTGGAGTATTAAAAAGGGACCCACGCTGGCCCAGTCTTCGATAAAATCCGAATAGGGCGAATAGGTACCGGGAACCCGGAGTTCTTCCCCCGGCTTACGAAGGGACCCATACACCCTAAGGTCATAGGACGCGGTAAGCCAGGATTCAAGGGCAAGCACCCCATCCACCGTGGGGGCCCCATATACTGTGGTATCACCGTTTTCGCCTACCAGAGTGCCAGTAAGCCCCACATGAAGGGGTCGATCCTTCCCAGAAAGGGCAGACCGATACCGCAGGGCCCTTTTCTGGGCCTCCGCATCACCGCGACTTATTACCTCATCAAGAAGAACAAGGATGAACTGGGCCGGATAGGGCCGAATTTGCGGAAGTGAGGTGGTGATATACCCCTGGGTAAACCAGCGATCCATATCCCGATACAATTGATCGTTTGGATCGTGGGGTACCTGGGCCATTAGCATTCCTACCGCGAACAGCGCCAGGGCTATCGAAAGACTCAATTTTTTGTACATCCTGTAGTACTCCTTTGTTTTTATAGGTATGACCGCAGGGACACAAGCCCCGCCAACATTCCCTGTCTTGTTCACCAGCCATACCGAAGGGTAAGGGCCCCTTCAATACCCCACTGGTTGTTTCCTTCTTCGTGGTTAAAGGAAAAAATCTGTTGCACCGCCCCAAACAAACCGATCGAAAGACGAGGAGCTGCCTGCCATTCCACCTGTCCAGAGAAGACAAGGCTGTTCTGAGCCACCCCCGAGGGGCTTTGCTCCTTGCATGCGGCTCTTCCCTCCTGCCAATCCCAGGTAAGGCCGTGTTCTCCCCGGCTTTCAACAAGGGCCTGAAGCGCCACCGAAAGGGGATCCTTTTTAAAGTGGCCCCCGATGGCTCCCACCACCACATCCCGTCCCCGCTCATAGCCAATCCAGCGATACCGCAGTTCCTTGGTGGTAAGTTCCGAAAGGCGGCGCATCCACACAAAGCTGGCAAAGGGACTGGAAAGCATATAGAGGTAGGGGTCCGTGTAGACCCCTTCTATAAAGAAACGGCCCTGCCAACTCTGGATATTCCGGACATAGGAAAGGCCCCCAAGCCACCCAAAACCGTTGGGGCTTACCTCATCTGGCCAGTGTTCCGCCTCATAGGGAGTGGTGTACTGGTTCATCACCCCCTGGCCATACAGGACAAGGCCTCTGCCCAAATTCCATTCAAAATCAAGGGACACAATGGAACCGTTCAGGTCCCCCGTGCCATTCCATTTTTCGTAATCCCGCCAGGAAAAAAGGGAGTGAAAAATCGAAAGGGGATTGAGGAACCGAAGCTCAAGGGCGCTATTCCCCACCAGGACCCCCTCGGTTATTCCGATTGAAAGGCGCTTCCAGAGCCGAAAATCCCAGCGGTGCAGGTATAAATAACGCTGGGTTGTTTCCTCGAGCGCCCCCGACGGCACCGCCCCAGGGTACAGGGTACCCTGTAAGGACAAGGGTAGCTGGGTAATTAAAAATGAATATTTAAAGTTGGTGCTAAAAAGGGAAAACCGAACAAAATCGTAATAGTCGGGACTATCCGAAATGGCCAGGTTTCCTGTCTGGCCATTCCCCCAGGAAAGCCGGTCCCGCCCCAGCTGGAGGTTCCACCAGCTATCGCCAGCGGCCACATAGGCCCGCAGGGGCATGTTCATATCCCATTTTTGAATATCCAGAGGAAGATTGGTATACCAGGGGGCCCCTTCATTCTCATAAAAAGAAGGATCGCTGCGCAGGATAAGGTCTCCCCGGGCATATAGTCGATGGGCAAAGAAAAACTCCAGGGGCACCGTGAGGGCCGCGGGACTTTCGGATTCTTTTTTTATCCAGGGGAGGTTCCCGTTACTCCGCCCCTGGAGTTCCACCGCCACCTCGGGGCGCATCGAAAAACCAAAGGACCCTTCCTGGTACAGAAGTGGCTTTTCGAGGGCCGCCATGAGTCGGTCATAGCGACGAAGCCAGGCGTCGGATCGTCCTTCCGTGGATAGCCCTTGCAGGGCCTGCCGGAGTTCCTCGGTGCTGAAGGAAGGGGTCAGAGAAAGGACCGTCTCCCCCGCTTCTTGAAAAAGCCCCTGGTACTCTTCGAGGAGGGGATCCCCTACTTCGATCATCCAGAAGGACTGGGCCGGAAGAGGAACCAGGGAAAGGCCCCCCACCAGGACGAGCCCCAGCAGGTATCGTGCGAAACGGTTGAGACCGTAGCTTCGCCCCATCGATTTTTTTTTCATAAGAGAAACAATAGGCACGATGTTTTATTTATCCCCGATCGAAGAAGGGGCTTTTCCCCGTGGCCGAAAGGGGAATCCCATAGGCGGTGTGCACCTCTGGCAAAAGCCCGAGGGAAAGCACGGCCTTGCCAACCGTAAACATGATCCGGTTATCCACATGGGCACTGGCAGCCACCGACACCGCCGATCCCAGGGCAATGCCGAGATCAACCACCCCCAGGGCGCAGACTCCCTGGTGCTGGAGGTTCTCCGCACAATCCCGGTAGCCACAGTTACCACAGTTGGCAACCCCCCGGGTCTTATTCCGGAAACCTATCACCAGAACCGCCTGGGCGGTCCGCACATTCTTAGCATCCCGCACAAAGAAGGCGAGATTCTTTTCTTCCCCGATCCGCTGCATCTCATCCGCCAGGCGATCCTTTTCTTCCCCCATGAGGGCAAGGGTCACAATTTCATCCACTCCCCGGGCTTTGGGAGCAGTCCGGGCCGCCAGGGCCATTCGCTGAAGGACATCACGGATGCCTTCCTGTTCAAGGATCGTTGATGGAATCGTCATGGTTTTATACTAGCACGGTCGGCTATTTCTGAAAAGGGCGCGGAGAAGCTTTAATTTTTTCACTCCGGGGATCCTTCCGGGGGGCCCGTCAGGGAGAAAGAGTTTCCCCCCTACCAGGACCCAGACTTTACGCTTTCTCCTAGGCATAGAGGGTAACCAAAATAGTGCGGGACCCCCCATGGTTACGGAATTCGCAGAGATAAATCCCCTGCCAGGTGCCTAGGGCAAGCCGTCCATTCTGAATAGGGATGGTAAGACTCTGCCCCAATAGAGAGGCCTTTATGTGGGCACTCATGTCATCGTCCCCCTCCAGGGTATGACGGAACCCCCTAAACCCATCGGGAACAAGATGGTTCATCAGGGTCTCAAAATCTCCCCGAACGGTGGGGTCCGCATTTTCGTTGATGGTCAGGGCCGCCGAGGTATGCTGGATAAAGAGGTTCAAGAGCCCCGCCTCAGGCAAGGGCATCAGGGGCTCGAGGCCCTGCTCAATAAGATGGGTAATCAGGTGGTAACCCCGTCTAAAGGGGGGTAAGCGCATAGATATCTGCCGAATCACCTTTTGTGCCTCCCAAGGAATTGACAAAACAATTAGTCCCCGTTAGGCTAACACCATACAGAGTCTTCAGGGCGGGGTGCAAGTCCCCACCGGCGGTATAGCCCGCGAGCAAGGAAAGCAGGACCGGTGGTCCCTTTCTGCGCAGGATTCGGTGAAACTCCGAGGCCGACAGTGATAGTCTGGATGGAAGAAGAATCTGGATGTATGGAACGCCATACCGGTGGCCGCTCCGCTGTTATTTAATCCACGAGCGCCATTCATCGATTCAACATAAAGCCCTGGAGACCGCTTGGTTCCGGGGTTTTTTTATGCACCACAGGTACATGTCTCTGGCGCTGGAGCTTGCCCGCAAGGGGGCCCCCGACGCCTATCCGAATCCCCTCGTGGGGGCTGTCCTTGTCCTCCAGGGGGAGGTTATCGGCACGGGGTATCACGCCCGGTATGGGGGCCCCCATGCAGAGATTGTAGCCATCGAAGATGCCTACCAGCGGGGTTACCGGGATCTTTCGCAGGCTACCCTCTATGTCACGTTAGAGCCCTGCTGTCATTACGGAAAAACACCCCCTTGTACCGAACGGATCATCAAGGAAAGAATCGGACAGGTAGTCATCGGAACAAAAGATCCCTGCCCTCTTGTCTGTGGCAAAGGGATCAAGGCCCTGAGGGAGGGCCACATTCCTCTCCACGTGGGTGTTCTGGAGGACCAGTGCCGACGCCTTAACCCCTTCTTTTTTACCCTTCACGAAAAGGGACGCCCCTATGGGCTCCTTAAGATGGCCTGTTCACAGGACGGAAAAATCGGCTGGTCTTCGAAGAATGAAGATCCCCCCAGAGACGTCCCTCCCAACAACCGGGGTGGCACCCACCACGATAAGGGCGAGCCCCAATCTTCTTCAGTCATTGAGCCTTCTCGACAATCCGGGACCCCCTGGATCAGCGGTGAAGCGTCCCATCACGACGTGCACCGGCTTCGGGCCCACTACCAGGCGATTCTCTGCGGCATCGGAACGGTTCTTGCGGATGATCCCCTGCTGACCACCCGGCTGTATCCGGGGAAAAATCCCCTGCGGGTGATTGTAGATAGCCAGCTTCGGATCCCCCTGGCTTCCCGGATTGTCCAGAGCGCCGACCAGGTTCCCACCATCGTGGCCACCTGCGTTTCCCCTGAAGATCCTAAGGCACGAGCCTTACAGGAACGGGGTATCCGCGTTCTTTGCCTGCCACCAATGGCCCAACCTCAACCTCATCCGACATCTGTTCCAGAACAACACCCAGGGGCGCCAAAGGGTGACCAGGAATTTACAGAGCAATCAAAAAACCCAGGGACGAGCCTTCAACGGGTTGACCTCAGGGAATTGGCACTATACCTCGGGAAAGAGGGTATTACCAGCCTGCTTATCGAAGGAGGACGTCGTATAGCGGCAAGTGCCCTGACCGCAGGGATTGTGGATCGGGTCCGCCTGTATGTGGCCCCCTTTTGTATAGCCGATCCAGCGGCCCCCTCCTTACCCCATCCAGGAAGGGGGACGCCACACGAAGGGGCCCTCCCCCTTTCTCTACCCTTTCCTGCAAGTAGAGCGGTTTCCCTTTGTCCAGAAGGCCCTCTTTCAGCCCTGCTTTCCCGACTAACGAACATCACCCTTTCCCCCTGTGGGGAAGACATCATCATTGAGGGGGACCTATGTTCACCGGTATCATTCAAGAGATAGGACAGGTCTTAGCGATTCAGAGGGGCACCCGTTCCCTCAAGCTACAGATTCGGTGCCAAAAAACACTTTCCTCCCTTACTGTTGGGGAAAGCGTCGCCGTAAACGGGGTGTGTCTTACCGTTACCCGCCGGGGGAAGGATTTTTTCGAAGCCCAGGTGATGGGGAAAACCCTGGACCGAAGCACCCTTCCGAGGCTTGCTCCCGGAACAGCGGTAAACCTGGAACCGGCCCTCGGTCTTCACTCTTCTCTTGGGGGGCACTTTGTCACGGGCCATGTCGATGGGCTGGGCTGGATCGAAGCGATCCATACCGATGATATCGCCCATATGGTAACGATCCGAATACCCCCGGAGCTCGCTCCCTATCTCGCACCCCGGGGTTCTGTGGCCATTGATGGGGTCAGCCTTACGGTAGCCGCCATAGAAAACCTCAAGATGGAAATTTCCCTTGTTCCCCATACGTGGCAAAACACCACATTCCACCACCGAAAGGTTGGAGACCCAGTAAATGTGGAATGCGACATTCTGGCTCGCTACGTGGAACGACTCCTGCACAGTCTATCCGGCGGAACCAGAGAGAAGAATGTCATCGCCCCCGAAAATTCCCATTTTGCAGAACTCCTTCGAAAGGGAGGCTTTTTAGATTCCGTTCAGAACGAGGAGGCTTTGTATGAAGAATATTGAAAAGGCCCTGGCGGCCATCCGGAATGGAGAGATGATCATCATCGTGGATGATGAAGATCGAGAAAACGAGGCAGATCTGTGTATCGATGCCCGATATGTTTCACCGACCCACATGAATTTCATGATCCGTCAGGGAGGAGGCCTTATCTGTGCCCCCCTTACTCCAGAACGGGCCCGGGAACTTTCGCTTGCTCCCATGGTAGCCTGGAATGAGGACCCCCACGGCACGGCCTTTACCGTTTCTGTGGATGCCCGAGAAACAAAAACCGGCATTAGTGCCTTTGAACGGGCCACAACGATTCGGCATCTTGTGGATAGACAGGTCAAGGGAGACGCCTTTCGACGTCCCGGCCATGTGTTTCCCCTGATAGGCCGACCAGGGGGCGTGCTCGAGCGACCGGGACACACCGAGGCCGCCCTGGATATAGTACGCCTTGCCCGGGAACAGAAAGATAGGCCCGCAGGGGCTACTTCAATTGAGAGGGAAATCCCGTTGGGGGCCGCCATCTGTGAAATCCTTGCTCCCGATGGGACCATGCTGAAAGGTGATGCTC
>Ga0209204_1000153_pt1 | contig 79219 bp, 67 predicted proteins | sample AD_JPNMR2_MetaG_FD_184425 | JGI IMG/M metagenome (GOLD analysis project Ga0209204, IMG submission 184425) | Active sludge microbial communities of municipal wastewater-treating anaerobic digesters from Japan - AD_JPNMR2_MetaG (SPAdes) (version 2) | ecosystem: Engineered > Bioreactor > Anaerobic...
GACGGGCGGTGTGTGCAAACCCCGGGAACGTATTCACCGCGGCGTGGCTGATCCGCGATTACTAGCGATTCCGGCTTCACGCAGGCGGGTTGCAGCCTGCGATCTGAACTGGGGGTGGTTTTTGGGATTAGCTTCTCCTCGCGAAGTAGCAACCCATTGTACCACCCATTGTAGCGCGTGTGTAGCCCAGGGCATAAAGGGCACGAGTACCTGACGTCGTCCCCTCCTTCCTCCGGCTCGTCGCCGGCAGTCCCCTTAGAGTGCCCGGCCGAACCGCTGGCAACTAAGGGCAGGGGTTGCGCTCGTTGCGGGACTTAACCCAACACCTCACGGCACGAGCTGACGACGGCCGTGCACCACCTGTGCGAGCTCCCTTTCCAAAAGGAAAGGGTCCCTTCCCTTTCGGGTTGGTACTACCCGCATGTCAAGCCCTGGTAAGGTTCTTGGCTTAGCATCCAATTAAACCACACGCTCCACCGCTTGTGCGGGGTCCCGCCAATTCCTTTGAGTTTCACCCTTGCGGGCGTACTCCCCAGGCGGCTCACTTAACGCGTTAACTGCAGCACGGAGGAATGACTCCCCCACACCTAGTGAGCATCGTTTACGGCTAGGACTACCCGGGTATCTAATCCGGTTTGCTCCCCTAGCTTTCGGGCCTCAGCGTCGGGCATGGCCCAGGAGACCGGCTTCCCCACCGGCGTTCCTGCTGATATCTACGGATTTCACCCCTACACCAGCAGTTCCATCTCCCTCTACCAGCCCCAAACCCAGTAGTTTCGGGCGCAATTCCACGGTTGAGCCGTGGGATTTCACACCCGACACACTGAGTCGCCTACGCCCCCTTTACGCCCAGTGAATCCGGGTAACGCTCGCCCCCTACGTATTACCGCGGCTGCTGGCACGTAGTTAGCCGGGGCTTTCTCGTGAGGTACCGTCATCGGCTCGGCATTTCCTCCGAGCCTTATTCGTCCCTCACAACAGGGGTTTACACCCCGAAGGGCTTCGTCCCCCACGCGGCGTCGCTGGATCAGGCTTTCGCCCATTGTCCAAAATTCCCCACTGCTGCCTCCCGTAGGAGTAGGGCCCGTGTCTCAGTGCCCTTGTGGCCGGCCACCCTCTCAGGTCGGCTACCCGTCGTAGGCTTGGTGGGCCGTTACCTCACCAACTACCTGATGGGACGCAAGCCCCTCCCTCAGCGAAGCAAACGCTCCTTTCATCCAACAACCGCCGTTGTTGGATCGTATGGGGCATTAGCTGGAGTTTCCCCCAGTTATTCCCCTCTGAGGGGCAGGTTACCTACGTATTACTCACCCGTGCGCCGCTGGTATCCTTGCGGATACCCGCTCGACTTGCATGTGTTAAGCACGCCGCCAGCGTTCACCCTGAGCCAAGATCAAACCCTCCACAAAACTTTTAAGAAGGTTTTGAATCCTGACTTTAGAATTTGCGGGACTGCTATCCATATTTCAATGACCTGAGGACAAAATACCCCGAGCCTTGTTCAGACTCTAATCCTTTTTATTTATTTTCTAAGACCCTTCATCTTTTAATTGCTCTCTCACGAGCGACCAGGTATCATAGTACCACCTGTAAATCACCGTGTCAAGTTACGAAAAAGTAAACTTCACTGGATCGCTCTGAAAAGATAAAACCTCACATATCCTGTGATATTCTGCTTGACCTCACCCAATCCCCTGAAGAGGGGGGATCCTTCGCGCGGTGTGCTCATCTTACAAACTTTAACCGCATCGGGTTAGCCAAAGCCACTACTCCTACCCCTAATGAGTTCAGAGTTATTTTTAACAGTCCATCAATATTATTCCACATACAGTGTTTCAAAAAACAGTGCCGTTCATCTCAATCACACAAATAGAATACGCTTTCTGGCTTTCATTCTGTAAGTGTTTTTGCGAATAAAACCAGATAATAGCAAGGTGATGGGATTTCACTGTTCAATGTTGGTTCATGCGGAGCATATATGACAAAGACCTTGGATTCTTATCCAAGCATTAGCATCACAATCTGTGAAATCAATAAACGGCGGGATGCAGCCCGCCCTACGAAGATTCAGAGATCTTCTTATTTGTTCTTCATGGTATCTCCAAAGCCGACTTCCTCAAGCCACCACGTTGGATATCCTACGGATTTCCCACCAACATAACCGTCGTAATACTTGAAGACAAGTTCATCTCCAAGTTTCCACCATCTGTCAACAACTGCCATAGCCATTGTATTTGAATATGTAGTGAGAAAATCAGCTGCGAGTTTTGGATCTTTGTTGTAAAGTTCCAGCGCAGTTTTTTCTACTGCTGGTTGATTCGCAAAAAACTGATCTTCAAACTCCTTTTGAACCTTCTTTATGTCTTCGATCATGTATGAATACTTCAGATCCGCCCAGTTCGAAACGAAATTGAACGCCCACCAGGCATAGTTTTTATCGAAGAACTCTCGTGAACCTTCGCTAAACGACTTAGGAGTGTGGGTAATGCCCGCGTAGAATGGTACATAGACAGTCGAGTGAGGGGCGTCTTCACCAAACCAGATGATACCACCTATTGGATCTGGTAACCAGCTTCTTGCCTGCCCGACAAAGCTGTAAGAACATCTGAAAATGGAAATTGCTCTTTCCCAGTCAAGGCTTTCCGTACCAGCAGGCTTTACCGAACGTGGAGTTGGATATCTGTTGGGGTTTCCAAATGGTCCAGCTGCCATACCCTTTGTCAAGTCAAATTGAGTTCCCTCATAGTGATCTCTGTTTATAGCCATCAAATCGCGCGGCGACACTTTTTTGTCTGGTTTTATAGAGAATGGGAACCATTCGGTGTAAGGATCGAAATTCATTGATGGTGCAAGAAGGCTGAAAACGCGCCATTCACGTCTTTGCTGGTAATGAGGAGACCCATAAGGAACGGGATTGTACACCTTGTGAAATACAAAAGGACCATCTTCAGGTTTCCAGAATCCCATTTCTTGAGCCTTCGAGAAAACATTCGGTGAAGCCATGAAATAGTCAGAGTTGTTCAGGTCTATTTCCCCTATTCTGCTGCGGTTAGCAACGACAAACACATGATCGTCAGGTACTCTTTGAGCAGCCCAAACCGCTCCTGGTTCACCACAGTCTCGGGTCCACAGTGGTCCAGGGCCAACGATTTCAAACACCCATGCCTCATTTGGATCTATAACCGTCAGCGTCTCTCCCCAGTCGGCGTACCCGTATTTTTCAGCAAGTTCTCCCATGATCTTGATTGCTTCTCGTGCCGTCTTTGCTCTTTGAAGTGCGAAAGCTTCGAGTTCTTCAATGAAGAAGAGACCTTGATCGTTTACCATTTCACTTCTCCCATTGAATGTTGCTTCACCTATTAGAACTTGGTGCTCGTTCATGAAAGGGTACGCGATTTGAAAATAGGTGTAAGTTCTGCTTACCTGAGGTATTTCCCCCATCTTTGTTGCTTTGCGACCAGGCAGAGTCTCGTAAAGTCGATCCTTGTAAACAGCTGCAGTAGTCCCTTCAGGAAATGTCTGTCCAGGTACCACTCTTATTCTGGAATCATAGCTTCCGTCACAGGTGTGTGTCACCATGACAGATCCATCAACCGATGCATTCTTACCAACGATGATCGATGTACAAGCCATAACACCAACCCCTGCAAGAACAAGAATAAGAACCGTAAGAAACAGCTTTCTCATATTTATCACCCCTCCCTGAGTAAAGTGTTATCCATTTTTTCAATTAGTGAATCTTTATGAAGAGATTATCAAAAGACTTTTCACCAAACAGGCTTGAACTCAAAGAATCACTCATCAAAAACTCTGTTCTTAGGCACCTCAGAAGGATTTCTGAAATAATAACCAACGCCTTTAGTGATCACTTCTTTATATCTCGGAACACCTTCAACATCAATAGTAAGATCAGGGTAAAACTCGTTCCACATTTCCAACGTCGTTAGAAATGTAGAAACATGTCTTCCAACCCTGACATCGATTGGCCAACCATTTTCATCGATCTTCTCATAGAGAAGACCAAACTGGCCAGCTTTCATGACAAATGGGTCTTTTCCAGTAAGAAGTAATTTCTCATCGGTAATACCCCGCACACGATCTAAGAATGGCTCGGGTGATTCATAAAGAAGTGATATGGCTCTACTGTGATCTCCAACTTCTCTATGAGACAATCCATGCAATTCTTTTGGCGAATATTCCATACCGATTTTGAATTCAGTAGAAGAAAGAATCATGGATGTCATAGCTGCAATATCAACGCCTCTTTGATGAGATACGATTGTACTGATGACGGGGTACTCAAGCTCCGCCTCGTGAAGATCGATAAAAAGATCGACCTTTTCTTTTTCTATGAGTTGCATGAAGGCATAGTTGGTTTTTTCAGTGATTGTCCCGTCCTTCTTTCCAGGCCATGTGCGGTTGAAATTTCTTATATCCATATACGCGAGCAACTGCCCACTGGGGTAGTGGACATAAACCTCGGGATCTGGCCAGGAATCCAAGGGATTTGACCACCTGTCTCCCATACGAAATTTTTTCACTCCCCATGGAGTTTCTATGTGATAAAACTGCGGATAGGCGTCACCTGGCCTGGTAACCGTAGAGGCACTTCGATTTGCTCTGATGGCAATTATCACTTTGCCCTTTTTCACCCTTAGATTTTCAACGATCAACTCTGCCGTTAGATTTGCTCCAGGTTCCTCTGGATGAGTTCCACCTATCAAGAGAACAGTTCCTCCCGGTTCCGATCCTTCAAATATGTATATGTTGCAATCGTTGATCGTATCTTTGAGATCGGCAAAGTAATCGCTCAGTTTTCTCACCTGAGTTACGTATTCACTCACGACTACGGGTTCTTTGTAGTTCCTATGTTTATAGAAATCAATCCCTGATAGTGCCATAACAATCACAGACAAACATATCGAGACCATTTTGATCGCTACCAGTGTTTTCTTGTTCAACATTCTCCACCTCACTATTTGAGCCGAAGAACCCGCAAAACAAATGGAATAATCATAATACAATAGAGCACAGCTTCCTGAGCGCTCTTAGTCTTTATGATATTTCTCAGAATTATGAAAGCTATGAAAGCACTCAATACATAATAAAGAAATGTAATCACCGTGTTGAGAAACATTTTTATCACTCCTCATCCAGCGACCAGAAAAGAAAGCTTGTTACTGAATATTAAGAACAAAGTGCACAGCAGAAGAATGAAAAGCGAGGGTACTAAACACGCTCTTAGAAATTTCGTGTAACGTCCTTTGAATTTCAGTTCCATAACCGTAGCCTTCCCAACGACAGCAGTTGGAGGCAAGGAATCACCAACAGGCCACATAACAGCCATCGCTGAAAGTGCGATTATAGGATTCATGGCCTTCATGTTGAAAAGGAGCACCAGCGGAACTCCAAGAAGAGGGGCAACTGCGTATTGCAACAAACCTTCAGAAAAAGGTAGGATGATCCACAAAGTTCCAAAAAGTACCCATAGAGGAAGCGTAACTACGCCGAGAGATATCAACCCACGAGCTCCACTCAAAGCCATAGATTGTATCAAGATACCAACAACAATCATTATCCCCACCAACGGTATCAATGAATGAATCGTTTCTTCTGCAATTTCAAGGATTTTGAGTTTCTTTGGGCTCACCAGAATTCCCACGCCAGCAGATATCACGAACATGAGAGGTAAACCCAGTATGGGCATGTCAAAGGGCCAAAGTCGGCCTGCTATTATCAAGAAAAAAAGTACAGCGAAAGGAAGCATTACTCTGAACCAGTTCATGCCTTCAATTGGCTGAGGCAATTCATGCAGTGCTTTTTCGATATCGACAGCCTTACCCTTTCCTCCAAGATAGAACATGCTGAACAGTGCTCCTGCCAATGACAGTATCAACAGAGGACCCATAAATCCAACGTAAGGCATGTTGGAACCAGCCGCAGCCATCATTGCCCATAAATTAATTGGAGGAGCCGCAGCACTCATTGCTGCACATAGAAATATGATAGCCGCTGTTTTTTCTTCAGATATACCCATGTAGGTCAAAACCGTTCCAACCAGTGTCCCAACCGTTAGTACCGTAACCGTTCCGGAACCCGTTAGGGCCCCCGGTATCAAGAGCACAACTGTCAAAAGAAGCAAGCACAGTAGTCTGTGCCTGTGAAAGGTTTTCACGATCGATCTGATCATGTACGCAATTGCACCAGACTCTTTCAATATGTTCATGAAGAATGTTGCCGTTATGAATATCAGGCAGACATCGTAATAGGTGAACGCTCCTTCGACAATATGCCTTATCGGCAAGGTTCTTGTGTGAACCACGAATGCCGCTATCGCCGCACTGAACATTGAAAGTTCGACACTCAGCTTGAAAAGCCTTGCGACAGTGAATGTTGCAATTACTATGACTAAGATGAGAGTAGCGTAGACATACATATTCATCGGAACCCCCGCTACTATTGCTGGATGAGGGCTTTTATAGCTGGCCCAATATCGAAAACATCTTTCACCTCAAGAATCGGTATCTGTTTCTCTTGAGATATTTTCGTGAAAAATCCATCGGAGTTACTTTCCTGAATCACCAGAATCAGATCACAATTTGGAATGACGGTCTCGATAGATTTGGCGTCGGTTTCGTCCACTCTTCGTGCCATTCCTTCGATGTGAGCACCTATAATCAAGATTCCCTGTTTTCGGGCTTCCTCCATTATTTCTTTTATGCGTTTAATCTCAGAATTGATATCGACACCGGCAGCGCCCATACCCTTGAGACTTGTCCCTGTTGTGATCACAAGTGTTTTGTAGCCTTCACCCGATGCTGCTTTTTTCCTAAGAACCTCGGCAGTCAGGAGATCTTGTTGATCACACTGAATTGTTGATCTCTGACAAATGAGCCTGAACTTTAAAGCCCCAGGACTTTGTCCGCAGGTAGTCACGACCATCGGTAATTTGATGTTTGGTAAAGCAAGTTGCTCAGAAAAAGCCATAGTGCAAAGAATTATCAAGCAGATAGGGATGAAAAGACGTCTCAGGAAAGAGATCATGAGAGTAACACCTCCTCGCTGGTTAGGAATCATGACCAGATCAACTGTATCAAAATAAACCATTCAAACAAAATACCGGTTCGAGTTGTTAGACGTTGTAGAAGTATGAAAACAGTCAATAAACGGAATTTTAGGGTCGCTAATCGCAACTGTTACATTCACAGAAGGCAAATACATAAAATTCTTGGAAGTTTATAGTTCGATAGACGAACAAGAACATAGAGTAATCACAGACCAATTGTGAGATATCACGTCATTGACACTGAATCAAATGTCCTTTGAAGTCGTTCCTATGTTCCATTATCAAAACCAAATGATCACACAACTCAAAGTCATGTGAACTATCCACCCAGATAAGCTTGCTTCACCCTTTCATTGCCAAGCAATTGTTTGCCAGGTCCATGTAGAGCTATCTGACCTGTTTCAAGAACATACCCATAGTCAGCTATATTAAGTGCTGCGTAGGCATTTTGCTCTATCAGAAGAATCGTCTTACCTTCTTGATGAATCTTTTCGATGACCATGAAGAGTTCCTCAACGATTATTGGTGCAAGCCCTAAGGATGGCTCGTCGAGCATCAGCAGATCTGGTCTGCTCATAAGTGCCCTTGCAATGGCAAGCATTTGCTGTTCCCCACCAGAGAGCGTACCGCCCTTTTGGTTAATTCTTTCTTTCAATCGTGGAAAAAGTGAAAAAGCCCATTCCATATCCTGTTTTATGCCTTCTTTGTCCTTTCTCTGATATGCTCCAACCAAGAGATTTTCATAAACAGTCAGGTTCGGGAAAATTCTTCTTCCTTCTGGCACCATCGTGATCTTTCTTGAGACGATCTCATTGGTTGGCTTGTTTGTTATATCATCACCATCTAATGTGATTTGTCCCGATTTCACTTTCACAAGACCACAAATTGCCTTTAAAGTTGTGGTCTTTCCAGCTCCATTTGAACCTATCAGTGTAACGATAGATCCTTTTTCGACTCTGAAGGAGATCCCTTTCAATGCTTTTATTGCGCCATAACTAACATGCAAATCTTTAACTTCGAGCATATGCACCACTTCCCAAGTACGCCTTAATAACCTCTGGATTGCTCTGGATCTCACCAGGTGAGCCGCGGGCAATTACACAACCATGATCCAGAACGGTTATTCTCTCACAAATTCCCATAACCACTTTCATATCATGTTCGATCAACAGAATTGTCAAATTGAACTCATCTCTAATCCGTCTTATGAACTTCATCAATTCCGAGGTTTCCTCTGGATTCATCCCGGCTGCAGGTTCATCAAGTAACAAAATCTTTGGTTTAGTTGCAAGAGCCCTTGCTATCTCGAGTTTTCTCTGATGACCATATGGAAGTGAACTTGCTCTATCATTTTTCAGCTTGTACAAGCCAACTGCTTCAAGCAGACGCAGAGATTCTCTGGTGAGTTCCTCATCTTGTTTGACATAGTTTGGAAGGCTGAAAACAGCAGAGAAAACAGATGCTCTGAGTCGATAGTGACACGCGACACGTACGTTATCAAGAACACTCATCTTACCAAAGAGTTTTATGTTCTGAAAAGTTCTTGCTATACCAAGCGCGGCTGTCTCATGTGGTCTCTTTCTGGTGATATCTTGGTTCATGAACAGTATCTTCCCCGAGTCCACAGGGTAAACACCTGTTATCACGTTGAAAATCGTCGTTTTGCCAGCACCGTTTGGCCCAATGAGTCCTGAAAGCTCACCTTCCTCAAGCTCCAAAGAAACATTGTTCACGGCTATCAATCCACCGAACCGCTTAGTCACACCATCAAGTTTCAGGATAGCCACAATTCATTCTCCTTCCGTCGAATGTCGTTTCTTGAAGGCGGAAAAAAGGGCCTCCCATGAAAACTCCCTGTCGCCGAGTATGCCATGCCTGAAAAAGAGCACAGCCACCATCAGTATCAGTGAGAAAATCAGCATTCTCATGCCAGATATACCGGGAATAGTTATCCCAAAGATCTTCATTGGTGTTTCAACAATTCTCAGCCACTCCATCAAAAAGGCTATCATTACACCAGAAATGACCGTTCCTGTTATACTCCCAAGACCTCCAAGCAACACTATCAGTACTATCTGAAAGGTCAGCATGATGTTGAAAGCATTTGGATCTATTGTCATCACCAAACTTCCCAATAAGCCCCCTGCAATCCCAGCAAAGAAAGCACCAACTACAAATGCCAGAGTCTTGTGATAGAACAGGTTCACGCCCATCGCTTCTGCCGCTTCCTCATTATCTCTGATAGCCTTCAGTGCTCTGCCATAACTTGAATCGATCAACCTTTTTATGAAGAACACTGTGAAAACCGCCCAACCCCAACTCCACCATAGATTGGTGTAGGTAGGTAATCCTTTCAGTCCCAATGGTCCGTTGGTAATACTCTGCAGATTGTTAAAAAGCACTCTTATTATCTCCGAAAAGCCGTACGTGACTATTGCGAGATAATCACCTTTGACTCGCATGCATGGTGCACCAACTAAAAAACCTGCACACGCAGCAAGTAGTCCTCCTGCAAGCAACGCGGACAAGAATGGTATTTGAATTTCATTCAAAGGCCATATCAGTGGCTTTATGAAAAAATTCATCGCTTTCAGTTCAGGTGACATATAGAGCAAAGCCGATGTGTATGCACCTATTGCCATGAATCCCGCATGACCCAACGAAAACTGCCCCGTGAATCCATTTATCAGATTCAAACTTACACCCAAAATCACATATATCGCTGCAACATTCATAATCCTTATAATGTACGCGTCAAAATGAGTTTGTGCGTACTGAATGAACAAGAAAAACAGAACAAGCGAAAACACAGTGAGCCAAAAGGATCGTTTCTTGTACACATCTATACCTCCTATGCCTCACCAAACAGACCTGTAGGTTTGAAAAGCAAGACGAGAACCAACATCATGAAAATGAATGCATCACGGTATCCTGCCAAATCAGGAAGAAAAGCGACGAGCATAATGGAAATCATCCCGATTAGAAATCCACCTGTCATGGCACCCTTGATACTACCGATGCCACCTATTATCGCCGCCGTGAATGCACGCCATCCTGGAAAAACACCCATAAATGGCCAAATCTGTGGATAACGCAAGGCCCAGAAGATGGCACTTATTGCCGCCAAGCTCGAGCCAACCGCAAATGTGAAGGTAATAGTCCTGTCCACATTTATACCCATCAGCCTTGCCGTGTCAAAATCATGTGCAAGAGCTCTCATTGCGAGCCCCATTCTCGTTCTGTAAACGAGGTAGTTCAGAAACAAAAGGGCTGCAACTGAAACAAGAATCGTCACGACAGTTACAAGTTGTATTCTCACTCCACCAATATCCAGTGTTTTGCTCAAGATTTGTGGTTGATAGAAAGGCTTTTGTCTTCCTCCGAAAACGACTGTCGCAAAATTCTCAAGTAAGAAAGACATACCTATAGCAGAACAAAGAGAAGAAATTCTTGGAGCATCTCTCAAGGGTTTGTAAGCAACTTTTTCGATTGAAATTCCAAGCAAAGCTGTCAGAAATATCGCACACACGAACGAAAACCACCACGGAAAAGAAAACAGTACTATTCCATAATAGACGAAGAAAGAAGCCATCATGAATATATCACCGTGGGCAAAATTGACGAGCTTCACAACGCCGTAGACAAGAGTGTAACCAATGGCAACAAGGCCGAAGACAAAGCCAAGTGCAACACCATTAGCAAGATGCTGTAACAGGAGCGTCCAGGTCATGAATGCACCTCCAGAAAATGCGCAGGCGTGATGCCTGCGCATCGTTTACTCGCTTGGCCTTACCGTCGTCACATAGACGAACTTGCCGTCTTTGACAACTCTTATGACCGCGTCCTTTATGGCGTCACCATTCTGATCAAGTGTGATATAGCCAGTTGCACCTTCGAAGTTCTTTGTTGATGCGAGTGCTTCTTTGATCGCTTTTGGATCGGCGGACCCTGCCCTCTGGATGGCATCCACTACCAGCAAGTACGCGTCGTACCCAAGCGCGGCAAATGCACTTGGGTCTTTCCCGTATTTTGCCCTGAAAGATTTTATGAACTCTGCCGCCCTTGGAGTCGTTGTGGCTTCGGTGTCAAAATGGGTGCTGAAATAACTGCCCTCGACCGCCTTACCACCAACTTGAAGGAACTCAGGAGCCTCCCAAGTGTCGCCACCCAAGAATACTTGTTTCATTCCAAGTTCACGAGCCTGTTTTATTATGAGGGCAGCCTCGCCGTATGCTGCGGCAGGTATAAAAATAACATCCGGATTCTTACTGTTTGCAAAAGTAAGCTGTGCTGTGAAATCCTGGTCCCCGGTCTGGTAAGAAATCACTCCCAAGACAGACTTGTTGTTTTTCGTCAGTTTCTTGAAAGCTTCTTGGAAATAGTGTGACAAACCAACGGAGTAATCCGATGCAATATCCTGAATCACAACAGCAGTTTTGGCACCGAGTTTTTCAACGGCAAACTGTGCCATCACGGTCCCTTGGAACGGATCGATGAAGCATACCCTGAAGGCATATGGCTTACCAAGAGTCACCAACGGATTTGTTGGTGAACATCCAACCATCGGTACACCGAGTTTGTTTGCCACTTCACTTCCAGGTATTGCGACGGCACTTCCGTAACTACCTATGATCGCCACTGCTTTGTGATATTCGATCAATCGAGCGACTGCGTTGGAGGCTTCCACTTTGTCACTCTTGTTATCGACAAGTACAAGCTCGATGGGTCTCCCGAGAACCTCTTTTACTTGTTCGTGTGCAAGATAAACACCTTCCATGGTCATCTGACCACCTGCAGCATAAGGACCGGTCATGGGTTCATACACGCCTATCACAATTGGTTCCGCAGCAAGAACTAAAGATGTGACAAGTAGCAGAGGAATAACCCACTTCATAAAAACACCCCCTTCGTGTGAAAAAAGTATCACACTTGTTAACAACGTTACCTAACCGACAGAAATTATAACACATCTCTTTCACTTCTCATTATTACCTTTTGTTGGCAGAAATGCTCTGTGGTGTTAGAATTTCCAAAAAGGGGGAATGACCATGAGGTTCATAGATGTTCGAAGCGACACTGTCACGACTCCTACTGAAAGAATGAGAGAAGCCATGTTCAATGCGGAAGTCGGCGACGATGTCTACCAAGACGATCCAACCGTCAACAAACTCGAAGAAATGGCAGCAGAGATAATCGGCAAGGAAGCCGCTCTCTTTGTACCCTCAGGCACCTTTGGAAATCAACTTGCGATATTCACTCACACTCTCAGAGGTGATGAGGTAATAATACCTTCATCCAATCACATCTTTGTTCACGAAGCTGGTGCACCCGCGGTGATATCAAATGTCCAATTGCACATCCTGGAGGATCCCTTTGGGATGCCTCCTATAGAAAAGATTAAAAACGCTATCAGAGAAGAAGATATTCACTACCCAAGGACAGGTCTTATCTGCATGGAAAACGCTCATTCAAGCGGTAAGGTCATAAGCGTTGATTATCTCAGGAAGGTTCACAACTTGGCTAGCGAACATCAGATACCAGTTCATTTAGACGGCGCAAGGATTTTCAACGCCGCAATAGCTTTGAAGGTCGATGTTAAGGAGATTTCTGCAACTGCAGATTCTGTTATGTTCTGTCTGTCAAAAGGACTTGCAGCGCCTGTTGGCTCGATTCTGGCTGGAACAAGAGATTTCATAGAAAGGGCTCGTAGAGGAAGGAAATTAATGGGCGGGGGAATGAGACAAGTGGGTATTTTAGCCGCCGCTGGCATCGTTGCACTGACTGAGATGATTGATAGACTCCCAGAAGATCACGAAAATGCAAGAACACTCGCACATCTTTTGAGTAAAATACCACATGTGAAAGTCTTTGAAGATCAGCTTGACATAAACATGGTTTTCTTCAAATTCGATTTGATTTCACCAGAGGTTTTTGTAACTGAGATGTTCAAAAGAGGCGTAAAGATAAACCCACCATCTGATGGCATCTATCGCTTTGTAACGCACAAAGATATCTCAAAGCAAGATGTGTATACCGTTGCCAGTACTTTTGAAGAAATAGTCAAGTCACACATCTAAACAGAAAGAGGGGCGAAAGCCCCTCTTTTCATTTCGCGTATGCAACTGAACGTTTTTCTCTTATCACAACAACCTTCAAGACGCCTGGATATTCAACCTCTTCTTCGATCTTCTTGGCGATTTCATATGCTATTCTATCTGCTTCTGCATCGTCTATTTTTTCAGGTTCGACAATCACTCTGACCTCTCTTCCTGCTTGTATTGCATAGGCCTTTTCGACATTCTTGAAGCCCATTGCGATTTTCTCCATTTTGACAAGTCTTCTTATATATGTTTCAAGGCTCTCTCTTCTTGCCCCAGGTCTCGCAGCAGAGAGCGCATCGGCAGCCGCAATTAGAACCGATTCTGGGCAAATTGGCTCCTGCTCTCCATGGTGACTCATTATCATGTTTATTATGTAATCAGATTCTCCATAACGCTTTGCTATTTCTGCCCCGATTTCCGTGTGGGAACCTTCAACCTCGTGATCAAGTGCTTTACCTATGTCGTGCAATAGCCCACCACGCCTTGCCCTGTCAACGTCAAGTCCAAGTTCCTCAGCCATTAAGCCAGCAAGCTGGGCGACCTCTATGGAATGATCAAGCACATTCTGCCCATAACTCGTTCTGAACTTCAGCTTTCCTAACAGTTTCACAAGCTCTGGATGAAGCCCAGTTACACCCGTCGCAAAGGTGGCCTGCTGTCCAGCTTCTCTGATTGTTTTTTCAATTTCCTGCTTTGATTTTTCATACATCTCCTCGATTCTTGCTGGATGAATCCTACCATCGGCTACGAGTTTCTCGAGTGTGAGTCTCGCTATTTCACGTCTTATCGGGCTGAAAGTCGATAGCACGACAACCTCAGGTGTGTCATCGATTATGAGATCAACTCCTGTTATTTTCTCAAAGGTCCTTATATTTCTACCTTCTCTTCCTATGATTCTTCCTTTCATATCGTCTGATGGCAAGCTCACAGTCGACACAGTAATCTCACCTATATATTCAGGCGCATATCTCTGAACAGCTATAGCTATAATTCTTTTTGCTTCCTTCTCAGCCTCTTCTTCATATCTGTCTTTGATCTGCTTGTAGAGTATAGCTAAATCGTGCTCGTACTTCTGCCTTGCCTCTTCCAGAACAATCTCCCTGGCTTCTTCGACGGTCATACCGGCCAATTTGTTGAACCTTTCGTCCAACTCTTTTTCACGCTGCTCGATCTTCTTCTTTGATGCCTCAAGTTGTACTCTGAGCTGTTCTATGGCCACCTCTTTCTTATCAACTATCTCTTCACGTTTTGAAATTATCTCCTCGCGCTTTAGAAGCCTTTCTTCAAGTAACCTCAGTTCCGACTCACGTCTTTTTCTGTCACTCTCGAATTCTTCTTTGATTCTGTGTGCTTCTTCCCTGGCCTCGATTATTGCCTTTCTTTTTATCTCCTGCGCTTCCTGCTCAGCCTTTTTCACAATCGATTCAGCATCTTTTTGAGCTTCTCTATTTTGCCTTTCTATTTTTGATTTGCTCAAAAAATATCCCAGACCAAAACCAACCAAAGCTGTGGCAATTGATACTATTGCAACTATCATTCGTCAGCACCTCCTTCTATGTCAAGCGCTTGCGTATATTCACTTGAAAATCCCCTTCTGTAGAGGAACTCCCTTAATTCCCCACGATCGACCTTGTGCAGCTGAACGATTCTCTTCACCAGCGACTCAAGATCGACTTCCCTCAGAACCTTGTCAAGTGCATCATCGATAAACTCTTCAGGAACTCCGAGTTGCTTCAATTTCGCCTTTATTCTATATGGTCCATAGCCTTGCACTGTCAACATATCATATGCAAAGAGATATGCGAATTTTTCGTCGTTGATCAACCCGGATTTTTCAAGTTCCTCCACAGTGCTTTGTACTATCTGTTGCAAGAAACCCTTTTGCATTAATCTCTCTTCCAATTCTTTTTTCGATCTTGCTCTGAATTTGAGCAACCTCTTTGCATAGTTCAAAGCTTGTTGAAGATCATTGCTGTTGTTTTTCATCGACTACCTCCGTCGGAAGGTTGTATTTCTGCCTTATTTTCATTTCAATCTCCTTTGCCATTGCCGGATTTTCGACGAAATAACTCACAACATTGCCTTTACCCTGCCCAAGCGAGTATTCTTTACCATCATCTGCGACGTAGAAGAACCAGCTCCCCTTTCGTTGAATGAATCCTTCGGCGACTCCTACGTTGAACAGTTCATTTTCCTTAACTATGCCTTTTCCATAGATGATGTCGAACTCGGCCTTTTTGAATGGCGGCGCCACTTTGTTCTTAACTATCTTCGCGGTTACGGTGTTACCTATGATGTCATTTCCTTCTTTAATAGCCTCACCTCTTCTGACCTCTATTCTCATCGTTGCATAGAACTTGAGTGCGAGCCCACCAGTTGTGGTCTCGGGACTTCCATACATAGTACCTATTTTCATTCTTATCTGATTGGTGAATATGACTATTGCCTTTGACCTATTCACATTACCTGCGATCTTTCTCAGAGCCTGTGACATGAGCCTTGCTTGGAGACCTACCTGCATATCGCCCATACTTCCTTCGATCTCAACCCTCGGAACCAAAGCAGCAACAGAATCGATAATCACAAGATCGACCGCGTTGCTTCTGACCAATTCGTCGACTATCTCCAGAGCCTGTTCACCGTAATCGGGCTGGGATATCAGAAGCGTCTTCAAGTCAATACCCAATGCCCTTGCGTAGATGGGATCAAGTGAATGTTCTGCGTCGATGATGGCAGCTACACCTCCTCGTCTCTGTACTTCGGCAATGGCATGGAGTGCGATGGTAGTTTTACCACTGGATTCTGGTCCGTAGATCTCTACAATCCTGCCTCTGGGATATCCACCAACACCTGTGGCTATATCCAAAGACAATGAACCAGTTGGCATCACTTCAACGGGTGTAACTTGACCTTCCTCACCCAGGATCATTATTGAACCTTTGCCAAAACTACTCTCGATTTTCTTAATAGCTTTTTCGAGTACATCGGCCTTTGCTTTCTGTTCTTTCTCATTCATTTTTGATCAGTCCTCCTTCAAATCTGCACTCATAAATCTGTTTGTAGATTGGTCCAGTTGGTGTCAGTTGAGATGAATAGATACTGAAATGATCAACTGCGACGATTATCGGCTCGAAGACAATGTCTTCAACCAAAGCCTGCCATGCGTTTGGAAAATCCTTGATTCTACCTATAGTGATGTGAGGCGAAAATCTTTCTTCGAAAGAAAAGTTGTGTTTTACAAGTTCCGCCTTCATCTCCTCGTAGAGTTTTTGAAGACTCTGGCTTGATTTCACACCAAGCCATATCACTCTTGGTTGATTACCCTTGGAGAAATAGCCGATTCTGTCAACCGTGTAAGAAAAAGATGGAAAACCTCTGACTCTGTGGCACAGATGTTCCGCCACCTCGTCGATTTCCCGACGAGAGACTTCGCCAAGGAAGAATAAAGTGAGATGAACATTTTCCCTGCTCACCCAATTTGCCTTGAACCCTCTTTTCATAAGTTTTTCAACAGATTGTTGTGCCACATTTCGAACAGCGTCGTTCACATCAATCGCGATGAATGTCCTCAAAGTTCATCCCCCCAGTACCTTTCTGTTTTGCAGAACATAGATTAAAGCAGAGACAAAGGTAAAAAAGGCACAAAGATAAACAAGCAGTGCTTCGATAAACTGTGCTCTCACAGCAAAGGCGTTCTCAAAAAAGAGAAGGGTTATCAAAGACATCTGTAGAACTGTCTTCACCTTACCCCACATGTTCGCTTGAATGACAATGCCACCGCTGGCAGCCAGAATTCTTATAGCGCTTACGACACCGTCTCTTGAAACCACAAGTGCTACCAACCACGCAGGTATCTGCGGTATAAGTGCAATCATCACAGAACTCACAAAGACTTTGTCGGCAATTTGATCAAGCACTTTACCGCTCTTAGTAACCTGATTCAGTTTTCTTGCAAAAAAACCATCCAAGTAATCCGTCAAAGCTCCTATCAAGAATACCAACAAGGCCCACCGCCATTGATCAAGAGCTGCAAAAACAAACACAGGAATCGTCAAAAAGATTCTCGCGACCGTCAAGGTGTTCGGCAGATTCATACAAGTACTCCCTCCATGTCATATTCAGACACGTCTGTTATTCTAACGTTGTAATAGCCTGGGATTTTCATCTTAACACTTCTGTTCACAAATACGTTCCCATCGATTTCAGGGGCATCGAGATGACTCCGCCCAACATACTTCTGTTTCTGTCGTTCTTCAACAAGAACTGTTAATGTTCGTCCAATGAACCTTCTGAGTCTTTCATAAGAGATTTGGCTCTGAAAAACCAACAGTTGCTCGTATCTTTCTTGTGCGATGTGAAGTGGTACCTTCTCTTGGATTAGGCTTGCAGGAGTACCCTCTTCGTCGGAGTAGATAAAAGCACCCAGTCTGTCGAACTTGGCTTTTCCAAGGAACTGCAACAGATCTTCAAAGTCATCATCTGCCTCGGTGGGAAAACCCACGATAATACTTGTTCTTATTGCTGAGTCTGGATTTGCACTTCTTATCTTTTCTACTATTTCAAGTAATTCGCTGCTTGTCCTGAATCTTCCCATTTTCTTCAGGATCCTGTCACTGCCGTGCTGAACCGGCATATCAAAATATGGGATCAATTTCTCAAGCGATGAAATCGCTTCAATGATCTTTTCATCAATATGATCTGGATGCAAATACAGAACCCTAATCTTGAATTCACCATCAACAGAATTAAGCCTTTTCAACAACACATCAAGTGAAGGTTTTCCATACAAATCGATGCCATATGCAGTTGTATCTTGTGCCACCAATATGATCTCTCTCACACCGTTTTTAACCAAGTTCTTTACCTCTGTCTCGATGGTTTCAATATTTCTGCTTCTGAAATCTCCCTTGAAATAAGGTATCGCGCAGAAACTGCAGTTTCTGTTACATCCATCGGCGATTTTAACGTAGGCAAATGACCCGTGGCACACCCTGGCAGTCTCATCGTAAGTGACCTGTGGCTGAGTTACAACAAAGGGCAGTTTTCTCTCAAGTGCATCAGCAATCTTGGAGGGAGGAAGCACACCATACCAAGCATCTACCTCAGGTATTTGCGAACGCAACTGCTCAGGATATCTCTGAACGAGACATCCTTTTACACAAAGGAAGAACTTATGATTTTTCTTGTAGTTGACAAAATCCAAAATCTCTTCTATCGATTCTCTCTTTGCCGACTCTATGAACCCACATGTATCTATGATTACTACCTGTGCTTCATCAACACTCTTGACGATTTGATGACCTCTACTCTTTAAGATCCCCTCCAGCACGTCGCAGTCGGCTTCGTTCTTCGGACAACCCAGTATCTTCAAACCTATTTTCATCGATTTTCTCACCCTTTAGAAATTTTCTTCTCTTACTCAGATACAGTTCCCGTACATGTTCCAGTTCCTTTTTATAATCATCGTTTCTGTAATTGGGATATGTGAACTCCCAGTGTCTGAACTCTCCAGACAGATAAAGCAAGGTCACTTCAGCATAGATCCCATTTTTCAAATAAACACGATTTCCCCAGGACTTTGTCGAAGCCAAAACAAAATTCGAATGATGGACATATCCCGGATCCATGTTGAACCGTCTCTTTCCTTCGACGGCATATTTCTCTTCCAAACGATTCGTCAATATCTTTGCATCAGCCAACAAAGAAGGATGAATCAATCTGTCAAAACTCACCAGTTTGCCTCTCAGATCAGAACCCATTTCACGATCATAATAAGCCGTGTATAAGCTGAACGGCAGCTCTTTTGACACATAATCTACTTTTCCGAAAAAACCTTCTAACTCGGGCATGAGTTCAGAAAGCCAATAATCGAGGTGTTGCGAGAAGATAAAGATAACCAAATTCACGGGCTCAACCTTTTTTATTTCTCCCACACAACCACCTCGAAGTTCTCAACACGGACCTTCCATTCTTTGCCCGTCGACAAAACAGAACAGACACCCACATTCCCACTGACCCTGTAGCGCTGACCAACCTGCAAAGTCACACTCTCACCTGGTGCGAGAGGTCTCTCATTGAAATAAACAGGCTTGTCTGACCTGTTAACAAGCTGAATCTTCGGTGCTCTGAGAACGGTGAAGAATTTGAAAGCCGAGTAAGTGAAAAAAATAGCGGATGCCACAAAAATGACCAGAAGCAGAAGTGATATGAGACCACCATTTATAGTAACTTTCCTTGCCTTGCGTTGAGTTTCCACAGGTTTTGGCTCGAACTGACCCAACAGCTCCGCTGGGTTCAAACCGAGGAACTCTGCACAGATTTTTATGTAATATTTCACATAAAATGGTGCATCTACTCTATCAAACTGACCTTCTTCGATTAATCTGATCTTCCATTCCGGAATTCCTGTCTGCTGGGCAAGCTCATTTATACTCATTTGCTTTGATTCCCTTGCCTGTTTCAATGCCTCTCCAATTTTTATCCACTTTTCCATACAGATCACACCTTGTTAAGGAATCTACACATTATTATACCAGTTTACCCCACATCTCAGACCGCTTTCATCAAGAAAGTGCACACCATGAGAATTGATACATCTGTCGATAGCATTCAACACCAAAGACTTGTGTGATTCTTTCTCAACGAAATCTATTTGATCTCCATCTATAACCAAGAGATTGCCATTTGAACCATCAAGAAAGGTATTGTCGTAGTAACAACACAGTTTTTCCCAGTAAGACCTTTCCACGCCGATCTCGTAATTTCTTCCTCTCTTTTCAATTCGCTGAAGAGCTGTATCGACGGAGCACTTTATGTAAACCAGTAGCCTCGGCGAGGGTGATATCTCAACCATTGTTTTGAAGAAGTTCTCATAAACAGAATACTCAATAGATTGCAATAAACCAAGTTCTCTCTGCATTTTGACAAAAACGAAATCACCAGCCATTGAACGATCCATCACTGCCTTCTCAGTCAAACTGGCTTGCCTTATCTGTAAAAACCGTTTGTGTAAGAAGTAAAGTTCCATGGCAAGACACCATCTATGTCTATCCTGATAATATTTCTCCAGAATCTTGTCGGCAAGTTCATCGTTCATTTCATAAAAACCCCTCATCGATCTGTCTTTTTCAAGAATCTCTACCAAGGTTGTCTTACCCGCACCAACGGTCCCTTCTACAACTATTTCAAGCACCTGCCACACTCCTTTTCAAAGACTTTCCGTCATACTCGTAAACGGATCTCCCTTGATCCTTCAAAACCTGCTCGATTACGGAATCAATCTGTCCGAAATTCTCGTCAAACAAGTCGGTGTTGACTATCAACAGAGTGGAGAGATTATATTGTGAGAAAAAGCTTTCATATTCCTGATTGAGCGTCTCCCAGTATCCTCTGTCAATCTGTAGTTCCCACATCCGCCCACGCTTTTTGATTCTGTCTATAGCTGTTTGCGTTGAACATCTCAGATAGATCATCAGCTGCGGTGGTGATGATAATCCAACTAATTGGTCATGCAGCTCCTTGTAAACTGAATACTCGAGTTCCGTCATTTCACCTCTTTTGAGCAATACCCTTGGAAAGATATGATCGCAAAAGATCGAACGATCCATTATGACATTCATCTTTTCACATCCGAGTTTCATCTGCTCGAATCTCTTGGTCAAGAAATAGATCTGTAGTTGAAACCCCCATTTGGTTGGATCGGCATAGAATTTCTCCAATATCTGCACCAACCTCTGGTCTGTCAGCTCGTACAAAGGTTCCAATGACAACCTCTGTGATAAACAGTTTATAAAAGTTGTCTTACCCGCACCAACCGTTCCCTCAACGATAATTTTGGGTCTCACGATCTTACCTCTTTCAAAATCTCCCTGAGTCTCTCATGTATTGAAGGAACCGCTGCAACGATTTCACCCGATCTAAGATCGTAATCTCCTGTCAGACCACTGATAACAACACCTGCTTCTCTCGCAATCAAGACTCCACCTGCAGTATCCCACGGTTTAAGGCCTACTTCCCAGTAACCGTCAAGTTTACCACAAGCCAGATGACACAACTCGGCTGCCGAAGAACCCAATATCCTGATCTCCTGGGTAACTCTTGCAAGTTTTTCAATCGTTCTGAGTGTCCAATCAAACAACGATTCATCATATGGCCAACCTGTCACGAGAAATGATCTCTCCAGTGTCGGGTTGTTCTTATTGACAATCTGAGTACCATTCAAGAAGGCACCCGAGCCCTTCTTCGCATAGAACATCTCATCGGTCATGGGAAGATAAACCGCTGCCTCCGTTATCTCGCCGTAATCAACTCTTGCGATGCTGACTGCAAAGTATGGAAGAGAATGTGTATAGTTCAAAGTACCATCAATTGGATCAACCACGAAAATGCATTCGGCATTCGGTATCGTGGTGTCACCGTTACCCTCCTCAAGGACAAACTTCGCTTCGGGAAGGTGTTTGAGAATGGTATCTACTATGATCTTTTGACATGCAAAATCAACCTCTGTGACCACGTCAGATACTCGCGTTTTTGTATCGATCGTGTGTTCCTTATCGAACCTCTCCTTTGCGAGAATTCCGGCTTTCTTAGCTGCTTCACAGATCAACTTCATTTTTTCAGCTCCTCTCTCAACCTGTAAATCTCATCCCTAAATCTGGCAGCATCTTCATATCTCAATTCACTCGCTGCTCTGTACATCTCTTCCTCAAGAAGACTGATGTACTCCTCCTTTGTGAGATTCTTGGCAAGCTCAGTGTAGTCAACTTGTTGAGGTTGTTCCATGAATTTCTCGAATATCTCTATTTGAAGTGGCTTAACTATAGTCTTTGGTGTTATGCCGTGTTCTTGGTTGTAACTTATCTGTATTTTTCTCCTTCGATTTGTTTCGTCGATTGCCTTCTGCATTGCAGGGGTTACTCTGTCTGCGTACATGAGAACCTTGCCATTGAGGTTCCTGGCAACTCTTCCAATGATCTGTATCAGAGTGGTTTCAGATCTCAAAAATCCCTCTTTGTCTGAATCAAGTATCGCTACCAAGGATACTTCGGGAAGATCAAGTCCTTCTCTGAGCAAGTTTATTCCCACAACCACATCGACATCGCCCCGACGAAGTTTTTTGAGTACTTCGATTCTTTCTATCGCATCGAGTTCTGAGTGAATATAAAGAGATCTTATGCCGAGTTCTGTGAGATACTCGCTCAATCTTTCAGCGGTCTTTTTCGTCAAGACAGTCACAAGCGCTCTTTCTTTCCTCTCGGTGATCTTCCTTATCTCGTTCACAAGATCATCGACTTGATATTTGGTCGGTCTCACCTCAACCTCTGGGTCAACAAGTCCTGTGGGACGTATTATCTGCTCAACGATTTGCTCACTCACCTGATACTCAAAAGGACCTGGTGTTGCGGAAACGAATATTATCTGTGGCACCTTTTTCAGAAACTCTTCGAAGGTCAGAGGTCTGTTGTCGAAAGCAGAAGGAAGCCTGAAACCATAGTCAACGAGATTTTTCTTTCTGGAATAGTCACCCCGCCACATTGCCCTCAGTTGTGGAACAGCGATATGAGACTCGTCAATGAAGACGACCAGATCTTTATCAAAGTAGTCCAGAAGGGTGTAAGGAGGCTCACCTGGAGCTCTTCCGTCGAAGTGCCTGGAATAGTTTTCTATACCCGGGCAGTAACCGAGAGTTGACAGTAGTTCAATGTCGTGCATTGTCCTTTGCTCAAGCCTCTGCACTTCAAGCAATTTACCCTGTTCCCGCAATTCATTTAGCCTTTGTTCCAGTTCAATCTTTATAGATTCAGTTGCCCTTTTGAGCTTCTCCTCCGTTGTTATGAATTCTATGGCAGGATAGATAATCAGCTTTGATAGACTTTCAATAGAAGATCTGTTCAATTTGTCAAAGGATTCTATCTTTTCTATCGTAGAGCCAAAGAACTCTATTCTTATTCCTTCGTCTTGGTAAGTGGGGTATATTTCCAGCACATCTCCACTCAGTCTGAAACATCCCTTCACCGTTATCTCGCTGCTTCTTGTGTATCCAATTCTCGCAAGTTGCTGAGCAATCGTGTGGGGTGCTATTTTCTGATCCACATAGACTTGAATGTTCATTCTATCAAAATCAGCTGGATCACCTGAGGCATATATGCTCGATACACTTGCGACCACAACAACATCGCGTCTTGTTCTAACAGATTTCAATGTTGACATTCTCATGCGAACAAGAACATCGTTTATATCTGCGTTTTTTTCTATATACAGATCCCTGGTTGGTATATAGGCTTCTGGTTGATAGTAATCGTAATAACTGATGAAATATTCGACTCTGTTTTCAGGAAAGAATCCCTTGAACTCGCCGTACAATTGCGCAGCAAGAGTTTTGTTAGGAGAAATAACAAGAGCAGGCCTGTTCAGAGATGATATCACATTCGCCATCGTGAAAGTCTTACCGCTACCAGTCACACCAACCAATGTCTGAAATCTGTACCCTTTCACAATGCCATCAACGAGTTTCTCTATTGCCTGTGGTTGATCTCCAGTCGGTTGATACTCACTGACAAGTTTGAACACGACAAATGCCCCCAGCAAATTCCATAGTGGGTTTCAAGATCGGTATTGATGAAAATAACCTCTGGTCAAATCACAAAAATCGTTCGAAACCTAAATATTCGGTTGTAAATAAATCAAATTGTTCAGATAATTTATCAGATCAATTGCTTCTTTCGTCTTCGGTTCAGCCTTCAAAAGATCGGACGCTGAAACCGCCGAACCGTAGAACTGTTTGTTTGCATCTTCATCCACTTGGACAACAGAGCCCTGCAGTGACAACCCAGCAAAGAAACCTTTGCTCACCGAGTATGAATAAATCGATGCCTGGAGTTTGTAGTCTGTATCGGCTGAAAGCGATCTACCCATTGGGCCCGCCGCTACACTGATGTTGCCACCAAGTGTTACATTGCTTGATGTAAAACTCTTCACAGCGTCTTCGTTCATCAGTACAAGCACCAATCCAACATTCTGGACACCGATCTGTGCGCCGAGACTCAAGCCACTCAATTTCACAAACAGTGGCCCAAACCATTTGCCAGAATTCACATCTCTTTTGAAGACCAATCCTTCACCGTACTGACCACCAATCACAAGGCCTACTTTGATCAACGACGGATAGATGGCGATACCCTCAGACTGGCGAAGAAGATCGACAAAGGCACCGGAATCAGGTATGTTGGAAAGCTCTTTGAGAATCGATAGAGCACTTGTTAGCCGTTCTGCGGGTGTTGCCGCAAAGACGAACAACGGAACAGAGAGTAGAACAAAGATCAACTTTTTCATTCTTACACCTCCGATCTATTTATTTTACCATGATCTTACACTGAGCAGACATTCATTGAACCTGATATCATTACCAACTGTTCAAAACATATGTGTGCGGTCAGTGTATAATAATTTTTGGGTTGTGCCCACTATTCAGAGGAGGTGTGCAAATGAAGGTTAGAGTTGATGAAGCAACATGCATTGGTTGTGGAGTGTGTGAGAGTCTTTGCCCCGAAGTTTTTAAGCTCGCCGATGATGGTAAGGCAAAGGTTCTTCAACCAGAAACTGAACTCGATTGCGCTAAGGATGCAGCTGATAGTTGTCCAACGGGCGCAATCACCGTTGAGGAGTGAAAAAGGAGGCGGATGACCGCCTCTTTTTCTTATCTCATTTGATGATTCTCACCGAATAGGAAAGTTCTTAGAAGATAAACAATTCTGTTCCTTGAAGTTACCATCTGACTGGTTCATAATAATACATGTACCTACCTTATGTTATCTTGTGATTCGTTCCTGTGGGGAGCATATCTTTATGAGAGAGAAAATAATCGAATCTTTAAAATCAAAGCTGAATCGAAGAGTGTGGGAAAGTTGGTTTGGAACATTTGATGTTAAGGAGATCGGTGCAGACTACGTGGTTTTTCAAGTTGGAAATCTCTTCATCAGAGATTGGCTTGAAAAAAAATACGGTGCTCTGATATCTAAGACGTTACGTGAACTTTTTGGGAAACAGATGAATTTTCAAATAGATTACGCTCCAGCTCAGTCCCAGGAAGAATCGGAGCAAGATGAGCCATTGGTGAAGAAAAGGCCACTTGTCCTAACACCTTTGAATCCCATCCTGACCTTCGAGAACTTTGTCGTTGGCCCAAGCAATATGTTTGCCTACAGCACATCCATCGAGGTCGCAAAAAACCCAGGAAAATACAACCCCCTGTTCCTGCACGGGGGTGTCGGTCTTGGTAAAACACATTTAGTACAAGCGATCGGACATTACTTGTTCAAAAATGAGCCAGATCTGAGGGTGATATATCTCACAAGTGAAAGATTCTTGAACGAACTTGTTGATTCGATAAAGAAAAACAAAGTACAGGAATTCAGAGAAAGATTTAGGAACAAGGTAGACGTGTTATTACTCGACGACGTTCAATTCCTAATAGGCAAATCCGGAATCCAGACGGAGCTGTTCCACACCTTCAACGAGTTGTACAATGCCGGCAAACAGATCGTAGTCTGTTCCGATCGTGATCCACAACAACTTGAAAAGTTTCAAGACAGACTTGTGTCCAGATTTCAAATGGGTGTGGTCGCCAAGATAGACAAGCCAGATGAAGAGACTTGTTTTAAGATCGCCAACAGAATGGTACAACTCGAAGGCGGAAGATTGCAGGAAGATGTGCTAAGGCTGGTAGCGACCCACTTTTCAGACAACCTGAGAAGACTGCGCGGTGCACTCGTAAAACTCATAATGTACCAGCAGATTTCAAACGAGACGGTCGATCTTCAGAAAGCAGCAGAACTACTCTCTGTGGCATCCTTTGAAACGAAAAAGGTTTTGCCAGAAGAAAAGCTAATCGATGCACTTTGCAAGGTCTTCGGTGTAACTCAACAAGAGATTCTTGGTAAAGGCAGAAAACAGATCGTCATCAACGCAAGACAAATTGGAATGTTCGTCGCAAAAAATCACTTCGGTCTCTCACTTAGACAGGTGGCAGAACTCTTTGGAAGGTCCCACCCAACCGTTTCACACACAATACAAAAGGTGGAAGAATTGCTCAGCAGTGGGAATATTGTTGTAAAAAATCAGATTGACCAACTGATGAAATATATGACCGATAGAGTCTCGAATCAATCAATTTGAGTTTGCTGTTAATTCTTAATGCTAACTAACAAGAAATACCCGTCCAAAATATCAACTTTCGTTTTCCATGAACTGTCAGCACAGAAACAGTTTTTCATGTGATATAATCTTGCCAAAGAGAATCCATGAAGCAGTCGAGGTGAGATATGGAACTAACCTTTGATGTGAAGCTCACATCATTCACAACGCTTTTCAGCCAGATGAATGTCGCTGAGTACAGGAATTTCGTGAAGCATTCTTTGCAGGTCGCCAAGATTACCCGTGAGATTACTAAGTTACTTTCATCCTTTGTGGATCCTGACTGTGCTTATCTTGCTGGGATGTTACACGATGTGGGTTTGGTACTAAGGGCGTCAACCGAAAACTACGAGTCATTCATAGACATGTTCAAGCGGGTACCAGACCTTGAGAAAATCGTCTTGAAATTCGACAAATCCGACAAACACCCAATCCTATCTTATATGATCGGGTCTTTGGTCAAACCTCTTTGCCCTCTCTGTGCCAAAGGCATAATCTATCATCACAAGTCTTACCAACAAATAGACGAAAGTGAAAAGAAAGTAGTATATCTTGCGAATTGCATCAAAGTCGCCGACACCATAAGCTTGATCGATCTGAGACACAGTGCAGAAGAATTGACAGTCGGGATACTAAACGAGATGATCAATGCAGTTCAAAAAGACAGCGGTATAGTCGAAGATGTCAGAGAAGCCGCATTGGAAATCCTGCGTGACTACAGGGTTTTATGTGAGATGTTAGACGACGAAGATAGATTCTCATCAGAAAGGACCCTAACTCTTGAGGAATTCGAACATCCTGCAAGAGTACTTGCTGCACTCTTGGATTTGCGAAGCCCTTACACAAGAAACCACACCTTCATAGTAACTAAGATCTCCCAAGCAATAACAGAAGAAATTGCAACTAAGGAAGATGCCAGGTACATGCAGATAGCTTCTCTTTTGCACGACATCGGGAAATTGAAAACTCCGTTGAGTATCTTGCACAAAATGGGGACTTTAGACTCCGATGAATTCATTATTATGAAAAGGCATGTCGTAGATACTTACAGGATGCTTGAAAATGCTAACCTGACCAGTATAGCAAGGATTTCCACAGCACACCACGAAAGATTAGATGGAAGCGGTTATCCAGTTGGTTTGAATTCCGATCGTACCAGTATCCATCAAAGAATCATACAAGTGTGCGATGTGTTCTCAGCACTCGTAGAGCGCAGACCATACAGAAATGCATTGAACACTTCAGAAGCACTTAGAATAATTGAAGGTGAAGTTTCGGCTGGTAAACTGGATTCAACAGTATTCGAGATACTCAAAGAACTGGTTAAAAACGGTATTTTCGATGAAGAAATAGTATTCCGAAATGTACTTGAGTCTCTGTTCGAAAAAAGTTTTGAAGAAATTCGTGAAGTTCTCGAACTAAACAATATCGGCGAGTAAAGGAGGGATCATCTGTGAAAGGCTTCATTGTCAACGCATGGTTTGAAACCTGGGGAAGACTGTTTGGAATAGAAACCATAAAGAAAATGAAGCAGAAGTACAACATAGATCCCGAGAAAATATTCAGTCCAATTGATGATGTGGCAGATCAGATTCCAATTGAAATTTCAAAAGAACTTGCTTCTATGAAAGGTTTGAGTCTTGATGATCTTTGGTATGAGACTGGCAAAGAGAATCTGAACACCTTTTTTGGCCATTATCCAGAATTCTTCAAGAAGAGTGGGTTTCTCTCATTCATGGCGGCAATGGATGCGGTGCACAGAGTATTGACAAAAAGAATAAAAGGTGCAACCCCTCCGAGGGTATTCTTCAAACTCCTCAGCGATAAAAAGGCTCTTGTCAAATACCAATCGCGTCGCAACTTCAAGAAATACTTTCTTGGTCTAATGGATTCAGCATCCAAGTTTTTCAACGAACCGATCAGTTACAAAATAATCTCTGAAGGTACCACAGATGGGCAAAATTACATGGAGATAGAAGTTCAGGCAACGAAAAGCTACGGTACTTTTCAAAAGTTGAAAGCCATCACTGGCTTGAGTGTAGGTTTTATCAGATCTTTGATGCCATTTTATTCTGTGCTCTTACCTGTGTACACCTTTGTTATAACTTTTTTGTGCTTCACCTTTATTCCTTCAAGTATTTTAATCAAATCACTGATCAGTGCACTTGGAGTTTTCGCTCTCTCTATTTCAGGGATGCTTGATTTCAAAAATGGTATGAAAGCTATGGACGGCGCAATTGAATCTATGGCGAAAAAAGATCTTGATAGTCCTGTTTCAATAGATGGAATGAAAGAATTTTCCAATCTTTCTTACAGCTTGTCAAATGCTGTGGACAAAATCAAAGAGGTCCTCTTGGGAATATCAGGAGATATCCAGGAGATAAACTCTTACTCGGACAGAGTGATCAATGCTGTGAACGCGATGAAAGAACAACTTGATACAATGGGTTCATTGTCCAATGAGATCGCAAATACTGCGGTTCAAATAAGTAACGATACCGAGAGAATATCGAATGCAGTTAGTTCAAATGTCGAGACCATAACGTCAGCGATTTCAGAGCAAACACAGATAGTCAATTCGTTGAACGAAGCCGTTTCTTTGATAGTCAACTCTGCGAACAACGTTGAGAAATCAGCCGATGGGATTGTGAAGATGAGTGAAAGATTTGCTCGGCTCGTCGAAGAAGGCAAAAAACTCCAAGATCAAGCCAGTCTCATCATGGAAGTCGCATCCACTGTTACCAGTATAGCAGAGCAGACTAATCTGTTAGCCCTTAATGCAGCGATCGAGGCAGCAAGAAGTGGCGAGGCAGGTAGGGGATTTGCGGTTGTTGCAGATGAGATAAGAAAACTTGCCGAAGAGAGCAGATCTTCCGCCGCCAAGATTTCTGAATTTCTGGGATCGATTACATCTGGAATTGACGCTCTTGGCAAAGCAATCCAGTCAGAATTCAATGAAATGAAGGAACAGTCCAAGAAGTTGCTCGATAGTTCTGAAAGAAACAAGGAGTCAAGTGGTGTTATATCAGCGATTTCCTCGAAACTCAGCTCTTTGATACAAACATTGAACAATGAGTCAGCTAAGTTGAGCAGCGTGACAAACAGCATACAGAATCTTCTTGCGATTTCAGAAGAAAGTTCTGCAACTGCTGAAGAGATAAGTTCATCCATTCAAAATTTCTTTTCCCAGTTGAAGGTTGTCTTCGACAGTGTCAACGAAACCGTTAGACTGTTAAAGGTTATTCAGGAAAACTTCGAGGGGATGAAACTCTAATTGGAGGGGGATACTTGAATGAATGTTCTGAAAGATATACCCTATTGTGATGAAAATATGGGTAGACGAAAGATCGTAGATCAGAAAGAAGTTTTGATAATGCAGATCGCACTGAAACCTGGGCAAGTTGTACCCGAGCACAATGCCAACTCGAATGTGCATCTGTTGATCTTAAAAGGCAGCGTGGTTTTAACTGTAGATGGTACAAGCAAAAGACTCCAAGAAGGTGATATACAACCCGTTCAATATCAAGCACTCATGTCAATCAAAAACGATGGGACTGAAAACTCAACTTTCTTGGTCATAAAGACACCGAATCCAAACCAGATACAAAACTGAGCCTCTTTGCCATTCATTCAAAAAACTCTCGATATAATGAAAAAAGCGGGCTGATGCCCGCTTTTTGTTTCATATCCGAAGATCTACAATGTTATTGGCATTACTGGGACATTGTCGGGTATTATTAAGCTCGCCTCGGTGAACTTGACAACCTCTTCTACTGTTGTCTGCGGTGCCACTTCTTTGAGCAGTAGACCTTTTTCAGTCACTTCGATGACTGCCATGTCTGTGACAATCAGATCAACTCGTCTGACTGAGGTGAGTGGTAGTGTACATTTTTTGATGACCTTTGGTGCATTTCCTTTTGCCACGTGCTGCATCGCGACTATAACCTTTTTTGCGCCCGTAACAAGGTCCATCGCTCCACCCATACCTGGAACCATCTTTCCTGGTATCATCCAGTTTGCGAGATGGCCTTCTTCATCTACCTGCAAAGCACCCAGAACCGTTGCGTCTACATGTCCTCCTCTAATAAGGCCAAAGGAGACTGATGAATCAAATGCACAAGCACCAGGCAAAAAGGTTATTGGCGAGCCACCGGCGTTTGTCAGATTGGGATGCTCATAACCTTTCATAGGGGCAGGTCCCATGCCGAGGATACCATTTTCGGACTGCAGAAAGATCTCCACTTTTGGAGGCAGGTAATTTGCCACCAAGGTGGGAATGCCTATGCCAAGGTTCACGATGTCTCCGTCTTTGAGTTCAAGCGCAACTCTTTTTGCAATAACAACTTTGGCAAGCTCTTGATCTTGTATCATTTGGCATTCCCCCTTACAATGTAATCCACAACGGCGTGCGGAGTGTGAATCTCATTTGGAGAAAGACCTCCAACTGGAAGGAGTTCTTCAACTTGCACTATAGTTACCTTACCAGCAAAAGCCATCAGTGGATTGAAGTTTCTCGCAGTGAAATTGAAGAACAAATTTCCATAATAATCAGCCTTTTGCGCTTTTATCAAAGCAAAATCCGCTTTAAGAGCTGGTTCAACAAGGTACTCTTTACCGTCAATGGTGATTTTCTGTTTGCCATTCTCCACAACGGTTCCCACACCTGTGGGGGTGAGAATCCCGCCAAGTCCAAATCCACCAGCGCGGACTTTCTCAGCGAGCGTTCCTTGTGGTACAAGTTCCACCTCAAGAGTACCCTCAATCATTTGTTTTTGTGTCTCTGGATTTGTGCCAATGTGTGAAACAATGACCTTCTTAACCAACTTATTCACTATGAGTTTCCCTATGCCCTTATCTGGAAAAGCTGTGTCGTTCGCTATGATGGTGAAATTCTTTTTTCCACTTCTCACAAGACCGTCCACAAGAAGTTCTGGCGTTCCATCACCGAGAAATCCACCGATCATCAGCGTGGCTCCATCTGGTATCATCTCTATGGCCTGTTCAACGGTTATGACTTTGTTTTTCATTCTTCTGGGACACCTCCTATTCTATATTCCTTATAATAAGCGCTGTGCCCATACCTCCACCGATACAAAGGCTCGCAAGACCAAGTTCGAGTTTTCTTTTCTTCATCTCATACAAGAGCGTGACGGTGATTCTATTTCCACTTGCACCAATTGGATGCCCAAGGGCGATTGCACCACCATTCACGTTAACCCTTTCTTCGAGCCAATCATCTGTCACGCCATGTTCCTTCTTGAGATCCTTCAAAACGGCTAAACTCTGCGCCGCAAAGGCTTCGTTGAGTTCTATCAGTTGAATATCCGTCAATTTGAGATTCGCAGCTTTCAGAGCCTTTGAAATAGCTCCAACCGGTCCGATTCCCATAATGCTTGGGTCCACACCGTGTTGAGCAAATGCAACAATCTCCGCCAACGGCTTCAATCCATATTTCTTCACCGCATCTTCGCTGGCAAGAACTGTTGCAGAAGCCCCGTCGTTTATTCCTGAAGCGTTTCCGGCTGTAACGGTACCATCTTTCTTGAAAGCTGGTCTGAGCTTTGCGAGTGCCTCGAGTGTTGTGTCAAATCTTGGGTGCTCGTCGGTGTCAAAGATTTTGTCGCCTTTCTTATCCTTTATCACAAATGGGACGATCTCGTCTTTGAACCTGCCTGTCTCAATAGCCTTTTTTGCTTTCATCTGACTCTTGTAGGCAAACTGATCCTGTTCTTCCCTGCTGATACCATATTTTTCTACTAAGTTCTCTGCTGTAACGCCCATGTGGTACATGTTGAAAACATCTGTTAAGCCATCGAAGACCATGTGATCGATTAGCTGTCCATCTCCAAGTCTGTAGCCAAATCTCGCTTTCGGCAGCAAATAAGGTGCTGTGTCCATGCTCTCCATACCACCAGCCAGAACCACTTCAGCTTGATTTGCCATGATATCAACCGCGCCAATCATGATGGCTTTCATACCCGAACCACAAAGCATGTTCACCGTGTAACCAGGTTTCTCAGCGGGAACTCCTGCGTGAATACTGACCTGCCTGCCAGGACCCATACCTTGTCCAGCCATGAGTATATTACCAATGATAGTTTCATCGATCCACTCAGGTTTCACATTCGCTTGCTCCATAGCTGCCTTCGCCGCAGCTACACCGAGTTGCACCGCTGGGACATCTTTCAAAGTTCCTTGAAAAGTTCCTATCGCAGTTCTCTTTGCACCAACGATATAAACCTTTCTCAACTCTTACACCTCCTCTAAAGATAATGAACTCACAGAACCAAAAAGAGCAGACTTGTCACGATACCACTCCACAAAAGTGCCATGACACAATATCCCATGATGTCTCTTATATCAAGTTTCGCAACTGATAACAGCGGCAGTGCCCAGAAGGGCTGGATCATGTTTGTCCATGCATCTCCCCAGGCAACGCCCATGATCACTTTCGGCACGGATGCGCCTATCTTCATGGCCGCTTCGACCATGATCGGACCCTGAACCGACCACTGCCCACCACCGGATGGAATGAACAGGTTGATCAAGCCGGCGCTCCAGTAGGTGAACAAAGGAAGCGTCCTGGCGGTGGAGAAGGATGCGAACCAGTTCGCGATCGTCGCTGCAAGACCAGAGTTGATCATCATGCCCATGATCCCAGCGTAGAATGGGAACTGCACCACGATTGCCCATACAGTTTTTCCAGCCTCGATCGCAGCATTTATGAAATTCTTTGGTGTACCGTGCAGTAAAATACCAAGCATGAGGAATATGAAGTTGACTATGTTCAAGTCAAGAGAACCTTTTTTGACAATGAAATAATAGAAGATGTATATCAAACCGATGATACCGATGATCACAGACAAAACAGGGCTGTACTCCATCTTTTCTGCCGGTGTCATCTCTGACCAATTTTTCTTGACTGGTTTCTTTGCTTCTCCAAAGACTTCCGGATTGACCTCCACGATCTCTTCATCTTTCTTTGGATGCATACCAGCCATGATGAATGGCAGTGTGAAAAGCAATACCAAGACAGGCACATAACCTATAGGAGAGAAAATTGTCTGCGAGACAGGTATGAGACCTATTTGTTTCTCAAGAAAATGCCCCTTAGTGTTGACCAAAAGTGGCGCAGAAGCTGAAAGTCCTGCGTGCCATACCAAGAAGCCAGAATAAGCGGATGCGACAAGCAAAGGATAGTGGAGCTTTTTACCTTTCATGTTCTTTGCGATTTCAATGGCAAGCAACGATGAGAATATCAAACCAAAACCCCAGTTCAAGTAACTTGTTACAATCATCACAACACAGGCGAGTGCAACTGCCTTAAAGGGCGTGTTCGCAGCTTTTGCGATTGTTTTCAATACAGCTGCCATTGGCTTTGTTGAAGCGAGTATGTGACCGGTCATCAAAACAAGACACATCTGCATTGCAAAAGACAGCAAGCTCCAGAAGCCATCTCCCATGTAGCGAATCATATCCATGGGACTCTTTTGCTGTACGATCATACCCAGCACAAACGTAATCAAGGTTAGCAAAAATGCAAAAATCAGAGCATCTGGTAGGTATTTCTTTGCAAACTTTGAAAAAGCTGATCCTAAAACCCTAAGCATTGCTTCACCCTCCTCCTTTGAGATATGGCTATTCGATTATACAACATTGAACGAGCAAAGGACAAGGTATTAACTTTTATCAGAGAGTTAGTGTAGAATAAGAAACTGAAGTGTGAAATGTGAATTTTTCCTCTATGTTATTTCTCTTGTTTGGCATACGAAGTAAGTGATTTTTGCTCCGTGAATACCTTCATTCGTTGAATGTACGTTATTTTCTTAAAATGCCTTTGTGTTGGCAAAAGTCATTCCATCATCCAAGACAACTTCATAGATGATCTTAAGAGTTCTCATCCTTACTGACATAAGGTCAATATCCTTATCATGTTTTAACCATTCCACCGCATGAAATGATATATCTAGAAAGTGGTAAGGTAAAATATTACCAAGGGTTCGGTAGAAGTTTCGCAAAGACACAAGTCACAAACTATTTGGTCAATAAATATCAAAGGAGGAGTGAATGTGAAAAAGCTGTTTGTGATTATTGCAGTGTCATTGCTCCTGTTATTTGCCTGCGCAGAACCACAGGCACAAAAGCCGACGATCGAAAAACTTGCGAGCGATCTTGCCGGTGCTTTGGAAAATCTTATTACAAACTCAACAGCGATTGACAAATACGTAAAGACTCTTGCCTCAGGTACCGATGTCAATGCGAAAAAGGCAGATTTCATTTCTGATCTGCGTAACACGATAAGCACGCTCGGCAAGAAAGTCCAATATCTCGGCATTTACGAGACCAAAGCCGCAACGGTCATCTATTCTTTTGACCTTGGCATGAAACCAGATGATGTGGACAAGGTCTATCTTCTTTATCTTCTGCTGACAAACCCTGAAAATCAGCAAAAAAGCAATTACACTGTCCCGTTCTTAACGTTGAAGAACGATCCTGATAACATCTACATCGCGGTCGTTTTCAAGAGAGATGATATGGTTCTCACCTATCCAAAACCCATTGTTTCCCAATGAGAGTAAGACTGTGCTTTGAGCCCTCACAATTGGGACTTGAGTTTTTTGAGTGTTCTACTCCTAAGTGTTATCCCAAAGAGCGAGAGCAAAATAGCTGTCATGCCTATTATTTGTTGGAATTCAACGATTTCTTTTCTGAAAATCACACCAGCGATAACAGAGATGATAGTCGTCAAATTGGAGAAGGTAGTTGTCAAGATCGGCGAGGCGTTTTTCGCCATGTAGTTTACCAAAAAGAAGGCACCAGCTGAAGAAAATATCCCAAGGTACAGTGAACTTGTGATGGTCTGAACGTTGAGAACGATCTTCATTTGACCTGTGAACACATTGACCATAGTGAAAAACAAGAAACCGCTCATCATCATGAAGAATGTGATTTCTTGAGGGGTGAATTCTTTGGAAAGCTTCCTTGACATGATGTTGTATATAGCACCAGAAAGTACCGCAAGAATCATCAAGAGCTTTCCAAAAAAACTCCCCCATGATAAATTGAATCCTACGACCAAGACTACTCCCACAAAACCACAGGTAACAAGAAGATAATGCACGAAATCCGCCTTTTCTTTCAAAAAGAACACCGCCAGTACATTCACAACGATAGGTATCAAGGCAATTATCATGCCTGCCTCGGAAGAATTTATCCTTTCAAGACCAAAGGTTTCAAAGATAAAATATGCCACTGGTTGCAACAAAACCAACTTCCAAAGCTTCCAGTAAGGTTTCCTCTCGATCTTAACTAATCCAGTCGCAATTAGCAAAAGAAAAAAGGTGAAAGCCACGCTGAATCGATAAGACAAGAAGACCAAAGGTGACACAAAGTCCAAGGCATTTTTGGTGAAAAGAAAGGAAAAACCAAAGATCATTGAAACAGCTATTCCAGAAAAAATGACCTTATAGCTCATTTTGTTCTCCTTTCTGCTGGATCAATCGCTTAAACTGCCAAGAAAGTTCCTTCTCTACCAGTTCAGGGTCTATCTGCTCAAATACCTTTAAAGCATATAACGCAGCACCAGCGGCATGAGTTATCACATGTGCTGTCGCCACAGCACGGGAACAAGATCGTGCAGCGTAAGATGCCTTAAGATCATTGACCTGTCTTGCAGCAGTGTGAGCATCAAGAGCAGATCTTCTTATCTGTTTGAAAGAGACTGTACCTTCAAGCCATTCTTTTGTTGTTTGCATGGCCGTTCTCGGTCTTAAGTCAAATGGACAGGAGATCTCAAAATAGCACAACACCTTTTGAGCACAATCAAGCGCCCAAAATATCGCGACCTTTTTGTCCATAGCTCTTAAATGTTTTTTGAACCTCTCTGCGATAAGACGAATATCCTTCATGTTTTCACCAAAGTTCTCATTGATACTATATTCTACTAAACACATACCTCTTTGCACAAGGATCTTCTAAAGATCTGTCAAGCGTGTGAATACCCTGACTTTGTTCTGAACAAAATCACTCTTGACATTCATACTGTAATATTGTAGTATTACAGTAGACGGAGGTAATGCCATGTGGTTTGCAATAGATTTCAGTTCGCATGTACCTGTCTATCAACAAATAAAGGAAAGGATAAAAAGCTTAATCAAATCAGGAAAGCTGCAAAGAGGCCAGTTTGTTCCGTCAATACGGAGCCTGGCTGAGGATATCCAAGTAAACATAAACACCGTCGCCAGGGCATACAGGGAACTTGTAAATGAAGGTGTTCTTGAACCGGTCAGAGGTGAGGGTTACATCGTTGGCAGATTGAATGAAGAAGATTTCATGAATCAGATGATCGATCAATTCGAACGCAGCATCTTGCAGTGTAAAAGAGTTGGAATAGATCTCGAAGTACTAAAAGAGAAGCTGGAAGAGGTCTATCGGAGGGATGAAAATGATACTGAAAGTTGAAAATCTCAACAAATCTTACAACGGCAGAAAGGCAGTCGACGATGTGAGTTTTGAAATTGACAGTGGCTGTGTTTTTGCGCTTCTTGGTCCGAATGGTGCTGGAAAAACAACAACGATCAAATGCATACTCGGCTTGAGAAAACCAGATTCAGGGCGAATAACTCTCAACGGTTCTTTTGCTTACCTACCTGAGACGAAAGAACTCTACAGGCATTTAAGTGTAGAAAAAATGCTCCGGGTGACTTCTATGATTGCCAAGAACTTTGACAGAAAAAGAGCAATTGAGCTCCTTGAAAGTTTTCAAATTCCTTTGAAGGAAAAAATCGCAAATCTATCTCACGGGATGCTCACACAAACCTATATGGCTCTTGTGCTTTCACAGAGAGCAGAGATCTATTTCATGGATGAGCCCACCTGGGGACTGGACCCGATAATGAGAACGAGGATACTCGAACTCATCAGAGAACTCTCTTACGATGGCAGGACAGTTTTCTACACAAGCCACATACTTGCGGAAGTTGAAAAGATAGCCGACATAGTCGCGATAATGGTCAAAGGGAAGATTGTTGAGAAAGATTATTTGGATGATCTCAAAGAAAAGTATGTACTGTGCATAGTGCCAAAAGGAGAGCTTGTGAATGGTTTTCACTACAAGAGTACAGATAAAGAAGATATCTATTTGGTGAAAAAGGAGCTGGCGAAAGGATCGGTTGAACCTGCAACCTTCGACATAATCTTTGAGGCAATAGTCAAGGGGGTGAAATGATGTTCAAAAAAGAGTTCTACGATATGAGGCTTAGGGCATTTGTCATTCTCGCAATAGGTGTAGGGTTGTTCTTCGTTTTAGCCCCTTTTCAAGATGTGACGATCGAAATGCTCAAGCAGTACTCACAGATACAGAACATGCCAAAGTTTCTTGAGAAATTACTGCCAAAGAGTTTCATAGAGAATTTGAGCGACTGGAGTTTTTATATCTTCAGCCAATGGTTCGGCAAGAACCTGGGACAGATGGTACCAATCCTTGCGATCATCATGGCTTTTCCACTGTTTGCGAGGGAAAACGAGAACGGAACGATAGAGTTTCTTTTGGCAAGACAAAGCAGAAAAAAGGTATTTCTCGCCAAATCGATCCTTGGTCTTTTGACAGTACTCGGGCAAATGTTGGTCTTCTCATTGTTGCCAGCCGTATATTCTTTTTTTGCAAATGAGAATCTGAAGTATTCTTATCTGCTTGCGTTTCTTGTCCATACCGTTGTTGGTGCAATCTTCTGGTTCATGGTTGCATTGATACTTTCTGTCATGTCGGCCGATCAGGTGAAACCTATTTTGATATCCTTCGGCCTTTTGGCGGCTACAACAGCCGTAGGAATGATCAAGTCTTTTAAATTTCTCAACACATACACCTATGTGCTTGGCAGCAAAATCTTTCAGACGGGAAGAATAGATTTGAATATGACAATTGCACTGTTCATTTCATCAATAATCTTATTTGGCTTGAGCTATATCGTGTTTCTGAAAAAAGAATTCTGAGAGGAGATGAAGGACATGAAAAGGTTCCTATTTGTTCTGCTGATCACCGGTTTAGGATCATCAATGGTTATTGCCTCAGGTGCTGAAGACCAAGCTTTGAAGTTCATCCAGTCTCTGCTGACAGGGAAATTCACAGAAGCACAACTAATGACATCCCAGGAACTCAAAAATGCTTTGGATCAGTCCAATCTCACGCTTGAATCTTTCTGGAATACTCTGACTCAACAGACTGGAAATCTGAAGCAGATCAAGAGAATCAAATCATCGACAGAACAGGGATATCAAGTGGTCTATGTCGGATGTGAGTTTGAAAAAACGACACTCGATGCAAGAATTGTTTTTGACAAAGATATGAAAATCGCTGGTCTGCAATTTGTACCATACTCAGAGGCAAGAACCTTCAAAATACCACTTTATGCAAAAACAGAGAACTTCCAAGAAGTCGAGTGCACCATCGAAAATGGACAATGGAAATTACCTGCCATCTTGACGTTTCCCAAGGGCGATGGACCATTTGCTGCAGTTATCCTGGTACACGGTTCTGGTCCAAACGATAGAGATGAGACAGTCGGTTCGAACAAGCCTTTCAGAGATATTGCGTGGGGGCTCGCCACCGAGGGCATAGCAGTGCTCAGATACGACAAGCGTACCAAAGTCTACCCACAGGAGTGCTCGGCAATGATGAGTACTTTCACCGTGAACGATGAAACAATAGACGATGCCCTCGCTGCGATAGAACTTCTGAAAAGTTTTGAGAAGATTGACAAACAAAGAATATTCCTTCTTGGGCACAGCCTTGGAGCCACTCTTGCACCAAGAATTGCTACTCGATCAAATGAACTTGCAGGAATTATCTTACTTGCACCTGCAGCCAGAGGCTTGTATATCTTGAACGCAGTCGATCAAATCGAATACATATTTTCGCTGGATGGAAAACTTGATGATGAAGAGAGAAATCAAATTGAACAAATGAAGCAGCAAATAGATCGTATACAGAACCATCAACTGCAAGAAACAGAGGTGGTGCTTGGTGCGTCAAAGGCTTACTGGGAGGACCTTTTGAACTACGATCCGATCCAGACGGCAAAGTCCTTGAACTTACCCATTCTCATAATGCAGGGAGCTCGAGACTATCAGGTCACTGCTCAGAAAGATTTTCAAATGTGGCAAAATGCTCTGAAAGAAAGGAAAAATGTTACTTTCAAACTCTACCCAGATTTGAACCACCTTTTCATATCAGGCTCAGGTCCGTCGACTCCTTACGAATACGAACAAGCTGGAAATGTTGATCAGGGAGTAATAAGGGACATCGTAATGTGGGTTGGTTGTATGATAAGATGATGCATATTCAAATGGAAAGGGGAGATTTGATGATCACTGTGACAACCGAGAAGATCGAAGGTTACGAGATCACCGAGACATTGGGCCTTGTGATGGGCAACACTGTTCACTCAAAACACCTGGGTAAAGACATTGCGGCTGCCTTCAAAACCCTCGCAGGCGGCGAAATAAAGTCATACACTGAACTTCTGACTGAAGCAAGAAACATAGCAATGCAAAGAATGATTGCGGAAGCCGAGAAACTCGGAGCCGATGCCATTGTCGGCGTTAGATTTGGCAGCTCTTCGATCATGCAGTCTGCGGCTGAAGTTCTTGCCTATGGCACGGCAGTGAAACTCAAGAAGATCTAAACAGTTTCTTGCCGTCCCAAATAACTTCTTTTGGTTTTGGTATCAAGTTGTAGTCAGATGCCATGGCATAGCCGTATGCTCCAACGTCACATATTGCAACAAACTCACCTTCTTTCGGTTCTGCCATGGTGTATGATTTTCTGAACGTATCAGCGCTTTCGCAGATAGGTCCCACAACATCGGCTTTAATCTTTTTTCGCCCTTTTGTCTCGTAAAGCGGTATTATCTTGTGTTTTGCCCCATATAGGGCGGGTCTTATCAAATGAGTCATACCTGTATCAAGCATCACGAAAATCTTGCTGGCTGTTTTTTTCACATATTCGACCTTCGAAACCAAATACGCCGACGGTGCAACAATCCAACGTCCAAGTTCTAATACAATCGCTGAACCAAATTCCTTCAAAATAGGAAAGATCTTTTGCCTGTACTCTTCAAGATCCAGTGACTTACCATTTCCATAGTCTATACCCCATCCGCCACCAAGGTTGAAAACCTGCACTCTTAGACCAACAGACCTTGCAAAATACTTGATGGAAACAACTGCTTCGAGATATGGTTCCACTTCTGTTATCTGTGAACCAATGTGACAGTGAAGGCCTATCAACTCAAGCATCTTGTTAGACCTTATTCGCTCGATCATCGCAGAGGCTGTATCAAAATCCACACCGAACTTGTTTTCCCTCAACCCAGTCGCGATATGCCGATGAGTCTTTGCATCGACATCGGGGTTGACTCTGATCGATACTCTGGCTGGCCTCGAGAGGACCGTTTCAAGTCTGAGAAGTTCTTCATAACTGTCCAGATTTATAGAAAAAACACCATCCTGGACATACTTGTCTAACTCTTCCTTTTTCTTGCAGTTCCCATTGACTATTATTCTATCTGGTGTAAAACCTACAGAACGAACTTGATTGTATTCACCAAAGGAGACGACGTCTACCATCGCACCTGATTTTTCAAGAGCACTCAAAATGTCTTTGTTGAAATTCGCCTTCACGGCAAAAGCAAGATGAAAGTCGAAGTCTTTGAACAGTTCAGTCACCACTGAGATTCTCTGCAGAACAAAAGGTAGGTCGTACACGTAAAGCGGTGTACCGAAAGACATTGCAGCGTCAACAAGTGTATGCGAGTCCATCAAACCACCCCTCAACTCAAGTAGTTGTGGTAAACACAGTTGATCTTATCATGGCCTTGAGTTGAGAAGCCATCACTTTTTGTTGCGATTTATCGATCTTTGTGCAAATTCTTCCATCTTCCATCACGATCACACTGCTGCCGAATTGTTCTGCAATTGTCATGTCATGGGTGATCATCACGATGGTGGTGCCGAGCTCTTTGTTTATTCTTTGGGTCAATTCCATGATCTTCTCTGTGCTCTTTGGGTCAAGCGCCGCCGTATGTTCGTCGAGCAGTAGCAATTTCGGGTTTGAAGAGACTGCCATCACTATTGCCAGGGCTTGCTTTTGGCCACCAGATAACTTCGCCGCTTTTCTTTTTAAGGTCTCTTCAAGACCCATTTCTGTCGACTTCAACAGCTCAACACTTTTTGGATCGATTTTTCCAAAACCAAGCCCTCTGATGCCCTTTCTGCGTGCGAGAATTAGATTCTCCTCCACTGTGAGATTTGGAAAAACTCCTTGGTTTGGGTCCTGACAGACTATGCTCGCATTTTTGAAAATCTTTTCAGAAATCACAGGTATTCCAAAGATTTTGCAACTGCCTTCGGCCGGTTTCACATCGCCCACCAACAATTTCAAAAGTGTCGACTTTCCAGCACCATTTGATCCAACAATCACCACGAATTCACCTTCATCAACCCTCAGAGAGACATTTCTCAGAGCTACCTTTTCGTCCAGTGTCCCCTTGTTGTAAATGACCGTCACATTTTCAATTTGAATCATACGGTCACCTCACTCTTCTTGAATCTTCTTGCTGCAATGACAGCTACGACAAAAAGTGCAGTGAGTAATTTCATGTCACTTGGCTTGAAGCCGATGCGGTACCCATACTTCATCGCAAAGGTCAAAAGAAATTGATAAAGCAAAGCTCCAACAATTGGGAAGATGGCACCGTATATTGGCTGACGAGAACCAAAGACAATCTCTCCAAGTATCACGGCTGCAAGACAGACAACAACAGTTCCTATGCCCATGTTGACATCAGCGAAACCACTGTACATTGAGAATAATGCGCCAGAAAATCCCGCAAAAACATTGCCCATGATCAATCCAACATAGGCAAACAGATCAGGATTGACACCCAAAACCTTAACGGCAAACCGGTTTCTGCCATAGCCTCGTAGCATCGTGCCAAATTCGGTTTTGAGAAACAGCGAGAGAATCACAATCGATGCCAAAACAATCGCAGAGATTATCAAAAGATCATGTCCGTCACCCAAATTAGTGAACGGGATCTTCACCGCCTTCAAACCACTGGCCTCGAAACTCGCCGGTACATCACCAAGCAGATCATCTAAGGGTGTTTTCCCAACTATCTGTTCATAGTTCATGATCTTTCCCGTATCGAATTTGGGTACCGGTAGATTAGGTGCATTCATGACTCTGATACTCAACGAGTAAAGACCAGTCATCACCATTATGGAGGCAAGCAAAGAATTGATCTTAAACCTTGTCGTTATGAATGCAACAACTGCGCCGGCTGCACCAGCAGCAAGCACAGCTATAACGGTTGAAAAGACCCACCCATGACCGGAATGAAGGAGGACGACCGCGACGGCTCCTCCAAGAACATAGGAGCCATCGGGCGTCAGATCGGGAAGATCAATGAGGCGGAATGATATATAAACACCCATGGCGGCCAAAGACAACAAAAGCCCTTGTTCAATTATTGGGATCATCTTGACACCTCTTTACCATCTTTGACAATTATGTTGGCTCTCTCAAGAAGATCTGATGGTACAGTTATGCCAAGTTGGTTAGCGATATCGAGGTTTATGTACAGAGTCAGTGAATCTGGACCAACCACATGAGATTCAAGATCACTCGTTTTGGCACCTTTCAGCAGAGCGACAAGCAACTGTCCTGTCTCGACTCCAACCTGGAAATAGTTAAAACCAAAGCCTATGACACCTCCACCACGTGCGATGTCTATGTCCGCTGCCACAATCGGTTTCTTCAATCTTAGAGCCGCGCTTCCTATAGACTCGATCGAGGATGCTGCGGTATTGTCAGTGCCGATATACAAAACATCCACATCTGGTCCTATGCTGTTCAAAGCAGTAATCATCTCACTTGGAGAAGTACCAGGAATGTCAACGATTGTCATTTCGAGAGATGGCGCCGCTGATTTAGCAATATTGGTCAATGTGACGGAGTTTGCCTCGCCTGGGTTGTAGATCACACCGATTTTCTTGGCATTTGGGAAAACCTTCCTTATGAGTTTCAGTTGTGTCGCAACTGGTACCATATCTGAAACTCCAACGACATTTGATGTGTTCTTGCCAAGTTGCTTGATCAACCCAGCTCCGACGGGATCCGTTACCGCTGAGAAGATGACGGGTCTGTCTGTGATTGCTTGAACACATGCCTGGGCTGATGGTGTCGCAATGGCTACAACAAAATCCACCTTTTCACTGGCAAACTTCTTGGCAATCGCCACAGCATTTTGCATACTCCCTTGCGCATTCTGCCTGTCAATGACCACATCCTGACCAACTTTGAAGCCGGCGTCTTCGATTGCCTTAACAATTCCGTCAAAGACCGCGTTCAAAGCTGGATGGTCCACAATTTGGGTAATACCAACCCTTACAGCAGAAAAACTCACAACACAAATCGCTAAGACTACGGCGGTTATGAACCTTTTCATACCAACACCCCCAAAAGTTAGTTTTAAAAAAAGAGGGCATCCTTTTTGGATGCCCTCTTCCTTTACCTTTTTTCTTAGATTCCCCTATTTATGTACCAAGTGGTATTAGGGGAACCTTGGAAGAGGGCATTCCCCTAAACCACCAATAAGCGTATGAAAATTGAGCCACCTTTTGATTTGAAGCCATTCTATACTTCACAGAAAATCCCCCAGTAAATTTTATTGCCTACATTATACCAGAATGTACATTTCATTGTCAAGGGGGTAATACCGATTGAATTCCAGCTCCCATAGTTTTATCACCAAGATACTCTGGATATAGATTCTTTATGAAAATCCTGTTCAACGTATTCATATTCTAAGAAACTCTTGAATTTAGAAAGTTGGTATGGTAAAATTCACAATGAAAGGGTGCGTAGCTCAGTGGAAGAGCGCTTCCTTGACGAGGAAGAGGCCGTAGGTTCAATCCCTGCCGCACCCACCACAGAAAGGGGTCCTCGAGGGACCCCTTATTTTGTCGGGAGGTCTAAACTATGGACAGACTTGATTTTTCCGTAAAGTTGGCACGAAAGGTTGGATTGTATCTGATGCAATACTGGGGTCACGCATTGAATGTAACCGAGAAGAGTTCGTTTCAGGATCTTGTCAGCGACTGTGATAAGCAAGCACAGCAGATGATCGTTCGCGAAATAAGAGAGCATTTCCCCGGTGAAGCGATTTTGGCAGAAGAAGGGCTTTTTGAAAAAGGAGACAAGATATGGATTATAGATCCCATAGATGGGACGATGAACTATGTCCATGGTCTACCTTCCTTTGCCGTGGGGATCGCTTATGCCGAGAAAAACCAAGTCATCATGGGGGTTGCACATGATCCTGTCATGTTTGAAACATACTACGCGGTAAAAGGTCAAGGGGCATATGTGAATGGGGAGAAAATACATGTGTCAACAAATGCCCTTTTGAAGGACAGCATAGGGAATGTCGGCTTCTATGTGGGCTTCACAGGTCCATTCATAACCGCTGTTGAAAAGAAAGTGAGAAGAATGAGAATGACGGGTAGCGCTATATTAGCTGGGACGTACGTAGCATGTGGAAGATTTGACTTCTTTGTGGCAAGAAGGGCCAATTCTTGGGACGTAGCTCCGCTTTTTGTGATAGTCCCAGAATCTGGAGGAACAATAACCGATCTGTATGGAAGAAAAGCAACTCTTGAAAGTGGAAACTATCTTTTCAGCAACGGTCTACTCCATGACCAGCTGGTGGATATTTTGAGCAAAATCAAGGAAAATCAGTGAGTATGAGGTACGACTTTGGTTGCGTTGCAAGACACGAGATGTCCAAATTGGCTTCAATAACTGCGAAGGAACTGAAACCATCGCAGATAGTACTGCTTTACGGGCAACTCGGCTCTGGAAAAACCACCTTTGTAAGTGAGATGGCTGAGGATTTGGGGATAGAGAAAGGACGAGTCAGAAGCCCGAGTTTTTCGTTGATCAACATCTACAAAGGTCATTCTCTGGTCTACCACGTTGATCTCTACCGCTTGGAAGATTTTGACACGGAGATCATCATGGAACTTGAGGAGATCATCGAGAGAAAAGATGGAATATTGGTTGTCGAATGGGCTGACAGGTTCGAAGGTTTCTGGTCTAAAGACTGCCTGAAGATCTTTTTTGATTTCTGCGAAAATGGTAGAATCGTGCAAATGGAATCAAAAGATGACCTGGTTGAAAGAATAGTCTCGAGGTGGTTGAATGGAAAAAAGATTTGAAAAACTGGAGAAATTGGCGAAGGAATCTCTTCAAACCCCTGAGCTTCCAAAGACTCTACCTTTGATTCACTTGAGAAATGGCATGATCATCTTTCCTCAGACGGTAATGCCAGTTCATGTTGCCAGAGAAAAAACGCTGTTGGCACTCGAACAATCGATAGATTCATACCAGCAACTGGTTTTTGTGACAAACCAGAAAGATCCAGCTATTGAGGAGCCAACCTTTGAACAACTGTATCAAGTTGGTACTGTTTCGAAGGTTCTACAAGTGGCTCAACTTCCAGATGGAACTTTCAGGGTTTTGCTGGAGGGACTTGAAAGGGCAAGAGTCTATGAAATAGTTCAGCAAGAACCTTTGATCGCAAGGCTCGAGATTTTGAAAGTGAACTACAGAAAGACTAAGAAAATCGAGGCATTGATACGCAGCGTGAGGGAGAGTTTTTCCAAATACGCACTCTACACGCAGAGATACCCTCAAGAAACCTTGATCGCTGTTTCTGAAACTGTTGAACCAAGTAGATTCGCAGATTTCATAGCCTCGCTGCTGCCCATCTCTTTGGAACAGCGGCAAATGCTGCTCGAGGAACTTCATCCAGGTAGAAGACTTGAAATACTGCTTCAAATCCTACTGCACGAAAACGAGATTCTTGAAATAGAAAGACAACTCGATTCAAAGGTGAAAAAGAGGATCGAGGAAACTCAGAAGGAGTTTTTCCTCAGAGAGAAACTCAAAGCAATCACTGAAGAACTCGGTGAAAAGGACTCTGAAACAGCGCAACTACGTGAAATTCTTGAGAATTCACAATTACCAGAGTATGCCAAGAAAAAGGCCTCATCGGAGATAGAAAGACTGGAGAAAATGTCACCATACTCTGCCGAGGCGACGGTTATCAGAACATACGTAGACTGGCTGTTAAACTTGCCTTGGAGCAGTTCGACACAAGACCGAGAAGATATGAAGCAAGCCAAGAAAATTCTTGAAGAGAGTCACTATGGACTTGATGAAGCAAAGGAAAGGATTCTCGAGTTTCTTGCAGTCAGAAAGAGAAGCAAGTCCGTGAGGGCTCCAATACTGTGTTTTGTTGGACCACCCGGCGTTGGAAAAACTTCTCTTGCGAAAGCTGTTGCACAATCATTGGACAGGAAATTCGCTCACATGTCGCTTGGTGGATTGAGAGATGAGGCAGAAATCAAGGGTCACAGAAGAACCTATATCGGTGCTATGCCAGGTAGAATTCTCCAACTGATTAGGACAGCACAGAGCAAAAATCCCGTGCTTTTGTTGGATGAGATCGACAAACTCGCGGTGAGTTTTCAAGGAGACCCAGCGGCAGCCTTGCTCGAAGTTCTTGATCCGGAACAGAACAAAGAATTCGTCGACCATTATCTTGAGATACCTTTTGATCTGTCGAATGTTTTGTTCATAACGACTGCAAATGTTACACACACAATTCCACCGGCTCTGCTCGATAGGATGGAAGTCATTTGGTTGGAAGGATACACAGATCAGGAGAAGCTGGCGATAGCCAGGTATTACATCATACCAAAACTGATGACCGAATTCGCACTCGATGAAAAACAGTTCAAAATCTCTCGGGGTTCGGTGAGAAAGGTCATTCATTCTTACACAAGAGAAGCGGGAGTAAGACAATTAACCAGATCTCTTCAAAGGCTCATGAGGAAGGCTGTACTCAAGATAGAAGAAGGCGAAAAAACTGTATCCATACACAGTAAAGATGTGGAGCAGTATCTTGGACAAGAACTCGTTCAAAGCGACATGACACTGTCAAAGCCAGAGATTGGAGCAGTGCATGGTCTTGCCTGGACTGAGTATGGTGGAACTGTAATGATCGTTGAAACGCTGATGATGCCTGGTAAAGGAGAGTTGATTCTCACTGGGAGATTAGGAGAAGTCATGAGAGAATCAGCGAGAATTGCATTGAGCGTTGCAAGATCATTTTGTGGACAGGAGTGCAAAGATCTATTCCAGCAAAGCGATCTTCACGTGAACCTCCCTGAGGGTGCTGTCCCTAAGGACGGTCCTTCTGCTGGTGTAACTATGACTGTGGCGATGATATCATCTGCCCTAAGGAAAAAAGTGAGAAACGACACCGCGATAACGGGTGAGATAACTTTGAGAGGTAAAGTTCTTGCGGTCGGTGGCATCAAAGAAAAGATCCTCGCCGCATACAGATATGGAATAAACAGAGTGTTACTGCCAAAGAGTAACGAGAAAGATCTTTCAAAGATACCGCCTCAGATAAAAGAGAAGATGGAATTTGTGTTCATCGATCACATCGATGAGGTGGTAAGAAACATATGTTTGTGAAGACAGTTGAATTTGTTGTCAGCGCTTACCGGGAAGATGATTTTCCTCAGGCTTTGCACGGTGAAGTGTGTTTTGTGGGCAGATCCAATGTAGGAAAGTCCACGTTGCTGAACGTATTATTCAACAGAAGACTGGCGAAGGTCAGTAAGCGGCCAGGCAAGACACGATCGATCAACTTTTATAAGGTGAACAACAGGTATTATTTTGTAGATTTACCCGGTTATGGATATGCTGAAGTATCTAAATCAGAGAGAGTACATTGGAAAAATCTGATTGAAACATATTTTGAAAATAGAAATGATCAGATTAAACTGAGTGTTCTTTTGATTGATTGTAGACTATCCCCACAAGAAAATGATAAAATGTTTGTTGAGTGGAGCCAGTATTACCGGGTACCTGTTCTTGTTGTCTTGAGCAAAGTGGACAAGTTGGGTCATCAGGAAATCTCCAGAAAGATAGAGGTGGTCAGGCAGGAGCTTGGGACAGATGTGATCGCCTATTCAGCAATCACAAAGAGAGGTGTGAGTGATATAATAGAGAAAATTAACAGATGTTTAGTATAATTCTGCCGGGGTGCGATCTCAAAGGAGCGAAGCGGGGGAGCGGAGATTAAAAGCGGAGTCTCAATCTGAGACGTAGGGGGGATTGTTGTGAAAAAACTGTGGAAAATACTGATTCTCACTGGAAGCTTCCTCGCACTTTTGATTTCTGCAGTTGGAAATATTGAATGGTGGTGATTTAGTCAGTCTGGCGCCCCGGCATTAGAGCGGAGTTGATATAGTTGATGACAAAATGGATGAAGATATACATAATAGTTCTTTTCGTTGCCTATGTGTTTTTTGTTCTTTTCTCATTTAGCGGTAATGGTAACTTGGATTCCACCTTTTTGGTCTTCCTACTCCTTGGTTGCCTTTTTGAGGTTGTTGGGTTCACAATATCGAAATTAGGTGGAGGCGTCGTTAGACTCACGGGTGGACTTGTTGTGAATATTCTTGCTGCAGCTTTGTTACCATCCTTTCAAGCCATCTTCATTTCATCCGCAACTGTTATTATCTCCGGTATCCTACTTGTCAAAACTAAGGATATATACAAGTACTTATTCAATGTTAGCCAGATTGGTTTATCAACAGGAATTGTGTCGCAGATATTTAAGGCACTATCCTCGGGTTCACCTACGGAAGATATGTGGACTGTTGCTCTGCTTGCTCTACTGTATATGATTCTCAATTCGTTTTTCTTCACGGTGGTCTTGTCTCTGTCGATTCCCCAATCCTTCAGTAAAACATTTCTTCTAACTGTCAAAGTACCTTTTCTGAGTGCCTTTCTCACTCTCCCTGTAGTCGTTCTCGGCTATGTACTCTATGCGTACATGGGTCTAATAGTCGTACCTATACTATTTGGCAGTTTTCTGGCTATCCAGTTGGGAAATCTGTATCGCAATGAATATTTGCAATCAAAACTGGAAAACCTGACACTTCTGGTAAAAAGTCTTGAACTGAAAGACTCGTACACAAGTGGACACAGCGAAAGAGCTGCACAATTGTCTTACATGATAGCAAAGAGATTGGGACTTTCTGAAAAAATCTGCAACAGAATTAAAACTGCCTGCTTGCTGCATGATGTTGGCAAGATCGGTGTACCAGATTACATCCTGAACAAACCAGAGAAACTCTCAGATGACGAATTCAAGATGATAAAAAGCCATTCCACCAAATCAGAAGAACTGTTAAGAACTGTGAGTGTCTTCAAAAACAAAGAAGCCAAATGGGTCAGACATCACCACGAAAGGTGGGACGGCCTTGGATATCCAGATGGTCTCAAAGGTGAGGAAATACCGTTACCATCAAGAATAATAGCCGCAGCAGATATATACGAAGCACTTACAAGTGCAAGACCATACCGAGAAGCTTTTGCAAAGCAAGATGCAATAGCTATGATAAAAGAAATGTCTGGAACCGTTCTTGATCCGAAAATCGCAGAGATACTCATTGAGATAGTCGCTAATGGTCAGTTCGGTGTCTGAAAAGCGACAATATGAGCATCACTTCACCTGTGCCAATACTGAGTTGTTTTGCAATTTCCTGTTCATTCTTTCCTTCTTGATACAGCAGAAGTATTTTTCTTTCAAGCGATGTAGTGTTTGCTTCTTCAGATATCTTTTCTTCTGTTACCTTGCGCTCATCACCATTAAAGACTGCGCTATCCACTTCAAGCTGTGCGTTTTCTGGTTTTTCCTGAGGAACAATCTCGTTTGATTGATCAGAATAAGAAAGTTTTCCTGCAACTTTTGTTTCTTGTGTACATAAGGAGGCGTATACCGTGTTCGCTTCTTTCACTACTTTTTTGAGCTCCTCTATTTTCTTGTCAAGCATTTGCAGTCTGACAGACGATATATGCCTGAACTGTCCCATCAGTTCAAGAATCCTTTCTTCGAACTTCTCATATTCTTCTTGTTTTGGGGTTTTCTGGTTGGTGTTGGATAGAAAAAGACCCCATGAGAAAGCCACTGTGCCGAGAGTACTCAAAAAAACAACCCAAGAAAAAAAGTCGGTCAGCCCGAACACCTCCGATCTGTTGTTATTTTATACCACAATCAACTGTCATTGAAGCAATAAGAACGTGATCAAAATGCAGACAAATTTGGTATAATTAGTAAAACGAACGAAGGAGGTATGAAGATGGAGTACAGAAAGGTTGGAAAATGGGGATTGAGAATCAGCGAGTTATCACTGGGTTCGTGGATAACCTTCGGCAGTCAACTTGATTTGGGTTCAGCAAAAGAACTGGTCAAAAGGGCGATACAAAATGGTATCAACTTCATCGACACTGCGGAGGCATACGCAAATGGAATGGCTGAGTCAATGTTAGGAGAAATTCTAAAATCCTACAGAAGATCCGATCTGGTGATTTCGACAAAGATCTTCTGGGGAGGAAACGGGCCAAACGAGAAGGGCCTTTCAAGGAAGCACTTATTGGAAGGTACTTGGGCGTCTTTGAAGAGACTTCAACTTGATTATGTAGATCTCTTGTACTGTCACAGACCAGACCCTGAGGTACCGATGGAGGAAGTTGTTTGGACAATGGATCAAATTGTGAGAAGCGGATTAGCGCTTTACTGGGGTACGTCTGAGTGGAGTGCACAGGAGCTTGAAAGTGCTCACCAAACGGCTAAACAACTCAATTGCATACCTCCAATCGTTGAGCAACCACAGTACAACATGTTAGTGAGAGAAAGGGTAGAGAAAGAATACCAACCGATATATGAGAAGTATGGAATGGGTTTGACAACTTTCAGTCCACTGGCATCTGGTTTGCTCAGCGGGAAGTACCTGCAAGGAATACCAGAAGATTCACGACTTGCAAAATACGAATGGCTTAGAAAAAGATTCGAAGAGACGGGGTTATTGAGTGAGAAGACCTTCTCTGCACTTGTCAAACTCAAGAAGATCTCAGAAGAACTCGGCTGCACTCTGTCACAACTTGCAATAGCGTGGATATTGAAAAACCCGCATGTATCGAGTGTCATTCTGGGTGTATCAAAGTTGGAACAGTTTGACGAAAACATAAAGGCTGTTGAAGTGAAGCAAAAGCTCACCGATGAGGTTATGGGTGAGATCGAAAAGATCTTGAAAGAGTAACTCAAGCGGGCTTTCGCCCGCTTCTTGTTTTGCAGGCAATATCAACGCGGAAATTTGATCGGTATTTATGAATTGTTTTGATCTTACTATCACGTCGATCTAATACACAAGATTTGTGAATGAGTGATAAAATTATCCAAGAGGTATTTGCATGCTTATGGACTCTTGGAGAAACGAACTTGTAAGGCAGATTTCACTAACAGGCCAGTATGATGAGAAGATCCTGCAAGCCTTCAAAAAAGTCCCAAGAGAGATTTTCTGTGAGTATGATTATCCAGCAGAAGTAGTTTACTCAGACGATGTCATCATAACTTCCAAGGACAAAGATAACCATAGCACCTCCAGTCAACCCTCACTTATGGCACTTTTCATGGAGGTTATTGGCATTCGTGAAGGAATGAGGATCCTGGAGATTGGATCAGGTACCGGTTACAACGCGTGTGTGATGGCACAGGTCGTTGGTGAAAATGGTCTGGTGGTTGGAATCGAAGTAAACAGGAAATTCTTCGAACATGCACTGAGGATCACCGAGAGCCTTGGTATCAAAAATGTGTTTTTCATGAATCAAGACGGAGCATTAGGATATCAAGATCTTGCACCGTATGATGCCATAGTCGTAACCGTCGCGGTGGACAAGATTCCCGTCGAATGGTTCAAGCAGCTGAAAGTCGGTGGTAGAATAATAGCACCTGTAGATGTGTACACTGCCCAGTCTCAGCCTGCCATGCTTTTCGAGAAATCACATGAGTTCATCGTTACCAGAGAAATCGTCGAAACAAGGTTTTTGAAAGCAAAGGGCTTGCTTGGTAATCTGAATCAAGATAATATTGAGAAACTGCTCAAGGTACAGTCAATGAACTTCTCCGGGTTAGCCAAGGTATGTTGTTGTTTTGAAGATGAAATGTTCAGAGTATTGCACCTGGCATGTTGGTCCCTGTGTCAGAAGGAACATCGGGTATATCATGTTGAAGACAACGGATATGCTATCTGGCAAGGCAAATGGGAATTGTTCGGCTCTACCGATGAACTCCTAAAAGTCTTGCATCAATGGGAAAATCTCGATTTCACGGGGCTGAGAAATCTTCAAATAGCTTACGATGAAAATATGAATTTTCTAAGAATGACTCTGATTTAAGGGGGGATAGTATATGTATAGATCATTTATTTTTGCCTTGGTACTTAGCTCAGTTGGAGTATTTGGAGGTTATGCGTACTTTACAACCTCAACGATGCTTGAACTACCAAAGGCAGTAATTTCTTTTTCCGCGTCAGATCTCGATAGAGTTGTTCTAAGCGTTTATCGATTGAACATGGACCCAGTAGAGCTATTCACAAAGTCGAACCCCACTTATGAAAGTCTTAGAGAAAGAGCAGGTAGAAGGGTTTTACAAAAGGCCTTCACCTTGACCCAAAAATGGCAACGCTTTTCAACGGAATTTGAAAATGCGGGCCTCTATTTGGCAGTTCTTTCCAGTACCGACCAGAACATCATTTATGATTCGACCGTTCTGATTGTGACAGACTTGGGGCTTGTTTTCTTAACAGATCAAGAAAAAACAGTCTTATGCACGATGAAAACGACGTCTGAAATCGCACCTGATGTTGAACTCTTTCTTTTACGAGATGGAAAGATAATTTTCAAATCGAAAACAAATGAATATGGCTTGGCGGAGTTCAAAGAGGATTTCGACATGGTCATAGCCAAAAAGGACAATTCGTACGCGGTGAGTTATCTTTACAAACCATATGGATCAGAAAGCGTAGACATGAAGCTTTTCCTTACCACCGACAGGCCAATTTACAAGCCAAAGGACACGGTGAATTTCAAGGGCCAGCTCTTGAAAAGAAACCAAGACATCTACACAGTCTTAGGAGCGACAAAAGTCCAAGTTACTATATCAGATCCAAAAGGTAATGAAATATATAGCAAATCATTGACGACCGACGAGCTTGGTGGTTTTTGGGATAGCTTCAAACTTGCCGAGACTGCGGCTGTAGGAGTCTATCGTGTAGAAGTACTACACGAAGCTGACAGGTTCTTCGAAAGTTTTTTGGTCGAAGAATACAGAAAACCTGAATACAAAGTCGAAATCGAAACCAACAAGGAAGAGTACATTTCGGGAGAGAATATCCAAGCTACGATAAAGGTGAGATACTTCAACGAACTGCCAGTTACTGCCGCAAATGTGGCTTTCTATGTCCATGCGTATTCTGAGTTAACCAATGAAAGTTCTCTTGAATATCGTGGCTACGAAATCACCGATGAGAATGGTGAACTGCGAATCTCTCTGAAGACCGAAGAAGGCTTTCAGGGACGTTATTCGATTCAAGCAATAGTTACCGATGAAAGCCAAAGACAGATTGAACAAGAAAAGAAGGTCGATATCTATGCAGATAATGTCGTGATTCTTCTTGATAGAGATTGGATTTGGACAAAGCCCGGCGAAAAGCTTTCCATCAAGGCCAAAGTGACAGATCTTCAAGGCAACCCACTGAATGGTGAAATGACTGTCAAGGTGGGCACAAAGATCTCAAAAACGGCTGTCACCAATGGGCATGCTTTGGTGGAATTTTCACCGCAGGCGATCGGTAGTTACAAGATCGAACTGAGTTTTCAGAAAGCAAAGAAATATGTGTACGTGTACTCCTATGCCTGGGTGCAGGGATACACTGTTTCTGAGTTCGCCCTTATCACCGACAAAGAAAGTTGCAAACCTGGCGAACAAGTCTCGGTTCAAATATTCTCCCCAGACAAAACAGTTGGGGTAATTGCACTGGTTGGTGATCAGATATACAGTGCGCAAACAGTGAAAATTCAAGGACACTCGACGCTGAATCTATTTGTACCGAAGATCGCAACGGAGAGAAACCTGTTCATCGTTTTTGCTGCTTACTCAAGCGGCAAGAGAATTACCGATACAAAGACAATCAAATTAGATCGTCAGTTCAACGTGCAGAGAATTCAGATTCATTTTGACAAGGAGGTGTATCAGCCCAAAGATGAAGCAAGACTCATTCTTAAATCAGATGAAGATTTTTCATTTTCCTTGGCACTGGTTGACGAAGCGATTTACTCAATGCTTGGAACCAAACCGATATCCATCGAAGAAAAACTATATCCATTTAACGAGTATCCAGGTATTGTATGGGATTTTGCGAACTTCTGGTACTACTTAGCCCAAAGAAGATTTTACGAACTCGCTTCAATGCCTGAAGAAAAAAACTTTGAAGATTTCAAGAAAAACGCAGTAGAGGCAAAGATAAATGTCAGAGAATACTTCCCAGACACCGCACTGTGGATACCGAATTTGAGAACCGAAAATGGACAAGCGACGGTGGTGTTCAAGATACCGGATAGTCTTACAACCTTTATCGCGACAGCATATGGATTTTCCAAGAAGAATATAGCTCAGGCTGACGGGAAATTCGTTGTCACAAGAGACTTTTACGTGCGTCCAATCTTGCCCACATTCTTCAGAGAAGGAGATATCGTTCAAATATCTGCAACGGTTTTCAATCAAACCCCTGACGATCTGAAGACAAATGTGTGGCTACAGCTACCAGATTCAGTTGAACTGGTTCCCATGGGAAGACCACAGATTGATTCTTTCAGTCCATTACCGATTACAGAGGATACACAGACAACCATCTATGTGCCATCAAAGGGTACCAATTCCACGAGCTGGGTAGTGCATGCATTGAAAGAGTCCGATCCATCTACTATAACAACCTTTGCGACCTCAAGCGATGGTTTGGCAGACGCTGTGGCTTTGAACATTCCTGTGAAACCCTTTGCCTTTGAAAGAGAGTTCTATACATTGGAATTTGTGAACGGCTTGAAAATCGTAAATCTACCAACTGGGCAATACAAGCGAGCCAGTTTGACAGTTTATTCGAGTATCGTACCGCTTGTAGAAAATTCTATAAGAAAACTCATACACTACCCATACGGTTGTACCGAACAAACAATGAGCAGTTTCTTCCCGGCCGTGGTCGCTGCTCAGATGGGATTGAAGATAGATGATCTGGAAGATATAGTTCAAAAAGGTTTGATGAGATTGTACAAATACCAGCATTCCGATGGAGGGTGGGGATGGTGGCAAAACGATGAGAGCAAGGATTTCATGACATGCTATGTCATGGAAGGTCTTTTCTATGCGAAAAAAGCTGGTTTTGAGATTGCCGAATCTGTTATTAAAGCTGGGCTGAACTATTTGAGTGAAAATCTCTCGGCGTATGGATCTTACGTACTTGACCTGTATGGGGTTCAGCACGAGCCTTATCAAGCTAAGAATGAATCTGATTGGGTATATCTTTCTCTGTCTTCTAAAGAAGCTTTTGAAAAAGCAGTTGGACTGATGAAGCAAGTGGGAACTTTTGCCTTCATCGATGCCGGGGATTGGTTCACCACCAAAGTGCAGCTGAATTCAATACTGCTAAGATCTTTCAACAAATGGAACCAACACACCGAACTTCAATCAAAATTGATCAACTACTTGTTGAGCGAAAAAGATGGTTATTTCTGGTACTCAACCAAAGACACCGCCTTCGCTGTGCTTGCATTGCTCGAAACTCTGCCACGAATTGGTGAGCCACATGTTGTGGTCAAGAACAACGGTAGGACCGTTGAACTTTCAGGGCAGGGGCAGATCGAGATAGAACAGGCTGATTTGAAGATTGAAGGAAACGCTCTTGTGGAGGTTCACGTAGTTTATTACGAAAGACCATCGCGCGCTGTAAATGAAGGGATAAATGTACAGAGGAGATTCTACAAACGCTACGAAGTCCCAGTGATCGATCAGAAAACCGTGGTCGACGCCTTTATACCTATATCGCAACACTATGTACCAGTCTCGGTGAAAATTATCGATGAAACGAAGCCCGACGAACTTTACATACTACCCTATGAAACTGGGGATTACACTTACAGAAATACGAAATTGAAAATAGAGGACAACAAACTGACTATGAACGGCAGCACCTATGAATTTGAACGCATTCAAACGCTCAACGGCATGATACTTATTCTGCTGGTGAACAAATCGGTGATGGTCTACGACACGTCTTTGAAAACCGCAAAGGTCTATTTTGATGTGCAAGATGCCAATCTAATGGAAAAAGGTCTGGCATACCTGAAAGAAGGAACGCTGTGGATAAACGATCAGCTGGTCATCAAGGTCCCAGAAGATGTTGTCGGGCTCAGTTGCAGCAAATCTGAAATACTTCTGAGATCCTCAGACAAGACTTACTGGTTCAAAGATGGTAATTTCGTTGAGCTACCTTTCGTCGCCGAGGACACCCTATACTGGGATGGGAAAAAGATCATCGCACAAGGGGGATTTCGTTTCTCTGGCAATGAAACCACCCTCACCAGTCAACTGTGTGAAGTAGTTTTCACAGAGGAAACCTGGCCGATCTCGATAAGTTCTGGCGATATAGTCAAGACCGTGATAACACTCGTATCAGGAACTGGCAGTTACATAGTTGTCGAAGATTATTTTCCATCTTGCGCCCAAGTTTTGGACAGATACAGAGAGAAGAGTCTGCGAGATTATTCGAAATTCGATTACATGTGGTATAGATCTTGGGATCGATGGTTCACGGCGAGTGAATTGCATGAAGACAGGATCGCTTTCTTTGCTCTTGATTATTCCTCACAGAGCTTGAGCTACTTTTGGAGGGTAACATCAAATGGGAGATACCAGATTCTTCCAGCCAGGGCTTATTCGATGTATTACAAAGGTACTTATGGTCATTCAGATCCTGATGTGCTTGACATCGGCGTATGGTTTGAGGTTGAGAAATCTAAGTGATCTTTTCAGCGCGTACGGTTTATCTGTCGATCGAATAGAGAAAATAGCGAACTTCTTACACATTGATATCGATCTTGACGTGGTCCTGATTGAATGTGATACTATCTACGAATTCCATCAAGTGACGGGAAAACCATACCATATCGGTGCAATTTACGTCGATGGGGTGATTCTCACCCAACCTTTTTCTATTCTCAGACAAAAAGGTGTTTTTCAAAGCACAATAGAACATGAACTACTTCACCATTTGATCAACAGGAATTTCTCGATGCCTGATTGGCTTGAGGAAGGACTGATTCTGTATCTCACAGGAACGAAAATCGAAGATCTCAAAGGACCGCACAAAGATGCTTTGAGTAGGTTTATGCGGGAGGTCAGCTATGAAGATATACCAAATTATGTGGCTCGCTATCGCAACAGCAATTGCTCTAATCACGATCCTGGATTTCAGCTTTCAAGTGAAACTCGAAGTGGACCTTAGACCTTTGAAAGATATTCAAGATATCTTTATTGAAGCAGAGATAGTCGCGGCAAAGATCTATTCAAACAGAACGGTTAAGGTATTAAACAATGGTTTATATATACCACGTGCGAAACCCGGTGAGAAGATCGAACTGTATTTTGAGAGTGTAGGGTTTTTGAAAAAAACAAAGTCGATCAAATTCCGTGTAGAACCTGATCTTGAGGATCGCAATCAAGATGGCTATCCTGACTTCTTAGTCCTGAGTGAGAAAGACGCGCAGAGATTTAGGAACTGGTTCATTTGGATAGGAATAAGCACCTTCAAAAACGACTCACCTTTGTGGAACAAAGATGAAATGGATTGCGCAGGACTGGTAAGGTATTGTGCAAGGGAAGCCTTGAGGATACACGACAGCTACTGGTTCATGAAATCAAAGTACACCGGCCCTATCTTTGAAGATGTTGAGAAGTACAACTATCCAAATATACCGGTTCTTGGGAGAAGAATGTTCAGAGTAAGAAAAGGCAGTTTCAATGACAGTTCTGAATTCAGTACCTTTGCTGTTGCGAGAATCCTGTACGAGAACAGCATGAGATTTGTAACAAAGAATATCGGCTCTGCCAAATCGGGAGATATAATGGTTTTTTTCCATCCAGAAGATTTTGAATTTCCATACCATTTGATGATCTATGTCGGTGATCTTGGTATATCAGAGGATGAAGGGTGGGTTTTGTACCACACGGGACCTATCGGTGAAGGAAGTGGAGAGTTGAGATTTGTCAGATACAGTGAACTTGAAAAACTTGATCCATCATGGATGCCAGATTCAAAGAACAAATATTTCCTTGGATTTTACAGATTCAAATTCCTGCCTTAAAACACATAACAACAAATTGTGATATATTCACATTTTCACAAAAACAAGGCAGTTAGTGATTCTTTTCTGCACAGGTGTTCATCTGCTGTATAATCTTTTTGAAAATCCTTTTGCGAGGTGGTTATGTTGAAAGATTTCTACAGGATGAAAGTCGAAGATGTCTGCAAAGATCTGCAAGTGGATCCGGAAAATGGTCTTGGCAGTGATGAGGCAAGAAAGAGATTCGAACAGTATGGTCCAAATGAAATTGCCCAAAAGAAAAGAAGAACGCTCCTACAGATGTTTTTCTCTCAATTCACTGACTTTCTAATAATAATTCTTCTTGCGGCTGCCGTAGTTTCAATCCTTGTTGGTGAAGGAATCGATGCACTCTTGATAATCATCATAGTTGTTCTAAACGCTACGTTGAGCACTATTCAGGAATCAAAGGCTGAAAAATCGCTTCAGCTGCTCAAGAAGATGGCTGCACCAATGGCAAAGGTTATCAGAGATGGTGTGGTACAGACTATCTCGTCAAGGGAAATTGTTCCGGGAGATGTGGTTCTGCTCGAGACTGGCAACTACGTGCCAGCCGATGGAAGATTGATCGAGGCCGTCAATCTTTCTGTGAGTGAAGCAGCCCTGACTGGAGAATCTCAACCCGTCGACAAGATAGTTGATGCGATCGACAAAGACAAATTACCAATTGGAGACAGGCTCAACACCGTCTATTCGGGAACGATAGTTGCAAAAGGTCGAGGCAAGGCTATCGTAACCGCAACGGGTAATGAGACGGAACTGGGAAAAATCGCAAAAATGCTGTCAGAGATGGAAGAAGAACAGACACCTTTGCAGAGGAATCTGGAGAAACTTGGTAAACAGATCGGCATCATAGTCCTGGCCATCTGTGCGATTGTGTTCGTCGTCGGGATCCTCGAAGGAAATCCACTCCTTGAAATGTTTCTGACCTCTGTGAGCCTTGCCGTCGCAGCGGTACCTGAAGGACTTCCAGCGGTTGTCACGATCGTTTTGGCACTTGGAATGTACAATATGGTCAAGCGTCATGCCGTGATAAGAAGACTTCAAGCGGTGGAAGCCCTCGGTTCAGTCAACGTGATTTGTTCGGACAAAACGGGAACTCTTACCAAGAATGAAATGACTGTTGTGAAATACTATTTGCATCCTTCGATCTTTTTTGAACACAAGCAAGCAGCACAAGTCAAATCAAAATCGTTGCAGTTACTTTTGACTGGTGCAACGCTGTGTAACGACAGTTTCATCACCGTTAAAGATGGCACTCGGGTAACCTCGGGTGACCCGACAGAAATAGCTCTGGCAGTTGCGGCTCTTGATCTTGGTATTGAGAAAGAAGAACTCGAAGACAAAATGCCACGCATTCACGAGATACCATTTGATTCCGACAGAAAGATGATGACAACCGTCCACAAAGATCAAACCAGATTCGTCTCTTTCACAAAGGGTGCACCAGATATTGTGATAAAAAACTGCACCAAATTCATGAATCAAAATGGCGAAATCAAAGAATTGAGCGAACAGGATAAGGAAATAATCCTTCAGCATAATACGAAGATGGCACAAGAAGGACTCAGAGTTCTGGCGGTGGCATTCAAAGAACTGCAAGACGATGACTTTTCAAACCTCGAAAATGACATGATCTTCTTGGGATTAATGGGCATGATCGATCCACCAAGACCTGAGGTGAAAGACGCGCTGGAAAAGTGTCGAACTGCTGGTATAAGAGTGATCATGATCACCGGAGATCACAAGGTAACGGCTCATACAATTGCAAAGGAATTGAATATTCTCGATCACAACGATATGGTTCTGACTGGCAGTGATTTGATTGAAATGGACGTAGATAAACTGGTGCAGGTTGTCGAAAAAGTAAAGGTCTACGCAAGGGTATCACCAAGTGACAAACTGAAGATCGTCGAAGCCCTCAAGAAACAAGGAAGAATCGTAGCAATGACAGGTGATGGTGTCAACGATGCACCTGCACTGAAGAAGTCAGATATAGGTGTCGCAATGGGTATAACCGGTACCGATGTCTCAAAAGATGCTTCCGATATGGTTTTAACAGATGATAACTTTGCAAGTATTGTAGCGGCAGTTGAGGAAGGAAGAAAGATTTTTGATAACATAAGAAAGGTCGTTTATTACCTGCTTTCGTGCAATATCAGTGAAGTCGCCACGATATTCATTTCAATCTTATTAAGGCTCCCTCTGCCTCTGATACCCGTCCAGATACTCTGGATGAACCTCGTGACCGATGGGCTTCCAGCCCTGGCATTAGGTGTGGAACCAGCGGAGCCTGACATAATGAAAAGACCGCCGAGAGATCCGAAAGAAGGTATTATGAGCAAAGACGTCATGACCAGTATTTTCATAGGTGGTATCCTTCTTTCAGCATTAGCTCTCTTTGTCTACGGTTGGGCACTCCTTGAACACGATCAAATCGAGCTGCTCCGAACAATGGTGTTTTTTACATTGTGTACAGGGCAGTTAATGCATGCGTTCAATTCAAAATCGCTGAGATTCTCTATCTTCAAAGTGGGTATCAAAAACAATCCAAAACTGGTACTCGCAACCCTTGCTTCTTTTGCAATGTTAATCGGTGTTATATACATACCAGGACTACAAAAAGTCTTTGGCACCACGAGTCTGACAGGTAAGCAGTTGTTGGTTTCTCTATTTGCAGCAGTAATGATAGTGCCACTGTATGAAATAGTGAAAGCGGTGAGATATCGAAAAAGATAGAACATATTTTTTTGAGAAAGGCGAGCTCATGCTCGCCTTTTTGTACTATTAATCTATCCTATTGTATTAATACCACTTAAACTGTTTTGTGATTATCGATAATTCTTTGCTTCATCAGATTTCTCATCTTCAAAGATTTCTCAACATACAGTTGTTCTTCGGTGAACGGATCAATCTGTGAGTAGTACATAGCCGTACTCAGTGTCCCCGGAGAAGGTGTGAAAATCTGAATCTGCTGTGGGTGATAGCTCAATTCCTCTTCTATGAACCTTCTGAGGTGTTCGTTCTCTCTCATCGTCTCTCCCGGGTGCGCAACGATGAAATAGCCGATCACATAGCGCTTCTTACCCAGGGATCTTGCATACCTTTCAAACCTATCTCTGAACTCCAAGAAAAGCTCCACAGGGGGTTTTCTCATCAACGCCAAGATCTTTGGATGAGAGTGCTCAGGGGCGAGTTTGAGTTGACCTGGTGTGAAATTCACAAGTTCTTTTATAAATCTCTCACCATCAGGATCATGCAAGACCAAATCATGCCTTATACCAGATGAAACGAAAACATGTTTCACTCCTGGTAGATCCTTGATTTTGTACAAAAGCTCCAAGTATTTTCCATGATTCGGTTTCGCACTTACACAATGTTTTGGATACAAACAAAACCGTTCGCACTGACCTTTTGTCTCTCTAATCGAACAAGTTGAACCATACATATTCGCAGTGGGTCCACCCACATCTGTAACAGTTCCATGAAAATCGGAATGTTTCGTGAGTAGCTTGACTTCTTCAAGTACTGAATCAACACTTCTCGAAACAACATGCGTCGTTTGATGTTGTGTCAGCGCACAAAACGAACATGAACCAAAACAACCTCTCACACAGGTAACTGAAAATTGAATCATATCCAGTGCTGGAATCTTGCCCGTCTTCTCGTAATATGGGTGAGACCTTCTCTCATAAGGCAACAGATACAGTTCATCAAGTTCCCTTTGATCCAATGGCTCACACGGTGGATTCTGAACGACATATCTGGTGTCTTGTTTTTGACAAAGAAAGTATCCTTTGAAAGGATCTGTCATCACCGTCTGCAACTTCACAGCTTGCGCATACTTTCTCCTATCTTGAACGATCTCCTCGAAACTTGGAAGTTCATAACAATTATCTGGTTTTCTTGAAGTCCACCACACTATTCCACGTATAGTCCTACATTTTTCTATGTCACCTGTTTTTTCGAGAGTTTGAGCGATCTCGAAAACAGTTTTCTCCGCCATACCATAAACCAGAAGATCTGCTTTCGCATCAACAAGAACAGATTTTCTAATCTTATCAGACCACCAGTCATAATGTGCAAAACGCCTCAAACTTGCTTCAAGTCCACCGAGGACTATCGGCACATCCGGGAAAAATCTCCGCACAAGATTCGAGTAGACAATTGTGGCTCGATCTGGCCGTTTGCCATAGACTCCATTAGGAGAATATTCGTCGTTCTTTCTTTTCTTCATAGATGCTGTGTAGTTTGCCACCATGGAATCAACATTCCCAGCCGTTACTCCAAAGAACAACCTTGGCCTTCCAAGTCGTGTGATATCCCTTTCAGTATGCCAATCAGGTTGAGCGATTATGCCCACCTTGTAACCTTTTTGAACGAGGTAATGACCTATCAACACAACACCAAAGGATGGATGATCCACATAAGCATCACCTGAGATCAGTATCACATCAAGCTGTCTCCAACCAAGTTTTTGCATTTCATCTACTGTTGTTGGTAGAAACATTCGATCACTTCAAAGACCAGTTTAGCAGAATCTGTCATAGAACACAATCAAGATTGTTGGACAAGGTTCAATGTTAACAAACTGCAAAGCAAGAGTGTACTGAAAACAAAAAGGCAAGAAAAACCAAGAAAATTGGCAGAATATTTAGTAATTTTGAGAAATTCGGTCGCCGTTTCTGATTTATCGGGACATCTATCGGTTGGACCTTGATAATTTGAAAATCTGCCTCTTGACTTACAATGCATACAGCCACGAAAATAATATTGGTTTTGAAAACGTTTTCAAAAACGTTTTCAAAAAAAAACAGATGGGGGATCAGAGCTTTGAAAAGCAAGACAGCGAATAACTCAGCGAATATAAAAAATGTCGCACAGCTTGCAGGAGTATCTATTTCAACGGTCTCAAGGGTGATAAATAATCCAGACAGTGTGAGTGAAGAACTGCGAAGCAGGGTTAAAAACGCGATTGAAAAACTTGGTTATCACCCAAATCAGATCGCAAGAAGTTTGAGAACTGGTTCAACGAAACTGATTGGTTTCATCATACCAGACATAACAAACCCTGCGTTCCTGATGATGGTGAAAGGCGCTGAAGATTTCTTGAAACGCAAAGGGTACACCTTCATTGTTTGCGGGACGGATCACAGTACTCATGAAGAAACCAAACTGCTCAGGGCATTGTTATCTCAGAACGTTGAAGGCATGATCGTGACTTGTTCTGGTGGGCAGAATTCAGATTTCTCCCACATAATACACTCTTCAAATGTCAAGATGGTCTTCATGGATCGCCGTTACGAAAATCTGAATATGCCTTATGTGGGTGTTGATAACGCCGACGGTGTCGAGAGAATCACAGACTATTTGATAGAGCTCGGTCACAGATCTCTTGTCTATCTGAGCGGTGAGCGAAACACTTCGAGTGCTAAAGAACGCCTCCGCGGCTTTATGAGTAGCGTTCAAAAACATGGCATAGAAGATTTTCAGGTGATGTATGGGAAATTCACCTTTGAAAGCGGATATGAACTCACAAAGAAACTGAAAAAAGTGCCCAGTGCAGTGATCGGTGGGAATGACCTTGTTGCACTCGGTGCAATTGAAGCTCTCTTGCAGATGGGATATTCAGTTCCAGAAGATGTAAGCGTTGTTGGCTTCGACGACATGTTTTACAGCAAGTATTCAAAACCATCTCTCACAACCGTTAGGCAACCAATATATGAAATGGGCTACACAACAGGAAAGATTCTCTGGCAGCTTCTTTGTGGAAATCGCATCAAAAGACATAACCTGATACTGAAAACAGAGATCGTCCTTAGAGAGACGGTAAAGCGAAGAGTATAACCCCTGAAGGGGTTAAATATCACAGGCAGTGGAGGTGGTTTTATGAGAAGGTTTGTAACAATCCTTTTGACAGCGGCTGTTCTTCTGGCAGGATTCACAGTATTGGCTGAGACAAAGGGGAAGGTTGCAGTTGTGATCTCCACTTTGAACAACCCTTGGTTTGTTGTACTTGCCGATGCTGCAAAACAGAGGGCTGAGGAACTGGGTTATGAAGTGACAGTTTTCGATTCACAGAACGATACCGCAAAAGAATCCACACATTTTGACACAATAATATCAGCGGGCTTCAAAGCCATACTTTTTAACCCAACCGATGCAGATGGATCAATTGCCAACGTGCGCCGCGCGAAAGAAGCTAACATACCAGTTTTCTGCATCGACAGAGGAATCAACGCGAGAGGTTTGGCTGTATCACAGATTTACTCTGACAACTACTACGGCGGAGTTCTCATGGGAGAGTATTTTGTCAAGTTCATGAAAGAAAAGGTCAAAGCCGACAAGATACCCTACGCAGAACTGCTTGGTATTCTCAGCGCACAGCCAACTTGGGACAGATCAAATGGATTCCATTCAGTAGTTGACAAGTACAAAGAATTCTCAATGGTTGCACAGCAGTCTGCCGAATTTGACAGAGACACAGGTTTCAAGGTTACCGAACAGATACTCCAAGCACATCCCGAAATCAAGGCTATCTGGTGTGGAAACGACGCAATGGCACTTGGTGCACTGATGGCAGTTGAAGCCGCTGGTAGGAAAGACATATTCATCTTTGGATTCGACGGTGCAGAAGACGTCATTTATGCAATAAATGAGGGCAGACTCATAGCAGCAACAGTCATGCAGTTCCCCAAACTGATGTCAAGGCTTGCCGCTGAGTGGGCTGACCAGTATCTGAGAGGCGAAAGACAGTTCCCAGAAATCGTTCCTGTCACAGTTGAACTTGTGAGCAGAGAGAATATAGAAAAATACGCTCCATATGGACGTAAGTGATACCTGGGTCCCCGGGCTATAAAGCCCGGGGCTCTTGTAGGAGGCAGTCATAGTGAGAAAGAAAATAATCCTTCTTGCACTTTTCATTATCGCTGTTGTGTTGATCAACAGATCCTGTAAAATCGTCCCACTGAGCGAAATAAGAAAAGAATTCGACCCGAAGAACTATGCGCAAAACGTATGGCTCAAACTGCAGGGACAACTTACAGATCTCTCAAAAGCGAATGCTTATGAGGTTCTTGAACTGTTAGACCTCAATTCAGAGGAAGCTCACCAGAAATACGGAAAGGTTGTCGGCATATCCAATTATAGGTATTACATCGTAGAGGGTTCGGGACAGATCGTCTCAGTTGACGACGATGGGATACTCGTTAAGATGAGGGAAGATGCTGATAAGCCTGAATTTTACATAACTCGGCGTGTTTTTGGAAACACGATAGTCATGGCTACAGGAATTATCAAGATGGAAGATTTCGACAGAATAATGGACTTCAATCTGGTTTCAACGGCTCTCAACGACATCGTAAGCGATGAAGTAGCCACGCCTTTTATTGAATCTTTGAGAGAAAGATCAACAACCTCTGACCTGATAGTTAAATTCATTGGACTCTTCAATCTCTTGCGAGATGACCCTGTGAAGTATCCAATATCTGTGATACCATTAAGGCTTGAATTGAGCCAAGGAGGTTACTGAATGAGCCAGGACGATGTCATTCTTCGAGCTGAAAACATAACAAAATCCTTTCCGGGTGTTATAGCCGTAAACGATGTGTCCATTTCGATAGAAAAAGGGATTGTCACTGCAATAGTTGGAGAAAATGGAGCGGGCAAGTCCACACTGATGAAAATATTCGCAGGTGTCTATTCGGACTACTCCGGGAAAATCCTTCTCGATGGCAAAGAAGCACACTTCAGAAACCCCAGGGCTGCGATCGACTCAGGAATATTTCTCATCCCTCAGGAACTCGACCTTGTGCCAAATTTAACTGTTGCCGAGAACATGTGGCTTGGTAGAGAACCGCTCAATATATGGGGATTTATGGATTTCAAGTATCTGTTCAGTGAGGCAAGGGAAATACTGAAGAAGGTCCGGCTGAATATAGACCCAAGAAAGAAGGTTGAAGAACTGAGCACGGGTCAACAACAACTGGTCGCGATTGCAAAATCTCTTGTGAGCAAAGCGAGAATCATAATAATGGACGAACCGACTTCCGCCATAAGTCAGAAAGAAATAGAGAATTTATTCGAAATAATCAATGGTCTGAAAAACCAAGGTGCCTCGATCATATACATTTCACACAAACTCGATGAGGTCTTTTCTATCGCGCAGCGAATCGCTGTAATGAGAGATGGGAAGTTAGTTGCTGATGGACAGACAGGGCAATTCACCTACGATGATGTTGTCAGACTGATGGTCGGAAGGAGTATAGACAAATTCTACATAAGACAGAAAAGCGAAATCACAGATGAAGTGTTCCGCGTAGAAAACCTTTCAATTGTGGGGCAAACCAGTAGCAGAAAGATCGTTGACGACGTGTCGTTCCATGTTCGAAAAGGTGAGATAGTTGGCATCTATGGGCTGATAGGTGCCGGAAGAACAGAAACAATGGAGGCTGTGTTTGGCTTTTACCATCCCTCAAGAGTGAAAGGAAAAATCTACGTAAACGGGAAACCGGTGGAGATCAAAAGAACAATTGATGCCATAAGAGCAGGAATTGGATATGTTCCAGAAGACAGAAAATTGTCTGGATTGATCCTGCAAATGAGTGTTTTACACAACATAAGTTTGCCTGGGTTGAAATATGTTTCCAAACTTGGATTTGTCAATCGCAACAAAGAAAAAAGCACGGCTCATGAATATGTGAAAAAACTCAACATAAAAACACCCTCTGTGAACCAAATCGTTGAGAACCTCAGTGGAGGAAATCAACAGAAAGTGGTATTGGCGAAATGGTTGTCTCTCAAACCAAAAGTAATCCTACTGGATGAACCAACTCGAGGTATAGATGTCAACGCAAAGGTCGAAATCTATTCATTGATCAGCGACTTGGCAAGAGCGGGGGTAGGAGTTGTACTGGTCTCGTCTGAACTCCCAGAAGTCCTGGCGATGTCAGACAGAATAATTGTCATGTCCGAAGGGAAAAAAACGGCAGAGTTTTCAAGAGAAGAAGCCACAGAAGAGAAATTACTCAAGGCTGCTATTCCAAAAAGTTTTAGAACAGCAAAAGTGTGAGAGGAAGGAGTGGATTTCCAGATGTCAAAGAATACTGAGCGCGAAATCAACAATCATGTCGCTGAACCACCAACCGTTGCCGAGCAAGAACAAACTAAAAGTCGTTTCAATTTGAGATACCTTGCAAAGTACCAATCTTTGATCATACTCTTAGGATTGTTTATACTTTTTGGATTTCTCAGCAATAGATTTTTCACGGTAGGGAACCTTTGGACAATACTTCGGCAGACTTCTGTGAATCTGTGCATCGCAGTTGGTATGACGTATGTAATCCTTGCAGGTGGCATAGACCTTTCTGTTGGTTCGATTCTGGGTTTTGCTGGAGCGGTTACCGCAAGATTACTCAAGTATGGGTTCACACTCGCAGCCTTTGGTGTGGTTCTCCAATTTGGAGTGGTCGGTGCTTCGGTCATTGGTATACTTGTCGGTCTGGCAGTAGGATTCTTGAACGGTTTCATAATAACCTTTTTCAACGTGCCTGCCTTTGTAGCTACCTTGGGAACGATGACCGCAGTGAGAGGCTTCATAATGCTTTGGACAAAAGGTTACCCCATAACCAAACTCGGAGAAACCTTCAATACGATCGGATCAGGTTGGTTTCTGGGGATTCCCGTACCCGTTTGGATCGCCGCACTCGTTACTGTCATTGGCTCAATCTTTTTGAGATCAACTCGCTTTGGCAGATACGTCTACGCAGTTGGTGGAAATGAAAAAGCAGCCGTTCTGTCAGGTGTCAATGCAAGAACGACCAAGTTAATCACTTATATGATATCAGGTGTTCTTGCCGCTGTGGCAGGTCTGATCGTCACTTCAAGGTTGGATTCAGCACAGCCAAACGCAGGCTTAATGTATGAGCTGGATGCAATCGCTGCGACTGTGATCGGGGGTGCTTCACTCTCGGGTGGTAAAGGTACTATCGAAGGTACCTTGATTGGCGCGTTAATAATCGGTGTTTTGAACAATGGGCTCGTTCTCACCGGTGTGTCGCCTTTCTGGCAACAGGTTGCCAAAGGATTCATAATCATAGCTGCGGTCATCGCTGAAAGAATGGGAAAGGGACGAGAATAATAATGTCTGCTGAGTTGAAGCTCAAGGCTATAGAGATAAGAAAGAAATTGCTTTCCATGATCTATAAAGCGAAATCCGGTCACACTGGCGGCTCGCTGTCGTGCGTTGACATACTGGTGAGCCTTCATTATGGTGTGATGCGACTGAATCCCAAAGATCCAAAATGGGCAGATCGAGATAGATTCATTTTGAGTAAAGGTCACAGTGTCGAAGCCTATTACGCAGTACTCGCAGATCTTGGTTTTTTCAGCGAAACAGAACTTGAAACGTACTGTAGATTTGGATCGAGACTCACCGGACATCCAACGACGAAGGTGCCTGGTGTAGAAGTGAACACCGGTGCTTTAGGGCACGGTTTGGCAGTTGGTGTTGGAATGGCATTGGCAGGCAAGATTGACAAGAAAGATTACAAAGTTTTTGTTCTGATGGGCGACGGAGAATTGGGTGAAGGTTCTGTGTGGGAAGCTGCTCAAGTTGCCTCTCATCACAAACTTGATAATCTTGTTGCCATAGTAGACAGGAACAGATTGCAGATAAGTGGCCCAACAGAAGAAGTCTTGAGACTTGAAGATCTGCAGGCGAAATGGACTGCCTTCGGATGGAAGGTGCTCCGTGCGGACGGTCACGACATTGATCAGCTCATTTCGCTGTTTAAGGCTTTGCCCACTGTCCCTCAAACACCACATCTTGTGATAGCCCAGACCATAAAAGGTAAGGGTATATCATTCATCGAAAACAGAAAAGAGTGGCATCATCACGTGCCAAACGATGATGAATACAAAAGAGCGATGGAAGAACTCGATGAACAGATACGGGAGTTGGAGAAATCATGCACTCACAAATAGCCATAAGAGTAGGTATCGCACAAAAACTTTTGGAGCTGGCCGAAGCCAATAAAGATATCGTTGTGGTCACATCAGACGCAAGAGGTTCTGCGGCAATAGAAAAATTCTTTGAGCGCTTTCCAGATAGATCGATCGAAGTTGGCATCGCAGAACAAACTGCAGTCGGTGTTGCTGCGGGTCTGAGTCTGTGTGGAAAAAAGACATTCGTCTTTGGGCCAGCGTGTTTTTACTCAGCCAGAAGCCTTGAACAGGTGAAAAACGATGTTGCATACAGCGGTGCAGATGTGAAAATCATGGCAGTGAGTGGTGGAGTGAGTTATGGGCCACTTGGAAGCACACACCATTCACTTCACGATATAGCGGTCTACAGAGCTATACCAAACATCGCAGTCATACTGCCATCTGATGCTCACCAAGGAGCAGCGGTAGTCCAAGCGCTTCTCAACATAAATCAACCGGCATATGTGCGTGTTGGAAGAAATCCTGTGCCGTTGCTCTACAGTCAGCAGGAAGATTCATTCACCTTTGGAAAGGCAAACATACTGAAAGAGGGAAAAGATCTGGCTATTATGGCTGCTGGTGAAGTTTCATGGCACGCGCTTGAAGCGGGTAAGATACTCGATTCAATGGGTGTCAAAACCACTGTTATTGATATCCCTTGCGTAAAACCACTTGATGCAGAATTGATACTCCAGGTAGCACGATCGGTTGGAAAAATCATGGTTGTCGAAGAGCACAGCATCCATGGTGGACTTGGTGAGGCTGTCTGCAGTCTGCTGAGCAAGAACTATCCAGTCCCTGTTGAAATTATCGCGATACCAGATGAGTATCCAGTGACAGGAACTCAAAGTGAGGTTTATTCAAATTACAATCTTGATTACTCTGGCATAGCCAAAAGAGCACAAGAGTTTCTGAGGAGGATTGAGATTGGAAAAATACATACTCGCGATTGATCAGAGTACAACAGGTACTAAGGCAGTCCTTTTTGATTCAAAACTGAATTTGTTCAGACGCGTTACTGAATACCACAATCAATACTATCCAAAGGATGGATGGGTAGAACATGATCCCAAAGAAATTCTAACAAAGACATTGCAAGCTTGCCGGAAATTGCTCACAGATGTGGATGCTCGAAATATTCTCGCTGTCAGCATAACAAATCAACGCGAAACGGCGATGCTTTGGAATAAAGACGGCGACCCTCTGTATAACGCGATAGTGTGGCAATGTCAACGCGGCAGACAAATATGTCAAAGATTGAGAGATCTGGGTTATGGGAAAATTGTGCGAGAAAAAACAGGTTTGATAATAGATCCATATTTCTCAGCCAGTAAGATCACATGGCTCTTGGAAAACGTGCAAGGTTTGAAAAGTAAAATACAGAACGAAAGGGCTTTTTTTGGAACGATAGACACATGGTTGATCTGGAATCTGTGTGAGAATCATCCCCATGTTACGGATTTCTCAAACGCGAGCAGAACTCTGTTGTTGAATATTCATTCACTGAAATGGGATGAAGAAATGCTTGAGATTTTTGGCATAAACCCACAGATCATGCCAAGTTTGCGCTTTTCTGATGAGATCTTCGGTTATACCAATCTAAATGGTATTTTGCCCAGAAAGGTACCGGTGATCGGTGTCATGGGAGATTCCAGTGCCGCACTGTACGGGCAAATGGGACACAATCATGGTGATGCAAAGGCTACCTACGGAACCGGAACTTCCATAATGATAAACGTGGGCAAAGATAAACCACTACTTGAGAGCGGCGTATTATCGATAGGCTGGGCTAACAGTAACCAAGTAACCTATGTAGCGGAAGGAAACATTCACAGCTCTGGAGATACTCTCAAATGGCTTGTGGATCAGCTCGGTCTATTAAGCAGTGTAGAGGAAATTGAAGAATTAGTTAATTGCGTTGAAGACAACGGTGGGGTGTATTTCGTACCGGCTTTTAGTGGACTGGGTGCACCTTACTGGGACAACGACGCACGCGCACTGGTTTGTGGAATGAACAAAAGGACGAATAAGGCACATTTCGTCAGAGCTGCCGTTGAATCAATCGCTTACCAGGTGCACGATTTGTTCTCGACGCTTGTCGAAGAGACAAAAATCAAGCCAAGTCACTTGAGGGTGGATGGTGGGGCTACCAAGAGCAGATTCTTGATGCAATTTCAAGCTGACATACTGAATTTACCAGTCTTAGTGAACAACATAGAAGAATGCTCTGCGCGCGGGGTGGCATTGGTTGCAGCCGCCGAAATCGGAGTTATTGAACCAAGGCAGGTTTCGACAGATTACACTGAATACCTACCGAGAATGGCACCACAAACGAGAGAAAAATATCTAAAAGAGTGGCAAACTGCTGTGAAACGAGCAATATTACATCAATAAGAGGTGATAAGAATGAAAAAGCTTTGCTTTGGTGTGATAGTTGGGAACAGGGACTTTTTCCCAGATGCCTTGGTAGATCAAGGAAGAAAAGAGATCTTAACCACTCTTGAGAAACTTGGCTATGAAACAATCTGTCTTGATCCATCTGAAACAAAACTTGGTGCTGTAGAGACTCTTTCTGACGCGAAAAAGTGTGCCAAACTGTTCAAAGAAAATTCTCAAAAGATCGATGGTTTAATCGTTACTCTGCCCAATTTCGGAGACGAAAAGGCAATTGCCCAGGCAATAAGAATGAGTGAGCTTAAAGTACCAGTTCTTGTGCATGCCTTCGCAGACGACCCAGACAAACTTGACTTGTCTCATCGACGTGATAGTTTTTGCGGCAAGATCTCCGTCTGCAACAACCTAAGACAGTTTGGAATAAGATTTTCACTAACCACACACCATACCGAACAGGTGAATTCGGAATCCTTTAGAAAAGACATCGAATGGTTTGCAGCTGTTTGTCGTGTTGTGAATGCCATGAAGAGAGTCAGAATAGGTGCGATCGGTGCAAGACCAAATGCCTTTAACACCGTGAGATTCTCCGAGAAGATCCTTGAACAGATTAATATAAGCGTAGAGACAGTAGATCTTTCCGAGATTATTTTCAGAATGAATGAAATCAAGGATAGTGATGAAAGAATTCAAAAGACCGTGCAAATGATGAGAAAAAACTACCGTGTTCAAATAGTTCCAGACGACGCGATCACAACAATGGCTAAGCTGTTCACAGTGATTGACGAATGGACTCAAGAGAATGATCTGAATGCCACCGCCATTCAATGCTGGACCATAATTGAGAAGAAACTGCATATAGCTCCATGCACTGTGATGAGTATGATGAGTGAGAAACTCAAACCAAGTGCTTGTGAAGTGGATGTAACTGGAGCTCTGTCGATGTACGTGTTGCAGATTGCGTCTGGAAAACCTTCTGCCATAGTTGACTGGAACAACAACTACGTCTCACAAGATCAAACGATTCTCTTTCATTGTGGGAACTTTCCTTCCTCTTTGTACGAGACGGTGGAGATGCGGTACGCGGACGTCATAGGCACCACAGTAGGTAATCATAATGCGTACGGAGCCTGCGCTGGAAAGATTAAAAGCGGACCGTTCACCTTCCTCAGATTATCCACAGATGACATAAACGGTACCATGAGAGCATATGTCGGTGAAGGAGAGATACTCTCTGAAGACCCAAAAACCTTTGGTTCAAGAGGAATCGCCAGGATAAACAATCTCGATGAACTGATGAACTACATCTGCCTTGAAGGCTTTGAACATCACGTGGCTATCAACCTTTCTCAGGTAGCAAAATCCATCAAGGAAGCCTTTGAAAGATACATGAACATAAAGGTGCATCTACACCAATGAAAAAAGGGTGGAAGTCAAGCTTCCACCCTTTTTGATGAATTGCACTCAAGGAAGCTCAAAGACCACCGTTACCTTCCCATCTTTGTAGAAAAGATCGTTCAGTCTCAAATCTTCAATCAGATAATCTCCAACCTCTTCGTCTGTTTCTATACCGAGTGTGACAACTATCTTATCGTCTGACGATTTCTGTTCATATTCAACGGCATTCAGCACCTGCTCGGGATAATCAACGTACCAGAAAAGAAGTTCATCCAATGTTTCAGGTGCCAAGTCATACTCCTCGTAATAACTCCTGATGGCATCCACAAGATTGATTATCAAATCTTCAGCCGATGGCATCTGATATTTCTCATAAGATTTGATCACATACACAATCTTGTTTTCTCTATCAATTCGAACACTATCAACCGTCACACTCAAACTCATGATCACATCTTGTTCCGTCAGAGTATCTGCAAGATCGGTTTTAACACCTACTGTCACGACCCAGTTTTCATCTTCCTCTTTTCTCTCGTAGATAATTCTACCTATGTATTCTTCCGGAACAACACCCAAAGAAGATACATCCTCTGGGGGATCTGAGTACATGAAGTCAGCTTGAAAGTCTATGGAATCGATTATATCATTCAGCAAACTTATTTCCCTTGGTTTCGGCAAAAACTCTGAGAGAATCTCATTCAACACATAGGAAATCGTGTCCTGGGACAATTTCAGATCCATTATCACTGAACAGCCTTCTCTGTAAAGAGAAAGATCTACAAAAATATCGTCCTGCCTGAGATTGATCCTTCCAAGTATACCCTCTTCAACACTAATCAGTTCCTTTTCATCGACATTGTTCGATAAGACCTCGCCTATGCCTCCTTTAACAGGAAGCAATGCCACAAATTCATCAGAACTCAGATAAACAAAGTCCTGTGTTCTTCTAACAGAAGCTCCCGCTTCCTCGAAGTACTTGATGAGATCTTCGAGCGATTCCTCTTGAAAATCAAAGAACAAAGCAACCTTTGACATATCTTCCGCGAAACTCAAGCAAACTGCACTCGACTTGACAAAGATTGATGCAAAATCCTCCAGATCTAACTCAACCTCTTCCATAATCTCTGGTGGTATCTGATTCAAAACCGACGTGGGTATCACCAATGAAAACTGAGCATCCTTAAGCAGTTTCAAGCCCTTTGGGAGTGTCTGCGATTGGGCTCGCTCTATCTCGAAGTCGTATCTGGAAGTCTTGTTTGATTTTATCAATACCTTTGCAATGTCTGAATCAAAAGTAACACTTATCTCATCTTCGACTGGTGCGCCTTCATTGAAACCAAGTAGATGCAAAATGATGCCTATCATCGGGACCGTTCGCAGTTTCACATAGATACTCACATCTGTATTCAGATCGATCTTCGGTATCTTGCCATTTATCATCGCATTGACATCTTGTAGCATCGCAGATGACACAAAATAATGCAACCCATTCGCTTCAATGACTTGATAATCCTTTAAAAATGACGAGAAATTCTTCTTCACCCAGTCAGGATCGCTGGTGACAACCGAGAGATCCAAGAGGCTCCTATCTTCGGCGAGTTCTTCGGTCTCGATGAACTCCATCAAACTTGAGAGATTCAGCGTCATCTTACCAAAAAGACATACAAACGCATCGGTCTCATCGCTGAATTTCATGTTAGGTGGCAAAAGAGAATTGATCTTTTCAAAATCTTTCAGAAAAATCACATAGTCTGCCGTGGCTGGAACATATGCAAAGATGTAAATGCAAACAAAAACAATGGCTGAGAAAAGTACCTTTCTCATCTACCATCCCTCCCTTGGATTTTTCACTGTGACTATATAATACACCTATACACGATGACTAAGACATTTGAAACAACCAAAGATCTTTCATTACCCAAACCTTCTAAAAAAATCAGTACACCTCTATTATTAAGCATATCACTTTACTCACGAGGCTTTGTAATCTCCAAACCAGCTATATATTCTTGGAAAAAGCAGCCAGGTTGCCGATCTACCAACCTCTTCAACCGAACTGAGAAACCCGACAACCCGGCTGACTTGCTTTGAACTCACTCCTACTGTTTTTTACACTCGTTGGTTTTGTCCAAACGATGAACTGACGAGAAATTCTTCTGATCAACGATATCAGACTTAGATGATTAGATCGAGCAGACTGAAGGTTACGCGATCACGCTGCATCACCATTACCGCAACTCACACCAAACTTCTGTCCCGAATTAGTTATACGCGTGTACAGTTCAACAACCTTCGGTATGAGCTTGTTAACCTGATCAAATACCGTTCTTGCTTGATTCACTAATGCATACAAATCTTCCTCTAATTGTTCCTTGTTCTCCTCTGGTACGAAATTAGTCATAGCATCCAGTTCTTTGATTGACATATCCAGCATCTTGACGGCATTGTTTACCGATTCTTGGTACACGCTTAAGGACTTGAAGAACGAATTCACACCAGCATCCCCCTTTGGCATAAGTATTTCGTCACGCCATTCGTCTGGAATAATCACCACCTCCGTATCTCTTTGAAGATTCTGAAGGATTTTATCCACCATCATCACATCTAATGGAAACATGAATGTTTTGACTTCCACAGAGGATATACCCTTAACAGCTACCGACACTCTACGATTCTCACTTGCTTTGAACCGCGCTAATCCAGAAAAAGAATAACCACCATCAAGAACCTTAATCAAATGTATTTGTATTTCCGCGGTCTCAGCGATCTTGGATACTAAGACTGGATCATCCTCGATGACACCCGTTGCGGCTTCCGGTGAGTAGTCATATAACCGCTTAAACTCCTCAGGGCTCAAAGCTGACAAAGGTTTCTTCATCAACACACCTCCTGTCGAGACTTTGATCTTTCGGCGTTGTCTTAGCAGCGGTGATAACACAGGCTGTCTTTTGCGGCTTGTGACCTACAGAGTAGATATGTTTTTTTCGTTCCCAGTGATTTTCACAAAAAGGCGGATTTATTGTGAGGCTCTAAATCTTGAAAAGTGTCTTCACTCTTACCTTCATTGACACTCAACCCCGTTTGAGTTACTCAACCAAGATTGAGCTTGATAGACAAACAAAAAGTATTCTGCCACATCAAATGACAAATGAGATCTAAACAAAATTCTTTCAATCAACTCGATACTCTTGTGTAACATTACCACGCTTTCAAATGAAAAACGTCCAGGTAACTGGCATTACTTTATAATACTTTCTCGAACAGTTGGATTTCTCTGTCTTAACTTCATCACTTTCTTTCTCAAGTCTCTCAAAATCTTCTTTGCGATCACAAATTCATTCACTTCATTAAGATATCTTAATTGATTAAAACGTATATCTTTGGGATTCATCTTAAGGTGGGAAAAGCACAAAGATGACGTGCTGGTGAGAAGTTTCAGACAGGGCTTCTGGAGGGCGTTATTCCAAATTCATGAAAGTACACTTTTCTGCGTTGTGTTTTGGAAATACTGTCTCAAAAACTTATAGCAGAATGGCATCGACTGTGTAAAGTATTCTTTCACCTTAAATATTCAACTCTTTGAAATATTCTGGTGTCACACACTTTCTCACATCTACAGACTTTCTCGCATTGTGAAATACCTACCCACTCGACCCGCCCTTACCAAAAGATGAACAACCAACACTTACTATCTCAAAAATCTCAGCGAAACAGAGAAACAAAAAAACACAAACTCTTTCAGAGAGAGCCTTCTTTCGGACTGTGTTGGTCGAGGGAAAGTGGGTAGTGAAGAAGCTGAGTGTTTCCATCTCTTTCAGAGAGAGCCTTCTTTCGGACAAAGAGGAGGTTGGCTAATCGGCGAAAAAGCCGACTAACCAGTTTCCATCTCTTTCAGAGAGAGCCTTCTTTCGGACTGATTCTAGAAATAGGTGAAAAATGTGGCTGGGAGATCAGTGGTTTCCATCTCTTTCAGAGAGAGCCTTCTTTCGGACGAGGTGACTATGCTTCTCCAGCTCGCAGAAAAGTTAGGTTGTTTCCATCTCTTTCAGAGAGAGCCTTCTTTCGGACAAAGGTATAGTTCCACAGGTGAAGCTATCCTAGCTTGGGGTTTCCATCTCTTTCAGAGAGAGCCTTCTTTCGGACAAGGAAGAAAAGACCAAAAAGAAAGGCGAGGACTGACCGTGTTTCCATCTCTTTCAGAGAGAGCCTTCTTTCGGACCGGAAATCTCCTGGCTCATGGACGGTGTTGATGACGACGAGTTTCCATCTCTTTCAGAGAGAGCCTTCTTTCGGACTGGAAATATGCGAAAAAGCAGGCTGGAAGTACGAGATTACGTTTCCATCTCTTTCAGAGAGAGCCTTCTTTCGGACAATCTATTTAAAGGAGGTGAAGCCCCGCCCCGAAGAGGACGGTTTCCATCTCTTTCAGAGAGAGCCTTCTTTCGGACTGAAATGATGGTTCGCAAATTTTTGTTGACTAGACTGCAGGTTTCCATCTCTTTCAGAGAGAGCCTTCTTTCGGACAAAGGTATAGTTCCACAGGTGAAGCTATCCTAGCTTGGGGTTTCCATCTCTTTCAGAGAGAGCCTTCTTTCGGACTGAAGTGGAGAGCAGTAGCGAGGATATATGTTTATGAGTTTCCATCTCTTTCAGAGAGAGCCTTCTTTCGGACGAAAACCAGAACGTGGACAGGGTAGTCATAGTAGCGAAAGGGTTTCCATCTCTTTCAGAGAGAGCCTTCTTTCGGACTGAAGTGGAAAGGAGTTGCAAGAATTTACGTTTACGAGTTTCCATCTCTTTCAGAGAGAGCCTTCTTTCGGACTCCAAACGGAAGAAAAATCCAAAAAGAAGAAAGGCGAGGAGTTTCCATCTCTTTCAGAGAGAGCCTTCTTTCGGACACAATCGCAATAGGGAATCCGCAGAATACTCTGCATCCTGTTCCGGGTTTCCATCTCTTTCAGAGAGAGCCTTCTTTCGGACCTGGAAATAATGAAAACTTCAAGAACAGGTCTAACAGGTACCGTTTCCATCTCTTTCAGAGAGAGCCTTCTTTCGGACATGGAAGAGATGATCGTGGAGGTAGAGGTAGAGGCCAAAAGTTTCCATCTCTTTCAGAGAGAGCCTTCTTTCGGACTACTTGAAGTAAATGTAGAGGAAGCAAAGGAGCCAAAGGGTTTCCATCTCTTTCAGAGAGAGCCTTCTTTCGGACTGATGTCCCGGCTTCAGGACATCCAGGAGGTGAAAATCCTGTTTCCATCTCTTTCAGAGAGAGCCTTCTTTCGGACAAAAGTTGGGGTTAAGAGTTAAGTACGCGTTACAGGACAGGTTTCCATCTCTTTCAGAGAGAGCCTTCTTTCGGACACATTTGTGAGTATGAAGAATTGAGGGAACAATTAGAAGAGTTTCCATCTCTTTCAGAGAGAGCCTTCTTTCGGACAGGAGTTGGGCGAAGGAGCCGGGGCGAAGTTGGAAAACGTTTCCATCTCTTTCAGAGAGAGCCTTCTTTCGGACATGTTAACGGGCCTGTGGTGGCCCGTCCGGCAAACTATTCGTTTCCATCTCTTTCAGAGAGAGCCTTCTTTCGGACCCAGATAACTGGAACCTTGACATCTGGGCGGAATTGGTCAAGTTTCCATCTCTTTCAGAGAGAGCCTTCTTTCGGACTCTGGGTCT
>Ga0209204_1000163_pt1 | contig 76879 bp, 70 predicted proteins | sample AD_JPNMR2_MetaG_FD_184425 | JGI IMG/M metagenome (GOLD analysis project Ga0209204, IMG submission 184425) | Active sludge microbial communities of municipal wastewater-treating anaerobic digesters from Japan - AD_JPNMR2_MetaG (SPAdes) (version 2) | ecosystem: Engineered > Bioreactor > Anaerobic...
TAGGACGTGGTACTTCCCTCCGCGTATAGCTCGCACGATCTGTATTTCACACTTTCTGTGACATCTCACAGCAGCTCCAGTCTCTGGCAATACTCTTCAGCCAGGGGCAGGTACCTGTGGTATTGAGATAAGATCGATAAAACGGTCTGACGGCTGACGCCCTGGCTCCTAAAGTGGGCTACTTTGATGTGGTTTGGCATTCTCCTGATCGTCACGCTGGTTCCTCTGCTCTCGCCAGCAGCTCCTCGAAGTCGTAGTTCACGCTCGTCACGCCGAAGTCTGGCTCCCTCCGGAACGGTCTTCTTATGTAATGCACTTTGTGCTCATCACCGCCGAGAAACTCAACAATCGCCAGTATGTAATCATCAGGCTTGTTCAGCGATGTCAGGATCTCGTTTCTCGTCACCGTGAGTGTCTTGGCCCCGGAGGCCCGGCCCTTGACCTCGATGAACCTGAGCCGCCCGGTTCTCGGATCCTTGCTTTCTATGTCGTATCCGATCCTCTCGGCCTCCCTGTCGACAGGCATATACCCCAACCTGCGCTCGAGATCGATCACGATCTTACGGGCACGAGCAGCCACCTCCTGGAGATCCACATCCTCAGACTCAGCCACAGCAGCAATCATGCCCCTGGGCACTACGAGGAACCCGCCGATGACGACAGGCTGCAGCGCAGATATCTGCTTCTCCAGATCGAGCTCCTTCATCCGCCTCTCAAGCCGGGCCTGAAGCTCGTCCGCTCTTCTTCTGGCCTCCTGCGAGTTCAGCCGCGCCCCCGCCTTTCCAGCGCGCTCCTGAAGCTTGAGTTTCTCAGCCTGATGGTCCCAGTAGGCTATCTCCTTCGTGAGACGCTCCCTGACCGCGGTACGCGTCCTCTCTATCATCTCAAACCTGCGCGTCCTCACCTCGTTCAAATGCTCCGGAACCATCTTATCAATCGCATACTCGAGAGCCCTCTGCTCCAGTTCAGTGGATATCCATGCACATTCCGGACGGTCCAAAATCTCCTTGGGCGACGGCTCGCCAGGAGCAAGCGGCCTCAGATCCAGATACGGAGCATAATTCAGTGGTCTCACACCGCCAGAGCGATCGATCTCGACGTACAGCATTCGCTTGCTCACAGTGCGCCTCTCGCCGGAGGGCAGGGTGCTTGCATCCTGGATCGCATGCTCCATGTAGAATACAATTCGCGGCTCCCTTCCATTATCCCGATCGTCCACAAGAACAGCACCTGTGCGAAGGATGTCGCGGTATTTTTCCAGGATGAGATCGATGACCGCATCAAGAAGCGGATGTCCTGGACAGAGGAACGCGGCTCTCGGCACGCCCTCTGGCGCGATGAGATCCTTCTCGAATACCACCCGCTCATACCTCTCCAGTATCTGCCTCCCGGTGCCCCTCGACCTTGCATGCTGGCGTATGATCGCCGGCACCCTCCTGATCTCATAGCGCCTGCTCTCCCGCTCGTGCACCACTCCGCCAAGATGCCGGAAGGCCTCCAGGAAGAATGACTCGATGTAGTGAGGCTGGAGCCTTCTTGCCTCTGCTCTCTCCATCTCATCCCGGATCCGGGCGACCTTACCGACGTCCATCACATCGCGGGCAAGCGCCCTCTCCTCGATCAACTCCATCAGACGCTCGCGATCCACAGCGCCTTCTATCGCTTGCGTTATCCTGGCGCGAACATCAGGCCTGTCACCATACCGTATCGCGTCTATGAGCAGATCCTTCAGGCTCTTCCCATCAAACTGGAGCTTTCCCAGCACATCAAAGACCTTTCCCCCAAGGGCCTGGCGCGCCTGGTCGAGCTTTTCAAGAAGCGTTCGGTAGACATCACCCTCTCGCGTATCTTCAGCAACAAGGTTCCATAGATGGCACACCTCTGTCTGCCCGATTCGATGTATCCTTCCGAACCTCTGCTCAATCCGGTTCGGATTCCAGGGAAGATCGTAGTTCACCATCAGATGTGCTCTCTGGAGGTTTATGCCCTCACCAGCGGCATCGGTTGCGACGAGCACCCTGGCCTCTGGATCGTAGAGGAACACCTCCTGCGCTCTTCTCCTCTCCTCCCGCTTCATCCCGCCATGTATAGTCACAACCGCTTCATCCCGCCCGAAAAGGGATTTGATCCTGTCAGCAAGGTAGCTCAGCGTGTCCCTGTGCTCTGTGAATATGACCAGCTTCTCCCTGGATACCGGGCTGGATCTGGATACTGTATCTTTTGAATCAAAGACCTCGCTAAGCACCCTGGAGAGCTCAACCCATTTCGCGTCCCTCCCACTTGTGCGAACCTGCCTGGCGAGGGCCTCAAGGCGCCTCAGCGTCTCGATCTCCGCCATGAGCTCATCGATGGTCCGTGCCGCTGTGGCCTGGCCCAGCACCTCCTCCTCTATGTGGTAGACCTCATACTCAGGCGCGTCCTCAAGCTCCTCAAGCTCCTCAGGATCCAGCTCGATAGCACCTCCTGCATTCGTCTTCTTCATCTCCAGAAGCTGCTTCTCCAGTCGCTCACGTCTCCTGCGCAGCGACTGGCATATCGCCTCCGGAGACGATGCCAGCCTCCTCTGAAGGATCGTCAGCGCAAATCCAACCGTCCCGGCTCGCTTGCTGTTCGCAAGAGCATCCGCCCTGTTGAACTCCTCACGAACGTAATCCGTTACCTCCCTGTACAGCTTGGCTTCCTCAGCTGAGAGTCTGAATGGAACAGTGTAGGCGATCCGCTCCGGAAACAGCCGCGTCCCGTCGAACCTGAGCAGGCTCTCCTTCTCCACCCTACGCATCAGATCCGAGACATCTACCCTGTGAACACCATCCCTGAACCTGCCCTCGAATCGATCGCTGTCTAGCAGTGCCATGAAGAGCTGGAAGCCCTCCTCCTTGCCGTTATGTGGGGTGGCAGTTAGAAGAAGGAAATGGCGTGTTATACCTGAAAGAATCTGCCCGAGCCTGTATCGCTTCGTGTACTTCACCTCGCCACCGAAGAAAGTCGCCGAGAGCTTGTGCGCCTCATCGCAGACTATGAGATCATAGCGGCACTCCTCAACTCTGAGCTTGTCATGGAGCCTCTCATCCCTTGCGAGCTTGTCGAGCCTCGCGATAGCAAGATCATTCTCCAGGAACCAGTTTCCAGTTCGAGCTGTCTCCAGCTTGTCATTTGTCAGTATCTCGAAGTGGAGGTGGAATCGCTGATACAGCTCATCCTGCCACTGCTCCGCCAGGCTTCCAGGACAGACTATGAGACATCTGTGGAGATCCTCCCTCAGCATCATCTCCTTGATCAGAAGTCCGGCCATGATCGTCTTCCCCGCACCTGGATCGTCAGCGAGAAGAAAGCGCAGAGGCTGGCGCGGTAGCATGATCCCGTAAACTGCTGATATCTGGTGGGGCAGGGGTTCGACGAGGGATGTGTGCACCGCAAGCATCGGGTCGAAGAGATATGCCATTCTGATCCTGTGCGCCTCAGATACCAGGCGGAATAGATGTCCATCTCTACCGAAGCTCCAATGGCGTTCCTCAGCTGGCTCAAGGCGCAGCTCATCCTCCCTGTAGAGGATCTCCTCAGCAACACGCCCCGCTGGTGTCCTGTAGATCATGCCCAGTGCGTTTGCACCGTGCCACTGTACACTCACCACAGTCACAGTGCTGTCCGGGATCACACCGCGCAGGGCAATGCCCGGGCGAATCTCCTCGAGCTTCACAGCCTTTCACCCTCTGATCCTGTCCGAATACCCTTCAAGCCCGACCCTATCAGCCATGGGGCGCATTTCGCCATCTTGGAATACAAACATGATCCCTCAGCTTCAAGAAGTCTCCTCGAGATATCCTAGTGTTAGAGCTTTCGCCGCTCCGGTGATAGCATGTATCTGGCGGGCTCAAATGCACATGTCCTGCGAGACCGATCTCAATTGCAGCTGGTGATCCTCCCATCATCTGGAATTCCCGAAAGCATGACGTTCGTATCATCCTTAAGATTGACGCTCTTATAATCTCATAACTTGCTCGCATAGGCACCGGTCCTGTTATGCGCTACTGGCGAGCGAATGAGTGCATTCAGCAACCAGTATGCATGTACTTCAAGTTGCTGAATACATAAGAGCTAAGGCTAAATATATACCTCTGGAAGTTTGATGTGCCTGCCTGGAACATCGCCAGACAGCTCTGCTCCGTTATTTGCAATAAGAGATGTCCGCTGTACACCCTCTGTGAAAGACGTACTGCCAGGTACATGCATCCCTCTGCCAGTTACACTTTCACTGATTGCGACTCGTGATAAGGACGCTCTGGACAAATCGGCCCGTAAAGCCTTTCACTCTCGAAGCTATCGAGAATCCATGCATTCAACATCTACGCATACTGGTTCCAATTCGGGTGTGGAACATTAACTCTCCATTTTCAACACCTCTTCCATCCAGGCCATCGGAGTTCCAGCAAGTATGCAAAAGCTTGCTGAAACATTCAACAGCCTGCACTTTCAATCATCCACGCTGCCACTACGCAGCGACAACTGCGAGGTTCGCCCCGCAGCAGGACAGACGTCAGCATTACATTTGGTGTTCCCATATATAAAGTTTTTGATATGCTTTCTTACGGTTTGCATACTTTTCAGTATTCTAGTACTGAAACTCTATCTGCTATTTGTTTTGATTGGTATTGGTTTTATCGTCAAACAGTCTTCATTCGGATCGTAGACAATTCGCAGCTTCTTCACACCACGCGCACCCCAGCACTGTGCAATCGCATGTGGTAGAACCACTCTGTAACTATACAAATTTTTGTTTAAACTCCTAACATATTTCAGCATTTTTCGACCTCCAACTCTCGATGAGAACCAGCATACTGTACCGTGCCGCAGTGCATGCCACATTCTCATCACTATATTATGATACGTAAAATGTAAGATATAGTGATTGGAATCCGAACATGCGACTATGGAGATTCGCGGTGCGGACCAGCTGATGCGCGGAGCGACAGGGTACCCACGCATCCAACACATCCGCTATACTTTACTTTCACTATAACAAATTATTTTCCATTATCCACAAAATATATTCTACAATCACTTAAAATGGGAAAATTACGTTGGATGTGTGGGTAGACCCACATGCCGCGTTACCGCTCAGCCTGCAGCTCCCATGTACCTCCAGTAAGAAATCGCACCGGTTCGCGAACGGCGGGTGACAGGATTCTGCATAAGGTGTCGGGAAATTATTTATATTCGGATGGGCCAAAATAAGCTGGAAGCAGCGGTGAAAATGGTCAAAAATCGACGTGCTGCGAAGAAATCGAAGATTTCTGATGCAGCACGGGTCAAAGGCGCAGGATTGAGGGTCCTGTCACGTAGGTGTTCGCGGGTTCGACTCCCGTCCCCCGCATACCTGCATATCGATTTTTGATTTATAAATCCCAGAGAATTTATATCTGGGATGCAGGATTCTCTTTCACCGCATCGATCACCTTCTCGTTGTTCTGCGGAATCTCGTATCGAGCCGAAGACCTCGGTATATGCATGGCCGAAGCTCTGGTTGTATCCCACGTTCCGCATCAACGCTCTGTTCCGTAGTATTTTTCGCATAATTAAATGAGGGCATGCTCTTATGTGTTTGGCAACTTGTAGACTGTGTGGTGCGGCTGCTGCAAGCATTCATTCGTCTGGCATGCCTTCGACGCAGTCGAAGATAAGTCGAAACGAATGCATAGCAGGGTCAGTGCCTTTTTGGGCAAGTCATCAGAGGATAAGAGCGATGAGGGCATACTATGGTGCCCTCTTCATCTCGGCAAATTTTCATCCCAGCTCTTCATTGGCTGAACTTGATAGCCCTGTCATACACGATCTCTGAGTAGGATGGGCCTGTCTTTGTAGCCTCCTCCAGGTAGCTCCTCCACGCAATGAAGAGCGGCTGATCCGGCTCTATGCCGTAAGCTCCAATGCCATAGGGGACCTCATAGCAGTGCGGATCACCATTGCAGTTCCTGGCCAACTTGTATACGTAGAGGTATTTTGCATTGGGGTTGTTGGGGAGATACTCTTCTGCAGTCCCATTGAACTCCTCGTCAGTGATTGCTTTGAGACCGTTGAATATATCTGCCCCGTAGATGGCAAAGTTCGAGTACGTAGCCTTCCCTGTAGCTACATGGTTGACACCATAGACAATTATGAATTCGTTAGTATCGTTGCTTAAAGTGATAGCAGGATCCCTCAAGAAATCATAGTAAAGCGATAGATCGGGGAAAGGAGGTGTTGGCGAAGAGACTGTTTGGCTTGCCGACCATAGATAGCAGCAATCGTTATCGGGGCCCAGGGCATCTATCCCTCGCTGAATGGCATCGCTTCCTGATTGAGCTGCTATACTGGTTGGAAGCTCTGTGGCATTCAATCCGCTGTATCTGGTCATAATCGCAATCCTCAGCTCTTCGAGATCATCGACGAGGTCAAACTCCGTCGTCCCCGTTCCACGGACTCTTAACTCCGGATAATCATACGGATCCAGCTCCGCGCTCTCTTTTGGGGTTATGCGGAATACTTTCGCAGGAGCGTTATTGAGATAGTCCTCACCGGCTTGCGGATCTTTGTATAGAGCGGGACGAATTAGCATGATAAACGTATCCGAGCTATCCTCTACTCCCATATTCAGCATGGAAGAGGGAAACACCTGGGTGTTAAATGTGTCGACCGAATATCCTGCTGATACAGCTGCTGCTCGGATTCGTTGATCGATGCCTCTGTCGGCCGTAGCGACTATCATAGTAGTCTGATTGAAGGGATTTCCGGCCGCCCCGCTGGGCGTCCCTTCAGTATTGATAACCAGATTGTTTACCGTATCGCCCAATGGGGCAAAGATCCATCTTGTCTCGTTTCCATATGTTCGGGAGAGCAAGTAATGATCGAAGCTGAAGTACCTGCACTCAGGTGGAGTTCTTCCCACGAAAACAATCGCTTCATCTGGGCCAAGATTCCAGAAAGCTGATGCCCCCTGAGACATTCCAAGTGCTTCGGTTATCCGAGAAAATAGCTCAGGTACATCATGGCCTGGCGCCGGTGGAACGAAGTACGTCAGATATTTTGTGCTTGGATTATTTCCGTAAGCGGCTGGCAGCACACCCAAATCGCATAATTTTATAAGATCCAGGTATCCTATCCTGCCCTCCTGCACAGTGAATCCATCTTTCTCCAGTGCTTCCCGAAACGCATTCACGTCACCTGATGTCTCATTCTGTGCAAGGCTGGACCACATCAACACGATGAATCCAAGCACAAGCATTACAAAAACTCGCATTTATAAATACCTCTATATTATGTGTTTTAATCTAAACTATAAAAACTTATGTATAACGTTGAACACCCTCGCATCTGTGGTCGCTCTTATCCATTTGATGACTTGCCAGAAGGAGCAGGAGTCATGCTGTGGGTTCATGGCAATGAATGCCTTCAGCGACCACATTGCTCTAAGTTGCTGCGCACATAAGAGCGTACACCGAATATCTCTCCAAAAGCCATTTCAGTATTATGATTCAGAGAGAAGGGTGTAAGATGACCACAGGAAAATCCTCAATCGTCGGGTCAACACCAGTCGCTGAAAGATGTAAAAATGAATAAAATTCCGCGCTCAGACTATGAGCGGGATGTTCTCGACGGACTCGGGGTTGGCGAGGGCCGAGATGTCGCCTACCGGCTTGCCCAGGGCCTTGGCCTTTATGACCCTGCGCATGATCTTTCCGGATCTTGTCTTCGGCACGTCCTTGACGAAGTAGACGATCTCCGGGTATGCGACAGGCCCGAGCGCGCTCCTGACGTGCTTCGCGATATCCTTCTTCAGCTCCTCGCTCTCCTTCACACCCTCCTTGAGGATTATGAAGGCCACGATGACCTCGCCCTTGACCTCGTCGGGCTTGCCGATGACGGCTGCCTCAGCGACCGCTGGATGTGAAACTGCAGCTGACTCGACCTCGGCGTTGCTGATCCTGTGGCCCGCGACCTTGAGGACATCATCGATCCTGCCCTGGATCCACCAGTAGCCGTCCTTGTCCCTCGTCGCCTTATCGCCTGCCAGGTATGTGCCGGGCTTGATGTCCCAGTACATCTGCCAGTACTCCTTCATGTACCTCTCGGGGTCCCTGAAGAACGCGCGGAGCATCGACGGCCAGGGCGTCTTCTGGACGATGTTGCCGCCGTAGCCGAGTGGCACGGAGTTGCCATCCTCATCGTAGATGTCTGTGTTGAATCCGGGCAGCGGGAACGCCACAGAGCCGGGCTTCTCAGGTGTCATCGGAAGCGGAGCGATCACGTGGCATCCTGTCTCGGTCTGCCACCATGTATCGATGATCGGTGCCTGCCCTCCTCCGATGTTGTTCCTGAACCAGACGTATGCCTCGGGGTTGAGCGGCTCGCCCACGGATGCGAGAATCCTGATCGACTTGAGGTTGTACTTCTTCGGCCACTCATCGCCGGCCTTCATGAACATTCTTATGGCGGTCGGCGCTGTGTAGAAGACAGAGACGCCGTACTCCTCGATGATGGACCACCATCTGCCGATGTCCGGATAATCGGGAGCGCCCTCGTAGAGTATGCTGGTCGCGCCCAGGCAGAGCGGGCCGTAGACGACGTAGGAGTGGCCTGTGATCCAGCCGCAGTCGGCTGTGCACCAGTAGACATCCTCCTCATGGACGTCCAGAGCCCATGCGGTTGTGTATGCGGGACCGACACAGAATCCGCCATGTGCATGCTCGATGCCCTTTGGCTTTCCAGTTGTGCCTGATGTGTACAGAATGAACAGCCTGTCCTCGGGATCGAGCTCCTCTGTGTGGCACTCAGCGGGCTGATCTTTTACAAGATCGTGGTACCAGATGTCGCGCCCCTCCTTCATCGGGACATCGAGCCCAGCCCTCTTGACCACAACAACCTTCTCAACGCTCGGGGCGTTCTGGACAGCCTCATCGACGTTCGGCTTGAGCGGGAGCGGCTTGCCACGCCTGTAGAAGCCATCAGATGTCACGACGACCTTAGCCTCTGCATCCGTGACCCTGCTCTGCAGGCCTCCAGCGCTGAATCCCGAGAAGACAACACTGTGGATCGCGCCGATCTTCGCACATGCGAGCATCGTGATCGGGAGCTCGGGTATCATGGGCAGATATATGCTGACCCTGTCGCCCTTCTTGACGCCCAGACTCTTGAGACCATTTGCCATCTTGTTGACGGCCTGGTAGAGCTGGTAGTATGTGATCGTCTTTGTGTCGCCAACAGGCTCGCCGACGAAGTAGTACGCGACCTTGTTCCTGCGCCAGGACTTCGCATGCCTGTCAACTGCATTGTGTGCGACGTTGCACTTACCTCCGAGGAACCACTTCGCATATGGCGGGTTCCACTCGAGGATCTGGGTGTACGGCTTGAACCAGTCCGCGTATGTCTGGGCCATCTCATCCCAGAAATCGAGGTAGTTCTGGGCACACCACTCGCGCATCTCCTTCTCTGTCTTGAAGCCCTTCTTCTTCATCCACTGGTAGGAGTTCGAGTACTCGATGATCCACTGGGGGGTGTTGAATATCCTGGTCTCCTCCTGCAGAACAGCAGTCTTTGCAGTCTCAGCCATTTACATACCTCCATTCATCTAGATAATGTGCTTCCGTCCCACGATGCCGCTGGCATGAGCTCCACCCGAGAACTCCTCCTGAGAAGAAGCGGGTCAAGAAGTCCTCCTGCCAAACCATAACTGCCATGCCGCGATCACCTATGAGCATTGGGAGACTCCGGAAACACGATAATTCCATACGTATTCCGTATTTATAAAGCTGTCGATATAGAAATGTCACCAAAAATTTGTAATAATTATTTTTCGTGATAAAAGTGTTAAAGATTATATGTAAATTAACGATATCGATATCCAGCAGAAGGGACCATGATAAGAAAACACACGAAGTCAGGCCAAAACAGAGTATCACATAAAATCAAATAAAATAGGTTGACCGCTCACTTGATGAGCGGTATGGCGTCCACAGCCTCCGGGTTCGCAAGCGCAGAGATGTCTCCAACTGGATTGCCCAGGGCCTTGGCCTTTATGACCCGGCGCATGATCTTTCCGGATCTTGTCTTCGGGACGTCCTTGACGAAGTAGACGATCTCCGGATATGCGACAGGCCCGAGCACGCTCCTGACGTGCTTTGCCAGTTCCTTCTTGAGATCCTCGCTCTCCTTCACACCCTCTCTGAGTATGACGAAGGCCACGATGACCTCGCCCTTGACCTCGTCGGGCTTGCCGATGACTGCTGCCTCAGCGACCGCCGGATGTGACACGAGCGCCGACTCAACCTCAGCGTTGCTGATCCTGTGGCCCGCTACCTTCAACACATCATCAATCCTGCCCTGGATGAAGAAGTAGCCGTCCTTGTCCCTCGTCGCCTTATCGCCCGCCAGGTAGACTCCAGGCCTGATATCCCAGTACATCTGCCAATACTCCTTCATGTACCTCTCTGGATCCTTGTAGAAGGCGCGGAGCATCGACGGCCATGGCGTCGGGTTGACTATGTTGCCGCCCTGTCCTGGAGGCACTGGGTTTGCGTCCTCATCGTAGATGTCTGTGTTGAACCCGGGCAGCGGGAATGTGGGCGAGCCGGGCTTGAGCGGTGTGATCGGCAATGGAGAGACCACGAAGCATCCAGTCTCCGTCTGCCACCATGTATCCATGATCGGGCACCTGTCGCTTCCGAAGTACTTTCTGTACCATATCCAGGCCTCGGGGTTGATCGGCTCACCGACAGAGCCGAGCAGTCTCAGGCTGGAGAGATCGTACTTCTGCGGCCACTGCTCGCCGGCCTTCATGAACATTCTTATGGCTGTTGGCGCTGTGTAGAAGACAGAGACCTTGTGCTCCTGGATTATGCTGAACCATCTCCCGAAGTCTGGATAGTCAGGGGCGCCCTCGTAGAGGATGCTCGTCGCGCCCAGACAGAGTGGGCCGTAAACGACGTAGGAGTGGCCCGTGATCCATCCGACATCGGCTGTGCACCACCAGACATCGTCGTCCTTGAGATCGAATACCCAGTGAGTTGTTTGTGCCGGAGTCACGCAGTAGCCGCCATGGACGTGCTCGATGCCTTTTGGCTTTCCTGTCGTGCCTGATGTGTAGAGGATGAACAGTCTATCCTCAGAGTCCATCTTCTCTGTCTCGCACTCGTCAGGCTGATTGGCCACGAGCTCGTGATACCAGATATCACGGCCCTCCTTCATCGGGACGTCAAGCCCTGCCCTCTTGACCACGACGACCTTCTCAACGCTCGGGGCGTTCTGGACTGCCTCATCGACGTTCGGCTTGAGCGGGAGCGGCTTGCCGCGCCTGTAGAATCCATCGGTTGTGACGACAACCTTCGCCTCTGCATCGAGAACCCTGCTCTGGAGGCCTCCAGCGCTGAATCCGGAGAATACCACGCTGTGGATCGCCCCGATCTTCGCGCATGCGAGCATCGCTATCGGAGTCTCAGGAATCATGGGCATGTATATGCTGACCCTGTCGCCCTTCTTGACTCCCAGACTCTTCAGGCCATTTGCGAACTTGTTGACAGCCTTGTACAGATCGAGGTAGGTTATCTTCCTCACCTGCTGATCAGTCGGCTCGGGTACGAAGATGTATGCAACCTTGTCCTTCTTTGCGCCCTTTGCATGTCTGTCCACAGCGTTGTACGCGACGTTGCACTTCCCACCAACGAACCATCTCGCATACGGCGGCTTCCACTCGAGGATCTGCGCGTATGGCTCAAACCAGTCCGCGTAGGTCTTGGCCATCTCGTCCCAGAACTCTATGTAGTGCTGGCCGGTCCAGGCGCGCATCTCCCGCTCGCTTGTGAATCCCTTCTTCTTCATCCACTGCATGACATTTGAGTTCTCAGCAAGCTCCTTAGGGGGATGGAACACTCTTGTTTCCTCAAGAAGAACCGCAGTTGTAGCAGCTTTTTCCTCAGCCATTTTGTGACACTCCTCAACAGTCATTCTGCCTCCAGCCCATCCCGATCTGTTGCGAATCTGCCCTCCCAGCAGACAAATCAGGATGTGGAGACTCAGAGGCATTATTACGATTGATAATTATCTCTTTCGTTTATAAAGTTAACGTTTGAATGAAATTAATGTTTAATAATGATATTGAAAAATCATTGAAGTAACCTCGAAGCAAACAATTCATTTTACAATATTACATCTTGTTGGATCGTCGTCTATATCGAATAGCTCCAAAACTATATAAAATTATTTAAGAAACTCTCGGCTGCAGACAAATCCGCAGCATAGAAATTTAATAAAAATAAAAATTGCGGACGTTCTACACAATCTTCGGTATAGCGTCCACTGCTTCTGGATTTGCAAGTGTGGATATGTCTCCGACAGGCTGCCCCATCGCCTTCGCCCTTATGACCCTGCGCATGATCTTTCCGGATCTTGTCTTCGGGACGTCCTTGACGAAGTATACCGCCTCAGGCATTGCAACAGGCCCGAGTGTCTCTCTGATATGCTTTGCGATGTCCTTCTTGAGCTCCTCGCTCTCCTGCACCCCCTCTCTGAGTATGGCGAATACTATTATGACCTCGCCCTTGACCGGATCCGGCTTGCCGATGACAGCTGCCTCTGCGACCTTCGGATGTGAAACTGCAGCCGACTCGACCTCCGAGTTCCCGATCCTGTGGCCTGCGACCTTGATGACATCATCGATCCTGCCCTGTATCCAGAAGTAGCCGTCCTCATCCCTTCTGCCCTTGTCGCCTGCCAGGTACGTTCCGGCCCTGACGTTCCAATAGGTCTCCCAGTACGTCCTGAAATACCTATCGGGGTCTTTGTAGAAGTCTCTCAGCATCGATGGATACGGCTCAAGTATGACGATGTTTCCGCCCTCTCCTGGAGGCACAGGCTTTCCAGCCTCGTCCCATACATCCATGCTGTATCCCGGCAGAGCGAACGTGCAGCTTCCTGGCTTGAGCGGCATGATCGGAAGCGGAGAGCCTATGAACGTGCCGGTCTCGGTCTGCCACCAGGTGTCCATGATCTGGAGCTCATCCCTTCCGATGTTCTTCCTGTACCAGACCCAGGCCTCCGGGTTGATCGGCTCGCCCACGGTGCCCAACAGTCGCAAACACTTCATGTTGTACTTGGCAGGCCACTGCTCACCGGCCCTCATGAACATCCTGATCGCGGTTGGCGCTGTGTAGAGCACGTTCACGCCGAACTCTTCGATTATAGACCACCATCTTCCGAAGTCCGGGTAATCAGGAGATCCCTCGTATATTATGCTGGTCGCGCCGAGCGAGAGCGGGCCGTATACGATGTAGGAATGTCCTGTGATCCATCCGATGTCTGCTGTACACCACCAGACGTCATCCTCTTTGAGATCGAAGACCCAGTGGAGAGTCTGCGGAACGCCAACACAGTATCCGCCGTGCGCGTGCTCTATGCCCTTCGGCTTTCCTGTCGTGCCTGATGTGTACAGAATGAACAGCCTATGCTCTGGGTCAAGCTGCTCGGTCTCGCACTCAGCAGGCTGATCCTTTACGAGATCATGCCACCAGATATCCCTGTCCTTGTTCCATGGGATATCCTGGCCGGTTCTCTTGTAAACGATCTGATGCTTTACTGTTGGAGCATCCTGAATCGCCTCGTCAGCCTGCTTTTTGAGCTCCACAATCTTTCCGCGCCTCCAGAATCCATCAACGGTGATCGATATCTTCGACTCCGCATCGATAACCCTGTCAGCATACGCCTTCGAGCTGAATCCTGAGAAGACAACGCTGTGGATCGCACCGATCTTTGCGCATGCAAGCATCGCTATCGGGAGCTCAGGAATCATTGGCATGTATATGCTGACTCTATCGCCCTTCTCGACGCCCAGACTCTTCAGGCCATTTGCGAACTTGTTAACCTCTCTGTAGAGGTCACCATAGGTGAACTTCCTCACGTCGCCCAGCGGCTCACCCACACCGATGTACGCCACCTTATTTCTCCTCCAGGACTTCGCATGCCTGTCCACCGCGTTATAGGCCATGTTGACCTTGCCGCCAACGAACCACTTGGCATACGGAGGCTTCCAGTCGAGGACCTGCTTGTAGGGCTCGAACCAATCTGCATACGTCTTGGCCATCTCGTCCCAGAACTCAACATAGTTCTTTGAGCACCATTCCCGCATCTCTTTCTCTGTCTTGAAGCCCTTCTTCTTCATCCACTGCATCACATTTGAGTTCTCAACCAGCTCCTTCGGGGGATGGAACAACCTCCTCTCCTCGAGAAGGACCGCAGTTTTTGCGGTTTCCTCGGCCATTTTTATAAACCTCCTTCCATATCCATCCGCCGCGTGGTCTGAGGGCTATAGGGCGGCAGATGTTAATGGTAGATTATGTTCATTATTAATAAATCTATTGGTTCGTGCTATCATTTGCCCACCATTCCCAAGATAATATAATAAATAATAATTATAGATTCTCGAACAACATCTCTTTCGGGTTGGATGAGTATACCAGATAAATATCCAGAGCATATGGTATGAAAATAGTTCTCGCAAAGGTCCATTTTCATCCACATTGGTGACCTTGGGTCAAGGGTGTTTTTGTGTTTTTTTATAATGCAGATGAAAATCAATACCGTCCACCCAAGCACCCCGTTCAGATTGTGCAGATCCCGGATCACACCTTTTGCCCCGGCCGTGCAGGAAAGCCTTTAAGCCCATCAGATGCCTCAGAGACCATCATGAAATCCTCTGAGGAGCTGCTCTCGAAGATCAAATCGCTCATTGATGCCCTGGAGGAGCTGCGCCTTCACATCGGAGTTAAAGATATCTCCATCGGATCCAAGAGGTTCAACGCGCAGCTCGTCTTCTGCCTGGCCAACGCATGCCTCAGAAACAGGGCAGTTTTGCTCTACGGCGGCATGGGCGCTAACAAAACAACGCTTGTGAACATTCTTGGTGGTGTGTTCATGAACATGAGCTTCGATGACGTGGAGAACCTCATGGTCACAGGACACCCAGAGCAGACAGAGGAGAAGATCATTGGCTTCATAGATCCAAGACAGTGGATGCAGCCCACCAGCTCAGAAATCAGAGTTCTCTGGACGCCGTGGGCGAGATCCAGGTGGAAGCTCATCAACGAGATCAACAGGTTTCCTGCTGGAAAGCAGAACCTCTTCCTGGAGATCATCAAGAAGAGAAAGATAACCTATGCGGGCCAGGTGCTGGAGCCGGGGGACACATGCTACTTTGCCACGATGAACCCGGAGTTCAGCTCCACCTACCCTGTTGATGAGGCCCTGATGGACAGAATATCCGCATGCATCCCAGCGGTACAGCCCGACCTTCTCGCCGGCCTGAACCTCGCGGAGCGCACAGAGGAGATACGAGATCTGGCGGAGCAGCTCCCGAAGTTCTCAGCAGACGAATTTGATGCACTGCCTCACGCGGTTGAGGGCATACCGCTGGATTTCCTCACAGAACTCTGCATAGTCTCACTGATCCGCGACTTCACGCTATGCGAGCGCGCGCCGTGTTTTGATAAAACACAGCTCTCAGGCAGGAATCCAAGTCATGGTCTCTGCTCTGGATGCCATTACTACAACAACCCTGAGGTCTGCTGCTGGCAGATCGATGAGGGCCTTTCTGACAGGGTTCGACAGGATCTGAGGGCATTCACAAAGGCTGTCTCGTTTGTCTGTGGTATCAGTAACGGATCCAGAATCGAGGTGTTGAGGGCGGTTGCACCCTATATCATATGGCATAGGGTGACACCGAACCGCTCAATGCTCGAGAGGCCTCCATACTATGGAGCAAAGCGCCTGGAGTACATCTCAGATCTGGTTCAGAAGAGCATAGACAGGACTGTGAATGAGCGCGGGGAGATGAACATGATATTCTCAAGGGCGGTCGATGGGGAGCTCACGGTTGAGAGAGCGATAAAAGAGCTCTCAGAGCACGACGACCCGATCGCGAGGCTGGATTACATCCCGATGCTCGAGAGGCTGAGGTAGTTTACAGTAGATCCACCGAATCTGGCGGCATGTGAATCCAGATGTGTTGTGATGTGGGCGCGAATCGCTGAGAAATCAATGGGATTCATGTGATAACCTACCGGTTATTTGATCTCGATTTCGAGGGTGATGACAAACAGTTCGATCTGTATTCCCGTACCGGGGCTGGGATGATGGGCCTGAAGGATATGATGGAGAACGCATACGGCGGAAGGATCCGGCACAGGAGGCTCGAATCCGGCAGAGGTGATGGGGTCATAAGCCTGGAGGACCTCGCCGACAGGCTCCCGGATCATCCGGAAAAGAGGGAGATCGCGGAGCTTGTCAGCGATGATGTAATTCCAAGGCTATTATCGAGCAGACCTCATGGAAAGAGGGAATCCGTGATTTTGGGGTATATCACAAGCATCGCAGCAGAGAGATCAAAACAACCGGTCACGGTGCACCCAATGGACTTCGCGGGGCTTGAGCTCTCCCGTGGGACTCTCATCCTGAGCAGTAATGGAAAGAGCAGACCATCACATGTGGGCGAGAGGATGAGCTCCGGCATAATCAAGATGTGCGATGCCGGAGATTACCTCGGCCAGGGTATGACCGGAGGAGGGATAGTCGCCTCCTCATGCGGAACATATGCGTTCAGAAACATGAGCGGCGGATGGGGCGTGATCCTCGGAGATGCGGGCAGCTTCATCGGAGTCAACAACTCAGGAGGAAAAATACTCGTGAAGGGCAATGCAGGCGAGAGAGTGGGCTGGCTGATGCGCTCTGGGCGTATAACCGTGTTGGGCGATGTCGGGGATTACGCAGGCATTCTCGCGAAAGGCGGCCTGATAAGGATCCGCGGCGGTGCTGGAGAGAACGCCGGCTGGAGGGCTGGCGGTGTCAGGATCGAGATCGGTAGAAGATGAGATGCTCAGGATATGGGAGACGGCACGGAGCGAGTGGCACCATCCACAGCTCCCGCGTCCTGTCATATCCACTGATGGCTCAGGCATCTTCCCATTCGATAACTACAGGATATCTGTCAGGGAGGAGGATCTGAGGGACCCGTTGTATCTGGAGAGCCTCTTCGAACACCTTATCCTCCATTACATCCTCTGCCCCAGGTCGCTTGAGGTGGCTGGAGAGCTCGCCCTCTCAGCTCTGAAGGGCATCAAGAGGAACGACACGAACTTCGCGAGGACGATCGTGAACATATTCAGCGATATAGTGATTGACTCTTTCAGGCTTGAGAGGAGTGAGTATGACGAGCAGAAGGTAATCCTCCTCTGGAGGCGCATCGCGGAGTCTGCAGAATCCGATCTTGATATGGCAGTTCTGTCTTTCATCGAGAAGTACTGGTCAGCCGATATCTGCGGTGCAGCCGAGACAGAGGAGACGAGAATTCTGCTCCAGATCTTCGCCCCCGGCGTTCGGGAGAAGTCTCTGTGGAGGAGACAGTGCCAGCAGATGGCAATGGTTCTCTCACCACTCGCCCCCGGCTCTCTAGGAAAAGAGGAGGTCAGATCCCTGGAGATCCTTCGCGGGAATGCGAGATCCGCGCCTCTCGCGGGTCTTGCATCTGAGCTCGAGCCAGAGGAGTACATCAGGTGTCTGGACGTGCTGGGCATCAGGGGAGACCTGAAGCGGTGGTACCGCGATCAGGGGTACAGGATAGAGATCGTGGCGAGCAGGTCGAGCAGGAGTGATACATATCCCACAGGCACATCGAGATGGCGCTTCGACGATCCACCGAGCGAGCTGGATGTGAACTACTCACTCAGTATGAGCCCCAGGCTTGTCCCCGGGGTGACCACGTACAGGAGAGATCGCGAATCATGCGGCATGACTCCGGGCAGATCCGATGTTCCTGATCTTCTTGTGGTTCTCGACAGCAGCAGGTCGATGGATGGTCACAGGAGAGGATCCAGGACATTCTACGCGACGCTGGCCGCGTTCAAGGCCGCGCAGTTCGCCTACGAGCAGGGTGCTGAGATAGCCGCGATAAACTTCAGTGAGAGGTTTCTGGTACAGCCATGGTGCAGGGACCTAGACGCTGTGGAGGATGTCCTGATCGAGTACCTTTGTGGAAGAACGAACATACCCGGAAGCAGGATTCTGGAGCTCGTAAAGGAGAGGAAGGGCTGTCTGATTCTCTGCATAACAGACACAGGAATACAGAACCTCTACACACAGTGGGATTACCTGAAAGAGGCATCCTCGCTTGGCAGGTTTGTGCTCTTCTGCATAGATGAGAAGGGCAGGGACAGATACGTCCTAGAAGCGCTCGGCTCTCTCGGCAGGGTTTATTACATAAACACTCCGGAGGATCTTATATCTCTCGTCGTTGAGACCACAGAGGATGCGTACGGGGATGCGCCTGTTTAGCATCCAGGTGGCTCTGATTCAGGCGGTCCGATCGTGTGCTCATGTTCTGGCTCCAAATACCTCACAGGAGTTCTGTCAGGATCCCTGAGGGCACTCTCCAGCACTCCAGGCCACGACCGGCAACCCCGAACGCCCGGATGGCCGAGAGAATGAAGGCACTCAAAGCATAATAAGGAGACCTATGGAGCGATGTTGATGGACCGTGTTCGGCAGCTTTCTGTAAAACCTGGGATGAGCGTGGATGAGCTGGTGAGGGGCATGGAGGGCTGCGGCTTCGGCGCACGCAGGCTCGCGCATGCCGCTGAGATCTACCAGGAGATGGTGGAGGAGGATTACAGGAAGTTCTTCACCCTCGCAGGCGCGATGGTGCCCGCAGGCATGAGGAATCTGATCTCAGATCTCATAAGAAGGGGGATGATAGATGTGCTCGTCACGACCGGAGCGAATCTGGTGCACGATATCGTGGAATCTTTCAGCCATCACCGTCTGGGGTATCTCGAGGCGGACGACTCTGAGCTGAGGAGATCTGGAATATCAAGGATATATGATGTATACATAACAGACGATGACTTCGTCAGGTTCGAGGAGCTGGTCCAGAACCTGCTTCCAGATAGAGAAGCTCCGATCTCTGGAAGGGATCTACTGGCAGAGATAGGATCGGGGATAGACGACAGGAGATCGATACTCAGAAGCGCCAGCGATTGTGGTGTTCCAGTCTTCTGTCCTGCAATAACAGATTCGATGATAGGGCTCCAGGCATGGCTCCACAGGCAGACGAAAAAGCTGAACATAGATGTTCTTGAGGATGTGCGTGAGATAGTCGATATATGCTACGAATCAGAGAGGGCTGGAATACTCATGGTCGGTGGGGGGGTTCCAAAGAACTTCGCACTGCAGTCGATGCTTGTGACCCCGAACAGCTTCAGGCTCGCGATCCAGCTCACAACAGATCATCCAGAGGCAGGGGGACTCTCAGGCGCGACGCTCTCAGAGGCGATATCCTGGGGAAAGATAGATCCAGAGGGGAAGCACGTCACAGTCTACGGGGACGCGACCATAACGCTTCCGCTGCTTGTCGCATCTGTAATCACCAGGATAGAGGAGAGGTGTGAGCGTAATTAGCAAGGTTTTTTCGGTGGAGAGCGCACCATTCCTGCTGAGGTCGTGCAGGAGGGTGCCATGATCAGCGTGCAAGGATGGCGAAAAACTTCTTCGAGCCAGATAGATCACATTGATCTGGATGCACGGCTCCCACCCGTCTCCTCGACATAGATCTCCCCGTCCTCTGTGACGTAGATATCAAAGCTCCTCTCAATGAGTCGCCTTCTGGTGAGATGCGGGGCGATCTCCTTCAATCCCGCCAGGATATCTATTGAGTTCACCGGCAGCTTCAATCCCCTCGTGTCGGCCTCTCTGAATATGATCCCGGGAAGGGCGAAGAGGTCTGTGCCCTCAGGGATACTGACGGCAACAGGCGCGTGGATCATCTTCCACTGCTTCAATGTCTCAAGTGCGCGGTCTATGTTCTGCATCGCCCTCTTCTCCAGGATGCTGACATTCGCTCTGGTCGTGCCAAGGAGAGCAGCCACCTCCTCCTGCGACATCCCACTCCTTCTGAGGCGCAGGACCTGGATCTGCCTCTCAGTGAGAAACCCGCGCGAATTCATGAATGAACCTCCAGTCCACAGGCCTCAGCATTCCTGCATGCAGGAACGCCCTCACATCATCAGAATCAGAGTTCAGGAGTAGATCCGCGGATCCGGATGAGACCACCCTGCCATCCATGATGATCACAATCCTGTCAGCCAGACGCACCGCCTGGGGCAGGTCATGGGTAGATACCACTGTGGTCATTCCTCTCATCTTCGCACGGGATATCAGCTCTTCTATGACATAAGATGTTCTGGGATCGAGATTGGCGGTCGGCTCATCGAGAAGCAGAAGTTCAGGGGATATCGCGAGAGCTCTTGCGAGAGCCACCCTCTGCATCTCCCCTCCTGAGAGGACCTTTGCGGGCCTTCTCTCGTATCCTTTGAGACCGACATCAGAGAGAGCAGCTTCAACCCTCTCATCGATCTCATCCTTCGATAAACGACGTATCCTGAGACCATAAGCCACGTTATCGTAAACAGTGCCCCGGAGCATGACAGGCCGCTGGAAGACCACGCCGATCCGGCGCCTGGCTGCCAGCCTCTCGCCCTCGTTCTTCGGAGCTTCGCCTTTAAAAAGCACGCGACCTTTTGACGGAAGATCGATGAGATCCATCACTCTCAGCAGCGTCGTCTTTCCAGCGCCTGTTGGGCCGATTATGCCCAGCGTCTCGCCTGTCCTGACCTCAATGTTGATATCGGTAAGTATCTGTCTGCCGTTCTTCTCGATGGAGACGCCTTCAAGCTGTATCGTCCTCACCACCCCTGGAGTCTGCCGACCACTGTGTTCACCACCAAAGCTATCGAGATCAGAATCAGGCCGAGAGCTATTGATATCTCCAGGTTCCCCATGGATGTCTCGAGAGCGATCGCTGTTGTGAGAACTCTTGTGTATCCTCTTATGTTCCCACCAATCATCATCGCGACGCCCACCTCCGAGAGGGCTCTTCCAAAGCCGAGGAGGACTGCTGCAAGCACAGGTCCCCGCGCCTCCACTATCACCGTCCACATCGTCTGAAATCTGTCGGCGCCGAGCGAGACGGCCGTATCTCTAATATCTTCACTTACACTGCTCAGAGCCGATATCGTGAGCCCGAGGATTACGGGCGTTATCAAAACAGTCTGACCGATGATCATCCCGTAAGGAGTGTATAGAAGCCCGTAGCCCCCCAGTGGACCCTCCCTTGAGATAAGCAGGAAGACGAAGAGTCCGACGGTCACTGTGGGTATACTGTAAAGGGTCTGGATGAGATTTATCAGACCACTCCTCCCCGGGAAGTGATGAAAATGTATCAGGCTTCCAAGAGGTACGTTGATAAGAGATGCGATGGTGACCGAGGTGAGTGCGATTAAAAATGAGCGGAGCGTGACCTCGATCACCTCCGGATTCAGTTCGATTATCAGCTCAACAGCCCTGATGAAACCTCTTGCAATCTCATCCAAATGCGCTCACCATCTCTCCTGGACATTCTGTGGCATTGCATCCGATCTCCGTGCAGTGACCTGCGGCTGGATAGAACAGCGCTCTCCCGTAGATATCCTTTCCGTAGCCGGCTATGATCTCCTGTCCCTCTTGGGAGAGAAGAAACTCCACGAACCTCTCCGCGAGATCCAGATGTTTCGATGCGGATACGGGTATTGCAGCGTACACGTTGAGCAGTTCATCGCTCTCCGTCACCAGCGGCACAAGGCTCAGGTTGCCCGCGAAGGCCATGTAAGTCGACATATCCGTGAGCGTGTACGCTCTCTTCTCATCTGCCATGATCAGTGTCGCGCCCATCCCCTGGCCTGACTCCAGGTACCATCTCCCGGATGGCTCGATGCCGGCGCTCTTCCACAGCATCCTCTCACGTGCATGCGTTCCGGAGTTGTCGCCGCGGGAGACGAACTGCACGTTTGGATTCTTCTCTCCAGCATCTGCAATCCTCCTGAACGCCTCGGATGCGTTCCTGCCCCTTATACCTGCAGGGTCACCGGCAGGGCCGACGATGTAGAAGTAGTTGTACGCAAAGCATCTCCTCTCAGTGCCATATCCATCATCTATGAACTCTCTCTCTCGATCTTTATCGTGAACGAGGAGGAGATCCACATCCCCGCGCCTCCCCTGCTCCAGCGCGAATCCGGTCCCGCCGGAGATTATGTCAAGAGCTACTCCGTGCTCCTCCTCAAACCGGCTCTCCAGCACATCGAGAAGCTTTGTATCATAAAGGCTCGTTGTCGTCGCAATTCTCAGCCTCTCATCCGTTGTCCCACCCACAGAGAGCATGCAGAGCAGGAGCACCACAAAAAGCAGCTGAATACAACGCCTTATCCGAATCATGCTGCACCCTCCTGTAAACACTGTCGTTAACAAAAATACTCATATATAAGCGTTTTGGTATCAGAACAGAGATGTCGGGATGAAGTGTTCATAACAATCAGCATCCTCAACCTCGAATATCTGGCTCAGAACTCTTACACGGACAGGTTCTCAGAATCCATCCGGGCTGAGCGATGCGACGAACGATAAAAAAAATGAAGATGAGGAGTCAGCCCTTGCCACCTCAACCACCTCAACAAGGGCAGACCAGGGGATCCGGTGATATTTCAGTCCCCTCGGGCGACTTCGTGTCACACGTGCATGCCGGTATGACGGTTCCCTGCGGGTGCTGAGCTATATGCCTGCCATCTGTCCCTTTATCGCATCGACGACAATTCTGAGCTCCTCTTCGCTGATCGAGAGGTCCGGAGATTTCTTCACACCCAGCTCCGTTATCACAACACAAAGATCCGGCTGAAATCCGCAGAGCTCCAGGCTCTTGCGGCAGCACTCCAGGGAGCATCCATCTATGGAGACTATCGCGTCTGCACCCTGCGCAGAGGCTGTTATACCCCGGATGCTGGCTGTTATCCCGGCCAGGCACGAGATCCTGCCATATCCCTGTGCGGTCAGCTCCCTGCCAGCGGCATTTGCGAGCTGGCCGACGTTCGAGCCGCCAGAGCATGTGAATATCGCGCGTCTGGCCTCGCAGAGGCAACTCTCTGCCATATCTACCCCTTCAGCAGGCCCTTGATCTCTTCCACGCTCAGAACGCGGCCAACGGCAACCGTCTCTCCGTCGATGCACAGCGCTGGGGTCATCATCACACCACGCTCCATGATCTCCATGATGCTGTCCACCTTGACTATCTCTGCGTCTATGCCAAGCTCCTTAACCGCCTGGCGCACATTCTTCTCCAGGCCCTTGCATTTGGCACATCCTGTGCCCAGAACCTCTATCTTCAAGTTGCCACCTCCGTGATCAGAATCTTCCGAGCTTCCTGTACCTCTCAGCCTGTAACTCCACAGCGGTGCGTTTCTCGAAGCGCTTGGTGATCCCCCATGCTGAGAGCTCAACGCTCAGGTTGTATACCCCTGCGGGAACGCCAGATGCGTCCCAGGTGCCTGTGTAAACATATGCGGATGCTGGATGCAGCATGACCCGGTCGATCTCTTCATCAGAGGTGTCAGTCACAACAGCCACGATACCAACAGCTGTCTCCGGGCCTGCGGCCCCGGTCTCTGCAGCGCCGATAACGTTCACGACCTTTCTCCCAGGCGATGTGTAGTTTCCGAGACGCACGCCGGTGCTCTTATCCCTGCTGAGGCCGCCGGTGTATATCGTTATGGGCTCGCATGTGACGCACCCCATCACATTCATGCTGTCGTTTTTCGGGCTCTCAGAGAACGTGGCGGTTATCTTGACCATTCGCTCCGTGCTCACATCTGCTCTGAGGTCTGAGAGCTCCATTCTGAGCTCTGGCTTGTGATCAAGCCAGTCCAGCCATATGTAGAGCCTCGCATCGTATCCCATGCTCATGAGGGCGAACCAGACGAGGGATGCCTGTCCGCCGTTCAGGCTGTAAACGACCACCGGTCTCCCCCGGTCGAGATTGAAAAGGGGAGCGAGCTCGCTGGTGTTCTTCAGTCTTCCATTGCTCAGGATAGATGACGACTCTATGTTCACCGCTCCGGGGATGTGCGCGGTCTGAAACTCAGCTGCGCTTCTAGCGTCCACAACCTGTGCAGCGCCGCTCTTAACATAATCATATGTGGCGAGGAGTTCCGGCCTGAGCTCGGGGGTGTAATTCGCTGGAGGTCTGATCGATGGTCTCTCGCTCATGTTGGCTCCGATTGTCTCCAACTCCAGGATCCTGACATCCTCCTGTCCCAGATAGCTCAGCAGCCAGCAGATGTATGTCGGATCGCCGCACTCCATGCAGCTCCCGTAGACGACGACAGTATCATTTCTTGTCAGGCCATGTGATCCGAATATCTCACAGATCTCACGTACAGAGCGAAGCCTGCCGTCGGCGACGAACTCCGCACGCGGAACATGTATCGCGTCCTGTACGTAGTAACGGGGATTGTCGTTGCTCACATACATGATCACATCCGACTGTGAGATGTTACCGGCATCAACCACACCCATGGAGGATGCCGCCGATGTGAGAATGAGAAGCACAAATGCGCTCCCAAGCAGTGCGGGAGCAGCATGTGAGCTTTCTGAGTGGCGATTTACCCTAATGCGCGATACCCAGCCCACAGGGCACATGAGATTCATTTCATGCATCATGATCTGATTAGCGTGGATTTATTTTGGTTATAAATTTTGTGTTTAACGCCTGTGCAAATCGCTGACTAGTGATAATCTATCCATGTATGTTGATCTGTTCTGATCTGAACGCCCTCTACATCCGCACGCCTGCATTCATGCTTCCGCTCCTGTATCCCTCCAGATCGAGCGTGATGTACACAAATCCAAGCCTTCTCAGCTCATTCACGATGCTCTCCCTCTGCATCAGAACCCGGTGGATATCAGATGGCAGGACCTCGATCCTGGCGAGATCTTCATGGGCTCTCACGCGAACCTGTGATAGCCCCATATCCCTCAGCAAATCCTCTGCCTGCTCCACTCTTTTAAGCACATGTGGAGTTATTCGCATGCCGTATGGAATCCTGGATGCAAGGCATGCAGATGACGGTCTGCTCCAGAAATCCATTCCGATGGATCTTGCCATCTCTCTTATCTCAGGTTTCGATATGCAGGCGTCGACAAACGGATGGCATATGCCTTCTTCATCGCATGCTTTTATCCCCGGGCGGTAATCATTGTAGTCAGTCGTGTTGACGCCATCTGCCACGCAGCCGATGCCGAGAGAGCTCGCGATGCTCCTGAGGAGTCTCGCAGAGGATTTCTTGCAGTGGTAGCATCTCTCCGGGCTGTTCTCAACGACGCTCTCGAGATCGAGGACGTCATGCTCGACAACGATGCATTCTATCCCGAGACGCCGAGCAACGGACCTCGCATGCTCGATCTCCCTCCTCGGCATCAGCGGGGAATCAAGGATAACAGCCAACGCTCTCTCTCCGAGAACCTCTCTGGAGATCGCAGCGAGAAGGCTGCTGTCAACACCTCCAGAGAAAGATACGAGCATGCTCTCCCTGGATGCGATTATCTTCCTGAGCAGATCGAGCTTCTCAGCCATTCCGGACATGCTCATCTATCCCGTATCTCACTGAGACTGCCACACCCCTTTTTATCTGAAGCATCTCTTCAGGCGCCAGAACCGCCCTCCCCGTGGCGATAAGCCTGTCGTTCTCATCAACGACCAGCACCTCATCGCCCGCCCTCATCTCAGGATCTGCGTACAGGACATGCCTCGCGAAGAGGTTCTTTCCGGCAGAGACGAACGGCACAGCCTCGGGGGATGCGACAACCCTCAATCTTGGATGCGGAAATGCCATGTGCAGCCTCTCAGCGCCGAGCATGCTCAGCGTCAGATGTGAGTCCCGGGCGCGCACGGTCGCTATCCTCTCATCCCCTGAGAGAAGATATCTCAGCCTCTGCGTGCTGGAAAGCTGGATGGTCGTGCCATCCGGAAAAAGAGCGGCTCCCGCTCCCCTCCCGAACTGAATGTCTGCAAGCATCCTGGCAAGATGAATCATGCGATGAGATGGGGCGCTGAGGTTTTAAGCTGTTCCCAGCATGTTTAATATTTTATTTTATAGAAAAATTCCCCAAAAAGGTTTTACCTTTGTAGTGCGTTGGGTTTGGGGATGTTCAAGAAGATCCTGGTCGCAAACCGTGGGGAGATTGCAATCCGTATAATGAGGGCCTGCAGGGAGCTCGGCGTCCTGAGCGTTGCAGTGTATTCGGATGCGGACAAGAACGCGCTCTTCGCAAAGTACGCGGATGAGGCGGTCTACATCGGGCCATCCCCATCATCGGAGAGCTATCTCAACATGGATAAGATCGTAAAGGCAGCGCTCCAGACCGGAGCTGAGGCGATACATCCCGGGTACGGTTTTCTGGCGGAGAATCCGGAGTTCGCAAGGCTGTGTGAGGAGAATGGAATTGTGTTCATAGGGCCCTCCAGCAGCTCAATCGATGCGATGGGCTCAAAGATAACCGCCAGGCAGATGATGAAAAATGCAGGGGTACCGATAGTGCCGGGCACAGAGCGTGGCATATCCGACCCGGAGGAGATAGCCGATGTCGCGGAGCGAATCGGCTATCCTGTCATAATAAAGCCAGCAGCTGGAGGTGGTGGGATAGGCATGAAGATCGTCGACAGGCCTGAGGATCTCGCCACTGCTGTGGCATCGGCACAGTCGATAGCGACCTCAGCGTTCGGCGATGGCACAGTTTATCTGGAGAAGTATCTGACCGAGCCGAGGCATATAGAGTTCCAGATAATGGCGGACAGCAGGGGGAGAACGGTCTACGTCTCGGAGAGGGAGTGCTCGATCCAGAGACGCCACCAGAAGCTGATCGAAGAGGCCCCATCCCCGATAATGACCCCGGAGCTCAGGAAGAGGATGGGGGAGATAGCGGTGAGGGCCGCAAAGGCCATACGCTACAGGAGCGCGGGGACGGTGGAGTTCATGTATTCTCATGGGGACTTCTACTTCCTGGAGATGAACACCAGGCTCCAGGTGGAGCACCCGATAACAGAGATGATGACAGGCATAGATCTCGCAAAGGAGCAGATCTCGGTGGCGGCAGGCGAGGATCTGAGCTTCAGTCAGGACGAGATAGAGATACGGGGATGGGCGATAGAGTGCAGGATAAACGCAGAGGATCCCATGAACGATTTCGCTCCATCGCCCGGCAGGCTCAAGAGGTACAGGAGCCCCGGAGGGCCCGGAATCCGGGTCGACAGCGGCGTCTACACAGGCTATGTCATCCCACCGTATTACGACTCATTGATCTCAAAGCTTGTGGCGCATGGAAGGGACAGAAACGAGGCGATAGCCAGGATGGAGAGGGCGCTCTACGAGTACATAATAGTGGGAGTCACGACGAACATACCGTTCCACAAGGCTGTTCTGAGAAACGAGCGGTTCAGGAGAGGAGATATCAACACACACTTCATCAGGGAGGAGAACATCCTGGATGATGTGAAGAGGATAGTGGCCGAGGAGAAGGAGAAGCGCGAGAGCCTGGCCTCCGCGCTCGGTGCAGACACGAGAAAGATCGCCGCTGTCTCGGCTGCTGTGGGCGCGTACCTCTCTATATACAGATCTGATGAGGATGAGGGAGAGGCGAAGAGCTGAGGAGATCTCCTGCAGCATCATCCGCAGACTCAGGACAGCTTCCGGAGACTGGGTCTCGGGAAGGGAGATCGGGGATGCGCTGGGGATGAGCCGTGCAGCTGTGTGGAAGCACATCATGCAACTCCGCTCGATGGGCTACAGGATAGAGGCCTCCACGCGGCTCGGCTACAGGCTCCTCGGCCCTGAACCGCTGCATCTTCAGATCCCGGAGAGCATCTGCAGCAGGCTCATAATGCTGGAGAGCACCGGGTCGACAAACGAGTTCGCCAGGGGGATCGCGGACGAAGCCGAGAGCTGGACGGTGGTGATCGCTGAGGTCCAGACTGCTGGCCGGGGGCGGCTCGGCAGGGAGTGGCTCTCTCCTCCGGGGGGCGTATGGATGAGCATAATCCTGAGGCCAAGAGCCCCTCCATCGGAGGCGTTCAGGTACACGATGGCGGCATCTGTCGCTGTCTGCGGATCCCTCAGGGATCTCTACGGTCTGAATGCGAGAATAAAGTGGCCCAACGATGTGCTGGTGAACGGGAGAAAGATCTGCGGGATACTGACGGAGATATCTGCGGAGCTTGATATCATAAATTACGTGATCATCGGGATCGGTATAAACGCGAACATGAGCGTCTCCTCACTGCCGGAGGAATGGAACGCGACCACAGTATCTGCGGAGCTTGGTAGGGAGATATCACGGGGGGAACTCATCGCAAGAGTGCTTGGGGAGATGCGGACGCTGCTGGAATCCGGGGATGTGTACAGGGAGTGGGTGGGGCTCTCCGACACGATCAACCGGCGGGTCAGGATCCAGGGGTTCGGTGATGTGTCCGGACTGGCCGAGTCGCTGGATCCAGATGGCGCCCTGATTTTGAGGAGAGATGATGGCGAGCTGGTGAGGGTTCTGGCTGGAGACTGCATCCATCTCAGGTCTGCTGAGCAGAGCACAGGCGCCAGGGTCGGAGGTCAGCAGATATGCGCAGGGTTAAGGGGATAGCAGGGGAAGCTCTGGAGTTCATACTGGAGGTGAGCAGATCAACGATGCCCCGAGAGTTCGCAGGGCTGCTCCGGGCCAGGGATGGAGTGATATCTGAGATACTGATCCTTCCAGGGACAGAGTCCTCTGAATGGATGGCCTGGGTCCCGATGTACATGCTGCCTAGCATGCCGATCGTCGGATCGTGCCACAGCCATCCCGTGCCGAATCCCGTTCCATCACGGGAGGACCTGGAGTTCTTCTCTCACACCGGCAGCTACCACATAATCGCATTTCCACCATTTGATGAAAGGAGCTGGAGATGCTATGACTCCTCTGGGAGGAGGAGAGATCTCATGGTGATACAGGAGTAGGCATCACATCGTGCTGCAGATCAGAGTTTCTGCGTCAGGTACAGGGAGGTATTATGACAAGAGTGATGGCGACCGGCACTTTCGATATACTGCATCCAGGGCATCTTCTCTACCTCGAGCGCTCAAGAGCTCTGGGGGACGAGCTGGTGGTAGTTGTTGCAAGGGATATCAATGTGAGGCACAAACCAAAGCCTGTGATTCCCGAGGATCAGAGGCTCCGGATGGTATCAGCCCTGAAGATGGTTGATCTGGCTGTTCTGGGAAGCATGACAGACATCTTCGAGCCGGTCAGGGAGCTGGTACCGGATATAATCACCCTGGGCTACGACCAGTACATGGACGAGAGCTGGCTTCAGGGGGAGCTCAGAAGGAGGGGTTTACAGGCGAGGGTTGTGAGGATATCTGAGAGGGAACCATGCGAGCTCTGCAGCTCGAGGCAGATCGTGGAGAAGATCATCAAGGAAAGATGCTGACGGATTGCGCAAGCGGTAGTTACTTATACCGATCGCTTCCTTCTGGCGCACGTATGGCCAGAGTTGCCGTAGGTGGGACATTCGATCCGATTCACGATGGCCATCTCGCTCTCCTGAAAAAAGCGTTCGAGGTCGCCGGAGAGGATGGGACAGTGGTGATAGCCCTCACGTCAGATGAGATGGCGAGGAGCCAGAGGAGGAGGCCTGTCAGGGACTTCGAAACCAGGCTCAAAAATCTCAGGAGGGTTCTGAGGGAGAAGCTCGGCGTGGAGAGTTTTGAGGTGGAGAAGATCAGCGACGTCTTCGGATCAGCCATAGAGAAGGATTACGATTACATCGTTGTCTCCCCTGAGACCGCGCCTACCGCATACAGGATAAACGAGATAAGGCGCGAGAACGGTCTGAGGCCTTTGAAGATAGTGCAGATAGAGTACAAGATGGCCGAGGACAACATAAGGATCAGCTCTACCCGCATCGCAGAGGGGAAGATCGATACACACGGCAGGGTGCTGATCTAGCAGGGCTCCTTTCAGGCGCTCGCATTGTATCGCTCTCACGTCTTCGGCAACAAACTCATGCGATCGTTGCTGGAAGCACCAGTCATATTCATCTGATAGCCTGCCAGTGCGGGTCCGGCCATGCGCCCATTTGGCGGGCGAATCATACATGTTAATGCATTACCCTTCTGCAGATCTTCTTTGCAAGCCTCTTTGCCACAATCCCGAATGGAGTTCTGCAGCAATCTATCTCTGTTCTGCTCTTCCTTATCTCCTCCAGCACATCATCCTCGCTCGCTGCGTCCAGGATTGTGATGCCCAGGCCGACCGTCTCCGCGATATGGGCGTCACTGCCCGCCACCATCGATATATTCCGCCTTCTGGCCTCCAGCCTCGCTCTCAGATTCGATATCCCAAGGATGTACTTTGAGTTGCAGACCTCCACAGCATCCACAGGCGGTATCCTTCCTATGGAGTGCCTGAATAGATGGTAGGGATGCGGCAGGACTGCAATCCCCCCGAGATCATGCGCCTCCTCTATCGTCTCCTCTGGTGTGCTTCCAGGCTTCGGCATCTCATCAACACCAAGTACTATCAGATGGCCCTCAGAGGTATCAATTTCAACACCCCTCACGACGATCAGCTCCCTGTAGCTCGATCTGCGGATCCTCAGCGCAGCCTTCGAGCCATCGAGCGTGTTGTGATCTGTCACAGCGATCCCATCGAGCCTCTTTCTCCTCGCGATCCTCAGGATCTCCTCTACGCTCGCCCTGCCATCGGAGTATCTGGAGTGGATGTGGAGATCAAACCTCATATGTCCCTTGGATCTGCGATCTTTCCTGTGATCGCTGTGGCTGCAGCGGTTGCAGGCGACGCCAGGTAGACCCTTCCGTTTCTGCCCATCCTTCCCGGGAAGTTTCTGTTTGACGTGGATAAACAGACCTCCTCATCTCCCAGAACCCCCATGTGCGCCCCCAGGCATGGACCGCAGCCTGGAGGCCCGATCATCGCGCCCGCCTCGACCAGAGTCTCCATTACCCCTGATCTCAGAGCAGCGAGGTATACCTCCCTCGAGGCAGGGATCACGAGAGTCCTGATCTTGACTCTTCTGCCTTTCATGATCCGGGCTGCGACCTCCAGATCCTCCAGCCTGCCGTTTGTGCATGTGCCTATGAAGACCTGGTCCACCTCGGTTCCGGCGAGATCCATGACAGGGTGAACGTTGTCAACGCGGTATGGGGCTGCGACCATTGGGGGGAGATCGCTCACATCGTACTCGATCTCCCTGAAGTATGATCCAGGGTCTGAGTGGATGTGTGTGTAGGGACGCCTGGCTCTTCTCATCAGGTATGCGTCAACGCTCTTATCTGGGGGAACGATCGCTGCCTTCGCCCCCATCTCAACGCCCATGTTGCAAAGAGTCATCCTGCCTGATATGCTCAGCCTCTCCACAGCTTCGCCGACGAACTCCACGGCCATGTAGTTGGCGCCGTCAGCACCCATCTCCTTAACCACGAAGAGCGCGAGATCTTTTGCGGATACCATATCTCCCGGTGTGCCCTCAAGGCGCATGCATATCGTCTCAGGCACCCTGAACCAGAGTCTTCCCCTGGAGTAGATCTCGGCCATGTCTGTGGCGCCCACACCCGTTCCGAATGCGCCCAGGGCGCCGTAGGTGCATGAATGAGAGTCAGCGCCCACGACGAGCGCCCCGGGAACCGCAAAGCCCATCTCGCAGAAGACCTGATGGCATATGCCATGGCCGCAGTCGTAGAAGTTCTCGATCCCCTGCTCTCTCGCCCACCTTCTCACCTCTGCCTGAAGCGTCGCTGCTGTCTCATTGTTCGCGGGCACAATGTGATCGAATGGTATCACTATCCTGCTTTTATCCCAGACCTTCTCAGACCCCATCTCCCTGAATGCCTTTATGGCAAGGACGCTTGTACCATCATGAGACATCGCGTAGTCTATCTCAGCATCGACAATATCTCCTGCCTCTGCCTCAGTTCCAGATGCCCTGCTGAGGATCTTCTCACTAATTGTTGGCAGTGGACCACCCCAGTGATGCTCTGCTGCAAAAGTAAATACGTTTTTGGCATGTATCGCCCATGACGAGCAGAGAATATCTTATGAGTTCAAATACCTCTCAGCTAACATTTACTGGACCGGAGGATCGCTGATTCCGGATTCAAAATCAGAGGCGTACGGCAACATCCGGTCTCCCTTTTAGCGGTGTCTTCATGGTGATGCATCTCATTCCCCTCCTCTGGGCAGCAATGCACCTGCAGTCAATTCGCTGCAAAAGATCCGCGCTCTTACCCATATGATAACTTGCTCATAGAAACACTGGTCCTGCCATGCATTCTTGTTGAATGAATAAACGCCAGTAACCACATTGGACGACCTGCAAGTTGCCAAACACATAAGAGCGAAGATCCGCAGGAGCGATGGACGCCCTGCGGATCTCATCTCAGGGTGTGCCGGTGCTCTCAGTGGCCTCTCCTCGCAGCCTCTGAGCAGCCTCCAGGAGTGCGAGCCCGCTCCTGTAGGATGTGCCGGTCCGGTTGCTCACCGCATATGCAAGACTCCTTGTAGACGGTATGCTCTCGGTGCTCACATTGGCTGAAGATACGTTTGTTGCGGTTATGTTGCCGGGCACCTCTCTGGGCAGCGTCCAGCCGCTGACCTCTCCAAATGGGTACCGGTCGATCGCATTCGCGCTTATGAGCTTCGCGAACCCTGTGCATGGCCGGCCTGTGCATCTGTGATCGCTCCAGTAGTTTCCGCCCTCCTCAGGCCCCATGTCCCAGAAGTTGCCGAATTCATCAGATGCCTGCTCCCCGTTGTCGATGAGGTTGTTGTGGTAAATTCTGTTCTCATATGAATTCGTCATCAGTATGCCCATCACGTTATTGGTGATATTGTTTCCGCAGATGATACTCTTGTTGTTGTTGTCGAACCATATGCCCGCCTTTTTATTTCCTGAGATCGTGTTGCCGGTGATCTCGTTCTCCCCAGAGTAGTTCGACCTTATACCATACTCGGTGTTGTTCAATATGAAATTCCCTTCTATCGAGTTTCTGTAGGAGAGAATGAGAGCCAGTCCGTTGTCCCCGTTCTCATTCAAGCTGTTGTTCTGAACCAGATTGTAGGCCGTGCCGCGCAGGAAAATGCCTGTATATTTTGTACCTGTGGCTGTGTTGTTCTTTAGGCTGTTGTTTGTCGAATCGATGAGACGGATCCCGCCGTATGAGCCCCTGAGCGTGTTTCCCTCAACAGTGCTGTTTGTGATCCCGTAGAGGAAGAGCGCATCATGTGCTACCATGTTTCGAGAGATATCGCACCTGTCACAGTATGCCACTGTCATGTGTGCCGCTTCGCGATCTGTGATCCTGGCATTGCTCTGGTTGAACACATATACCACAGGCATGCCATCTATGAGGTTGGTATCTGATATGCTGTTGGAATATGCCTCCCTTGTGCTGCCGTCGACGAAGAGCCCCAGCTCTGCATCTCTGATCCCGTTATCCCTGATGGTGTTGTTGAATGAATCTACTATCATCAGACCGGTTGTCACTTTCTCTATCGAATTCCTCTCCAGGAGACAGGAGCTCGCTCCGACCAGAACGATGCCATCGTTCGCTGAGGAGATCACGTTATCGATTGCAGTGCTGCTGCTCGTCGCGCCGAGAGCTATCGCCGTTCCGGTATCATTCAAAACACATCCGGAGAGCGTGATCCTGCTCGACCCCTCGATCACAATGCCGCTGAGTGCATCGAGGATACTGTTCATGGTTGCCTGTGTGTCAGTTGCATTAATCAGGTGCAGACCCTCCCCTGCAGTGGTGATGTTGTTCCTCTCGATGATGTTGTGGTATGCCTCCTTTGCGATTATCGAGTAGTTGCACCGGATGATCTCATTACCGGCCACGCTATTGCTTCTCGCTCCTCTGTAAAGGACTATTCCTCCGGTTGATTTCTCAACCCTGTTGTTCTCTATCCGGTTGGATTCACCGCCCTCGATTATGACACCAGCGCGGTTCTCACGGAGGGTGTTGCCCTTCACGCTGTTCCCGCTCGAGGTGAGCAGGATTCCAGCCTCAGAGTATCCGGTGATGGTGAGCCCCTCCAATGTGCAACCATTGGCAGCGACCTTAATCCCCACCGATTTGCCATCAGCCCTCAGAACACACTCTCCCCTCTCTCCGAGAAGCGGCTTTATTGTCAGTGTTTTGTCCACCAGAACCTCCTCGCTGTACACACCGGGCTTTATGTATATTATATCACCATCAGAGGCGGCCCTGACAGCGCCGCCTATGCTCTCCGAATCCGCGAACCCATCGTCATCGACTATGTAGTTTCTGGATGTACCTGTGGTTATCGCCAGGAGAATAACCAATGCAGAGATGACCCAAAGCCTAATCATGGACGAGAGGAGAGCACAAGTTCCTCATATACTTAATGCGTGAGTTGCTACTCAAAGGAAGAGATGCTGTGTCGATGGAAAATGCAGCCTTACGGATGGCAAATGGCCTTCGCTCTTATACGCTTAGCAACTTGCATAGCATGCAATGTGGTAGATGAAAGCATTCATTCACACGAACGCATAGCATGACCTCCTGCTCCTTCGGGGCAGGTCGTCAAATAGATAAGAGCGTCTCTATTTATCCGAATGATGTCTTTTCTGGATAGACGATGGGCACTATATCAGTTTTTTTTTTCGAATGGATATGTGCTTCTGAATACAAATTTGTGCTCAAAATTTCAAAATATTTTAAAAGTAAATCATATAAGCTAATAAAAAGATAATATTAAATAACAAAAACATCTCAACATGATCAGGCCGCATTATTTGTAGGTCAGCGGTCATCAAATAAGATTTAGATGGAGGAAGAGCATGGGACCAGCGAAATCGATTATCACGTTGATCGTGATGTCGTGCTGTATCATCACCCAGGCGGCGGCTGGGGATTTTGTACTGCACATATTCGGAAATGCGAACATGGACGACCGTATCGACGAGAATGATCTGGAATTCATTCAGATGATCATCCAGGGTGAGAAAAATGCCACCGATCTTTGCGACGCAGATCATAATGGCGTGGTGGATACATCTGATATCTCCCAGGTGGAGCGCATCATTAACGGAACTGCAACCGAAATCAACGTGATCGATTCTGATGGAAAGGTGGTGACCCTTCCTCAGCCGCTAGAGAGGCTGGTAATCTACAATCATCAATGTGCTGAGGTTCTCCAGCTCATGGGGGTGGATGACAGGGTGGTGGGTGTCAGGGATACTTTTGCAGAGCAGCGAAACCGTTTCCCTAGACTGAGTCAGGTGACAAGCATAGGGAGTGGCGGTGAACCCAACATCGAAGCGATACTTAAGGTCAACCCACAGGTGGTGCTGGCATACACATTCTATCCTGCTGAGGATGTACTTGACGCAAAGCTTCCTCCGGAAGTAAAGGTTCTGCGTCTTGACTGTGAGTGCAGTGGTATCGGGCCAGATGCCATGCGGGAGAAGATCACCATGATGGGGTATATATTTGGCACCCGGGACAGGGCGGAGAAGTACCTGAAATGGCATGATGCTATCGTCTCCCAGGTTGAGGAGAGAGTGAAAACAATCCCTGAGGATAATAGGGTACGCGTGTATCTCGAAAGCACGCCAGAAGGGAAGAATCCTCAGACTTCAAGAACCGCCATAGGTAGTGGCCACGCTGCAAACAAGCTTGTTGAGATGGCTGGTGGTGTGAATATAGCAGCTGGTCACCTTCCAAAGTATCTCGATACCCCTACGGAATATGGGGAGATCGAGACGGAGTGGGTGATATCCCAGAACCCGGATGTAATAGTCGGAAGGGCCATGGGGAAGGGAATAAGGCCCTACGAGAATGATAACTCCAGCGCTCTCCAGAGCTATGATCGGGAGATCAGGAGCCTTCCTGGTTTTGACAAGGTTAAGGCGGTGCAGGACGGACGGGTCTACATAATAACCAATGATTATGCTGTGACACCGAACTACCCCTCTGCGCTGCTGGCACTGGCCAAGTGGTTCTACCCTGATCTTTTCCAGGATGTCGACCCGGTGGCTACACATCAGGAGTACGTCAATATGATGGGGCTGGATTTCGATGTGAGAACAAGAGGCGCCTTTACGTTCCATGCAGGTAACTCAACCTGAGGAACTGGCCTTTTTTTGCTTTTATCCATATGATAACTTGCCCATAGAAGCACAGATCCTGCCATGCATTCTTGGTGAATGAGCGCGTTCAGCAACCACATTGCACGACCCACAAGTTGCCATAAGAGCGAAATTTTTATACAGTTGCTTGCACGGTATATGCATGTCTTGATAGACCACCGGTAATCGGGCCGAAGCTGACGCCCATTCAGCTCGAGCAAGCTGTGCGATCGACGATCTCCATCATGTGACTTATCGCAGACTCAACCCTTGAGCGTCTCTCTCTGAGTCTGGACGATGCTGATTTCAGATATTCTTTCCTGGCATCCAGCATCCTTGAGACCTCAGCCGGCGCAGGGCCGCCCGGCCTGGCACGCATTGCGACGTTAGTTCTCGCATCCAGAGCCCTCTCGAGATCTTCAGCAGTGAACCCCATGAGGCTCGGCCGAACGTTTGCCACCTCCATGGCTATTCTGTCGAGGTCCTCCAGGCTGGGCTTCCCTGGAAGGCGCGCGATCTTCCCCACAATCTGGTGGGCTGTTCTGAATGGTATGCCCGTGATTCTGACCATTGAATCCGCAAGCTCGGTGGCGGTTGTGAATCCATCTGTGGATGATCTCTCAAGCCTCTCAAAGTCGAACCTTAGCGTTGATATGCATCCCCTCATGACCCTCAGTGAGGATCTCGCGGCTCCAATCCCGCGCCATATGTGGGGCGTGAGCTCCTGCAGATCCCTGTTGTAGCTCATCGGGAGCGCCTTGCAGATGCTCAGCGCGCCGACCAGTGAGCCGATGGCGGTCCCGCTCTTCGCTCTCACGAGCTCAGCCGTATCCGGGTTCTTCTTCTGCGGCATTATGGAGCTCGTCGAGGCGAAGAGATCGTTCACCTCCACATATCCGAACTCCGAGGTCGACCAGAGTATGATCTCCTCTGCGATCCTGCTCAGGCTGATCATCAGTATCGATGTGTCTGCGAGAACCTCAAGAGCGAAGTCTCTGCCTGACACAGCGTCCATGCTGTTCTCCACAATCCCTGAGAAGCCGAGGAGCTCACATGTCATGTGTCTGTCTATCTCGAATCCGGTGGATGCGAATGCAGCTGCGCCCAGCGGGCTGAGGTTGACCCTCTCGTAGGCGTCCTCGAACCTCTCGAGATCTCTTATTAGAGCGTCTGCATGCGCGAGGAGATGGTGTGCGAGAGTCGTGGGCTGAGCGTGCTGAAGGTGCGTGTACCCGGGGATGATGCGCTCCCGGGTATCATATGCGATTTGTACCAGAACATCTATCAGCTGGATGAGCTCTTCCATAAGGCCGAGCATCTGCTCTCTCAGAGCGATCCGGATGCATGTGGCCACCTCGTCGTTCCTCGATCGCGCAGTGTGCATTCTGCCACCGGCTGGCCCCACACGCTCTATGACGTAAGCCTCGATCGCCTCATGTATGTCCTCACCCTCGCCGAGCACATCAAACCCCTCTGCGAGCAGCTCTTTCAGCGCCGTGAGTATCCTGGCGCAGTCCCCCCGCTGTATCAGCCCCCTCTCGTAGAGCATCAGAAGGTGCGCCATGTCCACAAGAACGTCAGCCTCTGCTATCCACAAATCCGCATCCCTCGAGGAGATGAAATTCAGCACCTCCCCGGAGATATCTCCCAGCCTCGATCCTCTGAGCAGCATCTCCCGGTTTTCCTCATTTGCTCTCGAAGCCACAGATTCATGATGACAGCTGGTGCACCACCAGCTCTGCTCCTGCCTCTCCTGACAGGAATCCCGCCGAATTGGTTACGACGCGATCCCGAGTGCGATCATTTGGTTGCCACTATTTTTATAACATCCCCGTCCTTAAGCTCGTACTTCTCCCCGACACGCAGCTTCCTGCGTGCATCTATCGCGAAGAGAAAGCTCTCGCCCAGGTCTGTGTGGACCCTGTAGGCTAGATCGCGCGCTGTGGACCCCCTCTTCATGAGGTATGCATCAGGCAAGACCACGCCGTTTCTGTCGGTGAACTTGTTCTCGTCCTCCACGGGGTAGACGGTTATGTAGTCGAGGAGATCGAAGACCGCGCGGTTGATGCACTCCTGCACTCCGGTGGAGCCATACTCTCTCAGGAGTGCTCTTATCTTATCAAGGCCGGCCTTCTGAGCCCTGTTCAGCTCGCCCACGATCTCAAAATCGGGATCTCCCGGGAGGTATCTTATAACGCCTGCCTTATCAGCCATCCGCAGGGCGATCTCCGCAGCCCCGCTCACAGGCACCACGATCTCATCAAGCTCCATGAGCCTCCTGATGTTCTCCCTGGGCGCGAGATCTATTTTGTTGGCTGCTATGATCATGGGCTTGCTGGACTGCCTGAGAAGCTCTGCGAACCTTCTGAGATCATCCCTGCTCCAGCTCGCAGGATCAGAGTCCATGCGGGAGAGGGCCCATCGCACATCCTTATCGGCCACGCCCGCGCCACCGAGCTGCTCGTATATGATCTGCTCCGGCTTCGCCTTCTCCGAGGTGTACTGGCGCATCAGCTTCGCCCAGTTCCTCTCCAGGATCCCGAAGAGCCACATGCTTATCTCGTGCTTGAGAAACTCAACATCCCTCAGAGGATCGTAGTTTCCGACGCCAACCGGATTCCCCTCGGCATCTGTGGAGCCTGATGCGTCGAGCACGTGGATCACCGCCTCAGCCAGGCGGAGGCTGTCAAGAAACTCATTCCCAAGACCCCGCCCTAGGTGAGCATCCGGGACCAGCCCTGCGACGTCTATGAGCTCCACAGGCACGAATCTGCTCCCATTGATGCATCTGCCGCATCCGCCCTTGATGCCGAGATCGAGGCATGGACACCTCACCCTCACGTATGATATGCCGTGGTTGGCATCGATGGTTGTGAACGGATAGTTCGCTATCTCGGCATCTGCAAGAGTTGCAGCCTTGAAGAACGTCGATTTCCCGGCGTTCGGCTTTCCAGCAAGCCCTATCGAGAGCATACGATCTTCCCATCAACCCATGACTCTTTCGGCCGGACGCAAGCGCATGGGCTTTTAAATTCTCCTTATATCCAGCTTGCATCTGGACGCGTAATCCTCGAATCTGGAGACCTTCTCGGATGCAAGCCTCTTCATGAGAGCCATGCCCTTATCCGTCAGCGCCTTCTCCTCGATCACGCCTGCAGAGAGCGCGGATCTGTATATCCCCTCACCGGCATCGGTCCTCACGAGCACCGTGGACCATCCGCCCGGGGATCCGACGCTGCCCACAGAGACATCCGCAAGCTCCGCTGTGAAGTCGAAGCATGGACCGCATCCAGCCCATGTGAACTCATCCGTCTCCTGGAGGGGCACCTCCTTCACGCCATCCTTTGAGATGACCCTGAACATGCCTCTCTGTATCTCAAACCTCTCAATATCTGTGGGCTGCAGATTCATCTTCTCCTTCACCAGACCTGTCATGAGCCTCTGGTAATCGAAGTTCTCCATGCAGAAGAGACCGATCAGGAGGGCGATCTTATCCTGGCCGAACTGGTATGGCTCTTCAAGCATCTGGGCCTTGCGAAGAGCCTGTATCTGGCAGGGCGTCCCCGTGAACCCGATCTTCGTGAACCCCTTGTCTATGGCCATCTGAACTCCAACAACGCTTGGGGTTATGGTGTACTTGGTGCCTGCAGCTGCAATGATCTCCTCCGGGGTGGTAGCGACTTTTGGTATCGTCTGCCACCTTGAGTTTCTATCGGTAACAACTGCGCAGTCGATCACGCCGGTCTCGAGCGCGTGTACCAGAAGAGCAGTTACAACCCCACCATCCTGAACCTTGCCGCGAACTGGCGCTGCCCTCGCGGCCATAGCGCTCCGGTATATCCCCAGGGCCTCGTCAGACCCCCTGGATCTCCCGAAGAGCTTCCTCTCAAAGAATGGCATCTCGAAGAAGCTCCTCGGGCAGTATGCATAGCATAAACCACAGTGGGGATCGTACTCCATAAGTGTTGGCTTTCGATTCTGCTGCCCGATCCTGGGACAGAGGGCTATACAGGTGCCGCACAGACAACAGATCCCCCGCTGGACTACCTTGTAATCCAGATCGGCGAACCCGCATTCCAGAAAGGTGGGCTCAGGGTACATCTCCTTAGCAGCCATGATGAATCTCCGGAAACTCCATGGGCTTCATACCTAAAGCTTTTATGGTAAGGATATGCCTGCAGAAGTGTGATTCTCGGCGTCGACATTGGCGGGGCGAATACAAAGGCTGCGAGCTCCGACGGGCGGTTTGCGGAGATCAGGTACCTCCCCCTCTGGAAGAGATCCCCACTGGGGGATCATCTCGCCGGGCTGAGCTCCAGGTTGAGGCCTGATGCAGTGGGCGTGGTCATGACCGGCGAGCTCGCGGACTGCTTTGAGAGCAGAAGGGAGGGGGTTATGTTCATAGCATCAGAGGTCAAGAGGGCGTTCGACTGCACCGTGCATTTCTGGGGGCTGGGCGGATTTCACGAAAGCATTTCAGGAGACAACGCCCTGGATTTGGCTGCTGCAAACTGGTCCGCATCTATCGCTCTTCTCCTCAGAGATATCGGGGAATGCATCTTCGTTGATATGGGCTCGACAACCACTGATATCATACCTGTGATTGACCGCCCGCTCTCCGGCTGTACGGATCTGAAGAGGCTGATGCGTGGGGAGCTGATATATACAGGGGTGCTGCGCACAAACCTCGCAGCGTTGCTCCCTTGCGTCTATCTCTCCTGCGGTTCTGCACCGCTCTCATCCGAGCTCTTCTCAATAACAGCAGATGCGTACCTCGCGCTGGGGGATATAAAACCGGATGCGTATTCGTGCGAGACGCCGGATAGCGGGCCGAAGAGCCGTGAGGGAGCGCTCAGAAGGCTCGCGAGGACGGTGTGCTCGGATCTGGATGAGCTCGGGGAGGATGGGGCGCTCTCGATCGCAGCGCAGGCGAAATCCCGGCAGATATCGATCATATCCAGTGGCATATCAAGAATAGCTGAGAGGCACAACATCCGGAGGATTGTTGCAGCTGGCGTGGGCGAGTTTATTGTGGAGGCTGCATGCGAGCGCGCCGGCCTTGAGTGCATCCGTCTCTCAGAGATCTACACTGAAAGGCTGTCAGATGTATTTCCTGCTTTTGCCGTGGCCCGCCTCCTCTCAGAGCGGTATCCCGTGAGCCAGATACGGGCCGAGAACTGTGAAGATCAGCGAGGATATCACGAGCCATGAGAGCGCGGCCACAATACCTCTTGTGAACCGCTCGGCGCTCCTCTCGCTCATCACCCTGTCGAGGAGCGTCCGGATCATGTCGCGAACTATGTGGCCTCCATCGAGCGGTATCGTCGGCAGGCAGTTGAATAGACCCGCGTACATGTTGATCCAGCCTATCCAGAGCAGGAGGTTTGCGATCCAGAATATTTTACCACCCAGTGGCTTCGCCCAGCCGGTCGGCTCGAAGAGGTACAGCATCGAGCCGCTGAAGCCCTGGAACCCGTCTGATGTAAAGCCGCCGATGCCCGCAAACGGCAATCCCATGAGCGTGTTGAACCCCCTCAACCCGCTTGATGGGATCGATCTCATGAGCGAGAGGAACCTCTCCGCCTGGAACTCCTGAAGGATAACCCCATTGATGCACAGCGCCGTGCCGGAGATTGCGACCCCCATCATGCCGGTGCCATCACCTTTGGGTGCGAGCTTCACGCTGTAGGTTCCCACAGTGGTGTTTATCTTCAGAACCTGTCCGGGAGATGTGGAGTTCATGTAATCCCTGAAGCTCTCAAGAGACTCGATTCTTGTGTCATTTATCTCCGTGATCACGAACCTGTCCGGCATTCCGGCATCCTTCGCCGGCGATCCGTCAAATGTGTCGACCACGAGCACCCCCAGAGCCGGCTCTCCGGAGATCGATGCCCTGCCAGCATCGTCAAAGAGCTCGAGGGATCTCCCCTCCGACGCGATCCTGTAAAGCTCCTCAAGGCTGCCCGCGCCTGATGCAACCATTCCCGCGCGTATGTCGCCCGCAAATCCGCTTTCAGGTTCGACGCTCACAACAATGACCCTGTCGACTGGCGATAGCGCGTTTATGACAGGTCCGAAGAAGAGGGTCAGTGCCAGCGCAGCTACCAGAAAATTCGCGATGACTCCTGCAGACAGTATCCTCATCCTTGCCTGTCGTGTTGCCTTTGGGGGATTCCTCTCGTCCCCGAAGAGCTCGGAATCATCCGGCTCGACGAAGGCGCCTATTGGGAAGAGCAGAAATATCGCACCCATCGATTTTACCCGTATACCCTCGACCCTGCAGAGGATTCCATGTGAGAGCTCGTGAATCACTATCGTGACGCAGAGAGCGATCCATCCCCACACAAGTGGTATGTACTGATTGACTCCGGGTATGAGCAGAACGTTCCGCGGAGAGCTGTAGCTCCCGGGCTCGGGTGGCGCCCTCCACATCACATACACCATCAGAAGCAGCAGGAGCATAAAGTAGATCATTCCCGCAAGGACGAGAGGCATGCAGAGTGTCGTTGTTAAACGCCAGAGACGCCTCGCACCTGCAAGCCTGTCGAGCAGGCCGAGACCCCTGGTCGTCCTCACGAATATCACAGGCCCCCAGCTGCTGATCCCCCTCTCGCCGCCAATCGCTGTCCCGAGGAGAGAGAGCAGCCCCAGGGCCAGCACGATCAGAACAAGCCACTGCTCGCTGCTGAAATCCATTTCAGAGCTCCATCTCCAGGAGATCTCTCCGCTTCCTCTCAAGGAAGCTGTAAACGTTGCCGTGTGGCGCGCCGTCGATCAGCATCTCGAGCGCAGAGCGCACGACCTTTATCTGCTCAGGGTATCCGATGATGGATACTGTCTTTCCGTAGACGGAGATCCTGGCCCCTGTCAGGCTCTCCATCAATTCCCTGGTCCTGCCGTCCTTGCCTATGATCCTTCCCTTTATCCGGATCATGTCGTTCTTCGTCGCGGCCAGGCTCGAGAGATCCATTATGTCAAGCATGAGCATGTCGTCGTCGAGCAGTGCGAATGCCCGCTCTGGCGAGAAGCCCCTCGCTATTGCCCTGAGAACATCCATCGCCTTCATGGCTTCCAGGGCATCCCCCTGAGAGGTCACGGTGACAACACCGCTCTCGCTGTCTATATCAAGCGATATTTTGCACCTCTCCTCCAGGTATCTCTTCGTCTCGCCATTCGGGCCTATTACCGCGCCGATCCTGTCGCTGGGAATCTTGATATTCATCTAAGAACCTCTATCTCCATGCGCACCTTCATCCTCTGATTCTATCCTGCTCCAGATCTCATCCTCAGATCCCACGCCGTAGCGCTCCCTGAAGAACCTAACCAGATTGGATATATCCCTTTTGAGAAACTCCATCGAGTTCGGGTGGTCGAGCGTCACAGCCTGGCCCATGTCTATCAGCACAGGCTCCCCATCATATAGTATGTTGAACTCGCTCAGATCCGCATGGACGAGCCCCGCGCGGTTGTGGAGGGCGACAATATAATCCGCGATCCTCCTGTAGACGCGCTCCGCCTCCTCTTTCTCAAGCTCCACCTCTCTGAGAAGAGGCGCAGCAACTCCATCGGTCCCAATGAGGTCCATAACCAGGATGTTCTCCCTGACGGTGTAGGGGTGTGGCACACGCACGCCGACCTCCTCTGCCCTGAGCAGGTTCCTGTACTCCTTCCTGGTCCAGGCATTCACAAGGCTGCGCTTGTTGCCCTTCACGCTTCTGAACCTCGGATCCCCCAGGATATAGTCCTGCATCGCCTTGAAGTCGCTTGTAGCGACCCTGTAGATCTTCAGGGCGAGATGCCTGCCCCCCCGGCCGAGCGCGTGGAATATGTTTGCCTCCTTCCCACGGCTGATCGAGCCCCCCAGGGCCTCGACATAGCCCTTCTTGGACAGATAGTAGAGGTTCATGAGGGTGCGCGTATCAAAAACGTCATCCCTTACCTTCAAATCGTTCGAGTCCTTTATACGCCTGCGGAAGAGATCGATACGCGCGTCGAGCTCCTCCTCGCTCCTTCGCTTCATGGTGTTGATTTGAGGTATCCCTTGCGCTCAAGCCAGTCGACCTGAGGGCCGGTGTATCTCCATATCACATCCGCCTTGTCGTCCTGAAACTCCCAGGGAACCACTATTACGACGTCCCCCTCGCGGATCCATATCCGCTTCTTCATCTTTCCCGGTATCCTGGCGATCCTAGTCTGGCCGTCCATGCATCTTACCTTGATACGGTTCGAGCCCAGGAGGCTCTCCACGTACCCGAATACCTCCCTGTTCTGCTTGCGAGGGACCCTGACCCTCGTTACAACAGCCTCGTCAACATCTTTCTGATGCAGCCTATCACCTCAATCATTTTTTATTTGCTGAGCAGATTTATATCGTCCATCAGCCTACATCATGTATTGGGATATCCTATATAAATAGTTTAGACGCGCCTGGACTGCGACCCCGAAAGTCCCGGATCACGCTTTTCTAAGCTATCCCCGGGGAGAATGCTTTCAGCAGCCCTGCTCGTGTTAGAATACGCTCGGACCTCCCGGCTGGCTTTCAGCAGCCCCAGGGAGATACCTGCTGCCATCAGCAGCGGTCTGCTCCTGAACGAGTGGCTGGCAGGTAATCAAGATGATGCCAGTGGGATCTTATGTTTTTGCCAACTTATAAGTTGTGTGTGGCTGCTGGAAGCGGCCGTTCACCAGGAACGCATTTCAGAAACAGTGCCGCTCCGGTCAAGTCCAGATTGCAAGAGCGAATCGCTTTTTGAGATCATGATCCGATTCTTAGAGACGCTCTTCTTCTGAGGCAGCATCTGAGCCCTCTCATCTCGATCTGCCTCTGGATGTACAGCTGCAGATCATCCCGCGATGAGCATCCTGATGAGATCCTTCCCCTCGACCCTTCCATAGCCTCCCCTGGACGCTGAGATCTCGTCGAAGACATCTACAGAATCCGCATCTATTCCAGACCCGGCTATCGCGAATGGCACCGGGTCGGTGGAGTGTGTTCTTATCTTTATGGGCGTGGGATGATCCGGGAGAAGAAGCACACGCCACGGCTCTCCAGATCTCTTCAGGCCGCTGATCATCGGGCCAACCACCCTCTCATCGAAGAGCTCTATCGCTCTTATCTTCTGTTCCACATCCCCCGAGTGTGCGGCCTCGTCCGGCGCCTCTATATGAAGATAGACGATGTCCACTGATCCAAGAGCTCTGAGCGCGGCCTCGACCTTGCCAGCGTAGTTGGTATCGATCGTGCCCGTCGCCCCCGGAACATCGATCACGCGCCAGCCAGCGTAGACCCCCAGCCCTTTCAGAAGATCAACCGCTGAGATCACCGCGCCATCCAAACCGTAGATGTCATGAAACCTGGGCATCGACGGCGCAGGCCCCTGCCCCCAGAGCCAGATCATGTTTGCGGGCTTCAAACCCATGCTCACGCGCCTGCGATTGACAGGATGGTTCTCGAGCAGCGGCCGGGCCCTCTCCATGATGTCTATGAGGATGTGCGCATCATCCCCCCTGGGAAGATGATCTGATATGGGTTTGCCCATTATATCATGCGGTGGCGTGCAGACCGCATCCCTGCATGCTGTTAACACAACGATGTTCCTGTAGCTCACCCCAGGATATATCCTGCCGCCCGGCACAACATTCTTCAGGGATCTCGCTATCTCAGCGCCCTCCTCAGATGTGATATGACCGGCGCTGTAGTCGTCCATGATGCCATCAATCACAGTGACGAAATTGCATCTGAACGCGATCTCGTTCTCCCCAAGAGGTACCCGCATCGCAGCAGCCTCAAGGGGGGCCCGCCCTGTGTAATACCTCCTCGGATCATATCCCATTATGGAGAGGTTTGCCACATCGCTTCCAGGGGTCATGCCCTCAGGCACCGTCCGGGCGAGACCGCATCGCCCTATGCGCCCGATGAGATCCATGTTCTGCTTGCATGCAGCCTGCAGGGGCGTTCTCCCGCCCAGAGCCTCCAGCGGCCAGTCGGCCATTCCATCTCCGAGAAGCACCACGTACTTCACGCGCGATCACTCGGTTCTCTTCGATTCCATTTCAGCGAGGTGTTTGTTCAGGACCTTGGCAAGCGTGTTGAGCTTGCTCCTGCCACATGTCGCGCCTCTTGTCACTCCGGTGACGATATCCACAACAGTGCCCTTTGTGACCTGCCTGCTCTTCGGTGGCATGACGACCCGCGTTTTCACGCCCTCCTTTGCGAAGTCCTCGAAGTCCACCGGGCATTGCGATACGACGACAGCAGGAATATCGACAAACGCGAGGATGTCTCTCGTCTTGTAGATGACATGAGACTTCACGTTGCCGAGGTGTATCACGGCTATCTTGTGCCGCTGTATCTGCTCGATCTCCTTCGGGGTCAAACCGAATGTCGGGCCGTAGCCCCTCGACGCCTGCGGGAAGGAGTCAGGAACGCCAGTCCCGGCCTCCAGAACCAGAACGCTCGTCTGTATGCCCTCCCTTCTCAGCCCGTAAGTTATCTCGCAGACGGGTTTTGTGATGTGCCTCCTGCCTGGGGACATCGCGATCGCTATAACATCCGGCCTCGCAGCCTCTGATAGGGTGCCCCTCTGCGCGAGCCCACCACCCTTTGCCAGCCCCATGCTCTCCCTGCAGTCCACGACCTGGGTCTGCCTGCCGATCATGCATCAGACTCTGAGCTCAATGCTGATATAGTCTTTGCCCTGCAGCGAGAGGTTTCGATGCCCACATTACCATTTGGACTCGCAAAGCCTGTTTTTTAGAATTCCAACAGAGAGGTATCGATCATCTTGACGAACAACAGAATCGATCTCCATGTCCTCAAGGTATCAAGAGCTGCAAGATGCTGGATCCTGGCACATTCCACAATCAAGCATCTAAGAGGCTTCTCGATCGCCGCTTGGCCTCGAGCCTCTCCTCCCTGAGCCTCTCAGCCCTGTACTCCTCGATGATGCTCCTGAGCCTCTCAGCCCTCTTCTCCGCCTCGTATGCCTTTCTCTGCTCCTCCCATCTCTCCTTCGCGGCCTTCAGCATCTCAGGATCCACGAATGATATCCCGTCTATCGTCTTTATTGAGAGATCTTCTGCGCTGAGCACGGGAACGGATTTCTCCATGAAGTACTCCCTCATCCTCTGAGGCATATCCTTCATGACAACCACAGCCTCCACTTCAAGATCTGCGATGAGATCAGCCGTGTTCGGGCCACCGCCCGACGGATCCTGGAGCAGGATGAGATCCCCCCTGCCAATGGACCACCTGCTCCTCGCGGAGAGGATCGCCTCCTTTGAGAAGACAGGAACAGGCTTCAGCTTTCTGTATCCTGCCATCTCCTCTATCCGCTCCGCCTTCCTGATCCTCTGCGCCTCTGCCCGGAAACTCCGCAGGCGTTTGCGCTCGGCCCTCAGCAGATTTCTGAGCCTATCGATCTCCTTATCTCTTATCCGGATCTCGTGGTCGCGCTTCATCTCCCTGTAGGCCCTGTCCTCCAGCTTCTCCAGCTGTCTCTTCAGCTCCGAGATCTCTTTATCCTTAGAGGATATCTCAGCCCGGAGGTCCTCCACGTACTCCCTGAGGTTTCTGACCTGCTCTGTCAGAAGCCTCAGCTCCTCAGGCCTGGGCTGCGGGATCTGCGGAGGCTCTTCAGGTGACTGCGCAGGCGCCTCATCAGCCTCCAGAAGCTCCGCCATCGCCTTCTCGATGGAGTAACCCCTCACCACAAGCGCCTTCACCTCGTCCGGGTTCACATCCCTCGAGATCTTCTTCTCCACCTGGCTGAACTTGTTTCTGTACTTTTTGAATGCGCTCATGGCAGCTGCAAGCGCGTCCCTCTCGTGATCGTTCCTGTAGTTGAACGGCCTTGCCAGCATTATCTTATCCTCCGCGGCCAGATCCTCTCCGGGCGAGAAGAGAACCGCATTGAACGCCCGCTTGATCTTCTCCACGGCCCCTGGTGCTGGCGAGACGTCCGTGGCCACTATCAGGGGTCTTCCGCGCGCCGCTATCCACTCAATGACATCCGAGGACGACATGGTTCTGGCCGAGACGATATCGACGAGCTCTCCCCTGAGGTTGAGGGCTGCGAGCCCTGTTGTGGTCCCGGGATCTATGCCAACGATTATGTAGTCCCTGCGCTGCTGCAGTGGCACGAACTGCAGATGCTGCCGCGGTATGGGTGCAACGCGTATCTGGACGTCTCCCCTCGAGCTGGAATGCACCGGCACCCTATCCCTGGGCGCCTCGACCACGAACTCGCATCTTATGTAACCGCCGAGCCCCTCCACAGCCTTCATTGTGAACTCCAGCCCGCTCTCTTTGAGATTGTGCTCGATCTCTCTGGAGAGAAGCTTCACGTTTCCGTGTATCTTCCTGGAGTATCTGTTCTGGCTCCATCCACCCCTTCCGGGAGAGCGCCTCCGGCTCACCTTTATCCAGGTCCTGTCCTCAAAGACGGATACAGCACACCCGATGCCCTTTGCGGCAAGGCGTGCACACGCCTCAGCCTCGTGCATCGGATTCAGCCTGTCAAAGACGATTCCATGCCACCTCGCCACCTTGACAAGCGGCTCTGGACGATCCCCTCCGGTCACCTGGACGATTCTGGTGCCGGGGGGGAACAGCCTCATGAGGACTGTGAGCTCGTTCCTGTCCGCGGCGAGCTCGTAGATATTATCCACAGCTATGATGTCCGGCTTCTTCTCTCTTATAATCCGGATGAGCTTCTGCCTGCTAATCATGTCATAGCAGTAGCTGCTCTCCCCATCTATCACAAAAAGCGCGTAGCTCGGCTGGCTCCTGCCTCTGGGAGAGCCGCTGGCGATATCCACACCGAATATCCTGCTATCCATCATCAACCTTTATCTTTCGGATGACTTCTTCTGGTTCCAGATCTATTTTGTATCTGCGCTTAAAGTATTTCAGTATGTTGGAGACATCCCTTGAGAGAAGCTCCTCAGCGCTCTCGTGATCCCTGCCAACTGCCTGAGGCCAGTCGATAATGGTTATGTCATCCCCCACGATGACATTGTACTCGCTCAGGTCTGCGTGTATCACTCCGAGCCTGTAAGCCTTCCTCATCTCCTCAAGGATTCTGTTGAGATAGAATGCAGGATCATCAAGATCGGTCTTTGTGAGAAGCGCCCCGGGGACCCTCTCCATCACAACGGCATGCCTGCTTCTGGCAACTGGTCTGGGGACAGCCACAGATGGGTAAAGCCTTCTCATCACCTCAAACTCAGTTCTGGCCGCAAGAGCTGAAGCATATATCCATGCGACCTTCGGCCTGTCCCTGAGATAGTCCCTGACCCTTCTCACCCTGGAGAAGCTGGTCCTCCCCTCCCGGTGGAACTTTATAACCAGCGGAATGTCATTCAGGGCCTCATGGACGACGGACTCCTTGCCGACGCCCAGCCTGTCGCCAAGCGATGCCACGAAGCCCCTCCTGACGAGATCGTGAAGGGCGAGAAGATCGTATGCTGCAAACTCGATCTGGTACCCCTCGTACGGCACACTCGTGTAGGAGACGAGCTTTCTGCCTGAAAGCAGCCTGAGATAGTACTCAGCCTTCGAGGCCGGTATGCCGGAGATGGCCGAGATCTCCTCGAGGGGCACCCACTCCCTCCGGCGCATTCCGGCCTCTATGGCTTTCAGTATGCACACATCCTCGGATCTGAGGCTGAGAAACCGCTCTGCCAGCTCTATCACGCTGATGATCTCGTTCTCTCAGGCTAAATCCCTTTGCCTGTGTATGAGAGCCATCTGCTCTCAAGATCATCAGAGTTCATCGTCGATATAACGTAGTCCGCAAACTCCCTGCCGGTGGCACCTCCCGGCCTGCCGGTCATCACCAGTTTCCTCTCGAACTGGCAGCAGATGTCCAGGGCCATCTCGAGCTTCCTCGCCTTTTCAACCATCCCGACGTGACGGAGCATCATCGTCGAGGCGCGCATGATGCTCGATGGATCCGCGTACTGCGCCCTTCCCTCCTGTACCATCCTCGGGGCTGAGCCGTGTATCGCTTCGAACATAGCATATCTTTTGCCTATATTCGCGCTTCCCGCTGTCCCCACGCCTCCCTGGAACTCCGCAGCCTCATCAGTGAGTATATCTCCGTATAGGTTTGGAAGAACTATGACCCTGAAGTCCCGCCTCCTCTTTGCATCCACGAGCTTCGCCGCCATTATGTCGACGAACCAGTCGTCGAAGGTTATCTCAGGGTACTCTTTAGCGATGGATCTCGCGATCTCGAGGAACTTCCCGTCTGTTGTTTTCACGACATTTGCCTTTGTCACCACAGATACCCTGTTGATTCTGTTCCTCCTGGCATAATCGAAGGCAAGCCGTATTATCCGCTCCGAGCCCTGTGTGGTTATGACCTTGAAATCGACCGCAAGATCTTCGGTGACGTTGAGACCCTTGCTTCCGAGGACGTACTCGCCCTCGGTGTTCTCCCTGAAGAAGACCCAGTCTATCCCCTCGGATGGTATCGAGACGGGTCTCACGTTTGCGAAGAGATCAAGCTCGCGGCGCATCGCCACGTTTGCGCTCTCCAGGTTTGGCCATGGATCCCCCTTCTTCGGCGTTGTGAGCGGGCCCTTCAGTATCACATGGCACTTCTTCAGGGCCTCAAGAGCATCATCAGGCAGAGCCTTCATCGCCCTTGCCCTCTCCTCTATGCTGAGCCCCTCGATCTTCCGGAACTCAACATCCCCGCGCTCTATCTCATCCCTCAGGAGGCTCTGGAGGACCCTTATGGCCTCGCCTGTTATGTAAGGTCCGATTCCATCGCCATCGACGTATCCTATGATCAGCGGCTTCAGATCGCTGTAGTCTATCCACCCGCCGGCAGCCTTCATCTGCTCAACCCTCGCAAGCTGCTCCTCCAGAAGCCTGCCGAAATGCTCCTTCGCCCTCTCTATAGCCTCTTTATGGTTCATACCAAAACACTACCATGTGATATCAGATCAAGCTTTTTGTCGTTGGCAACTTCCTGCCCCCGAAGGACAGGGCTTCCGCTGCTCTCCAGGAGACTGAATCCCGGGTGGAGCCTGGAATCAACCTAATTTAATAATTTCATATCTATCTTTGTTTGGGTTGACCAGAAGCTCCTCCGCGATCCTCCTGGCCACAGACTCCGGATCATCTCCGTCTATGTAGAGCTTCCAGATATTGGCCCGCTGCACAGATCGGATCATCTTCAGACCCAGCCTCTTCACCAGACGATCTTTTATGGAGATGGCCTCGCCGTCCTCGATCCAGAGGCTCACCTTTACAGGAACACAGCCGTTGCTCAGCTCGAGGGAGCCCACTGAGACCGCGAAGTTCTCCTTGTTCTCGTTGACGAGCTCTCGGGTGAGCTGTTTTATCAGAGAGTCAGGATCGCTCACGTCATCAGACTCTATGCTCAGGAGCCTTTCGCGCCTGACATCCCTTATGATGCCCTGGTAGCCCATGCGCCTCAGGAGCGTGTTCTTCACAGTGGCAGCCTCTGCGTCGGGTATCTTGAGCCATACTCTCAGATTGATAATCATAATCGCCTCTCCTCTATGTATCTCCTCATCGATTCGAAGACGATCCTTCCAGGGCCATATCCCCGTACCCTGGGGTGCTTCCACGGGAGCTGCCATGCGAAAAACGCCCTCTCCGGATGCGGCATCATCCCCAGGACGTTGCCCTCAGGGTTGCATATGCCGGCGATGTTCTCAGTGGATCCGTTCACATTCACTGGAAACTCGCTGATTATATCTCCTCGCTCGCTGCAGTACCTGAAAACGATCTGGTCATCCTCGATGAGCCTCTCGATGACCTTTTTATCGGATGAGACAAGGTTCCCCTCAGCGTGGGCGATCGGTATGCTCAGGATCTCCCCCCGCCTCAGAATGTAGGATCCGCTGCATCTCCTCTCCTCAGCATCATGCCTGAGCATCGTCCAGGCGCAGTAGTAGCCGCGACGCACGATCTCTCCCCCTCTGATCATGACGTTCTGCGCAAGCGCCAGCCTCACACCATCCCCGAATGGAAGTATTCCTGACTCCACGAGTATCTGAAAGCCGTTGCATATCCCTATGATCGGCTTTCCATTCGCAGCCTCCTCCCTCAGCGTGGCCATGACCGGCTCCTTTGATGCTATCACTCCCGCACGCACCCTGTCCTGGTATGAGAAGCCTCCAGGTATCACATACCCATCGAACTCGCAGAGCTCCTGCTCAGGCCGGTTCCATCTGAAGATCTCCCCATCCATGCCGCACTCCTTTACAGCCACAAGCGTCTCATGCTCGCAGTTCGTGCCCGGGAACTGTATCACAGCGATCCTCATCTCATCGCCTCCCTCAGGCCAGAGCTCCAGGCGTCTCTTGCATCCTCGAGATCGAGCCGCACAAGCATCTTCCCATCCCTCTCGATCTCGATGCCTCCGGTCGATACCCTGCCGATCCTCACCGGATTGAGATTATAGCTCCTGGCGATCTTCACGAACTCCTGCTCCGCTCCATCCACAACCTCCACTATGAATCCTGAGGACTCTGAGAAGAGGAGCCTGTCTGGTCGCATATCGCCGAGACTGGATATGTCGATGGATATGCCATGATCGGAGAGCATGCACATCTCAGCCGCTGTTATCGCCATCCCGCCGTTCGATATATCGTGAGCTGCCCGCAGGATCTCTCGATCCACAGCATCTATGACTGTGTAGATCATGGATCTCTCCAGCGGGAATCTGACAACAGGCACGTTCGCCCCTGTGATGCCCCAGATGACACGGTAGTATTCCGAGCCGCCGAGCTCATCAAACCTGGGCCCGAGGAGGTACACCTCATCACCACTTTCCTTCAGCGGCATCGTGATGGCCTTGCTGATCTCTTTCATTATGCCAACACATGCGATGACAGGCGATGGGTCCACAGCCCCCTCAGGGGACTCATTGTAGAAGCTCACGTTTCCGGAGACTATGGGGACAGGCTGGTCTGGATAACCCTTGAGCCAGAGGTTCCTGGCAGCATCAGCGAGACCGCGAACCGATTCCCTGAACTCCCAGAAGGCCTCGGGCTTCTCCGGGTTGCCGAAGTTCAGGCAGTCTGTGAGCGTCGATGGGGTCGCGCCTATGGCGGCGACATTCCTCATCGCCTCAGCCACTGCCGTGGCCCCTCCCCAGTAGGGGCTGATCCTCCCGTAAAAGGGGTTTGAATCCACAGACAGCGCGATCCCGAAGTCCTTTCCCCTGACCGGAGCGATGAGGCCTGCATCAGCCTCTCCAGGTCGAATCACAGTGTTCCCCTGGACCTCTGTATCATAGTACCTGTAGATGTGCTCCCTTGAGGCGATATTGGGAGAGGAGAGGAGCTCGAGCATCACCATGTTGAGATCTTCTGGCATTTTCACAGCAGGCTCGAGGAGATTTCTGATCCTGGGCCGCCAGGCCCTCTCGTATCTTATCCCGCCGGTCAGATGCTTTATGGGGACGTTCACAACCTCCTCGCCTCTGTGACGGACTATGTATCTGTCGTGAATCGTCATTCTGCCTATCACGCTCGCCCTTGCGCCCTCGTAGACATTTGGCAGGTCCCAGTCCTCGTTGTATATCCTGAGGATCCTCTCGCGTAGTTCCCTTGGAGCAATAATCAGAAACCTCTCCTGGGTCTCGGCTATGCACAGAACCTCAGGCGGGAACTCTCCGGCGACGTGGAGCATGTCGAGGTCGAGCTCCATGCCGTATCCCCCGGCAGCCCCCATCTCTGAGGATGCACATGTGAGCCCTCCACCACCTAGATCCTTGAAGCCTATCTCGACGCCCTCCTCGCGCACCAGCCTGAAGAGATCCTCGTTGGCCTTGAAGAGAACGTTCTTGAGGAACGGATCCGGGATCTGGACCGCGCCGCGGTTCGCCTCCTCCTCTTCCTCCCTGAGCGTATCGGATGCGAAGACCACGCCACCGAAACCTGATGAGTCGGTCGGCTTTCCAACAAGTATGACATCGTAGCCCTTCTCGCCAGAGCCTGGAGGCGCACGCGATCTTATGATCTCATCTCTTCTGACGACACCAATTGCAACCACGTTGACGAGACAGTTGTAGTCGAAGCATCTGCTGAAAACCACATCTCCCGCGATGACAGGCACACCCAGGGCATTGCCATACTGCCAGATCCCATCGACCACACCCTCAGCAACCCAGCGCACCCTGCTTGACTCCCGTCCATACGGATCTCCAAAGCGGAGGGGATCTGCGGTCGCGACGACCCTTGCGCCCATGCAGTTCACATCGCGCACGATCCCGCCAATCCCGGTCGCAGCCCCCTCGTTCGGGAGTATCTGGCTCGGGTGGTTGTGGCTCTCGTGGGAGATTACCACACACCATTCATCGTCTATGCTCACAATACCGGAGTCCTCGACAGGGCCGAGAACAACATTCGGACCCTCTGTCGGCAGGAACTCTCTGAGCACGGCCCTGCTGCTCTTGTACGAGCAGTGCTCGGACCACATGGCATCGTAGCAGAAAAGCTCGGCCAGCGTCGGATCCCTTCCCAGGATTGTGGCTATGGACCGCGCCTCTGATACAGACATGCCGATCCCCGCTTTCCTCAAACTGGATTCAAGCTCGCTATCGGCAAGACCGATTACCTTCAATGGACCACACCTCGGATGTGAGCTCTCGGGTCAGGGCCGCTTATGAAGATATCGATGCAAGGAGAGGATGAACAGGGATTAGAGATGCGCGGTCAGCTTCCTTAAATTGGAGCCTGCAGTCTCTCCATTGACGCAGGCACAATAACCCAAACAGGAGTCCGGCTCTGATACATGCGATGTAGACGGCACTTCAGCGCATGCGAGAGTTCGGTCCAGTGACTGTAATCAAAATGAAAAGAGTTAGCCTGCATGCCACGCTGGCCGCAGAGCCAATTTGCATCAAAAATATGCCGCATGTGAATGCGGCCTTCAGTTCATCTGATGAAGCTTGTAGAGCCCGGTCTGGACGATCGGGACGGGACTCCCTGGGGTCCAGTCCTCTCTGAGGAAGTCGTAGATGGCGTATCCAGAGGCGAGAAGCTGCTTGTCCTTGTTCTGCCAAACAGCGTAATCCACAGGAGGCTCGAACTTGCTTGGCGTCCAGTCGCCCTTCAGAACGCCGTATATGTCAGCAGTGCTGTTTGCAAGTGTCTTGTTCTTATCCGGCCATATCGCTGTATCATTTATGGGCATGAATGTGCTTGGGGTCCAACTGTCGTTGAGAAACGCTGCCATCGACTCTGTGGTCACGATCTCTGACTCAGGGGATAGATAGCTCACATCAACCCCCATAACCGGGATCAGCATCAACAAAGCAACTGTGAGTGCTATGATCGCTCTCATGATTCCCGCAATACTACGGTAATGCGGATAAAGCTTTCTGTCGTCGAGCGACAAAGATGCGCAGAACACCATCTCAGGGCGCAGAAGCCCATGCGCTCTGAATGGCCCATCTCAGCGCATCACCGATATCGAGCGGGTCCTTTCCGGGATCGATGGACTTCATTCAGCGGTTGTATGCATGCTCTTGCTCCGGACCTGTCCGAATAAGGAAGATGCGCTCATAATAATCAGCATCCTTAAACCTCGAACGCTCTTATGCATCTGATAACTTGCCCGAAGAGGCGCCAGTCATGCCATACGATCATTGCGAGCGAATGAGTCCATTCAGCAACCGGCTTGCATGTCCTTCAAGTTGCTGAATACATAAGAGCGACCTCGAATATCTGGATAAGAACTCTTATTCGGACATGTCCCTTGCTCCAATCATCTCCATGGGATCAACGGATCTACCTGCTTATTTCACCAGCAAGGTTTACCCTGCGGAAGCACCCTCTCCCGGTGGTCCCAAGAAAGCTCTTCAGCTCCTCTGTCCCAGCATCCGGTCTCTCCTCGAGATACCTGGCGACCTCTGGTATGTGGACGAGCACGCAGTTGATGCACGACCAGAACCTCTTGCCTCTTTTCGTCCTCACAAACCTGCCAAGCTCCGGGTCCTTGCAGGGGTAGAGGGGACAGAAGCAGTGGGTGCAGTCCTGCCCCTCGAAGTGATGGCACGGATAGTACTTGCAGTTCTCCCTGCCTGTGTTTACTGGAGCAGCTTTAAGCACATCCCTTATCGCGCAGGGGTTGTCGGTGACCAGACCATCCGCCCCGAGCCTGAGCAGCCACGATGCTCTATCAGGGTTGTTGACCGTCCAGGGGTAAACTTTAAGGCCCCTTTTGTGTGCGACCTTGAAGATGTTCGGGCTCACCCTCTTTGGAAATATCGCATCCGCATGCACATCCAGGGCTAAATCCACCGGGTTCACCGGCAGGGACGATATGATGATGCCTGTTCTTATGCCCTCCGCGCCCCTCCTCTCCCTGAGAAGCTCGCGGAGCTCAAGCACGCTTGTGTGGTAAAACGATGTCACTATGGCTTTAGATCCGAGGAGCTCCTCGAGAACGATCTCCTCCAACCCCTCCTCCTTCATCTCAACGACCGGCTGGATTCCGAGAACTTCCGCGAGCCTCAGCGCCTCCCTCAGCGTCGGCACAGGCTCTCCGCCTGCATCCAGGCACCTGAGCTCCTGGATGCTCAGATCCTCAATCCTGCCGGAGCCGTTCGTTGTTCTGTCAACGGTCTCATCATGCATCAGAACCAGAACCCCGTCGGAGGAGAGGCGCACGTCCATCTCCACCATGTCGGCTCCGCATGAATGCGCCTTCCTTATTCCCTGCAGTGTGTTCTCGGGAGCCAGAGCGGGAGCACCACGGTGTCCAATCAGTGAGGCCATCGATCGAGTATGGTGGAGCCATGTATATTCCATTTTTGGAGCCGAACACGCTCAGTACGTCATACATGGAGAAATGCCCCATCTGGCTCATCTCTGCTGAGGAGATGGAAAAAGTTATCACGAATGCAAATGAGCACCATTCTGATGCCATCCAGTATCACATCAAAGCTCGATAAGTTCAGGTGCATGAAGAGGAGCGTCTCGGAGATAAACCTCGACCCGCTCCAGAGGGGCGGAATCCTCACACGGGAGGCGAGGGCTGCTCTCGTCGAGTGGGGCGATGGTTACTCTGTCTGCGACTTCTGCGAGGGGATGCTCGACAGGGTGAGAAACCCTCCTGTGGAGGAGTTCGTTCATGAGATCCTCCCCCAGTTTCTGGATGTTGATGAGGTGCGCATAACCCACGGGGCCAGGGAGGGGATGTACGCTGCGATGCATTCTTTATGTGATGCAGGCGATTACATCGTTGCAGATGGGAATGCACACTACACAACTGTTCTCGCCGCGGAGCGCGCAGGCCTCGAGATCTCATATGTGGAAAACAGCGGGGAGCCTGAGTACACCATAAACCCGGAGGGATACAGGGACGCGATAAGGGATGCTGCAGACCAGGGTTACAGGGTGAGCCTGGCAGTGCTCACGTATCCCGATGGCAACTACGGGAATCTTGTGGATGCGAGAAGGGTTGCGGAGATCTGCCACGAGGAGGGTGTGCCGCTGCTCCTCAACGGGGCGTACTCCATAGGGAGGATGCCCGTGAGCGCCCGCGGGCTCGACGCTGACATAGTTGTTGGGAGCGGCCACAAGTCCATGGCATCATCAGGTCCTATAGGAATTTTGGGCGCGAAGCAGGAGTACGCGGACATCATATTCAGACGCTCGAAGAGCAAGAAGAATAAAGAGGTCGAGCTGCTGGGGTGCACCGTTCGCGGTGCGGGGCTTCTGACCATGATGGCAAGCTTCCCGCATGTCCTGGAGCGCGTCGGAAGGTGGCAGGAGGAGGTTGACAAGGCGCGATGGTTCTCGTCACAGCTCGAAGAGCTTGGAATCGAGCAGCAGGGCGAGAAGCCTCACAACCACGACCTGATGTTCTTCAAATCCGAGAGGCTCTACGAGATCTCGAAGACCGCCAGGAAGGGCCGCTACTTCCTGTACCATGAACTGAAAGATCGCGGGATATGCGGCATAAAGCCCGGCCTCACAAGGCAGTTCAAGCTGAGCACGTATCTCATCCCCAGAGAGGATCTGGAGCGTGTGGTCTCAGCGTTTCAGGAGATCATCGAGATGGGCTCCAGGGTGCAGGCTGAATAGATGAAGACTGCGATCATGCACACCTCTCCCTGATCTCGGCGAGCTCGATGAGTGGCTCCAGCACCTCTCGCGGTATGAACATGCTACCACCGATTCTGTTCATGGCGACCCATGTGTTGAGGGAGGTGCATATTGTAAGAACAGACCTCTCATCAGAGACCCTGCATGCTATCTCTGAAACGATCTCGCTCTTGTTTGTGATCTTCAAACCATGAGCGCACTCGATCGCCTTCAGGTGCATCAGCGCCCTTCCGGCGACCCTCGACCCGGATCTCCCCATAACACATTCTCAATTAACCTCACAGGCCATAATTTTTTCGGTAGAATCTGCTGTGTTGGATAAGTCCTGAAAATCAGTAAGCAGAAGACGATTCCAGGAATGGATGGGGAACAGACCGGAATCGACATCTAGAGACGAAAATATGGAAAGCTATCCAACACAGCAGTGGAATCTCAGAACGTGTCCTGAATGAGACGATGCCAGAATTTGTGCCGGATCCTGTCTGTTGTAATCACCCTCATCCGGACGGGCTCGAATCTCATGGGGTAGGTTTATTACACATGAGATCGAGCTGCATTAACACTGAAATATGGAAAAGTAGCAAATGGAGTTTTGAGGATGGAGGACATAGGACTTCTTGTGCTCGGGCATGGCAGCACGCTGCCCTACAACAAGGCGCTGGTGGAGGAGCTGGCAGGGATGATAAAAAGAAAGCATCCGGGGCCGGTCAGAACAGCTTATCTCAATGCCAATGATCCGAAGATACCAGAGGGTCTCATGAGCTTCGCAGGCACCAATGTGAGGAAGATCGTGGCCATCCCGCTCTTCCTCGCAGCCGGGGTGCACACGCTGGAGGACATCCCCCGGGAGCTGGGAATACCGAAGGGCAAGCACGTTGGTGTTGTTAAAATAGACGGCAGGGATGTGGAGGTGACATGCGCCGAACCGCTCGGCGTAGATGAATGCATTGCGGATCTCGCCTATCGGAGGGCCAGAGAGAGCTTCTAGGGCCTGTCGCAGTCCTAGACTCGATACACGGCGCGGGGATCATAGCATCGAGGCTCAGAGAGCTCGGCATCGATGCAGAGTCGCTCGAGGTATACCACAACACTCATAACGTGGAGAGGTTCTCGCTCGTTATTGCTCCCGTGCACCTTCCCCCTCAGAACAGCACACTGTCATATGCCAGACGGCTTGGAAAGAGGATCATATCGCATCACAGAGCTGTGGGGATGATCCTGGGCGAGAGGGACTTCAGGGCTGTTGAGATAACAGGGACGAGGGGGAAGACGACCACAGCCCTCCTGCTGGCGCTTATCCTCTCGCACGATATGCGCGTCATCTCGCACACCACCAGCGGCATCGAGCTATGGAGCCGCGGAAGGAGGTCGCTCATCAGATCCGGCCTGAGCATAACCCCCGGAAATCTCATAGCCGCTCATCAGATCGCATCAGAGGAGAGAGCTGATTTTCTGATCTCAGAGGTCTCGCTAGGTGGCACCGGAGCATTTGATGTGGGGGTGATAACAGACCTCGCGGGGGACTATCTCATTGCAGGAGGAACCATGTGGGCGAGCACTGCCAAGCTCCAGATGCTCTCTCTCTCAGATTTGGATGCGAGGATCGTGGCGAACACGGATGCGAAGCTCTCCTCTGATATCACATTTGGCCATAGCGGTGATGTGAGGATCCGGGGGAGATCTGTTGAGGTCAGAGAGAAATCGCTTCCCCTGTCGCTAGGCGAAGCGCTGGATATTCCTGCATATTCCGATGGGATCGCAGGTGCGCTGGCAGCCGCCATCTCGATTGGAGTGGATGCGCAGAACGCGGTGGATGCCCTTGATGGCTTCGAGGGGTTCCAGGGCCGGATGGCGCGGTATCAGCTCGATGGTGTGAACGTCATAGACAACTCCAACTCCGGGCTGAAGGTCTCCGGAATCGAGAGGGCGCTCGATCTCGCCTCTGGTGGTCGTATATGTCTCGTTGCGGGAGAGGATGCGGAGAGCGTCTGCGAGGGTCTGGATATTGATGCTCTTGTGAGGATGATCGAGTCGAGAAGGGATGAGATAGATGAGCTCGTGCTGGTCGGGAGAAGACTTGAGCCGTACGCCCCGCGGCTCGGGGGATGCACGGCACGCAACTTCCAGGAGGGTCTCGAGGTCGCCCGCAGATACACCTCAGCGGGGGACCATCTGGTTTTATGTGTTAAATGCTTCAGGTGATATCGATGAATACAGAAGTTCAGGTTATTCACCCACGCCCCAGCTCGATAGTGGCTGCCCTTTACACTCTGCGTGATCTCGGCGTGGATGTGATCATACTCCATGGCCCCAGCGGATGCTGCTTCAAGCACGCTAGGCTCCTGGAGGAGGACGGCGTCAGAGTTCTGACCACAGGCCTCGATGAGAAGGGTTTCGTCTTCGGAGGGCAGGAGCAGCTTGTTAGGCTGCTGAGAAGGGCTGTGGAGCTGTTCCATCCGAAGATCATAGCTGTCGCCGGAACATGCAGCAGCATGATCATAGGCGAGGATCTGCACAAGGCCGTGGTGGATGCGAATATCGGCGTCCCAGTCGTAGAGGCTGAGGTTCACGCTGGATACAGGGACAACACAAAAGGTGTGATCATAACACTTGAGGCTGCTAGGGATGCTGGAATAATAGATGATCAGGAGCTCGATCGACAGAAAAAACTCCTAGAAAAGGCGACCGAGATAGAGCGGCTTTATGGGGCAGCAAGCAGTGAGTACCTGCCGCCGGAAAGGGGCGACGTCAAGTTCGTCGTTGCCTCCAGACTCATAGAGATTCTCATGGATGGCAAACGGGGTCTCAACATACTGAACGCGAAGAAGGAGACCGCGTACATGTTCGCGGACATCAATCTCTCCCTCATAGAGATTGCCAGGGCTCTGGGGTGTGAGGAGAGGATAAGAACGCTTGCGAACCTCGACTCTGATGTGGGGCTGCCAAAGGTCAGAGGGGATGCGCGGAACATAGCGGATGCTCTGAAAGAGAGAGGCGTGAATTTCGAGATCACAGGAGGTCTTGATGAGTATCCGGTTGCAGGAGAGCGTGTGGCGGATATGATTGAAGGAGAGGAATACGACTTCGCCGTGATATCCGGGGTTCCGCATGCGATACCGATCGCTGCACTGGGTGGGATGGAGCTCTTCTCGATAACAAACGGCCCCCGCCAGGTCAGGCCCCTGAGGGACCTGGGCCATCATCATGTTGTTGTGGAGATAGATCTCCACCCCAAGACGATGGGCGTCAGCACGCTCGTCGAGTCTGAGTTCGGCGCCACCCTCAGGGAGGTCGCCAGGAGAAGGGGGATTCTTTAAAAGCAGAGGCTGCATACAGATGCATCGCGTGTATGCATCTCGATGGATGCCCCCGGTCCATGGGTGATGGGCTCCGAGTGGCGAGCTGATGGATGGACCTTTCCTTCATGGGGTGTCATCCACATATCCGGACATCTCCTCACGACCGCTGCCGCAGGAGCTACAGAAGCTCAAGCGCCTCGCGTCCCGACATCCCCTCTTTTATGCCGAGCTTTCTTGCCGCGCTGTTCGCCTCGAATACCTCCCCTCTAAGGAGATCGTCCACGGTCGCTATCAGCCCGCCGGTGCTGGACCTCACCCTTGCTGCCGGATAGCCATGCCGATCGAGGGCGCTGACATCATATGCGCCGCATCCCACCATTCCACGGTCGGTGACCGCACAAACCAGCTTGATGTATCCGAGATTTATCACGTAGCCATCCGCGACCTTCCTGCTCAGCTGGACTATCTCGTGAATCAATCGATCATGCCTCCTTCATCCTTTTGATGTTGAGTTGTGAATCCGCACTTTTTAGATCAATACACAGAACCCATGAGGGTCTATACCAGATGCCGGCCCCCTTTTTATCCTATTCAGTGATCCGGGCCAGCTGCCTCTAACACGTCTGGAAGTATATCTTCCCGTCGCGGATGCTCCGGGATATCCTTCCCGAGTCCTCCAGTATCTTCAGGTACTTCACCGCGTCCTCATAGATCAGGCCAGATTCGCTCTGGAGCTCCTCCAGTGTCATGGGCTCACGAAGGAGCTCCGCGATCCTCTCCTCCTCCCCCTCAGGCACACTCCAGTCCCAGTCCGGTATCAGCTCAGCGCCTTTGAATACCCGCAGCATCCTGAGCATCTCATCTCTCCCAAGCGGCAGCACAGGCTCGGCTGGCGGCCTGACCACAGTGTTGAGCTGTATCCTGTCCGGCTCGATCTCCTCCGCAGCCCTGGCGATCATCGGTGCATCAACCTCGTTTATGCTCCGGACAAGCATCACCTCGAGCCATATCTCTCCGCCAAACTCAGATCTGAAGGCCCGCAGCCCCTCTATGATATCCTCTATCTTCAAACCCGCAGCCGGCCTGTTTATCCTCTCGAAGGTCTCCTGGGTCGCCGCATCCAGTGAGGGGAGGACGAGATCTGCCCGGGCCACCTCCTCCCTGACATGTTTGTCAATGAGAAGACTGCTGTTCGTTATGACCGCAATCGGTCTGTCGATATGCTTCCTCGCAGCCCGTATGATCTCCCCAAGGCCTGAGTGGAGCGTCGGCTCTCCCGATCCTGCGAACGTCAGGTAGTCAAAATCGATATCCGATACCCCGGAGATCTCCCTGATAACTGCCCCCTCAGGAACGTAACGATCCCTCCTCATCGTCAGACATGTCGTGGCGCCTATCTCACAGTAGCAGCAGTCCATGCTGCACGTCTTGAGCGGCAGAAGATCCACGCCCATCGAGAGGCCGAGCCTCCTTGAGAGAACAGGCCCGAAGATGTACCGCATCCCTTAACATCGATGGGATCTCATTATATCTAAGTTTTGAGGGGATCTCATCTCATCAGTCTCACTGCAGCTCTGCTCACAGTCTCTCAGGAGTCATCCATTGATACGTCTCGGACGCATATCCTGAGATCTGACCGCCCAAACCGTCAGATTTATCAATGTGCATCATCAACGTAGTTGAACTGCATTTAAAGGTGAAAGAGATGAACGCGTGGGATCGCTTTATCGGGCGAGATAAGATTTCTCGATACCACACTGCGTGATGGCGAACAGACACCTGGTGTCTCCTTGAGCGCGGATGACAAGCTTCACATCGCGCAGCTTTTGGATGAACTGGGCGTTGATGTGATCGAGGCAGGCTCTGCAATAACATCTGATGGGGAGCGCGAATCGATCCGTGCCATCGCTTCCGCAGGGCTGAGGGCCGAGATCTGCTCTTTTGCGCGTGCCAGCCGGAAGGACATCGACGCTGCGCTTGATTGCGATGTCGATTCCCTCCATCTCGTCGTTCCGGTCTCAGATCTTCACATCGAGAGGAAGCTGAGATCCGACAGGGAATCCGTCCTCAGAAAGGCTGTTGATGCCACTGAATACGCGAAGGATCATGGACTGATCGTTGAGCTCAGCGGCGAGGACGCGAGCAGAGCAGATCTCGATTATCTCGAATCGATTTACAGAGCCACGATCGAGGCGGGCGCGGACAGGCTCTGCTTCTGCGACACAGTGGGCGTGCTTCTTCCTGAGAGGACTGCGGAGATATTCCAGCGCCTGAGGTCTCTGGGTAGACCAGTGAGCATCCACTGCCACGATGACTTCGGGATGGCCACCGCGAACACCGTGGCAGCCCTCAGAAATGGCGCTGCACAGGCGCATGTCACCATCAACGGCATCGGCGAGCGTGCAGGCAACACCAGCCTGGAGGAGGTTGTGATGTGCCTGGAGAACCTTTATGGTATAAGGACGGGCATAAAGTGCAATCTTTTATATCAGATCTCCAGAGTTGTCTCGAAGAAGACAGGCATACCTGTGGCGCCGAACAAGGCGATCGTCGGGGAGAACGCATTCACTCATGAGGCAGGCATACATGTACATGGCCTGATCGCAGACACATCCACATACGAGCCGATGCGCCCGGAGCAGGTCGGCAGGAAGAGGCGGATCGTCCTCGGAAAGATGTCGGGAAGAGCGGCTGTTGAGCTTGCCCTCAGGGAGTTCGGTATCACAGTAAACGAGGAACAGCTGAACGAGATAGTGAGCAGGGTCAAGGAGCTGGGCGATAAGGGCAAGCGGGTCTCGGATGCGGATCTCCAGTCGATAGCTGACACGGTGCTCTCAAGGGAGCTGAAGCCCAGGGTGCTTCTGGAGGAGCTCACCGTGGTCAGCGGGAACAGGGTGACGCCAACCGCGAGCGTGAAGCTGATCCTGGACGGAAGAGAGACGCTGGAGGCCGGTGCAGGGGTGGGCCCTGTGGACGCTGCTGTGAATGCAGTCAGAAGGGCTATTTCGGGCGTAACAGATATTCGGCTTGAGGAGTACCACGTGGATGCCATTACGGGCGGAACAAATGCCCTGGTCGAGGTATGGGTGACGATGGCTATAGGAGATAGAAGCATAACAGCCAGGGGCGCAGGGGCCGATATCATAATGGCCTCCGTTGAGGCTGTTCTGGAAGGTATAAACAGGCTGATGCTTTTGGAGGATAGATGATGGTCAGGATGACAGGAGCAGAGGCGATAATAGAGTGTCTCAGGCGGGAGGGAGTAGAGGTGATATTCGGCCTTCCCGGCGGGGTTCTGCTTCCGCTGTACGATGCGCTGTACAGCTCTGAGCTGAGACACATACTGGTCAGGCATGAGCAGGCGGCTGCGCATGCAGCTGATGGATACGCTAGGGCTACTGGCAGGGTAGGCGTATGCCTGGCCACCTCTGGTCCTGGCGCGACCAACCTGGTCACAGGCATAGCCACAGCCTACATGGATTCGGTGCCGATCGTCGCAATGACCGGCCAGGTAAACACAGGTCTTATCGGGAAGGATGCGTTCCAGGAGGCGGATATCACCGGCATAACCATGCCGATAACAAAGCACAACTACCTGATCAAGAGCTCCAGGGATATACCCAGGGTCTTCAGGGAGGCATTCTACATAGCGAGAACCGGCAGGCCGGGACCGGTGCTGATAGATCTTCCGAGAGACATAACAGTGGACGAGCTCGAGTTCGATTATCCTGAGATCAACCTCCCGGGCTACAATCCATCAACGAAGGTCCACCAGCTCCAGATAAGAAGGGCTGCAGAGGTGCTGATGGCTGCGGAGCGGCCTGTGATATATGCTGGGGGAGGTGTGAGGTATGCGGACGCGCATGAGGAGCTCTTCCAGCTAGCAACGCGGCTGAACGCTCCTGTGACGACCACGCTGATGGGGATGGGATGCTTCCCGACGGACCACCCACTCTCCCTTGGAATGCTCGGGATGCATGGCACAAAGTACGCGAACCTAGCAGTCCAGGAGGCGGACGTGCTTCTGGCAGTTGGTGCCAGGTTTGATGATCGCGTCACAGGGAAGATCGCGAGCTTCGCACCAAAGGCCAGGATAATTCACATCGATGTGGATGCTGCTGAGATAGGAAAGAACGTGAGGGTGGATATCCCCATCGTCGGCGATGCCAAGATCGCGCTCACGGAGCTGCTGAAGCATGTTCAGCAGAGGCCCTGGACGGAATGGAACGAAAAGATACTCATGTGGAAGAAAGAGTACCCGCTGCGGTACACCAGGGATGAGAACGTGATAAAGCCGCAGTTTGTCATCGAGAAGATATGCGAGCTCTGCCCGGATGCGATAATAGTCACAGAGGTCGGACAGAACCAGATGTGGGCGGCGCAGTTCTTCAAACACAAACATCCCAGGAAGTTCATAACCTCCGGCGGCCTGGGCACGATGGGTTATGGATTCCCGGCAGCGATCGGCGCGAAGGTCGGTAGGCCTGAGTGCGAGGTGATCGACATCGCCGGAGATGGGAGCTTCCAGATGAACATCCAGGAGCTCGCGACCGCTGTTGTCAATGATATTCCTGTGAAGATCGCGATACTGAACAACGGGGTGCTGGGCATGGTCAGGCAGTGGCAGACCCTCTTCTTCGGAAGGAGGTACTCGCACACGACGCTCGGCGATGTTCCGGATTTCGTCAAGGTCGCTGAGGCATACGGCGCCCTCGGTCTCAGAGCCACGAAGCCCTCGGAGGTCGAGGATGTGCTCAAAGAGGGGCTTGCATCAGACAGGCCAACAGTCATGGACTTCATAGTTCACAGGGACGAGAAGGTATCGCCGATGGTGCCGGCGGGAGCATCACTTAGCGAGATACTGGAGCTGGATTCATGAAGCACACCATTGCAGTCATCGTCGAGAACAAGCCCGGGGTCCTCACCAGGATCTCCGGGCTGTTCAGCAGGAGGGGCTTCAATATAGAGAGCCTCTCTGTGGGAGCCACTGACAATCCCGCCTACTCCAGGATGACGATCTCAGTCGAGGGAGATGACGTCGTTCTGGAGCAGGTCGTGAAGCAGCTCAGCAAGCTGATCAATGTCATAAGGGTGAGCAGGCTCGATCCGGAGGAGTCGGTGGAGCGCGAGCTTGCGATCATAAAGGTCAGCGCGAACAAGGATACGCGATCTGAGATCATGCAGATCGTCTCCGTCTTCAGAGCCAGAATAATCGACGTCTCCCCGAGATCTCTCATAATAGAGGTCACGGGGGATGAGAAGAAGGTCGATGCGCTGCAGCAGATGCTCCGCCAGTTCGGGATCAAGGAGATGGCCAGGACAGGCAAGGTCTCCATGGTCAGAGGAAGCAAGGTGGTCCAGGCTGGACCGTAGGAGGAGTTGTTTTGGCAACAATATATCGTGATAAGGATGCGGATCTTAGGGTGTTGAAGGACAAGACGATAGCCATAATAGGCTACGGCAATCAGGGGCATGCGCAGGGTGCGAACCTCAAGGACTCCGGGCTCGATGTCATAGCCGCGGACCTGAAGGACTCGCCTGCATGGAAGAGGGCTGAGAAAGATGGCCTCAGGGTAATGACCGTGCCCGAGGCCTCGAAGGAGGCGGATTTCATACAGATACTGCTTCCCGACGAACTGCAGCCGAAGATCTATAGGGAGCAGATAGCGCCATATCTCGAGGAGGGAAACATACTGGGGTTCTCGCACGGGTTCAACATACACTTCAACCAGATCATACCCCCTGAGTATGTGGATGTCGTGATGGTCGCGCCCAAGGGCCCGGGCGATCTTGTGCGCCGTCAGTTCCTGGAGGGCAAGGGTGTTCCGTGTCTCGTCGCTGTGAAGCAGGATTACTCCAAGAGCGCGAAGAGGATCGCGCTGGCGTATGCGAAGGGCATCGGCGGGACACGCGCCGGCGTCCTTGAGACCACATTCGCAGAGGAGACAGAGACAGATCTCTTCGGGGAGCAGGTAGATCTCTGCGGCGGAGTCACAGCGATGATAAAGGCTGCGTTCGAGACCATGGTTCAGGCAGGGTACCAGCCTGAGATCGCGTACTTCGAGGCATGCCATGAGCTCAAGCTGATCACGGATCTCATTCATGAGGGCGGCCTGATGAAGATGTGGAACTCTGTATCGAACACAGCAGAGTACGGAGGCCTCACGAGGGGCGACAGGATAATCAACGAGCAGTCCAGGGAGGCGATGTGGGAGATACTCGAGGAGATTCAGTCCGGGAAGTTCGCCAGGGAGTGGATACTGGAGTCTCAGGCAGGACTGCCGGTGAAGAAGGCCCTGGAGCAGCAGGAGTCGGAGCATCTGATCGAGAAGGTCGGAGCAGAGCTCAGAGCGATGATGCCCTGGCTGGGCGAGAAGAAGTGATGCCACCAGTTCCGACAATTTTTATTGAGTTAATAAAACAGGTCGTGCCCGCGGGTTGTGCTTAAACACATGGCCGCTGCGGGCACTCAGACCTCAATCTGATCTTCCGGCAGTGAGCTTTTTGCCGATTATGTAGAGAAGCCCTGCGCAGATCGCAACGCCTATTATCGCGGATGCTATGTACGCCAGTGCGGACTCTGCGAACGTCTCGGCGCCCGGGAAGGAGTAGTCAGGTATTGGCGCAGACCAGAGAGAGCCCAGTGACTCTATACCATGCGGGACGTAGCCGAGCTTCTCCTTGACCTCCTCCGCCCCCCACTCGCCGAAGGTCTCGCCGGTCGCGAGCAGCCCCAGCGGCACCAGTACTGTGAGAACTGCAAGCGCTGCTAGCATCTTTTTTGTGGTTCTGTCCATATCATCTCCCCCTATGCCCTTGAGGGCCTGCCATACGAGAGCAGGGATGGGTCTGCCCTCTGGATGTAAGCAAAGATCAGTGCGGTCACGATCGCCTCGAGGAAGCTGAAACCGAGTGCGTGCTCAATGATCATTGCAGGAAGCGTCACACTGAGCCCGTACGGCATGTAGAGCGGATAGCCTGCAGCGTCCCTGTGCAGGAGCGGCTGTATCCCGAACATGAATCCGGTCATCGCAGCTGCAAGCGTCAAAGAGACGTACCCCGCGACTGCCGCAGCTATAGTCCTTCTTCCGGATGTCACTTCAGAGTTGCCGCTTATTATCTTATAAACATAATACGCTGAGAATGGCATCAGCACAGCCATGTTGAAGCAGTTCGCAGCTATCGCTGTTATCCCACCATCCCCGAACATCAGGGCCTGGAGCACAAGTGCGACAGATATTGATATCACAGCAGCCCACGGGCCGAGGACTATGCCGATTATCGCACCGCCAACAGCATGTCCGGTGCTGCCCCCGGGTATGGGGACATTGAACATCATTATCACAAATGAGAACGCAGCTGAAAGCGCCAGCAACGGGACCTGTCTGGATCTCAGCTCCCTGCCAAGCCGCCTTGCAGAGTAGACCCAGATGGGGATCATTATGAGCCATGTGGCCACGATCGTGTATGGCCCGAGGTATCCATCCGGTATGTGCATATAATCACCAGATGCCCATATCGCCTTTGGTTATAAATTGATTTCGCATGGATATACTAACTAATATGAAAATATTTTATAATATTACTAAGATCCTCGTGCGCTTAAGAGGATCCTGCGTATCCTTGATTCGAGGAGGTCGATCTCAGCCGTACCTGACCTTGACCTGAGCAGAGCGAGATCGCGGCGCAGAGGGCCGGCGAGGAGTTCTCTGTCCCCAGGAGCATTCTCCGCTGCATCTATGAGCTCATGTATCCTTTTGATGCGTTTCTTCACATCTGCAGCATCCTCTACCGCCTCCCTGAGCATCCTGAGCGCCTCAGCGGCCCTTCTTCCAGGGCCGGTCAGCTCCACATACCTCACCCTGCCCTCAGTTCGCGTCGAGACGAGCCCCGCCTGCTCGAGCTGCGAGAGTATCCGCAGCGTGTGGGCGAATGTCGAGTCGATTTTCTTGGAGATGAGAGAGGCATAGGCGTGATCGAGCTCGAGGATCGCGAGTAGAGCCTGGCAGGGCTTCTCCTTGAGGAGAAGCCTCTCCATCTCATCCATTCGAGACACCGGAGATGTTGACAACGGGGATAAGCATCACCGCGCTCCTCGCCTCGTCCGGCAGTTCTATCTCAATGGGTCTGTCGTAATCGAAGAACCTCATGCTCTCCTCCACATTGACGTTTATCAGGAACCTGATACCTGGAGATGAGATGCCCAGAACCTCAGGGGTGATGCTGACCTTCACAGCGCCCTCTCTTTTCACAAGACGTTTGTCCTCCTTTGAGACCCATGCGGTCCAGTCTATGCTGCTGTTCCTCTCCAGCTCAGTGGTGTTGAACATCGCAAGAAGGATCTGCGCAGGAAGCCCCAGGACCTCGCTGACCTCAAGAGCGATCACAGCAGCACGGATCGTGCTGTTCTCAGGTGAGACCTTCAGCTTCCAGCAGTCTGTGCCGTCCACCATCTCAGAGCCGATCACCTCAGATGTTGATCTGTTGAGTATATCCAGCTGGAGGTACAGCCTGTTCTCCCGCAGCAGCTCGTACTCCGGATACGGCATGAACAGGCGCGTCCAGTTGCCGTTGTTCTTCTCGTATCGCGTGCTGTTTATTATGTAGTACTCCCTGGATGCAGACATGCTCAGGTTCCTGTACTTCTCAGAGCTCATCGAACTCTTCTGCGATACTCTGAGCATGCTCTGTGAGACGTTCCTCGCGATCGATATCTCTCCGCTCTCTCTTAGATTATACGATAGCCTGTCCTCAAGAGCGTATCCCTCTGTCAGGTTCAGAAACTCCGCGGTGGTCATCTTCGACGACTCGAACCTGTACGAGGTGATGTTTCCAGACGCCTTGAGGAGATCTTCCATCAGTGCGGTCGAGTTCGGAGCTGCTCCAGGCCCACCAGATGGGCCGATGCAGCCCGAAAGAGCCACAAGCGTGAAAGCCATAAGTATCTTGGTGGTGATCTTCATGCGTACACCCTTTTATTTTAACAGCGTCCGGGTCGCATGCTGTAAATGTGATGGCACAGCTCTGCATGCCCTGCAAATGCCATCGATCTCCAGCGCTCTTCAGCGCAGTTGATCAATGACCCGCGCTGCTGGAGCCAATCTGAAACGTCTGAAGATAAACACATTGTGATCGATGGTCTGCGATCATGACCCTGAGCGGACATATGAATCTGCTGACGCTCTTATGTGTTTGGCAACTTGCAGGTCGTCCAATGCGGCTGCTGAACGCACTTATTCATTCACCAAGAATGCATGGCATGACCAGCGCTTCTATGGGCAAGTTATCATATGGATAAGAGCGTCTGCTGACACTGATGGGATCTTCCATGAGATCATGGAATGCAGATTTCGATGATTCGAGCAGACTCCTGCAAAGACTGAAAGATCTATCATCCATCTGATAACTTGCACGCAGAGACACCGGTCATGCCATGCGAGCGTTTCGATTTACCTTCGACTGTGTCGAAGGGTTTCGATGTAGTCGATGGCACGGCGAGCGAATGAGTGCATTCCGCAACCATCTGGCATGTCCTTTAAGTTGCTGAATACATGAGAGCGAAAGATCTCGCTGTTACGTGTTCGGCAAATCGGTCGTGCAATCTGGCTGCTGGGAGCACTCATTATCTGCCAGGAACCCGCAGCACCACTGTATCTACATCCAGGCATCTATGGATGAGATGGTTTTCCAGCTGTTAACGCTGCCGGAAACCACAAATAGTTTGCATGCGTTAAAATTGTTAAAATTCGTGGAGGTATTGTTTTGGACAGATACAAATGCACGATCTGCGGGTACATCTACGATCCGGAGAGGGGTGATCCGGATAACGGTGTGGAGCCTGGAACGCCTTTTGAGAAGCTGCCTGAGGACTGGGTCTGCCCGGAGTGCGGTGCTACAAAGGATGCGTTCGAGAGGGTGTGATCATGATAAACGAGAGACTGCTCGATGCGCTTAACAGGCAGGTCAACTGGGAGCTGTACTCATCTTACTTCTACCTCTCGATGTCAGGCTACTTCGAGTCCACAGGGCTGAAGGGGTTTGCGAGCTGGATGAGAGCACAGGCCCAGGAGGAGCTATTCCATGCGATGAAGTTCTACGACTACATAATCAGCAGGGGCGGCAGGGTGAGGCTGATGAGGATAGAGGAGCCGCCGAGCGAGTGGGAGTCTCCGCTGAACGTCTTTGAAGATGTCCATGCGCATGAGCAGAAGGTCACGGGTCTCATCCATGCGCTCCTGGACCTCGCGATCGAGGTGAAGGACTATCCGACACAGAGCATGCTCCAGTGGTTCGTGAACGAGCAGGTCGAGGAGGAGGCGAACGCTGAGGAGATCGTCCAGAAGCTGAGGCTCATCCAGGGCGAGAGGGGCGTGGGGCTGCTTTACATGCTAGATAAGGAGCTGGGCCAGAGGGTCTTCACACCACCTGCCGAGAAGGAGTAACCTGAGAATTGGCAAAACAGCATGAATGCCCCGTGGATCTCTGCATAAACAGAAAAAGCCACGACCCCGCGGAAGCGGGATCTTTTTTGTATATTTATATGCACGGGAGCCAGTCGACGCTTATCGCGCCACATGTCGAGTTGCCCCAGAGCTGGATGAACTTCTCTATTGAGAACACACCTGTGAGATCCTCAATGCTCCGGCCGTACTCTACGTGCCTCCCCTTGACTATATTCTGTGCCTCAGGCTCTCTCGACATCCATCCGATGTGAGCGACACCGATCACGTTGCTGTTGATGTTGGCCTCTAGCACTCCTGTGCAGCAGCTGTTCACATTATCAGCGTATCCGTTCGCGAATCCGTATGCTCTGGTCTTGACCTCAGTGCTCTTCTGCAGATGCTCCGCGTGTGTGTACATCTCCGTCACAACTGCACCGATCCTGTAGTTCTGGACGCATAGCTTGTCTATCCACTTCTGATCGTATGTGCCTGTCTGGTAGCTCACCGGCATGTACTCGAGATCCTGCTCCGATGTGAAGTTGATGTAGTCCATCGGGTAATCGCTGCCGGTCGGGTAGTCACAGGAAGTGTAAAGCGGATCGTAGCTGCTGCTCAGCTGCCTCTCTGCCTCGAGCTCTATCCTCGAGTTCACGTTGCCGCTTCCCGACTGTTTCTCGACGAGCTTTGCTCCGCTGTACCCGTACTGCGTGGATATCACGATCTCCAGGTTCCTGTATCCCACGCCCTTCACCACGGACTTCTCGTACATGTAGTTTGCAGCGCCGCAGAGCCCGGTGAAGATCACAAGGAGCAGCAACAGGGATACCAGCTTTTCTCTCATCTCTATACCGATCCTTTTGCTTTTAGGCCTGATCACACGACCTCCTACATCCTGAATCTCCCAACAGGCCAGGCCAAGCCATCCTTTCCCCCATCATCCACGATGCCTGGTAGAACTGATCCTTATTTTAAGCTTGTGCCCGGCTGGACCTTGTGCTCATTCCCGAAATCGCAGCTCTCTACGGTCTGCGGTGCTCACCGTTCGCAGGCTTCTTATCCACAGGGCCGTGTGCATAACAGGGCCATCGTCTGAACTCGATGATTGCCCCTGGTTATGCGTAATCCTTTTATTCTTTGATCGTGAGTCAACTTCGCTGTCAGGGCAGGGATGCAGCCGAGGACATGCCATCTGGTCTGATGCTCCCGAGGCGGAGGAGAGGGGTCAGAGCGGTCTGCACTGCATCTCCTTTCAGATGGGCCATCCGCACAGCGGATGATGACGCCTGACAGAAATGAATGTGAGATCCGCGCTTCGTGTGCGGGATGCGCTCGCATACATCGTGATGCGGGGGTTGCCAAGTCAGGTCAAAGGCGCTGGATTCAGGGTCCAGTCTCGCAGGAGTTCGTGGGTTCGAATCCCATCCCCCGCATTTATTTACCGGTAACAAATATAATACCATGAAGTTTACTTTTTTCTTGTGGTTTCGTATGGTCAAGCCGTATTTGCTCAATATCGTGAGAGTGCTTGAGTTACTGATCAAGTGAAGCACGCTCGTCCATCCGCTATGACAAAGTCGTTCATCCAGAAATCGTCAGGAGGGCAATTTAGCTCAACTTATTGAGCATGTTCGTCAAGCCTGACAAGTCGAGATATGTTTACCTCTATCTTCCTTCCACAGAGGACAAAGCCCGGTGGGAGAGTCTTGCCAGCAGGGCTGGCATGCCCTTATCCAAGTTTGTGATAGAGGTATTCGAGAACGCGATTGCTGAGGGGTCTGATTTCAAGCCGCGCAAGAGCTGATGAAGGAGCTCGGGAGGCTTCGCGCTGAGAACAAGGAGCTCCGTGACGACCTCAGGCAGAAGAAAATAGTCATAGAGCGGTACGAGAATGAGCTCAGACGTTACAGGAGCGAGGCGTTTCTGGATTCTGGGTGACCGCGTCTGTTGTGAGGGAGCAGGACGAGTGGGTATTGGAAGCTGGGGTTTTGCCGCTTGCCAGTGGTGGCATCGCGATAATAGACGAGTTCGACAAGCTCGGCGATGAGGACAGGGCGATGATGCACGAGGCTCTGGAGGAGGGGATGATACATGTCGATAAAGCCTCGATACATGCGGTCCTGCCAGCACGCTGCTCGCTCCTCGGTGTCACCGAAGTCAACATATGGCGCTGCGGAGAAAAATATCAGAAAATCGCTAACCTGAACGAGAATACTTTGAAAAACAATCAAACTGCTGGGACCAGAATGCGAAAAATACTACGGAACAAAACGTTAATGCAGAATGTGGGGTGAATGATTCTATGTCCATATAAAATTTATATTGTCATTCAAGAATAAATAAGTTATTATGAGGTGATGAGCGAGATTAAATTCTACGTGAAACTTCTGGTGTTCTGGGTAAACAAATACCAATATCCACTTCCCCTACGCTGGCCTCTTCTTCGTCATAGATTTTTGCATCGATATCTTCACAGAATGGACTCGACCAGTGGTTTGCCCGGGCACTTATGGTATGTATTGAATGGTTCTCTATATTCCAATTTGAATTATTGAAGGTGTTGTTTCCGTGGCTACGTCCGCCTCCGCCAATATCAGGAATTGGGTTCCCCTCACCGATGTAGATACCAACTGGGTTATTTGTGATCAGGTTGTCTTGGATCATTGGAGTTGAGTCCATACGCACCATAATTCCCCATCCATCATTGCCACTTATTGTGTTTCTGCTGATGGTTGGAGATGACTGACCTTTTGTGCTTATGCCCGCACCATTTGTTGATATTTCGTTATCTTCTATTGTTGGATGTGATCGTGATGTGCAATCAATTCCGTTGGATGTTGAGAACTTGTTGTCTTTGATTGTAGGATAGCTTTCACCATATACCGTTATGCCCCAATTGAGAGACCCGAGAAATACGTTCTTTTGAATTTGTGGCTGTGCTGTACCTAGCGTAGCTATACCAGCATGTGCGCTTCCTGTCGCTCTGAATATGTTATCTATGATTCTAGGAGATGTGGAGTTACACAATATTGAAGTTCCTGGAGTCCTTTCTCCATCTTTCGCCAAGAAGATAAACCCAGAAACTAAGGAGGCATCTGCACCAAGAACAGACACGTAACGGGTCGTGGATGCTCCCTCAAGTGGGTCGTAGAGAGTATAGGGAGATCCACCACTAATCGTAGGACGGCTAATCCCTATTATCGCGACTTTAGGTTTCATCGATATGGGGAATCGCTCTCCATTTGCTTCATCGTATTTCCTACTAGCGGCTCTTACCTTAATGGTATCTCCTGATGAAGCTACTGATAATGCATGAGTTATGGTCTTGAATGGCCTTGTTTCTCCTCCGTCTCCAAAGCGGTCGTTACCTCTATCTGCATCTACCCATAATGTCTTCCCCAGCCCAGAAACGGACGGGGTAGCCATCAGTACAACCACAATAACGATCAGTATTTTTACCACATTCCATCTCATGGTTATATTCCTCCAGATATTATATGTCTCAAAAGGTGTACACTCTTGTGTGTCAGCAACTTGAAGTACATGCAAGCTGTTTGCTATAGGTGCTCATTCATTCGCCGGAGCACATCGCAAGGGCAATGTATCTGATAGTTATCGTATGGATAAGAGCGTTGAAAATCGATGTCTCCCTCGCATGTAAAAACAATGCCGATCAAATCATAACTCCTGAGACATAATCTCTGTAATAACTTATGCTGTTTAATCATTTAAATTTAGCTCTTATCCATATGATAACTTGCCCGTAGAAGCTGGTCCTGCCATGCATTCTTGGTGAATGAATAAGTGCGTTTAGCAACCACATTGCGCGACCTGCAAGTTGCCGAACACATAAGAGCTTTATCGGATATCCAGAGTGAGTTAAGTTTCTCCACCCTTCTCAGCCAATCCGTTAATCAACTGGATGAGCCATAAAAATTTGGGCGCTCTTATGTGTTTGGCAACTTGGAGGTTACGCAATGTGGTTGCTCAAAGCACCCGTTCACCCTCGAGAGAGCGGATGCATGACTGGTGCCTCTTCGGGCAAGTCATCAGATGGACAAGAGCGATTTTTTAGTGCGCGCTCCATGAGCCGCACAAGATCATTCAACGTTTCCCTCGGAGAAGTAGGTTATGAGTTACGGGATAACTGTAGCCAGTGTTTCAAAGCAGGTTCGTTCCACCAGTCAAACTCTGAGAATGTATCATATCTCGTAGCTTCATAGATGTCCTCATAGATTCTGTCATAATTGGCATAGCTCGCATAGCGTCCATCATATGGCTTTATTGTGGTGAAGATGAAGCCACCAACATTTATCGCAGTTGGCTCGATGTAATACCTTTTCCCAGATATATCAACCGCGACCCAGGCATGAGTTGAGTTCACGCATATCTTTGAGTCAAAACCGTATCTTTCAAGCTTCCATTCGAGAAAAGCAGCCATCTCACTGCAATCAAAATAGTTTTCCCTGTACGGCACGGTCATACCCATACCAATAAGCTTCTCAACACCAAAAATGGAGTGATCTGGCCATGGTTCTGCTCGAATGTAATAAGGCTCAGGTATTGTGTAAGGACCGTGTGTTTGTTTCATCCCTGTTGGAGCTCCCTCCCCCTCCTCCCAATATCTCATTACCATATTCGAACCAATCCAGAGCAGGATCAAGAGCATAACGAGAGTACCGATCTTTCGCCATTCGGACATCTCCATCCATCCCCTTAACAGATCCTGTATAGGAAATCAGGCAGAAGACCCACTTTCTTTTCACTTATAAAAACAAAATATATTCATTAATTTAGTACCGATTGCTCTTGGCATCTATTACGTTTCCATTTTTATCTTTCAATGTGCTGTGTTGGATAACTATTTAAACTAGGAAAATATATAATATATTTCATGGCCTATGAGGATAACCGCAATTGGCGCGAATACAATGAGAAATTGGTTAGGCGAGGATGGTTTTACCTTAGCACTG